>Ga0134126_10009041_pt1 | contig 12552 bp, 4 predicted proteins | sample KB31752_FD_96881 | JGI IMG/M metagenome (GOLD analysis project Ga0134126, IMG submission 96881) | Terrestrial soil microbial communities with excess Nitrogen fertilizer from Kellogg Biological Station, Michigan, USA - KB3-175-2 | ecosystem: Environmental > Terrestrial > Soil > Unclassified ...
CCTGCCTGCTCTTCGACTGTCACCTCAAGACGCAGGAAAAGCTCGGCTGGCTCACCGGCTCCGCGCAGTGGATCTTCAAGGACTTCGCCTCGCCTCTTCGCAGCGACAGCTCCATCCCGCGCATGAACCAGAAGGGCGTCGTCGAGCGCGACCTCACGAAGAAGGAGTCCTACTACCTCTTCCAGTCCTACTGGGCCTCGAAGCCCATGGTCCACATCTACGGCCACACCTGGCCTGTCCGCTGGGGCCATGCCGGACAAACACGTCCAGTCCACGTCTTCTCCAACTGCGAGCAGGCCGAGCTCTTCCTCAACAGAAAATCCCTCGGCGCAAAAAGCCGCGACAGCCAGAACTTTCCCGCGGCCGGCCTGCGCTGGGACGTAGCCTTCGCTCCCGGCGCAAACAATCTCCGTGCCGTCGCAACCAGCGGCACCACTACCGTCACGGACGAAATCGACCTCGCCTACGAAACCCAGCCGTGGAGCAAGCCCGCCGAGTTGCGCCTCATGGAAAAATCGCGCAACGCAGATACCGTTTCCCTCGCCGCCACCCTGCACGATGCCGACGGCCGCCTCTGCCTCGACGCCGCGCATACCGTCCGTTTCTCTATCGCCGGCGAAGGCCGCCTCATCGACAACCTCGGGACCACGCGCGGTTCACGCGAACTGCAGCTCGCCAATGGCCGCGCGCAGATTTCAATTCAACGCACAGGCGCATGTCATGCCGGAGTCGTTTCTAACGGCCTGCCTGCGGCCTTTCTCAAAATCACCTGACCGGGCGCACTGAACCGGCGTGGGCCAGCGCCGCCAACCGCATCACACGCTTTTGCTTTCTGACGAAGGAGGACCGCAATGACATCACCCAATGCAATCGACAACAAGAAGGATCAACGCATGGGCCTCAACGCAGCAATCACCGCGCAGCAGAAGCTGCTCGCCTGGCAGCACCCCATCACCACAAAGCTTGTCGCCCTGCTCGCCATCGCCGTTGCCCTCTTCCTCGGCCTTCTGCCGGCGAACGCGCAGGTCAGCACCGCCACCATGTTCGGCACCGTCACAGACGCCAGCGGCGCCGCAATTCCTGACGCAAACGTGACCATCCGCCAGACCGAGACCGGCTTCGTCCGCGTGGTCAAAACCGGCGGCGGCGGCGAGTATCGCGCCGACTTCCTTCCCATCGGACCGTACAGCGTCACCGTCGAAGCTAAGGGCTTCAAGACCCTCAACCGGCAGGGCCTCACGCTCACCGTCACCGAAGAAGCGCATCTCGACCTCTCGCTCTCCGTCGGCGGCGCCGACCAGACCATTCAGGTCACGGCGGAAATCCCGCTCCTCAACACCGGGAACTCCACGCTCGGCCGCACCATCTCCAATCGCGAAATCGAGAACCTCCCGCTCGTCGATCGCAACGTCTACACCCTCCTCGACCTCACTCCCGGCGTGCAGAACAACAACAACGCCGGCACCGGCGGCAACGGCGGCGTCATCAATCCCCTCGGTTTCCCTGAGCAGCACGTCAAGATCAACGGCTCAACCGACTCCGGCGTCGGCCAGGTCTCCTATTATCTCGACGGCGGCAGCAACATGACCGGCGTCCGCAACACCGGCAACCCGCTCCCCAACCCCGACGCCATCAAGGAATTCGCCGTCCAGACCAACAACTACTCCGCCGAGTACGGCCGCAACTCCTCCGGCGTTATCACCGTGCTCACCAAGTCCGGCACCAACCAGTTCCATGGCTCCGCGTTTGAGTTCTTCCGCGACCGCAACTTCAACGCCACTCAGCACAACCAGACGCAGAAGACGCCCTACAACCAGCACCGCTTCGGCTTTACGGTGGGCGGCCCCGTCGTGCACGACAAGCTCTTCTTCTTCGGCTCGTACGCCGGCTTCCGCTTCATCTCGGACAACATCCTCACCACTCAGGTTCCCAGCGCCGCCATGCAGCAGGGCAACTTCAGTGAAAATCTTCCCACCACAGGCCTCACCGGCGCCGCCGCCTGCGCCAAGACCGTCACCTCAACCGCAACCTCCTTCTACGCCTGCGATCCGGTCACTCGCACCGCCTATCCGGGAAACATCGTCCCGACCTCCGCCTTCGATCCCGCAATCCTCGCCATCATCAAGGCCGGCCTTATCCCCACTCCCAACCCCAGCCAGGCCGGCGACTCCATCTACACCCGCCGCGACTTCAGCCCCTACCGCCAGAAGACCGACGAGCAGCTCTACAAGGGCGACTACCAGATGACCGCCAAGCAGCGGCTCGCCCTCAGCTACTTCCATCTTGCCGGCGACTACGTCGTGAATCCTTCAGGCAATAACATCCTCGGCTGGGTGACGCATGACTACAAATTCAACCAGCATGAAGCCAATATCGCCCACACCTGGACCATCACCAACAGCACCATCAACCAGCTCGCGCTCAACTACACTCGCCTCATCGGTGGCCGAGTGCCCTCGCCCGTGGACAGCCTCGCCAGCTACGGCTCCGCCTTCGCCGAGCAGTTGCCCAATGGCCAGATCTGCGGAGCCAAAGCCCAGGCCGGCTGCGCGCGTCCGCAGTTCGGCGTCAGCGGCTGGTTCACCGCCGGCAACGCCATCACCGGGCCGGTCTCAGGCAGCAACGTCTACGCCATCCGCGATGTCGTCAGCACCACCCACGGCGGACACACTCTCTACTTCGGCGGCGAGGCCAATCGCGAGAACGACGCCCAGCAGACCACCCTTAACGACTACGGCGTCTTCTCCTTCACCCAGGCCGGCGCCGGAACGGCTGGCCGTAGCAGCGCGGCCATCACGGATTTCTTCTTCGGCCGCCCCAACACCATGGGCCAGGACGTCCCCGTCTACGCCAACGCCAACTACTTCAACTACGGTCTCTTCTTTCAGGATGACTGGCGCATCCGTGCCAATCTCACCCTCAACCTCGGCGTCCGCTACGACATCCAGACCACGCCGACCGACACGCAGCAGATGACCATGCAGTTCATCCCCGGCAAGACCTCCACCATCGCCCCCAGCCTGCCCAAGGGCATTCTGCTTCCCGGTGACCCGGGCGTTCCCACCGGCGGCGTCGATACGCGTTATAACCACGTCTCTCCGCGCGCCGGCTTCGCCTGGACGCCGTACGCCAATGGCCGCACCGTCATCCACGGCGCAGCCGGCATCTTCTACGGCTCCATCGGCGGCAATCTCTTCACCTACTCCTCCAACGGCGAGCCCTTCTCCGGCCGTCCCTCCTTCTCGCACGTCATCTCGGTTGCGAATCCCTACGCCACCGATCCCACCGACTTCTGCAATGGCGACGCTACCTGCATCGCCGGCGGCGTCGGCCACTCTCCGTACCCCTTCATCTACAACGCAAAAAGCCCCCAGTTCGTCGTCAAGCCTGCCGCCATCATCCCCACCGATCCCAACTTCCGCTGGCCGGAGACCTACCAGATCAACTTCGGAATTCAGCAGCAGTTCACCCGCGGCCTGGCGCTCTCCGCAAACTACGTCGCCTCGCTCTCGCGCAAGCTGCCCATCGAGTGGGACCTGAACTATCCCGTCTTCAATCTCACCTCCGCCGGAGCGCCCGGAGCATCCTGCGCCACCACCAACACCACGCAGAACTGCGCCTACGCGGACACCACCGGCACCGTCAACAATCGCCGCCCCTACAACGACGTCTCCTATGGCGTATCGCCCGGCGGCACCGCAGCCAATCCGCAGCTCTCCACCATCTCGCAGATCCAGTCCTCGGAGAGCGCCAACTACAACGGCCTCCAGGTCTCAGTCCAGCAGCAGCTCACCCACGGATTCTCGATCCAGGGCTTCTACGTCTGGTCCAAGTCGCTGCAGAGCGAAGACCTCGACACCACCGGCAACACCGGCAACAGCGCCGGAACGGAGCCGGAGGACAACCGCAATCACTACCTTGACCGCCAGCGCTCGGACTTCGATCAGCGGCACGTGATGGCGGCGTCCTTCGTCTATCAGCCTACCTTCGGCATGCAGAATGCCTTCACTCGCCACGTATTCAACGGCTGGACCGTCACCGCGATCCTCCGTCTGCAGAGCGGCAACCCGTTCAACGTCACCGCAGGCTCGGACGTTAATACAGACGGCGTCAACAATGATCGCCCGAATGCTGCTCCCGGCGTTATCCCGCACGTCAATGACAACGGCCACTCGCGCGTCGCCATGGAGAAGAACTGGGTCGATGTCTCCCAGTTCTGCACCTACAACAACACGCTCAACGGTGTGGCGCCCTGCCCGCAGAACGGCGCCGGCCCCGCCAACTCCGACGGAACGGTGCGCCAGAATTCACTCGACGCTCCGGGCCGCCGCAGCATCGACGCCTCGCTCTTCCGCGACTTCAAGTTTGGCGAGAGGCTCGACCTCCAGTTGCGCGGCGAGTCCACCAACGTCTTCAACCTCACCAACCTGCCCGCCCCCAATGGAACGTTGAGTTCCGGAGCCAACAGCTTCGGCCACATCAACAATGCCATCAGCGGCGGCAGCTTCTCCAACCGCATCCTTCAGGTCGGCGGAAGGATCATCTTCTAGCCTGCCAATTCAAACGCGCGCCCCATCCTTTCGCGTTCTTTGCGAAAGGATGGGTTGCCTTTCCCTGAACGCCCGGCGCCACCCCAAATGTTGTCAAGCCCTCTCTCGCTCGTGAATTCGGCTAACTATCTCCATCCACGCCGTTTGTTTTTATCGGCAAAGTGGCAGTTTAGTTTTCGCCGCTCGCTACAATAGAAGTAGGGGAAAATCTATATTCGGCCTCATCGCGGCATTTGCGCACAGAATGCCGTGGTTGCGACCGATATCTCCAATTAAATCAATATCTTGCAGCTAAATCGTTTTATTTTAAGATCTTGATCGAACGATATAGGGGGTACCCCCCAGAAAGCTCGGACCAGATGCGCGCCATTACCGGATGGGTTCTCTCGCCGCTCCTTCTCCTCACCTGTTCCGCGGGAATGGCACAGAGGCGCGCCGCCTCCACCGCACCACAACCCGCGCAACAGCCATGGATGAATCCCGCCCTCGATCCCGACGCGCGCGCCGATCTCATGCTGCATGAGATGACCCTCGACGAGAAGATTCAGCTCGTCCACGGCATCGGCTGGGGTGTACTGCGTAAAGGCGCCTACGTTCCGCCCGAGGACATCGGGGGCGCCGGCTTTGTGCCCGGTATCCCGCGACTGCATCTGCCAGACATCAATCTCGCCGACTCCGCGGTCGGCGTGCGCATGGCCGCGCTCCATGGCCGCTACGCCACCGCGCTGCCTTCCGCGCTCGGCATGTCCGCCTCGTGGGACCCCGATGCGGCCTTCCTTTACGGCTCAGTCATCGGCCGCGAGCTCCGCGACCAGGGCTTCAACATGTCCATCGGCGGCGGCATGGACCTTATCCGCGAACCGCGCAACGGACGCAACTTCGAATACTCCAGTGAAGACCCCATCCTCGCCGGCAACATGATCGGCCAGCTCGCGCGCGGCGTCCAGTCCAACCAGATCATGGGCGACATCAAGCACTATGCCTTCAACGATCAGGAGACCGGCCGCAATACCTACAACGCTCTCATCGACGAACGCGCCGCCCGCGAAACCGATCTGCTCGCCTTCCAGATCGCCATCGGCATCGCGCATCCCGCCGGCGTGATGTGCGCCTACAACCGCGTCAACGGCGACTACTCCTGCGAGAACGACTTCCTCCTGAACAAAGTTCTCAAGCACGACTGGAACTTCAAGGGCTTCGTCCTTTCCGACTGGGGCGGCACGCACTCCACCGTCAAGGCCGCGCTCGCCGGCCTCGATAACGACGAACCCGGCGACGACAACTTCTTCTCCGGGCCGCTCAAGGAAGCCGTCCTCTCCGGCCAGGTCCCGCAGTCGCGCCTCGACGACATGGTGCATCGCATCGTGCGCAGCATGTTCGCAACCGGCGCTATCGACCACCCGCCCATCCCCAGCGTCGTCGATCCCTTCCGCGGCCGCGACGACGCGCAGCACATCGAAGAAGAGAGCATCGTTCTCTTGAAGAACGGCGCGCTCAACAATCGCGCCGCAATACTTCCGCTCTCCGCCTCCACGCCGTCCATCGCACTCATCGGCGGCCACGCCGATGTCGGCGTTCTCTCCGGCGGCGGCTCTTCGCAGGTCGACCCACCAGGCGGCAACGCCGTCAACCCGCACCCCGGCTCCGCCAATTGGGGCGAGCACGTCTACCTCCGCTCCTCGCCTCTCCACTACATCCAGCAGGCCGCGCCCAACGCGCACCTCACCTATGACCCCGGAATAGATCCCGCAGCAGCCGCCAAAGCTGCATCCTCCGCCCAGATCGCCATCGTCTTCGCTACGCAGTGGGAGTCTGAAGGCCAGGACTCCGCCACGCTCAGCCTGCCCGACAAGCAGGACGCGCTCATCGCCGCCGTCGCTGCCGCCAATCCCAACACTATCGTTGTGCTGGAAACCGGCAATCCTGTCTCCATGCCCTGGGCCACAAACGTCAAAGGCATCCTCGAAGCCTGGTTCCCCGGCATCGGCGGCGCGGAAGCCCTCACCAACATCCTCTTCGGCCGCGTGAACCCGTCCGGCAAGCTGCCCGTCACCTTCCCCGCCTCCGACGATCAGCTCCCGCACCCGCACGTCACCGGCCTCACACCGCGCACCGGCAACAACGGCGCCGATGCTCGAACTCGCGGTCAGCAGCCCCGCGACTTCGCCGTCGACTATAACGTCGCCGGCATGGCCGTCGGCTATCGCTGGTTCCAGGAGAAAAACGAACAGCCGCTCTTTCCCTTCGGATTCGGTCTCAGCTATACCCGGTTCACCTACTCCAACCTCCACGTCACACCGGACGCAAAGTCGGTCGCCTTCGATCTCCGCAATACCGGCTCTCGCTCAGGCGATGAGATCGCCCAGGTCTACGTCACGCTTCCAGCCTCAGCCGGAGAGCCCTTCCGCAAACTCGCCGCCTGGAAGCGCATCTCGCTCGCAGCAAACGCGACACAGCACGTCGAAATCCCCATCGATCCCCTGGCGCTCTCCATCTATTCCATTAACAAATCCGCCTGGCTTCGCCCCTCCGGCGACTTCCTCATCGAAGCCGGCGGCTCCTCCGCAGACCTCCCACTGCACCAATCGCTGCATCTCTCGCAATAGCCGCATCAAGAGCTGTCAGCTTAAAGCTGTGAGCTGACAGCTCAAGATTCGTGCCTTTAAACAAATTGCGAAGAGATCACGAATCCCGCACCAACCATATATAGTTATCCGTCGCGGCCCGCAAAACGGCAGCCATGTCTTGCATCCAATCGCACGAGACTCATCGCTCGCGCGATACTAAGAGACAAGAGCCAAAGACTTTGACCATGGAATTCCACATCTCCCGCGCGGTCCGCGAATCGGCCAACGTCGACCAGACGCTGTTCAGCTACACCGGCAACGTCGTCTTCGCCAACGTCGCCGCGAGCCGGCAGCTCGCCGAGGCGCTGAATAAAGCGCGCGGCCCGGAAGCGGATCCAGCCGGGACCTACAACGCCGGCGCGCTCTTCGCCATGGGCCTCATCGACGAGCTCTCGCACGCGCTCGTCGCGCAATATCGCCGCCAGATCGATCCCAATGTCCTCCGCGACGCCACCCGCTGGTTCGCCAACCAAATCGACCCCACCCAAACCGATCCCGGCAAGCTCGATCGCCTGCTGCTCGCATTCACCGAACAGTTTCCCAACGCCGCCATCTTCCGCGGCGAGATCGCCGCCGGCGATTGGCTCCGCGCGTCGACCGAAGGTCGCCCCAACCGCGAGGCCGCGCTTGAAGAGCTGCTGATGCTCTGGATCGCCAACCTCAATCCTGCGTTCAAGCAGTTCAAAGCGCTCTTCGAAGACACCGACCTCAAACAGAAGACCGCCTACCCCAACGTCACCGCCGCCTTCCCCGACTATTTCCGCACGCGCCCGCCCGTCGCGCCCGAGGTTGGCACCCTGTTTGAAGCTCTGCGCGCACCCTCGCTCGCCGCCCCCGACTCGCTCACCGGACAGCTCGAATACATCCGCGAGCATTGGGCGCCATACATTGGCGACGACCTGCGTCGCATCCTCCTCGCCATCGATGTCCTCCGCGAAGAGGACCTCGCCATCTGGCTCCGCTTCCATCCGCCCGGCCCTGACCAGTTCCGCCATGGCGCACCACAGTGGGGCGATATGGGCTTCGTCGGCGATGAATTCATCGGCTTCGACGAGGAGATGCGCCGCCGCAAGCGTTATGCGCATGACTATCAGGCGCCCCTCGACGAATACGAGGCCTTCTCCGCCGACCAGGCATGGATGCCCAACGTAGTGCTGATGGCCAAGAGCACCTACGTATGGCTCGAGCAGCTTTCCAAGAAATATCAGCGCCACATCCATCGCCTGGACCAGATTCCCGATGAAGAGCTGCGCCTGCTCGCCTCGCGCGGTATCACCGGTCTCTGGCTCATCGGCCTGTGGGAGCGCAGCGTTGCCTCACGCACGATCAAGCGCCTCCGCGGCCATCACGACGCCGTCGCCTCCGCCTACTCGCTCAAGAGTTACGACATCGCCGAAGACCTCGGCGGCTGGCTCTCCTACAACGACCTCAAACAGCGCGCTGCCGCGCACGGCCTGCGCCTGGCCAGCGACATGGTGCCCAATCACATGGGTCTTGATTCGCCCTGGGTCATCGAGCACCCCGACTGGTTCATCTCACGCTGGGACAGCCCCTATCCCTCCTACAGCTTCAACGGCCCCGATCTCTCCACCGACTCGCGCGTCGAGATCAAGATCGAAGACCACTACTACGACCAGTCCGACGCAGCCGTCGCCTTCCGCCTGCGCCATCACGCCTCCGGCGAAACCCGGTATGTCTACCACGGCAACGACGGCACCTCCTTCGCGTGGAACGACACCGCGCAGCTCGACTACTCCAAGGCTTACGTCCGCGAGCACGTCATTCAGGTGATCCTGCACGTCGCGCGCCTCTTTCCCATCATTCGCTTCGACGCGGCGATGGTCCTCGCCAAGCGCCATGTCCAGCGCCTTTGGTTCCCGCTGCCCGGAGCCGGCGGATCGATCCCGTCGCGCGCAGAATCCGCGATGTCGCAGGAGGAATTCAATGCCCTGATGCCGCATGAATTCTGGCGCGAGGTCGTCGATCGCGTCGCCGCCGAAGTTCCCGGCACGCTTCTTCTCGCCGAAGCCTTCTGGCTGCTCGAAGGCTACTTCGTCCGCACCCTCGGCATGCATCGCGTCTACAACTCCGCGTTCATGAACATGCTGCGCGACGAGGAGAACGCCAAGTTCCGCTCCTACCTCAAGAAGACCCTTGAGTTCGATCCCGACATCATGAAGCGCTATGTCAACTTCATGTCCAACCCCGACGAGCGCACGGCGATCGACCAGTTTGGTTCCGGCGACAAGTACTTCGGCGTCTGCACTCTGCTCGCTACCCTTCCAGGCCTGCCCATGTTCGGCCACGGCCAGATCGAGGGCTACACCGAGCGTTACGGCATGGAGTTCAAGACCGCGAAAATGGATGAATGGCCCAATGAAGGTCTGGTCGCGCGCCACATGCGCGAGATCGCGCCTCTGTTGCACAAACGCCACATCTTCGCCGGCAGCTCCGATTTCACTCTCTACGACTTCTGGAACGGCTACGGCTCGGTCGATGAAAACGTCTTCGCCTACTCCAACCGGCACGGCAATGAACGCTCGCTGGTCGTCTACAACAACCGGTATGACTCCACGCACGGCACCATTCACATCTCCGCCGCCTACATGGACAAGGGCTCCGGCAACCTTCGCCAGCGCTCGCTGTCGGAAGGCCTCTCGCTGCCCATGTCGGGCTCGGCTGTTATCGCATACCGCGACAACCACGGCCTCGAATATCTTCGCCGCGCGAGCGACATCCACTGGCACGGCATGAGCTTTGACCTCCACGGCTTCCAGTGCGCCGTCCTGCTCGACTGGCGCGAGCTCTGGCCCAATGCCGACTGGCCCTGGGACCGCCTCTGCGATCAGCTTGCCGGCCGCGGTGTCTCCGACGTTCACGAAGAGATGGCCTTGCTGCGCCTGCGTCCGCTGCACGACGCGCTCCGCGAAGCCCTCAGCCGCAGCAACATCCTCGCCCTCGCCGAAGTCGCAACCGAATTCGCGCAGAGTTGCACACAGCCAGATCAAGCAACTGAATTTGTCACAAACACCGGCAAGCCGTCATCCCGAGCGGAAAGAGCTGCGTTGCCGGATCGCGAAATCGAGGAATCGCCGCATGCTTCTGTTGCGAATGTTGATGCACAGCCACCAAAGCTGTCGCGCGCACAACTTGACCGCCTGCGCCTCATCTCAGACAAGAGCACGAACCTCTTCGCCGAAATCGCGCAATACCTTCCGCAGGATCAAAAGCAAGACGACGGCGCTAAAGCTCACACCGCACCCACGCCGCTCACACCATCCTCGACTTCATCGAAACAGAATCCCGCCGCTGACTACGTCGATTCGTTCCGCAAACTCGTCGCCCTCGCCGCGCGCCTGCCCGCGCTAGTTAACTCCTTCTCCACAGACTGGCCCGCTGTATCGCGCCCCATTCTTCCCGCCGCCGATCCAGCCACTAACGCCGAACGCACATGGCCGCCTATCCTCGCATTCCTCTTACTCCGGGCCCTGCCGGAACGCTTTGGCAATGCGCCTCTCGATATTCCCGCGCTCTTCGATCGCCTGCTGTTCCGCCGCGCTCTCGCCGACATCTTCGCCACGCTCGGCCTCACGGGCGAAGCTCGCTGGCAGGCCGCAGCTCAGGTACGCCTCCTGCTCACCACCGAGGGAACCGCACCAAATGCCCTCCGATCCGCAGCACTCTTCCACGATCCCGACGCACGCTGGCTCGCTGGCGTGCACGACTCCGGCGGCACAACCTACTTCAACCGCGAACAGTTCGAAGATCTCACCACCTGGCTCCAGCTACCAACACTCCTCGAACTTGCGTCGGTCACCGACGATGCGACCCGCGCTCTCCGCCTCAAGGGGCTCGAAGCATCGATCGCCGCCAACTACGCCGCCGCGCGTGACTCCGGTTACAACCTCAACAGATACTTGGCAGTTTTTACGAAAGAACCTCAGCCGGCGCGGTGAATGCCAGCGTCGTCACCTTGCCTACCCGCCCCCCGCTCGAACCGCGAACCGCGCACCTCGAACCTTTCCTATGCGCCTCATCCTCAACGCCGACGACTTCGGCCTCACCCGCGGCATCAATCGCGCCATCGCCGAACTCGCCGCCGCCGGCGCGCTCACCTCCGCAACCCTCATGGCCTCCGGCCCCGCATTTGACGACGCCGTCGCCGTCGCACGTGCTCATCCGCAACTCGGTATCGGCTGCCATATCGTCCTCCTCGACGGCATCCCCGTCTCAGCTCACGAATCCATTTCTTCCTTACTCGGTCCAGACCGCCGCTACTTCCGCCCAACTCTGCGCAGCTTCCTCGCCGCGCTATTGACCGGCCGCATCCGCTCAGAAGAGATCGAACGCGAAGCCATCGCCCAGATCCGCAAGCTCCAATCCGCCGGCATCGCCGTCACCCATATCGATACGCACAAGCACGCGCATATCTTCCCCGCCATCGCCCGCCCGTTGCTCCGCGCCGCGGAACAATGCGGCGTCCGCGCTATCCGCGATCCCTTCGAGCCCGCCTGGTCTCTCGCACTGCATCAGGGCGATGCCAAGCGTCGCGCTGCCATCCGCCTCCTCTCCGCACTCCGTCCGCGCTGGCATTCGCTTCCACAGATTCACGACCACCGCATCCTCACGACAGATGGCACGGTCGCCATCTCCGCAACCGGCGTGCTCGATTCGCAAACACTGAGCCGCGGTCTCGCCGCGCTGCCAGACTCCGGCACTTACGAACTCTGTTGCCATCCGGGCTACAACGACGCAGACCTCGACCGCGTCACCACCCGCCTCCGCGCCCACCGCGAGATCGAACGCGATGCCCTCCTCGCGGAAATCCCGCGCCTCCGCTCAAACCCGACATCACCCGAATTCATCCACTTCGGCACTCTTCAGCCGACTCCCAACGAAACTACGTGGCCTGACGGACAACTGAGAACTGAGAACTGAGAACTGAGAACTGAAAGAGCAAAAGCCCCGGATCATCTCCGAGGCTTCGTCTTCCCGGTCCCTGGTCCCTGGCAACCAGTCCCTATCCTTAAGCGACCGCCCTCCGCTCCCGTTCCTCGCGCGCCGCTTTGCCCTTCTCCATGTTCACGCTCACAATCTTCGACACGCCCGGCTCCTGCATGGTCACGCCGTAGATCACGTCCGCCTGCTCCATCGTGCGCTTCGAGTGCGTGATGACGATGAATTGCGTCGTGGCTGACATCTCCGCGATCAGCTTTGCAAACCGGCCGACGTTCGTCTCATCCAGCGGCGCATCCACTTCATCCAGAACACAGAACGGCGCGGGCTGGTACTGGAAGATGCCCACCAGCAGCGACAGCGCCGTCAGCGCCTTCTCGCCGCCTGAGAGCAGCAGCACGCTCTGTAGCTTCTTGCCC
>Ga0134126_10009042_pt1 | contig 12552 bp, 11 predicted proteins | sample KB31752_FD_96881 | JGI IMG/M metagenome (GOLD analysis project Ga0134126, IMG submission 96881) | Terrestrial soil microbial communities with excess Nitrogen fertilizer from Kellogg Biological Station, Michigan, USA - KB3-175-2 | ecosystem: Environmental > Terrestrial > Soil > Unclassified ...
ATGTGGATACGATTTAGTGAAAATTTACCTACTTGTGCTGTAAATGATATGCAGCTTCACTCTGAATCTAGGCTTTTACGCATAGCTACTTATGGACGTGGAATATGGGAAAGAAAATTGGATGCAAAATCGTTTAGCGATGTTAATTTGTTTGTTAGAAAGCATCTGATGGACACTGGCTATTTTCCTTTACCACCACCACCTTCACCTTCACCATTATCCTCAGAACCCCCTATGTTTGCATCCTTTGCTGATTCGCTGCAGGATGAGGATGGTGGAGTAAAACTAAATGACATACTAACATGGGACATGTGTCCTGATATCAAGATAGATTCAGCTAGAGGAGATCCTCCAGTCTATCAGATTGATACATCTGATGATGTAGATTACGTGAAATTTGAAAATGGATTACAACACAGAAATCCCAAACAAGGAGATATGTGCAATATCTATGTTCAGGTCCATGACAGAGGCATTAAACCAACAGTAGGGGAAATAACAATTAGGCTATTTTATGCCAAAATGTCAGCAGTAGATGGAACGTATCCTAAATTACCAAAAGACTTCTGGAATACTACATTCTCGCCAAATGATAAATCCGGCTGGAAACCAATTCTCTCTACCAAAAGTCTGCCTGAGGGACAAAAAACATTAACAAATACAGAACCAACCATTGTGACATGGCAGTGGTACGTTCCTCCAGAAATAGGAAATAAAGCAGGCATATTAGTGATTGTAGATTCTGCTGAAGATCCTATATCTGAAGATAATAAAAAAATAACCAACATAGAAGAACTAGTAAGAAAGGATAGACATATTGGATTAAAAACTCTTGATATCTCTAATTAATTAATTTATTAAGAGATCATATCTTTTATTTTTTATTAAAAACGATTCACTACTCACGTGTATATCCAGACGTACTAAATATGCATAGAAAATATATTTATTTACCCAAAATCTGTTAATGTTGTATTTCAATTATTGTATAGTTGTCTAATTGTATAATTGTCTAATGCATCTTGGATATAGATAGCATACCAATTCCTGTAACTAAAGCTGCAACTAGGGTAGGAATAACAAAAACTTTTGCTTCTTCTTCGGGCAAAAGTTCCATACAAATTGCAGCTGCTATCAAGGCAATATTAATTAAACCCAATATTATTCGAATCAGTGGATATCTTGAGATAGTTTGCAACGTGCTTGATTTACCCCTGTCATTATTAAAGCTGTCGAATAATTAAAATCTGTACCATCTTTTGGAAAGGTAATTAATTGGAGTAGCTGATATTGTCGTACTGAAACAAATTAAAAGAGGAGCAACGGTAAATTTCCGAGTTACATATCTTCTTTGCTAGTTCTTATTCCTTGAATCAGGCTTTCCATATCTAGTTAATAGTCTTGTTGCAGCATCTGGCAACAGAATTTGAATCCATGTTGAATCATGTATTTGGCAGTTTATTTTAAAATCCCTTCTCATAGTAAATAATAGTTGTGACCTAAAGTCAACACCGTAAATTTAGCTGTTGGATCACCAGTGAATAATATCTTATCTTTGTACAAATCTGTGGAATCCAGTATGCTATTTATTACCAATAGCATTTTTCTTCCGTATGTCACACAATTTTAAATTCAGTAAAGTATTGTTTCTCTCTATCTACTTAGTTTCATCATGATTTAGTATCTTAAGTCCTAATTGATTCTGGACAACGTTAACCTCTAATAGTATGTATTATATTATACTATTCCAAAGCTCTAAAAGTTGACAAGTACTTTGAGTTGAGAATTTTGTCATCACATAGTGAAGGGATTACAGTATTCTAATCGTATAGATTCTTATCTTTTATTGTTGTTCTCCATTTATTATCCAGAAATGCCACATCGCTGGCTGTACAGGATGGTTTGGAATAGAGACTGAACCATCCTGCATACATGATTCATCACTAGCCGTGATTTTGTTTATTGGTTCATTAGAATCTATAATATTTTTTACTCTGATACCATTCTTTTCAAATCCTTCCTTGATGAATTGCGAAGGATTTGTCAGTAACGATTTTCTCTGTTCATCAGATAGCTTCTGAAAATCTATCTTATACTTTTTTATCGTCATTTGCCCCTCTTGCTCAATAGGGATATTTGTCTTTTCTTCCACGAGAATGCTGTTAGAGTATGTCCTTTTATACCTTTCGAGAACTTAATGGGGAAGATTCTGCAATGAACTATAACTTATCATAAAGAAAATAGCACATGGTAAACAGCCAGTATTATATTACATTACAATACGATTCAGAAGCAAGAATGAAGAGATTAATTGTAATATTGGATAAAACAACTTAGATTTGTTATCCTGACATAGCTATAAGGGTAGGGAAGTTTCGCTAGACTTTGTAATTGCTCCATGGTACCCAACACCATATTACATTCGAGATAATCCAATCTATTTATCTGGGAGTACTTAACTTTCTTTATATCGAGTCTGCCTGAAATCCAGGCCACCTAGCTGCTGTAGCATAAATATTTTTTAATATGTATCTCTGATAGAAACTCTAATGTCAAATATTACATTGCCAGAAGACGGTAGAGTTAAACAGGGCGGGTGGGGCGCCAACCTTAATCCAAATAGTTGGATGGTTACTAACATGAAAGATGATTCAGCATTATTCAAGGTTGTAGATAATAATGGAGTAAACGTAGCAGACCGATTCCGCATTCAGACTAATGCACAGCAATTTATTGAATACCACAAATCCAAACAAACCCAGTGTGGAGATGGAAAAGTGTGGGATTACCTTAAGAATGAATGCACATTATTGGAATCTTTTGGTAGCGCAGTAGAACTAGGAGATATCCTACCATTAAATCCTGATGGTACAGTATTATTACCTGGTGGACAGGCAGTTCGAGCTATCGGTAACAATTTGGTCGAATCTATATATGGAAACCAATTTATCAGAAGTCACGAAGCTGGTACATTTGAAGCCACTGCTCCAGGTCGTCGTGCTAATGTTGTATCTCAGGGGTTTATCATAATCCCACAAGGGATGGTAGGGATGAAGCATGACGGCAAGGACGAAGGAACAATTATACTAAAAGATAATCATGGTCCAGGAGGTGATATGAATAAGCAATACAAAGTATGGTTTGAATACAAGCGCGGTGGAGACGTGAATGATATAACATTAGGTCGTGAGCCTAAGCATCCTAATACCGAGGAACTGAAAAATGTCACATATGCCAATCAACCGAGTATATCAGCTGGTGAAAAACTTGTATTTAAGGGAAGTTGTCAAGATACAAATGATAATGGTGTACGTTTAAGAATGGATTATAAGGACTCCAGTACTGGCGAGTGGAAAAAACTATTCGATCATGTTGATTATGGTGATGGGGACGGAAATAAATGCTACCGTGGTAGATCAGGTGTTCAAGACGGTATTAGAGTTGACGGTAGTGTTAACAAAGAAATTAATAAGGATAACGATGTTAAGCCTTTAAAAGATATCGAAGGTAAAGTAATAAGAACAACAGAGTTGACATCAGCTCAAAAGGAGATCTTGGCAAAGCTGGCTAATGGCGCAATTTGGTCTAGAGAAATTGATCCTGACAATAGTAATTTACACGATGGGCTTGATGACCCATTAAGTTTTGGTCCTCGTTGACCAACTCATCAGCATTTTCTTCCAATTTCAAAATTTGATATTTGCATCAGAAAATATAATTTTATCCATGTTACCTTAAAACGCATTTATTAATTGATTTTTTATAAATTCACATTATAGTATACTTTTGTGTTAAGAACAAAAAAGATATTCGATACAATGGCATAATAATGGTTAATCCTTTTGGAAGGCATTTTCTTGAATAATATTGTGAGATTCGTTATTGATTCTTAGTTTTCTTTTACGTATTCGAGTAACGATAGTATTCTTCAACTAATGATAACTTTTGTGCTAAATCAAATGGTGTGGATTTAGAACATGCAATTGTCTCACATGGTTCATTCTTTTCCTACTATCTATTCACCTGGAGAAGGCATGCGCATACTGTTAATCCAATTCTGATCTGACCATTGGTCTATTACTATGTTCTCACAGGAAACAGAAGCACTGTATCAGTATTTGATGTCGCTTGATTTACCAAGAATAATATCGGCTAAATATGAATTCGTAAGCTAACAGTTAAGATATAGTTCGGTTCACGAATTGACTGTACAGACAACTATGATCTCACGTTTATTTTCGTTCTTTATTTCGCGGTCACAAGTTTAGTAACACACTGCCTTAAGTGCTCTGTTATTCCGTCAAGCTCAGATGAGCCTTTTGGTTGACGTCTCTCAGCATATCAGACTATCCATAGTGGATTTGGGCATCCAAGATTCCTTCTTTGATGTAGCTGGATTTAACACTTTTGGAAGAGTACGAGGCGAGAATGATCATATAAAACCTAAATATCGTGATTCTAAGGGATATGGGTACGATCTACCAACTACAGTGACTCTAAAAAGGAGAAATCAATGATAGCCGGGGTTACACCTAGAAATGCTACAAGTAACGGACTATATGAGTTATCCTTAAGTATGGATCATGTGGTTACTCTCATTAAAGCAATATTTGCTAAATTACATAATTTTGCAGCAAAGCAAAACTCATATAATATCTTCATTTTGATTACACTCTTTTATCTGCTTCATAAACTTATCCCAGAAAATAATCAATCTATATATTAGGAGATTTCAAGATATCATCGTAATAATGGGCAACAACACTGATCCTGCCGATTGGTGGAAAAATTGGGCTGCCAGCTGGAAAAGTGCTGATCCTGCCGATTGGTGGAAAAATTGGGCTACCGGTTGGAAAGATTGGGTTCCTGATCCAGCTAAAATATATGTTGCTGGAGATTCTGATCTTCCAATAAAAGTAAATCCAATATTTAGAGGAGCGCAACGCCAGCCTACTATTGAAACTGATCTATGCTCTGTAATTATGCCATTTGGCAAGAAAGAAATCGATGGTTCTGAGATAGATTTTGATTCAGTTTACAATGGTTTTGTTAAACCTGCTTTTGAGAATGCAGGCTTCAGAGTTTTGAGATCTGATACGGACATATTCAGACAGGGCGAATATATAATTCAAGAAATTTGGAGACTCATAAACCGATCTAGACTAATTGTTGCAGATCTAACTGGAAGAAATCCTAATGTTTTCTATGAACTTGGAATATCTCATACAGTAGGCAGAGATGTCATCATCTTGGCACAAAATGAAAAAGATGTTCCATTTGATATTCAAGGTTTACAGCATATAAAGTACTCGATAGATGAGAACGGTAAACAAAAATTAAGAGGAGATTTAGACAATTTGCTAAAAGATGTCAAGCCCAGAACGAGCTAACTAAGTTATTTGACTTAACTCGTAGACAGTAGCTTTGTGACACAAGCATATGCAAAATGAGCAATTCCACTATCAATGCTACCACTACTACTAACGCATCTACTACCCTAAAAGTAACTAACAGTTTGTATCCTATATATAATATCTTATGGATCCCCTGATATGGACAACGAGCATTGTATGATTCAATAACAAAAGAATCAGTATTTCTTAATCAATATCCATTTACGAGTGATGCAAATAATGTAATTAAAGATATACCGTTAAATGGTACAGCAGAGAATACTTTAATGAAGTAACGAGAAGTTCATTTGGTACAAAGGAGATTTATAAACCCATAACCCTCCTCGACTAAAATTTGTTCTTAGGTGGTTTCTTCAAATTGAATACGCATCGTACGGTTATTTTTGAATAGAAATTGTTCTAATCTTCAGCAGCTGTTCTATATAATATCCAAATTTCGAAATACCATTCCATTTTAATATAAATATGGATAATAGTAACACAAGCACTTAACAAAAGTTCTTAACAATGCAGCACATAGAAAGTGTTGCCGATGTAGCGAATTCTGTTGATTATAACCAATTATATTGTATCTGATTTGATATTCATTCAGTGTTTCGCCCTACATTAGTTACCTCTAGTAGATTTTGAGATAGCGTAAAAGGATAGTTTCAGTAAAATAACAATCATCTACTATTAAATTCAAAAACTATTTGTGAAGCAAGAATTTTTATCCTCTTTCTTTTTTAAATCCTTGGAAGCAGTCACTCTCAACACCCTTCCAGTATTTTGTTGTGCTACTACTTCAAGACTATCATTCATATCGAATTTTCCAAAGTCTACAATATAAAGTGACTGATCGACTGGATTAAAACGGACATCAATAGGCCGGAAAAAAGGTCCATCAATGAATGGACATAGTCTCCAATCAGAAGGATCTATGTATGCAACAGTACGACCTACATGAGCTCCTGCAGGTGCGGTCATTGGCTTTTCATCTCCAAAAAGTGCAACGACAATTAATCCTCCCCACTCGGCCACGCTTTCAGGAATTACGTCAAATTTCGCTGCACATGAGTTTGGTGGAAACCGAAGTAATGGTTCTTCAGGTTTTGGTAATTGACTATGATTTGATAGTAGAAAACTTGGTTTATTGCCGCGTGTAGGTGCATATCGCTTATCGGTAATAGGATCTCCTCCTACAAAATCAGGCCAGCCATACCAGCAGTCCTCTTTTATTTCAAAAAAAAGATCAGGAGCATTGCCAACAGGACGACTTCCTCTGTCGTCAGGGCCCTGCTCTGTAGCAAGCAATCGTCCATCAGGAAGGAAACCAAGGCCATATGCGTTGCGTAGACCCCATGCTACCAGTTCTAGATCACTGCCGTCTAGGTTAGATCGCATTATGCTTGCAGTGCATGGAACACCATGAGAAATGTTTTGTCCAGATTTGGTCTGTACTCCAAATGGCATAAAAGCACCTGTTTTCGTCAGAGAGTCTTCCTTGTTACCAAAAGGGTTAGATGTCTCTATGTTAACACCTGTGAGAATCGCTTTATATCCTGGAATATCATGAGCATGAGGTAGACGGCGTAACCAGCCTAATTCGTAGGCATCCAAACCGACAATCGCTGTATTTGTCATTGCTCCTTGGCTAAAGTAAATTTTGTTATCAGGTCCTATTGCGACCATATTCGTATGATAATTACCTGGACCTGGAAGATCATTTATTATTACAGTTTTTTCACCTTCTTTGTCAACTGTACAAATGCCACCTTTAAGACCTCCTTCTGAAACATAGAATCTATCATTATGAAAAGCTATTCCATTCACCGGTCCTTTCAGGCCATCTAACAATACACTTCGATGATGCTTATCATTATGAGGTATGCAGAGTATACGCCCAAATGGTAATTGACCGTCAAAAGGTACTCCAGATTCGACAACATATATCATACCATTGTTATCAAATGTAATACTAGTGGGAAATGATAGTCCTTCGGAAACTATTTCCAATTTAAACTTGTTATGATTAAAAGAGGACATGATATACTTCATTTTAGATGCCCCTTTTTGATAAATATATCTAACATAGTCTGCTGCAAGATCTTGGTAGTCCATGGGGATTTCATACGCCAAACAGATGAATTTAAGACTGTGTATGTAATTCAAATTCTAAATCATAAAGTTTCATCATTTTCAGTTAGTATTTACGAATCCTACTTCTAGTATTTTAACTGTACCCGAATCAGCAATAATATAAAATAAATCTAGTGACTTAGATATCTTCTGAAATCACTATAATCTGTCAAATTAAGTTGTAATTAAATAATAATATGCTATGAATATATTGCTAATTAATATTTATCACCGCATTCTATATTGATTCTAATCTATGAGTTTATATGTGCAATTTGGAGCATATAAATCATTTAAGATGCATTTCTAAACGTTCTAATAGCTTTGCAGTTGTGATGGGTTTTTTAATAATACAATCCAAATCCTTTTTTATTGATGGATGCTCAGCTATCATTGCTTCATAATATACCTCAAACGAAGTTATGAAACAGACCTTAACTTTAGTATCCTTTTTTCTTATCTTCTTGAGTAGTTCGAAGCCATTAAGTTTTGGCATTCTGATATCAATTAATAAAAGGTCATAATAATTAGGTTTGAAGTCCGATATCACTTGCAGAGGATCATTATATACGTCGACGTTGAATCCTGCATCAACTAAGGCCAATTTAAAAAATGTAGTAATATCAGAATCATCATCAACTACCAGTATTCGTGCATTACTTGGGTTAGATTTCGTCTTGTTTATCGCCATGGTGAATGATGAATGTCCATATTCTAAATTATACTATTATACAGGAAAATCTCCAGTATATGTTTTCCCTTTTGTAGATCTAGTGCATCGGCAGTAATCTTGAAAAGACTTTTTTCGGCCTTATTCAAGAAAATTTTATCAGATAGTCTAATAGTACAGTTTTTGACAATTACTAAGTAGTTCTTATCAAACCATTGGGTGCAAAGGCAGTATTTTGATAAAAAAACATTCGTTCAAAGATATCGCAGTCACTTACGAGAATGTGGCTGCCATCCTAAATTTTATTCTAGCATTATTCTTGATGTGAAGTATCACCAAGAGTCAGATCAATATATATAATATATTTGTTAACAGTTACTTAGAAATCAGGATATTATATCATCAATGGTTTTATTCAAGAGCCTTTAATAATTTTATATGAACGCGAGTAAAAAATACGTCTATTGTAATAGTAACTGTTACGCTACACTTACTATTGCTTTAGGTCTAATTTTACTATCCCCTTACTTTGCAAAGTCAGTAATGTCTGTTCGAGGACAAGAAATGGAGCCTCCTAGACCAGACATTCCAGGTAACGTGCTGTCAGAGCCGCCAGATATGGGAAAAACTGACCAGCAAATTACCGATCCTACAAAAGACACAACCCCAGAAACATCAGCCGACAAGCCCTCTGACACAAAGGATAAAGATTCATCAGACTCAGGAAGTTCTGATACTCAGACGAGTCAGGAGCCGCTATCATCAGTAGGCATGAATTCAGGATCTACGCCATCATATTGGTTTGTTCCTTTTTTAGCCGGCATAATTATAGTAATTATCATAGGCATAGTAATAATCAAGCAATTTAGAAAAGCAATACAAAGTCGCCACACGACGTCTAATAATAAAAATCAGCCACAATCTCCTTTGTAAAGTATTATAAAATAATCTGAATAAGATAAAAAATGTTAAATATAACGAATGGATCTAAGGATTAGCTTGAAAAGAGCATTCTCTATGTCCAGTCTCTTATCTGGGCTAATAGAAGACATATCTGTTCATTGTTTGGAACTTTCCCCTTCATCTTATATACCATCAGTACATTCAGATACAAGTGATCTCTCAAGATCTATAAAACAAAAAGGATTGCTACATCCTCTAATAGTTAGATATGCAAAAAGAGAAGGACATTATCAAATAATCACGGGAAATAGAAGATATATTGCTTGCAAGTCTTTGGGTTGGAGGAAAATCCCATGTCAAATTATTGAACTAAATAGTGATAAAGAGGCATTTGAAATTTCATTAATTGAAAATATACAAAGAAGAACGTTAAACCCGATAGAAGAAGCTCACGCGTTCAAAATGTATGTTACTGATTTTGGTTGGGGTGGGGTATCAGACTTGGCTAACAAGATAGGTAAAAGTGCAAGCTATGTTGATAGGCGGTTGCAGCTTTTGGAACTCCCAAAGGAAGTACTAGAAAAGGTTGATGATTCTGAGCTAAATGTTACTGCTGCTGAAGAATTAATTCCAATTCACGACGAAATCAAGCAATCGAAATTGGCTGGCATAATATCTAGAAAGCGTTTATCTGTAAAAGATGTACGTAATTTGATACAAGAAAATCAAAATTCTGTGTACGCTGTAGATTCGAATGATGCTTTAATGCAAACAGAAGTAAAAGAAGATCTAGCAGAACTTGATAGGAGAGTACAAAGATCTTTGGATAAATCCATTGTTGTGTTCAGGATGGCAATGAATAAGATGCTTGATATTATGCAAGGAATAGAAGATAATTGGGTGATATATGAGATACTTTTGCAACATCGTAATGTCCTTAATGCGCAGATAGATTTGCTAATAAAACAAAAGAAGAAGATATATGAATCTCGCTTTTAGATTCTGCCTAGAGTATCTAGCGTAAATTCGCAAAAGTCCATTAGGCTAAAACACTTTATCTGGGGTCTTTATAAATGCCGCATCATTTAGATGATTTTTGCGGTACCGCAAAGAATTTCAATTTCTAAAAACCGATTGATACACGCATACTCAATAAGCAACATCTATAGACAAAAGAATTCTTCGCTTTTGTAGATAACACATCATCATCATCATCATAACCAAGTTATATTTCTATCAAAAATATGCAGGTATGACACTACAACCTTACATTTAATTATGCAAATGGACGAGATTAAAGATTCTCTCAATATTTTCAAAACCTCAGTCATAGATGCGTTATCATTTTGTGATGTGATCTAATTTATGAAACCTAAGGTCAATCCATCAACCATAATTCGCCTGAAGACAGGATCATTCCTACGCCACAAAACGTGCCCTTAGAGATGATGGTTCAACAATAGCCGTCTAAATCCTTGCTGCAACCACACTTTTGAGCTTCATATTTACATCTATCTATATTCGTAGTAATAATTTATCTATTAAAACCCTTGAGCGTATCATTACGCAAAATTGGACTTTCATACAGTATATTCATTCTACGAATAAACCAATCTGAAAAGACTAATTAGATCTTAATATGTATTAATAATTGTTATGTCGAGCCGTTACCTAAAGTATAATCTATGGCAGTATTGTAAAGATAAATGAGCATGGAGAATACATTTTATTATTATGGAAACAAGAAATCAAAGATGCATTATCACGGTTAAAGCTAGTCTGTTCTGATTTTTTGATTACATGGTACTCTAAGTACAATGTAGCATTAGTTACTCCAGCAGAAGTTGCTCTAAAATGCTGAGCAAAGCGATTAGACAGTTCGCCAGCAACTAAGGGTGTACTTGACTTTTTTATTAAAATCGTTGGAGTAGTTGGACAAAACAATTTTGGTTTTTCTGTAGCCACATGATTATCGAATTTAGCCGTTATAGGTCCACCACATCCAAGGGCTCTCCATACCTCTATTGGTAACAAAGAATAGTCTATTAAATTTGCGTGGATGCTAAAATTCTGGTTAATGTGAACGACTGATGGCTCAGTATGGATCGATGCCAGAACAATTCCATTTCGTTCGGTTGATGGAATGGCAGCAAAAACACCGGTATTCCTAGTAGAAATAGTCATTGGAGAAAATATCGCGAACGAAACTAAAACTAATAATAATATAGTCATGTTGAGAATACCTCGTTGTAATTTCATTTTAGAAGATGCCACTTCATATATAGCGAATGCAGATTAATATAAAAAGGATTTTAACCCGAAGAGATTGATTAGCTCATAATAGACCAGAGCCAATTTGGACAGTTTAGAAACCTGAGGAAATATCAGATTTCAAAAATTTAAAATGGAATATATTTCTAAAGATTCGTGTACATGACATGTGTTAGTAATTTAGCATGTATATTACAACTTGTTGTGACAAAGCCATATGTTGAATTCTAACATTTCGATGTCGAAGAAGGACTAACATAGCTCTAAAGCAATCACCCCTCACAACTTACCTAGAGTTCTATAATGTTGTGTATATTACATACTGACTTATCGAATACCTAAATTCATTATGGAATGCCTGTTTATTATCCCCCTTATGCTTCATCTTGCGAACAGGCTTAGCTTCGTACGCCATACACAAAGAATATTTCACTGTAGTAAGGATACCAATATTCTTGAATTGATAAGTATAAAAACTGCCTCACGTTCTTATTGGATTACTTAAGACATGAATCCACATTATGTTACTATCATGATTAGTGATCTGTTATTTACTATTATTTAATCTTAAAATTTAGCTTACTACAACTTCTCCATTCATAGATGGATGAATCATACAAGTGTAACGATAATGTCCAGTCTTTTCAAATTGGTATTCAAAACTTTGGTCTGGATCTAAAAGACCAGAGTCAAATTCACTAGATGTCACAGTATGCGTTTCAACATCGGTATTTTTCCATATTACTTTGTCTCCAGCTCTGATATTTATGGGATTAGGTACAAAAGCTTTATCACCCATAGCGGAAGCTCCTGATACAATTGAGATCAGGTTTTGATGTGATTCAGTCATAATCTCTTTTTGGGACTACTTGTACTTTAACTTTAACTTTAATTGGTTAATTTTTTTCCATATTCTGTGGAGTAACGTGGTTGTTTATACCTGTGTACTCATGTCACCTGATTTCAATTACATATTTTCTCCTTGCAGATTTGCACTCTTATCTTTTGTTTCAACAATTTTAGAAAGTAGATTCAGCTAAGACATGAGTTATTATTACTAAAAGAAATATGAGTATTGTACTCTTAAGCTAAAGATTTCTCTAGTAATTTCTTGATCTGCATTCATTATTGGATCCTGATATAGGATTGAATATCACTAAATATGGAGAAAAGTTG
>Ga0134126_10009043_pt1 | contig 12552 bp, 10 predicted proteins | sample KB31752_FD_96881 | JGI IMG/M metagenome (GOLD analysis project Ga0134126, IMG submission 96881) | Terrestrial soil microbial communities with excess Nitrogen fertilizer from Kellogg Biological Station, Michigan, USA - KB3-175-2 | ecosystem: Environmental > Terrestrial > Soil > Unclassified ...
CGCCGATCGTCGCGCGACGTCAAACCCTAGTTAACACACACTTCGACGACAAGATCAATAATTGCCCCCCATCCCCAAGGGGAAGGAGGGGCGCCGCGCCTGCCTGGGCTGGCGACTCGGGCCCGGCCTAGGCCTTGCCGGGCTCGCCGAGGTCGGCGAAGAGCTTCTCGGCCGAAGGGGTCGAGCGCTTGGACTCGACGGCCTTGCGCTTGTTTCCCATGTTGGAGTGCTTGCGCACCCGGCGCTTCCAAGTCTTTCGTGTGTTCGAAGCCATGACGGCGGCCTTCTATCACAGCCGGGTCGCCGAGACCACTCCCTGGATCGTCTCCAGGTTGCGGAGCACGGTCTTGAGCTGGTCGAGGTGGCCGACCGTGACCTGGAAGGTGTTCACCGCCCGGCCATCCTCGGTCGTCCGGCACTTGGCCTGCGAGATGTTGACCCCGTGCTCCGTGAAGAGCTTGGACATCGCGGCCAGCAGCCCCGGGCGGTCCGAGCAGGTGACCTGGACCGCGACCGGGCGGAGCGTCTTGGCCTCGTCGTCCCAGGCGACGTCGACGCGGCGGGCAGGATCGAGGTCGAGCGCCTTCGGGCAGTCGCGGGTGTGGATGACGACGCCGTGGCCGCGGCTGATGAAGCCGACGATCGAGTCGCCGGGCACCGGCGAGCAGCACTTGGCGAACTTGACCAGGATGTCCGCCTCCCCCTGGACCTTGATGCCGCCGATCGACCGCTTGGGGACCGGCCGGCGGGCGGCGGCGGGGATCTCCGTGGCGTGGGCGACGGGCGCGGCGGCGCCGCTCGCCACCCGATCGACCAGCACGGCGTCGGCGGCGTGGCTGGGGCTGACCTTGCCGTACCCGACGGCGACCAGCAGATCGTCGGCGGTGCCGAGGCGCAAGCGCTGCGCCGCCGAGTCGAGCAGCCCCTCGCGTTCCGCCGAGGCGAGCGCGGCGTCCTGCTTGCGCAGCTCGCGGCCCAGCAGGTCGCGCCCCATCTGGCGGCTGCGCTCGCGCTGCTCCATCCGGATGAAGTGGCGGATCTTGGTGCGGGCGCGGCTGGTGACGACGAACTTGAGCCAGTCCTTCGACGGCTTCTGGTTGGCCGAGGCGAGGATCTCGACGGTGTCGCCGTTGCGGAGCGCGTAGCGCAAGGGGACGATGAGCCCGTTCACGCGCGCGCCCGAGCAGTGCTCGCCGACCTGCGAGTGAATGGCGTAGGCGAGGTCGATGGGCGTCGAGCCCTTGGGGAGCGCCTTGACGTCCCCCTTGGGCGTGAAGACGAAGACCTCGTCCTGGAAGAGGTCGATCTTGACCGTCTCGATGAACTCGGTCGGATCTTTCAGATCGCGCTGCCACTCCATCAGCTGGCGCAGCCAGGCGAACGCCTTGCCGTCGTCGGCGCCCGGTGTCTTCTGCTCTTTGTATTTCCAGTGGGCGGCGATCCCCTGCTCGGCGATGCGGTGCATCTCCTGGGTCCGGATCTGCACCTCCATCCGCTCGGCGCGCGGCCCGATCACCGTGGTGTGCAGCGACTGATAGAGGTTCGGCTTCGGCAGCGCGATGAAGTCCTTGAAGCGCCCCGGGACCGGCGTCCAGTTGGAGTGGACGACGCCCAGCACGGCGTAGCAGTCGCGCACCGACTCGGTGATCACCCGGAAGGCCAGCACGTCGTAGATCTGCTCCACGTCGCGACCGGTCTTCTTCATCTTCTGGAAGATCGACCAGAGGTGTTTGGCGCGGCCGTAGACCTGCGCCTTGACGTCCGACTCCGCGAGCACCGTCTTGAGCCGCTCGACGACCTCGGCGATGTACGAGTCGCGCGAGCCGGCCGTCTCGGCCAGCCGCGCCACCAGGTTCCCGTGCTCGGTCGGATCGAGGTAGCGAAAGGCCAGGTCCTCGAGCTCGACTTTCATCCACTGGATACCGAGCCGGTTGGCGAGCGGCGCGTAGATCTCCATCGTCTCGCGCGCGATCCGCTCCTGCTTGTCGCGCGGCATGTGCTCGAGCGTCCGCATGTTGTCGACGCGGTCGGCGAGCTTGATGAGGATGACGCGGATGTCGCGCGCCATCGCCAGCAGCATCTTGCGGAAGTTCTCCGCCTGGCGCTCTTCGCGCGTCGTCCAGGGGATCTGCCCCAGCTTGGTGACCCCCTCGACCAGGAACTGGATCTCGGTGCCGAACAGCCGCCCGATGTCCTCGGCCGTGGCGCTGGTGTCCTCCACGCAATCGTGCAGCAGCCCCGCGCAGACCGAGGGGACGTCGAGACGCAGCTCGGAGATGATGCGGGCCACGCCGACCGGATGGACCACGTACGGCTCACCCGAGCGGCGCTTCTGGCCGGCGTGGCGCTCGGCGGCGAAGGCGAAGCTGCGCTCGATGAGGCTGGTGTCCGCGGCGGCGTCGTAGCCCCGAACTTGCGCGCAGATCTCTTGAACTTCCGTCATTGGCTGGGCGGCTGCCCCCTGGTCCGCGCCTCGCCGAGCAGCGCATGCCCGTAGTGTCCCCGCCGCGTGCGCGCGCAGCGAGCCGCTACATATATGGATGACAGCTCTTTGAGCGCGGTTTCCAGGTTGTCGTTGACGACCAGGTAGTCGTACTCGGAGAAGTGCTCGAGCTCGCGCGTCGCGGTCAAGAGCCGGCGGTCGATGGCGGCGGGAGCGTCCGTGGCCCGGCGCCGCAGCCGGCGCTCGAGCTCGGCCATCGAGGGCGGCAGGATGAAGACCAGCACGCTCTCCTCGGGCCACTGCCGCCGGATCTGCGCCCCGCCCTGCCAGTCGACGTCGAACAGGTAATCCTTGCCGTCCTCCAGCGCGCGGTTGACGGTGTGGATGGCCGTGCCGTAGCGGGCGCCGTGGACCACCGCCCACTCGGCGAACTCGTTGTTGTCGACCATCCGGGAAAACTCGTCTTCGGTAATGAACTTGTAGTCGACGCCGTCGCGCTCGCCGGGCCGCGCCGCGCGGGTGGTGTAGGAAACCGAGAACTCCAACCTCTCCTGCTCCGCCAAGAGGTGCGCCAGCGTCGTCTTGCCCGCCCCCGAAGGGGACGAAATGACCAGCAGGATCCCGCGCCGTGCCTCGTCTGTCATCGTCGGCGATTGTACCAGACCGGTGGCGACGGCCGAGCTTGCCGCTTCACTCGACGTTCTGCGCCTGCTCGCGCAGCTTCTCGAGCTCGGCTTTGGCGTCGATCACCAGCGCCGCCATCTCGGCGTCCTGGGCCTTGGAGGCGATGGTGTTGAGCTCGCGGCCGACCTCCTGGATGACGAAGTCGAGCTTGCGGCCGACCGCGCCACCGGCCTTCAAGATCTCCGCCAGGTGTCCGAGGTGCGTCTCCAGCCGGACCAGCTCTTCGGCGACATCGAGTCGCTCGGCCATCAGAGCCACCTCTTGCGCCAGCCGCGCCGGGTCGATCAACCGCGGGACCCCTGGGAGGGTTCCCGCCCCCTCCCGCGCGGGACTCCGCTCGGTGGAGCCGAGCTCCGTCCACGCGATCCCGACCTGGCTGGCCAAGCGTTCCTGGAGGCGCTGGGCGAACCGCGCGGGGAGCACCGCCGCCCGCGCCCGCAAGCTGGCGGCGAGCTCGACCAGACGCGCCCGCCGCGCCCCCAGGTCGGCCGCCAGCGCCGCCCCTTCGCGGGCCCGCATCGCCCCCAGCTCCTCGAGCGCCGCCGCCACCGCCGGACGCAGCGCCTCCCAGAGCGCCTCGCCCGAGAGGCCGGCGCTGGAGCTCGCCTCCCAGAAGGCGCCCACCGTGGCCAGCGTCACCGGCTCTTCGATCTCCAGCTCCTGCCGCAGCCGCTCCAATACCTCGTGCAGGGCTTTGACGCGCGCCTCGTCGAGCCCCGCCGAGCCCGCCGCCGACTCGTCGCGGATCTGCACCGTGATGGCGCCGCGCTCGACGGCCGCCCGCACGGCGCGCGCGATCTCGGCGTCGCAGTAGGCGTCGGGCTCGCTGCTGCGGATCTTGAGGTCGAGGCCCCGGTGGTTCACCGAGCGGATCTCCAGGCGCAGGCGGCGCTCGCCGGCGTCCGCCGACCCGCGCCCGAACCCGGTCATCGAAAGCAGGCTCACCCCTTCGACTTATACCAGTCGATCGTCCGTCCCAGCCCTTCGGCGAACGACACGGCCGCCGTGTAGCCGAGGCGCGCGCGCGCGGCCGAGATGTCGGCCCAGGAGTGCTTGATGTCCCCCGCCCGCTCGTCCTCGTAGATCGCCGCCAGCTTCTTGCCCAGGTGGTCGCCGATCAGCGCCACGACGCGGTTCAGATCCGTCGCCTGGCCGCAGGCGATGTTGAACATGCCGCCCGAGACGGCGCTGGCGGCGGCGGCCGCCGCCTTGAAGTTCGCCTCGACGACGTTGTCGATGTAGCAGAAGTCGCGCGACTGCGAGCCGTCGCCGAAGATGCGCGGCTGCTTCCCCGCCAGCGCCGCGGTGATGAACTTGGGGATCACCGCCGCGTACTCGGAGGCCGGATCCTGGCGTGGTCCGAACACGTTGAAGTAGCGGAGGCAGACCGTCTCCAGGCCGTAGCCGCGCGCGTAGATCTGCGCGTACTGCTCGCCGGCCAGTTTCGACCCGCCGTACGGCGAGATGGGCGCCGGCGGCATCGTTTCGACCTTGGGGAGCGCGGGATCGTCGCCGTAGTCGGCCGACGAGGCGGAGTAGACCAGGCGCCGGACCCCCGCCCGCCGCCCGCGCTCGAGGACGCGCAGCGTGCCGGTGGCGTTGGCGGCGTGGTTCTCGATCGGCTCGGCCATCGACTTCGGCACCGACGGAATGGCCGCCAGGTGAAACACCAGCTCGACCCCCTCGATCGCCTTGCCGAGCGCCCGATCGTCGAGGATGTCGCCCTCGATGAGCTCGATCGGGTCGGCCCGATCCAAGAGGTCGGCCAGGTTCTCGGGCTTGCCCGACGAGAAGTTGTCGATGACGCGCACGCGGTCGCCGCGCCCGACGAGCGCGCGGCAGAGCGACGAGCCGATGAACCCCGCCCCACCCGTGACCAGGCAGAGGGTCATGGACGATCTCCGGCGGGGGTTATCTGCGCACGTGGCGCGCGCCGTGGGTTGCTTCGTGGGCGAAGCGCGCGATCATCTCGTCCAGCACGGGATCCGCGATCTGCGGCGTGGACATCGCCAGGGGCGGGTCGTCCATCTCGTAGGCAGGCAGCGCGGCCAGCGAGCGGACCGCCAGCCAGGAGGCGACCACGAACGCCGGAACGATCCAGAGGGTGCGGTGTTTTGCCGACATAGTCGTACACTATCCCACCTGCGGTGCAGCGCAATTTTTCTGCTCCTTTTTCAGTTTCCACTCACTTCCAAGATGCGACCCCGTCACGGGAGCGGAAGTCCGGCCAGCCCTGCACCGAACCGCGCGCCGATCGTCCTTGCTGAATGCCCGCGGGCGCGGAGCCCGATCGCCCGCCCGCCGCCCGGCGTGGAGATGTCACGCGCGACCACCGGGCAGCTACCCGCGATCGGGAGCGGGGGCGCCTCGAGCGCCCCGCCCGGCGTGAGCACGGCCAGCACCGAACCGGCCGATCGCGGCTCGGTCCCCCCGAGCGGAACCAGCCTTCCCCCGGCCCCCACGACGAACCGTCCCGAGAGCCGCGCGCCCTCGAGGCGGAAAATGAATCCGTGGGGCGTCCCGCCGATCTCGAGCCGCCGCACGCCGCCCGGGATGGGAATCGGCGGATCGCGGGTCATCGTGGCCAGCGTCAGCTCGGAGAGCGCGACGCCGTCGAGCATCACGTCGCCCGGCTTCGCGCCGCGCAAAAGCTTCTCCGCGGTGACGACGGCGATCCGGCGCCGGTCGAGGGACGACGCCATGGCCACCACGTGCCCGTCGTCCGCGGTGAGCTGGCGGAACCGGTCCGTGGCGGGCAGAAAGGCGAAGACCTCCTGGTGCGGGTTCAAGATGAACTCGCCCGCGCCGGCCGCCGGGACATGCAGCGGCGCGCGCTGCCGGCCCACGAAGATGACGCTCTCGTCGAGCCCGGCCCCCCAGGCCAGCGCCGCCTGGGAGAGCGCCTGCTTGACCTCCGCCATCTGGGGCTGGACCTTGAGCGCGCCCAGATCCGCCGCCTCCAGCACCTCCCGCGCCCAGGGCAAGTACGCCCGCTCGATGAGCGCGCGCACCTCGACCACCGCCTCGGCGAACCGCTCCTGGCGCACGAACGAGCAGGCGACGTTGAGGCGGGGCGCCAGGAAGCTCGGATCGGCGGCCTCCGCCGCGCGGTACTGCGCGCGCGCCTCCTCCCACTTCTCCTGGCGATAGAGGACCTTCCCCGCTTCGTTCAGCGCGGTCGCCTTCGGATCGGGCGCCTTGAACGGATCGGCGACGCCGGGGCCGCCGAGCGGTGCGGGCGGCAAGCAGGACTGGCCCGCGGCGCTCGACTCGACGGCCCAAAGGCCCGCCAGCGCGAGCGCCGCCGCCGTCGTCATTGGTCGAGCCACACGCGCCGCAGATCGAACCGGTCGCCGATCGCTGCCAGGCCGTGAACCCGCGTCGACGCCAGCGCCGGGACGTCGTAACGGTAAAGGAAGATCACCGGCTGATCGTCGGCCAGCAGGCGCCCGATGCGGGCGAGAATCGGCGCGCGCGCGACCGGCCCGGCGGCGCCGCGCGCCTCGTCGAGCAGCGCGTCCAGCGCGCTCGACCGGTACCCGCCGTAGTTGAAAGGCCCGGCCGCGCCGTAGAGCGGCTCGGGATTCTCGTCGGGCGCCCCCTCCCAGATGAGCGGCGCCAGATCGTACTCGCCGCGCTTGAGGCGATTGAAGATCGTCGCCGAGTCGGCGGGCAGCAGATCGATCAGGATGCCGGCCTTGCGCGCCTCCAGCGCGAAGGCGTGCGCCTCGATGTGAAATTGCTTGTTGCCGGCCGGCTCGAGCAGCGTGAGACGGATCGGGTGACCGAGGTGATCGCGCACGCCGTCGGCGTCGCTGTCGCGGTAGCCGGCGTCGTCGAGCGCCGCCGCCGCGCGCGGCCGGTCGAGCGCCGGGGCCGGGATGTCGTCCTCGAACGGCGGGCCACCGATCGGCTGCGCCAGGTCGTTGTGCAGCTCGCCCGCGAACCGGGCGCGGTCCCAGAGCATCGCCAGCGCCTTCCGGAAGCGCGGATCGCCGAGCGGGTAGTGCAGGTGGTTGACGGAGAGGAACGAGTACCGGCGCGTGCGCAGCCGGAGCAGCCGCGTCGCGCCGTGCAGCGTCGTCGGCTCGACCTGATCAGGATAGTGCGCGTCGATGACCCGCGAGAGCAGGTCGATGTCGCCGCGGCGCGTGCGGTTGAGGGCGCGGACGGCGTCGGGATCGAGGTCGAAGACGATCTCGTCGACGCCGGGCGGCTCGCCCCAGTACTCGGGCGCCCGTTCGAGCCGGATCCGCTTGCCGTGCTCCCAGCCGGCGAAGCGATAGGGCCCCGTCCCGACCGGCTGGCGCGCGATCGGCGAGGCCTCGGGGCGGATGCCGTGCACCAGGTGGTCGGGGAGCATCGGCACGTCGCAGAGCGCGCGCAGCGCGAGGTCCGAGGGGCGCTTGAGGACGAAGCGGATGGTCCGCTCGGTGACCAGCTCGACCGACGCGACGTCGGCCAGCTCGGCGCGCAGGACCGGCGCGTCGGTGCCGGTCCGCAGCAGCGGCTCGACCGTCCCCTGCACGTCGAGGACGCCGAAGGCGCGGTGGTCGTGCCAGCGGACGCCGCCGCGGACGCGGACGGCCAGACGCATGCCGTCGTTCGAGACGTCCCAGCTCTCGGCCAGCCCGGGCTTGTACGTTCCGTCGCGGCAATCAAGCAGCGTCTCGTACACCAGACCGCTCGTCACCTGGGCCTCGGCGGCGTCGCTCTCGGAGAGCGGCAGCAAGCTCTGCGGCTCGGCGTCGAGGTGCACCCGCAGCGAGCCGCCCCGGCGAACCGGCGTGGCGACGGCGGCCGGCTCGGGGACCAGCTCGGCCGGAGGCGGCGGTGGACGGAGGGGCGCCAGCTCAGGCACGTCCTTGCCCCGCGCCGCGGCCGAGGTCGTCTTCTTGGATCGGCAGCCACCTCCGACGACGGCGGCCACGGCCAGCACTGCCGCAAACCGTGTCGCCGACGCTTGCCCGCCAAATTTCATCGTGTTATTCAGGGTCACCCGCATCGCGCGGTGGAGGGCTCGTCCCATGAAGCGACTGCCGACCGTATATCACCGGACTATTCCTTTGGCAGTAATGCTGCTCGCGCCGAGCAGCGTTCGGCTAGCTTACGGGCAGGGGCAGGAGCTGCCACCGATCAAAGTCGATCTTCCGCCGCCGCCGAACTTCAACGTGCAGCAGGCGCCGGAGAAGTACCCGACGGGCGAGATGTCGATCTACGGGCTGCGCAAGCACATGAACCAGTACATGGACAAGGACGTCCAGGTGCGCGCCTACCTGCTCACCATCTACGAGTGCCCGGCCGAGCAACGGAAGTGCAACGACGAGCTCGCGGCCAAGACGAAAAAAGCCAAGATCAAAGAGATGAAGTCGGGCGGCGTTCCGGGCAAGGGTCCGGCGGCCCCCGATCCGAAGGCCCTGGCCGGCGGTTGCCGGCCGTGCGATCAGCCGTACTTCGTGGTGGGCGACACGCCGACGACCAAGCTCGATCACGGCCTGCTGGTCGCCGACTATCCGGTCAAGGATTGGAACACCGGCAAGCCGAAGCCGCTGGTGGCCAAGGTGGGCGAGCAGTACGTGGTGACGGGGACCTTCTCGATCAACTCGATCGGCGGGTTCGCGGCGTCCGACGGGCTCATCATCCACAAGAAGTTCCAGGACGCGCAGGGCAACGTGATCGCCGAGGGGAACGCCATCCTGCCGCCCGACGCCCAGACGATCAACCTCGAGGGGAAGCCGGCCGAGAAGGTCGGCGGCGCCCGCATCGACGCCGAGAAGGCGGCCAAAGGCAAAAAGTAGCCGAGAAGTAGCGCGCCCGCCGCTACTTGGTGAGCGGCAGGCGGAGCTCGTCGCAGGCTGCCTGCGCGAGTAAAAACCAGGTCTGGCGATCGAGGCGTCCGGCGCACCCGGGCGCCTCTTTCGTTTTGGCGAGCTCGATCGTGTGGCGGGCCGGCTGCGCCTCGCCCGGCGGCTGCACCGCCACCTCCAGGGTCAGGTCCGGCGTGCCGCCGGGAGGCTTCGTCAGGAAGCTCTCCGCGTGCAGGTTGCCGAGCGTGCCCACGACGCGCGCCACGTTCGTCCCCTCGACGACCGCGCCGGCCGGCGCCACCGCCCGCCAGGACTCGCCGTCGGCGCTGGCGAGCTCGAGGGTGCGGCCGCCGGAGGTCCGCCGCAGCGTGCGGGCGTCGAAATGCGCGAAGTCGAGCACGGCCCGGTCGCGAAAACGGAGCGGATCGGGATCGAGCAGCGCGTAGCCGGGGTCTCCCGGCGCCAGGTCGGCCGTCTCGCGATAGCGCGCCTCGATCACCAGGTGACGAACATGGGGTCGGCGGGCGGCGCCCGGCGGTCGTACGTCGACGTGCCCGAGCGCCGCGAGCCAGTCGTCGACCGCGCGCGGATCGACGAGGTAGCTCTCCTTCGGCGCTTCGAGCCGCCAGCTCGTGGCCGACGCGCGCGCCAGCGCGAGCCGCGTGGTCCCCTCGGTGATCTCCACCCGCGCGATCGCGTCGGGCGGCGACGACACCAGCCGGCGATCGGGCGCCAGCGCCGCGGCCAGCGAGCGCAGGGACCCCTCCCACGCGTCCGACGGCAGGCAGGTCCCCTCGGCGGCGTCGCGCTCGACGAACGTCTCGGCCGCGCCGCATCCGTTCGCCCCGGCGGCGAGCGTCACCTTCCGGCCGTTCACGGCGTCGATCTCGATTCGCTCGGGCGCCTCCGACGAGGCCGGCGGTAGCAGGCGCGCGGCGCGCAGAGCAGCGAGACGGCGCAGCGCCTCCTCGACCCGCGCGTTGGCGAGCCAGCTCGACGTCTCGTCCTTCCAGCGCGCGCCATCTCGAACGAGAGCACGCTCGCCGCCGGCGGCGCGCCGCCAGGCGATGCGCGCGATCTCGCCGGCAGCGAACGGAACGAGGTGGTGGTCGCGAAACGCCTCCGCGTCCCGGTCGGCGAGCTCGAGCAGCCGGCGTGGCGCCACCCGCACCGCCGGCGAGCCGGTCACGCGCGCGAAGACCCCCTGACCGGCGTCGGGCCGGCCCAGCGTGACGGTGGTCGAGCCGCCCGAGCTGTCGAGCGCGATCGTGACTTTCGGAGGCGAGAGCCCCGCCGCCGCGTCCGTCAGATCGGCCGAGCGGGTCGTCTCGGCGACGTCCAGCGCGCCCAGCAGATCCTCGACGGCGGCGGCGTCGGCCGGCCGGTCTCCCGGCGTCTCCTTCCAGGCGGGCGTCTGCCCGGCCGCCTGGCGCTCGAGCGAGAACGGCGCCGATCCGGCGCGGGCAATCGTGATCCGCCGAACGGCCGACGGATCGAAAGCCGGCAGGAGACTGCTCGCCGCGCCGGGGCCGCCGCCTGACGGCCGGCGATCCACGAACAAAAGATACGCGGCGAGCAGCGCCGCGATCGCGGCCAGGAGGGCCACCTTGCGCATCAGACCCGCCGCCGCGTCCAGACCCAGGCCCCCGCCGCCAGCGCCAGGAACGGCAGCCCCATCGCGAACAGCCGAAACGCCCAGCTCACCTGGGCGGCGGTGAGCGTGAGCGCGACGCGGTGGGTGACCTTCGGGCCGACGCCGATCCGGGCCTCGCGCCCGGCCAACCACCCGACGGCCGAGAGCACGAAGTCGGCGTCGTAGTCGCGCAGCGTGACGCCCGAGAGGCGGTAGTTCATCACCAGCCGGCCGGTGCCGAGGAAGACGAGCCGTGTCGCCGGCGTCGCGCTCGTGGCCGCCCGCTCGACGGCCACCGCCACCGGGACCGGGCCCTTCCGATCGCGGCCGGCGTCGAAGGTCAAATCGGCGTCTCCCCGGATGGTGGCCAGATCAGTCTCCCCCCACCCTTCGGCGCTGGTGTGCACGAGCGGCGCGACGGTCGTCCCCGCGGGCGGCTCCAGGGGCGAGACCTCGCGCGTCCGCGGCCAGAAGGTGAGCCGCCCGCCCAGCCGCGCCGTGATCGCGTGGGGCGCGTAGCTGTCCGGGCCGGCTGCCCAGACCGAGGGCCCCTCGACGTCGCTGGCCCGCGACGGATCGACGACCAGGTTGTCGCCCAGCCGCACGCCGTAGCGCGCGGCCAGCGCCCCGAGCCCGAGGTGCGCGAAGGCGGCGCCGCCGGGCGCGAACACGGGCCCCACCATGGCCAGCAGACGCCCGCCGCCGTCGAGGTACGCCGCGAGGGCCGCCAGCTCCGGCGGCGAGAAGGCCTGCGTCGGCTCGGCCACCACGACGACCCGGCAACCTGCACCGCCGAGATCGCCCAGCTTCTCGACGGCGCGCGTTTCGTAGCCGGCGCCGTGCAGGCTCTCGGCGAAGGTCGCGTAGCCGCCGTCTGCCGTCGACGCGATGTCGGGCTCGCCGTGCCCCTTGCTGAAGCAGACCAGCGGCGGGTGGTCGTCGGTGACCGCCAGGACCGCCGAGACGAACGCCGCCTCGCCCCGCCAGGCGGCAATGGCCGGCCCCGGCTGGCCGTCGGCGTCGACCTCCGGCTCGACGAGATCGTCCTCGGTCACCACCTTCGAACGTCCGCCCGAGGTGAACACGATCGCCCCCTGCCCCATCTCGTAGGCGCCGATGCCGTACCGCTTGGCGGCCGCCTCGGCCCGTTCCGGCGCGCGGTCGGGATCGACGAGCTCGGCGTGGAACAGACCATGCGACGCGCGCGAGAACCTCTCGGTCAGCTCGCGCACGAAACCGGCCACCGTCCGCGCGCGCTCGGAGTCCCGCTTGGGGTAGAGGAAGACGGTCGCCTCGACCGGGCGCGGCAGCTCGCGCAGGACGGCGACCGTCTCGTCGGAGAGCGCGTAGAGCGACCCCCGCGTCCAGTCGCCGCGGGCGTAGTGGCGGGCGGCGATCAGGTTGACCAGCAACGCGATGACCACCACCAGCGCGCCCGCGATCCGCCCCGACCAGCGGCTCACCGGCGGCGCGTCCTCGGGCGCAGGACCGCGCAGCGCGCCGATCCGCGCCGTCGCGGCGGCGAGCGCCAGCGCGACCACCGTGAGGAGCAAGATCACCGGCCGCGTGTCGACGATCCCGTGGCCGAAGTCCTCCATCACCCGGAACAGGCTGTAGCGGCGGAGCGCCGCCGCGGTGGCCGGCGCGCGCACCTCGGCCTCGAGCGCCCCGGCCAGGAGCGCGGCCAGAAACGCCACGAACGACAGCGTCGCGGCGACGAGCTGGTTGCGCGTCAGCGACGAGGCGAGGAGGCCGACCGCCAGCGCCGCCGCGCCGAGCAGGACGGTCCCCAGGTAGCCGGCGGCGATCGGCCCCGGATCGAGGCCGGCGCCCACCCGGTGCAGATAGAGCAGATAGAGCAGCGTCGGCGTCCAGGCCGCCAGGTAGAAGCCGAAGGCCCCCAGCCACTTGCCCAGCACCACCTCGCCCGGCGAGACCGGCGCCGTGAGCAGCGGCTCGATGGTGCCCGTGCGCAGCTCCTCGGC
>Ga0134126_10009044_pt1 | contig 12550 bp, 10 predicted proteins | sample KB31752_FD_96881 | JGI IMG/M metagenome (GOLD analysis project Ga0134126, IMG submission 96881) | Terrestrial soil microbial communities with excess Nitrogen fertilizer from Kellogg Biological Station, Michigan, USA - KB3-175-2 | ecosystem: Environmental > Terrestrial > Soil > Unclassified ...
AGATATTTCTCCCCGAATTGATATCAATTCTTCAATTAGTAATAATGACATTAATAAATGGCAATGGAATTTAGATGGTACCGCTTTTTCAAATTCACCCAATCCTGATTTTACTCAATTGTTGCCCGGAGCGCATTCCATAGAATTAATGCTTACCAACAATTTTGAATGCAATACGAATTTGTCTTCCAGTAATTTCATAATTAATCCTTTACCCCAAGTTACGTTTAGCGCCGACAGCGAAGGCTGTGTTAATAATCCGATTTTATTTACGGGAGTTCAGGCAGATCATTTAACGACTATTAGTGAGTGGTTATGGAATTTCGGAGATGGAGATTCTTCAAATCAAAAAAATACACAACATATATTTACCACCGGAGGAAATTATAATGTGAAGTTGACTGCTGAAGATGTCAACGGGTGCTTGGGCGGATTTTCGGAATCCGTACTGGCCAACGCAGCGCACGCCAATGCGGGAAAAGACACAGTGGTACTCATTAATACTGATTTTCAATTACAGGGTAGTGGCGGAACTCAATTTGAATGGTCCCCTTCCACAGGCTTGAACAATCCTGATATTTCCAATCCCGTTGGAAATTTAAGCAGTGATATGACATATCTATTGACAGTAGAAACGACTGAAGGATGCACTGATACTGCGTCGGTGAAAGTGGCTGTGGTAAAAAATACTGCAGTTTTTGTTCCGACTGCATTTACACCGAACAATGATGGATTGAACGATATTATTAAACCCTATTTAGTGGGTATTAAAACGCTTAATTATTTTACTATTTACAATCGTTGGGGTCAGAAAGTTTTTTCCACCAACCAAATGGGAAATGGATGGAATGGCTATTTTAACGGGAAAATTATTGACAATTCCGAATATGCGTGGGTTCTTAAAGCCGTTGATATTACCGGTAAAGTCTATAATTTGAAGGGAACATTTATACTTATAAAATAGCTCCTTGCAAATAATATCAAATGAAAATTTTTATTCTCTTTTTACTTTATCATTTTCTGTTTTCTTTTGCAGAAGCTCAAACAAAATGGATTAATCTTGATGCCTCCTTTCAGCCATTACCTTCTTCATTCCATGTTTTTAAATCAGTAGATTCTCTCGATGAGAAACCAAACGTGATGTACTATGCCATCGCTGATTTAAAAAATAAAAATCTAAATTTCACAACAGACACGACGTACAAAAGAAGGCTCACACCTGACGGGTTTTATAAAAAAAATAATAATCCCCTGCTTGTAATAAACTGTTCTTTTTTTTCATTTGCAACCAATCAAAATTTAAACATTGTAGTAAAAAATGGAAAATTGGTGAGCTATAATGAGGAAACGATTCCTGCAAGGGGTAAAGACACGCTCACTTATTTTCATTCTTTTTTTGGCGCACTTGGCATTTCAAAAAACCGAAATGCCGATGTGGCGTGGGTTTATACAGATGCGTCAAAAAGGTATCCTTATGCAACAGAACAACCGGTAGATTTTTTAAGAGACTCCATAAAAGATATTGATCTTAATTACGTGAAAAATAAAATTAATTCCGGAGAGGCCTCCTCTTCCGGATTTTCAAAATGGAAAATGCAAACAGCAATCGGGGGTGGCCCGGTTTTACTTCAAAATGGCGAGATTAAAATTACCAATAACGAGGAAAGAAAATTTGCAGGAAAAGCGATCAACAATCACGAACCGCGGACTGCCATCGGATATACAAAAGATAATAAACTGGTTATTTTAGTTTGTGAAGGAAGGAGCAAAGATGCCGCAGGACTCACATTGACACAATTGGCCCAAATATTAAAAGACCTGGGATGCGTGGAAGCACTAAACCTTGATGGTGGCGGAAGTAGCTGTATGTTAGTTAATGGAAAAGAAATTAATACTCCTTCAGGTAATGGTCAGCAAAGGCCGGTGCCTTCTGTGTTTTTGATAAAAAGAAAATGACCCGGTAAACAAACATTAAAGGAAGATTCCTATTTAGTTGACCAAATATAAACCGATAAATATTTATTTCAGAAGCAAAAGCTTTAATTTGAAATTGTATCTAAAATTTGGTTATTAAGAATGTTTGTTTTCGAAAAAAAGATATCATGATAAGCTTCCTCATATTCCTTTTCGTCAGGCATATTTACTTCCCTTATATAGTTCTGAATACCTGAAATGATTTTGATGAGGTATATATTTCTTTGGGTTGTATCGCCTATAGCTTCAGATTCCAGGGCATGGAAATAACAGTGCCACATTTCCTTTTTATATTTTAATTTAAAATCACTTTCACTGAGAGAATCTACAAATTCATAACCACGGGTATAATTTTTTAATTGTGACAACAGCGCAATCTTTAAAGAGATAGCTTCGTATCTTGTTTGGCTACATTGCAGCGATTCTTCCGTATTTTTTAAACCCAAATAAAGCAGCGAATCATCTTTAGTTCTATAATAGTCATTTAAATTCTTCTTTGCCTTTTTATAGGCTGACAGGCCTTTATCAAAATTATTATTTTGCCGTTTACAATTAGCAAAAAGCATAAGAACTAAACAATAAACTATTATATTTCTTATCCGTTGCATTAAGTGAATTTATTATTTCATCTTAGATTGAATTTAATAATATTCAAAAGCATTCCTTTGCATATTATATTCTAAAATTTTAAAACAAGCCTCTGTGTTGAAACACAGAGGCGAACCAAAACCTATTATTACTCTTTAAAACCTGTGCTCGTTATATGATTGATTTCACCTTTATAAAATTGCCTGCCGAATCAAATTCAATTCCATACTTGGTATTGTTGGCATCTATTACCACGAAATAGCCCTGCAAAACTCCATTCCTGGTTATAGAAAATGATTTGTCAAAAACATATCCCGGATAAGTACTTGTCAAATAATTTAAGATATTACCTGGTAAAGCATTTTGAGCTATTGAACTTATCCATCCGCTTTTTGTGGGCAACTGATCACGGCTTATTAATGTTCCCTCGTCTGAAAAAACGGTCGCATAGAGATTGTCGTCTTTACTTAACACCACATAATATCCCGAGAATGTTTTCAAAGCTTTAAACAGCGTATCCTGTGGGTAATTTGTAGAAAAGTAGGAAGTAATTGTAGCCGGTAATGCATCTATCGCTAAAGTATCCTGGTGCAGGCCATTCCTGTTTTGAAAACAACCACCCTGGTGATAACCGTGCTGATTCAAAAGATCGCGCCCTTCCCTTAGTTCAAGCACTTCAATGAATGTACCGGTTGAATCAAATTTAATGGCAACCGGATTGCTATTAAATAATATTACAGCAACGTATCCGGTTACGGTTCCTGCTGAATTGGATATGCTAAAGGATTTCAATGCGCTGTATCCGGAATAATTAGTACTTAGATAGGATACAACTGCTGATGGCAAATTGCTGAATGCAATTGAATCACGATGTTCGAAGGATCCGCATGTTTGAAAAGCATAGATAGAATCTCTGCGGGTTTCAGTGCTGGCAGTAATGGCAACAGAAGATGTAGCAGCAGCTGCAGCCTGCACAGCTGAAGCCGTGGTTAATGAGGAGTCAAGCGGAGTGGTTGAATTTTCTTTTTGGCATGATGCTAGTGCCACGACAATAGTTATTGCGAGATTAACTATCAGTGGCTTGAATTGAAGTTTCATTTTCGATTGATTTAGTTTTTTGGGTACGAATTTTTAAACGGGCTCTTTTAGAAGTATAGATGTATCATTTTCAAAAGATAGTTGGGTAGATGTTTTAAAAAATAATTGCTTTAAGAATTTATTAACTACTCATCAATTTTCATAAGTCTATGTTCAAGCCTGCTTCGAACCCGAAAGAATTAAGCATGGTTTTTACAGGTCCATCCTGAGTTATTGAGGACAAGCCAACCTGCGCAACCGGTGTAAAAGAAAATGCAATTCTATTGTTTATTTTATATGCCGCATTCAGGGTTAAGAAACTGTTGAAATAGGCAGATCTTAAACCGCCTGTACTCGTCATTGACTCCTGGTACCCATTTGCGGTATTGATTCTGGATTCTATTTTATTGATTAATAAAAAATTAGTGCCAATGCCGGCGCCCGGGCTGACACTTAATCTTCCCCTTGTAATTCTATATTGCAAAACAATTGGAATGCTGATATATCGTAAAGTATTTTTTGCTGATACAAGAGTGCTGTCTCCCTGGGCAGGGTGCAGGCCGGATTGTAATGGAATGTATGAAGGCCCTGTAAAGCAACTAAGACGAAAATTGACGCTTCCATTTCGGTCAGGACGCGCATAAATCGTTTTGGAGTCTATGCTGGTAACGCTTTTTGAAATCGTTGCACCGGATTGAATGGTCCAACGGCCATCTATTTTATAACCCACCAAAACACCGAAGCTATTTGCCAACCGGGGCTTATCATTTTTCTTAATTTCGTTTTTTGTATCTTCTGCAAACTGAGGCTGATCATTTTTTATGTCGAAGCTAACAATATCCGGAGAAAAGAAAACGGTCGCATTGAACCGGGATCCATGCAATGGTCTCAAGACTGCATTTTTTGGACCTGTATATTTTTGAGGGTTTGAACGGGCAATCTGTAATGCACCAATGAAGTTCTTTTTATACATTATCATTTCCGGACTGGATACAGGCATAGCCAATACAGGTGGATGCTGAACCCGGACAGATTCAGATAATGTATCACTACCTGATTTTTGTTCATCTGTTTTAACGATTATTCCATTTGTTTTATTTAAATAGGCCTTATCAAAATTTCCATCTTTATCATTCTCTTTTATTGAGTGGGCGAAGGCATTTAAATTTTTCTCTTCAGAATTTAAATTTGGAGATCCCACCTTCGATACGGATGAAGGTATTTCTTTGCTGCTGGATATTTTTGCAACTGTTGCAGGTAATTGCTTAGTAACAATTTTGTTTTTGATGGCCGTGGTGCTACTATTTTGGCCAGATGAATCATAGAAAGGAATCGTCTTACCGGGCGAAATTTCTTTTTGAATGGAAGCAGTGTTACCAGGGATAACAATTCCTTGTCCCGCATCCTTTCTTAATGCTTCCTTTTTATCATTCAGCGTTATTGTGTCATGATTTTGCTTTACCTGAACTTTATTCTTTCTATTTACTTGTAAAATATACATCGCCATCCCTATTGAGAAAATCAGGAGAAATGATACTGCGAATTTTAGCTTATGATATTTCTTAGAAATAGAAACCACCTTCTTTTTATCAAGGTCCTTGTCAATAGATTCCCAGACGCTTGATGAAGGTTCGTCCTCAATGCGCTCTATTGCAGTTTTAAAAAGTTTATCAATATTGTGTAAATTTTTATTCATATCTCCAGCAAATTTTGAGATGATTGCAAACTGTTATTTACGGCCTTTTGTAACAATGCTCTTGCATCTGATAAGTTTGATTTGGAAGTGCCTTCCGAGATATTCAGCAGTTTTGCGATCTCCCTGTGTTTCAATCCTTCAAAAACATATAAATTAAAAACCATCCGGTATGCCGGAGATAATTCCTGTATCATTAATAAAAGTTCTTTAGCGCCTATCTTTGAAATAATATTTTCATCGTTGGTCAAATGATCCTCTGTCACTAAATCAATACTTACCACCGCATGGAGGTGCGCTTTGCTTCGGTATCTCTGGAGCGCACAATTCATCATAATCTTACTCACCCATCCTTCAAAAGATCCGGTGTTTTTATATTGGTGAATAAATTGAAATACTTTCATAAATCCCTCCTGTAAAATTTCTTCCGCTTCTTCCCTGGTTTTAGAATACCTGAGGCAAACAACAAACATCTTTTTACTCAATAGATTATACAACGAACTTTGAGAATGTCTGTCTCCATGAAGACATCCTTCTACCAGGTTTTTGGTTTCTTCCATTATCAGATGTTCTTCTTTCATTGATGCTACAAATACGTAAATGGTTGGGTGAGGCGCCTGAACAGGTAGCGATTAGACGAACTATCACCCAAGAAACCCGCTTTGTGTTAAGTCAAAAAATTGTAATAGATTTCAGCAGAATATTTGGAAAAGAGAAGAATGTGAACTCAGGCATTATATTGCTCAGTTGCATGATGTACGCGGCACAAAGTGTCCTCTCTTGAAAATAGGAGATTAAAGTTTTATTGCAACAAAATGTTAAAGATGCCGAAAGGTTTACTGCCGTTAAGCGAAGGGAGAAGATCGAAATAGATATGTTAGAATAAGGCCTGGTTGATGCCTCACTTTAGAATTAAAATATCCGCACCATATTAAAAAATATTTTCAAATGCCGTCAGCAATATCCTTACGGAGTTTCAGCTTATGGCGCTACCTGGTATTGCTCCAGCATGCCATCGGGCATCTGGTAAGTCCATACCCGCAGCGTACGATCAGACAGTACGACGCGAAAAGAACGCTCAAGCATGCCGCCCCGTTTTTCCTGGGAGGTCTGTTCAACAGTTTCCACAGGACCAAGCGGCCCCAGGCTCGATTGAAAGTCTTTCAGAGCAAGCTGGCTGAAGTAAGCATTTGCGTCGGAAGTGAACTGCGAACGATCAATCATTCCGTTTTGAAGTCCTTCAAATATCTTTTTGGCCTGGTCGGTACGCGCTTTTGTTTCTGCATCCTGGGTACTAAACAAAATTCTTTCGATTCTATTGGCAATCGTAGCCGCAGTGGATGCAGCATCCTGGTTGGTAAGAACAACTATAGCAGCACTGTCTTCGGGGAATACAATGTTATCCGATGTAAAACCAGATACTTCGCCACCATGCATAATAGTAAAATGGCCATCCTTCATTTCCACCTCTACCCCCAATCCGTAATTGGTACCTGCGCCATTCTTCAGACGTACTTCCTGTTCCATTTGGTGATAAGATGCCCGATCGAGAAGGCTTTCGTTTATAAGTGAGATGTCCCATTTCGCCAAATCCGTTGGAGTCATAGCCAGTTCTCCGGCACCTGCCATCCATCCGGCGCCTTCTTGAGGTGCAGGGCGCAGCGGCCCCAATCCATATCGCATATAACCTGAAGGATCAGTTTCAGACATTTTATTTTCGTCAAAATTTACAGCACTTGATAACCCCAGCGGAGTAAGAATATGTTCTTTAAGAAAATTAAAGAAAGGCTCGCCGGTTATCTTTTCCACTATCTGTGCGGCGATTACGAAATTGGTATTGCTGTACTGCCAGCGTGTTCCCGGTTCAAAATCCAATGGGCGCATAGCCCAGCGTTTCAATATTTCCATCGGTGGCATTGGCTTGCTCATCAAAGGCGGCAAATAATCCTGCGGCCAGAAATCCTGGTAGCCGGACGTATGCGAAAGAATCTCCCGTAATGTTATTTCATTTGCGCGTGTCAGGTTGGGCAACCATTTTGAAATAGGATCATCCAGCAAAAGCTTGCCCTGCTGTTGCAATAACAGGATAGTCGCAGCAGTAAACTGCTTACTGATTGATCCGATTGCATAACGCATATCAGTTGTTGCTGCAATCCCGGGATTAAGTTTTGCAAATCCGTAAGCATGAGCATAAGCAATCTTTCCATGCAACACAACTGCAACGGATGCACTGGGTGCGCCGCTTTCCCTCAGTACCTGCATCGCCACATCATCTACTTGTTTTGCCAGGATTGAATCTCCAGGGGCTGTGAGCAATGATGCTGGTTTCGTTGAAGGATCTTTAAACAAAGGTTTGCCAAATATTTTCTGAGGAAATAATGTCACAAGCATGAATGATACAATCAAGCCGTGCAATATTATCCGTAATTTTTTTTTCAACATATACAAGGATTTTCATTCGGTATAATTATTCTCGAATCACTTTCAAAGTTATGGTTTGTGGAGAATAAAATGAGCTTATACTTTGAAGTGTTAGCCAGATAGGCTTCACCATCCGGAGCGCGTTGAAATAAAATGAAAAGTTATAACTAAATAATGCAGGATACGTAAACCCTACAGAAGATTGGCTTTGGATAAAAAGAATTGCAGTAAATAAACATTAAATGAAGATTCTTATTTGGTTGCGCGAGGTGAAAATAGAACGATATTGGGAGTTCTTAACTAACCACGAATTTAACTTCAGCTTGCATCTGCCATTATAAACTGATTGATGGCTTCAATATAGTAGCAACCTTTACATTTACTTGTCAGCATTTTTACAGCTATGGAGTTAATCACTTCCTGGATCTTTGTTTCAACTGATGCCGGATTAAAACTGTTGTCTTTTATACTCGCATCGAATGAACGAAATTGATGGATTTCTTTTAGTTTTGTTTTAATAGATTTTAATACCGGAACCTGGCGGCGCATTTCGTGCCATTGCATAAATTCTTTCACCTGTTCCTCGATAATCTTTTTTGCTTTCGGTATTTCTGCGGCCCGTTTTTTTAGATTATCATCCTTCAATTGTGAAATCTGATCCACATGTATTACAGTGACATTTGGCAGGTCGTTCACTCCTGCTTCCACATTGCAGGGAATAGAAAGATCTATAATTATTTTTCTTCCCTGGTGTACAAGGTGCGATTTTAAAATGACCGGTGCTACGGAATTGGTCGCTACTACAATTACATCCGATGCGTTGATTTCAGCGTTAAGAAATTCCTCAGAAGTATAATTGATGTTTAACTCGTTCGCAAGGCTGATTGCCTTTTCAATGGAACGATTAATAACGGTGATATTCCCGGGCGCAAAATAACCGAGCAGGTTTTTGCAGGTATTTCTGCCAATTTTGCCAGCGCCTAAAACAAGGATTTTACTTTTATCGGTAAAGTTTGTTTTCTCTTTAATATACCTGGCTGCGGAAAACGAAACTGACACGGAACCGCTGCTTAACGCAGTGCAAGTTTTAATTTTTTTTGATGATTGAAATACGCTGCTCACTAATCTTTCTAAAAAAGTTCCCATGAATTTATGATCACGGGAAAAGTTAACCGCTTGCTTCAGCTGGCTTATGATTTCATAATCTCCTAATATTTGAGAATCTAATCCACAGCCCGCCTGGTGCAAATGCATAATCGCATCCATGCCGTTCTTTATGTATGCCATTTGCGAAAGAAGTTCAAAATCGCCGGAAGACTGGCTATGAAACAATTCTAACAGAGATGATACATTCTTTGTGAAGCCATAAATTTCAGTGCGGTTGCAGGTAGAGAGCACAAACATTTCGTCCATGCCATACGAAGGAGCCAATTGTAGAATGGCTTCATATTGTTTATACGATATAGAAAATTGTCCTCTTGTTGCCGCATCTGTATTTTTATAACTAATGCCCACGACGAAGAATTCAGCAGGTAAATATGTTTTATTGCAACTCATATTATTTTTTTATCAGGCTTCAAAGTGATTTTAAAAAAGGCCTCCATGATCAACTTTGAAGGCCTTCTTTTGGGGTTAGGATTCAATCTCCAAAACTTATTATTGTTGCACTACTTTGCTTCTTAACGATTCAACAATTTTACCTACGCTTATCAAAGCCGGAGTGGTGGCGGGAACACCTGCCTGGGCCGCTCCTGTAAAAAGGTCTTTTTCAAAAGCGTCCATATCACCATTATCAGCTTTGCCCGTCATCCTTGGGTTCTTGGCCGGATCGTGAGTGGTCACCATATCCAGTCCGGTATATTGATAGTCTTTAGCGCCGGTTCCTACAGCTACAAAATCAGTAAGGTTTTTGCTGAGACGCTGAAATCCGCTCAAATTTCCGTTTTTTACTTCGCCAAGTAATGTAACGAAATGGCCATTGATGGCAGTGTCGCCAGCGATCACAAATATGGCGCTGTCAACAATGCTGCGAATCAGAAGTCGTCCTTTTTCAATAGTTTGTCCGGAATTGGCAGGGTCGGCCACCATTGCGCTGCCGCCAAGGGAATCATAAAGGGTGGGCATTGTCTTAGTTGGCGTGTCGTCCTTTTTACAGGATTGAAAAACCACTGACGAAAAGCTTAGTGCGATGACAGATACGATGATTAAATTTTTCATTTTTTTTGTTTTGAAGATTAAGAAATAGATGGTTATTAAAAATTGTGTTTTACAAATGATGAGATTTTTTCAGTAACACTTTCCGGCAGTGCAGGGCAACTATTTGCAATTTCTTCCTGGGTGGGAACGTATCTTTTGGCGTCGTAGTGGAATGATGTTTGAAACTTGCTTACAATCTGATCGCCTGAAACCTTTGCCGGATAGAAGGTGAACAGTGCTATTTTAGATTGCGGATTTACGACGACATGATCCACGCCTTTTTGATGATACAGCCAGGTTTTTATGCTGTCCGCATCTTGCTGACTTAGGGAATTTTTAATATCAATCCTTGCCATTACAATTTTGTGAGGATCGGTAGCTTTGGGCCTCGTTACCCAGTAAATATGTATTGCCAATACAATAGTAAGTATACCAAACGCTATCATTATTCTGCTGAAGATTTTTTTGCTTTTTTGCTGTGACATGGTCGTGGATTTATGATTAAAATGATTTTTTATTAGTGTCCTGTTAATAGTTACGAGAAATTAGTAATCATGGATTTATGAATCTGAAGAATTCTTTTAATGCATGGAAAGATTTACGTTAGTCAGCGGTAGCGAAGTGACGCAGCGGGTTGATTGTTAGAAGAAACATCGACAGTAAATCAATAAAAAACAAGGATTTTTATTTTTAAAGCAAATTATATAGTCGGGTGGGGCAGATTTGAATTTATAGTAAAACAACAATTAACAAGCATTTCTATTTGCTATTTGTGTAACTGAGAGGCATAATCGAAAAAAGAAGAATTTTCTTTTTAAAGTTTATCTCAATTTTTAATTCAATTTGGTAAAAATCGATTCGGTTAGTTTCGCAGGCGTGTAAATTAATAAAAAAATCATCAACTTACTTTTAATAAGGAGCTTATTTTTTTTCAAAAACTTTTTCTCCATTCACAAAAGTCATCAGCACTTTTGTATTCAAAATATGTTTTTCATCGGCCTTCACCAGGTCTGTGTCGAGCAAAACAAAATCTGCGAACTTCCCTTTTTCCAGGCTTCCTTTTTCATGCTCTTCGAAATTAGCTTTGGCCGCCCAGATGGTCATTCCGCGAATAGCATCTTCACGGCTTAATGCATTTGTCACCTGGAAACCGCCGTCAGGCCATCCTTTCGCATCCTGGCGAATAACGGCTGCATAAAATGTTTTAACGGGAGAGATATCTTCTACCGGAAAATCCGTGCCAAGCGGTATCCAGCCATTTTCATTTTTTAAATCGTTGTTAGCATAAGCATATTTTAATCTTTCTTTTCCCAAACGATCACCTGCCCAATACATATCAGATGTGGCATGCGTAGGCTGAACTGAAGGAACAATATTGTAGTCGCCAAAATAATGAAAATCATTTTTATTAACTACCTGGGAATGTTCAATACGCCAGCGTTCATCATTTTTACCTTTTAAATATTTCGCATAAATTTTCAGCATCATCCGGTTAGCGGAATCGCCGATTGCATGGGTACACATTTGAAAACCATGTTGAGAGATAAGATGGGCCATCGAGTCAAAATGTGCTTCCGGTTTCAGCAAAAATCCGTTCCATCCGGCTTTATCAGAATAAGGTTTTAACAAACAAGCGCCTCTTGAACCTAACGCCCCATCAGCAAACAGTTTGAAGGCGCGAACATTCAACCGGTCAGTTTTTATTTTACCATTTGCAAAAAGATAATCATAGTTTTTCTTGTTGTCGCTCATCATAATGAACATACGCATTTTGAGTTCATTGCTTTTTTGCAGTGAATCAACAAATAAAGCAGATTCGTAATCAAGCCCGCAATCGTCAACAGTGGTAAGGCCTGCGACGAAACAATTTTTTTGCGCAGCCAGTAAAGCAGCTTTTAACTGTGATTCTGTTGGAGGTGGCACTTTGGAATAGACAAGGCTTGTCGCATTGTCTATTAAAATGCCGGTCAGTTTTCCATTCATTACTTCCACTTCGCCTCCTTCCAATTGGTCACCTGCTTTTACGCCTGCTAATTCCAGTGCTTTTTTATTGGCGATAGCTGCATGTCCATCTATTCTTGATAAGACGACCGGGCGATCGGGAAACATCGCATTGAGTTTTTCATTCGTCGGAAATTCCTTCACTGCCCAATCATTTTGATCCCAGCCATTTCCGGTAAGCCATGCTTCTTTATGGCTTTCTGAAAAAGACTTTAATTTTTCCAGCACATTTTTCCAGCTCGTTGTGCCTGTCAAATCAGCTTCCTGTAATCCTAACCCGTAATAGAAGAAATGAGCGTGAGCGTCTATAAAGCCGGGAAAAATAGTTTTTCCTTTTGCATCCAGGCTTTCTTTGGCATCAAATTGTAATTGTAAATCTTGGGTACTACCCGTCGCAATTATTTTTCCTTTGTCCACAGCTATGGCTTCTGCTTTTGAAAAATCTTTATCAACGGTATAAACGGTTGCGTTGTAAATCAACAAATCAATTTTTTGTTTTGTTTTCATGGGTGAAAAAATAAAAAGTAAAGTGATTAATAAAATAAGCTTCATTTAAAAGGAATTATAATGGAATGAAAATACATCTTTTCGTGAATAGAA
>Ga0134126_10009045_pt1 | contig 12550 bp, 13 predicted proteins | sample KB31752_FD_96881 | JGI IMG/M metagenome (GOLD analysis project Ga0134126, IMG submission 96881) | Terrestrial soil microbial communities with excess Nitrogen fertilizer from Kellogg Biological Station, Michigan, USA - KB3-175-2 | ecosystem: Environmental > Terrestrial > Soil > Unclassified ...
CGTTTTGGTCGGTCGCCTTTTCGTGACCACGTTACGTGTTACTTCCGCTGCAAGGTCCGCGTCTTGAACGAGCACACCGCCGCAGACGGAGCGAACATCAACCGCAGGTCTCGCATCTGCTGCCGGCGTCACCAATCGAATCAAGCGCAGGTTCTTTTTCTTCTGCAAGATGCTGCGCGCTTCCGCCTCAAAATCTGGCGCAATAATTACCTCGCTAAAGATTTCGCTGATCACTTTCGCCAGCGCTTCGGTCAACGGACGGCTGCAAATGATGATCCCGCCAAAGGGCGCTTGTTTATCCGTGGCAAACGCCTTGTTCCATGCCTTGCAGAGATCGGCATCCGAGCCAACACCACATGGGTTGGTATGCTTCAGAATCGCAACAGTCGGCTCCTCGAACTCGGCGATCAAGTTCGTCGCCGCACTGATGTCGAGAATGTTGTTAAACGAAAGTTCCTTGCCATGAAGTTTTTCGAAATGCTTGTCGAAATCGCCATAGAGCGCGGCGGTTTGGTGTGGATTTTCTCCGTAACGCAAGCGCGTTACCAGCGGAAGCGAAAGTGAAAACGACGCATCCGTTGTCTGCTCCCTGTTCAGGAAGTTACCAATCGCGCGATCGTATTCGGCTGTTCTGATAAAGGCTTTGATGGCGAGGCGCTCCCGCAATTTCAGTGTCGTTTCGCCATCGTTATCGCGCATGTTCTCGAGCACAGCAGCGTAGTCTGCGGGATCGACCACCACCGTGACCGATTCGTAGTTTTTTGCCGCGCTGCGAATCATCGACGGCCCGCCGATGTCGATATTCTCGATCGCTTCCCCCATGGTGACGTCTGGTTTGGCAACGGTCGCTTCGAAAGGATAAAGGTTGACCACCACCAGGTCGATCGGTTCGAAGCCGCATTCGCGCGCTTCAGCCTCATGTTTCGCGTTGCCGCGTTTGTAGAGAAGACCGCCGTGCACACGAGGATGCAAGGTTTTCACGCGCCCCTCCAGCACCTCTGGAAATGCAGTAAAGCTCGAAATCTCGCGCACTGGAACTTTTTCTTTCCTCAGCAAGTCTGCCGTTCCTCCGGTGGAAATAATGTCGACACCCTGCCCCTCCAGTTCTCGGGCTAATGCAGCGATACCGGTTTTGTCGGAAACGGAAATGAGGGCGCGGGTGATTTTCAAAGCAGTTAAGAGGTTAAAAGTTACAAAGTTAAAACGGCGCCGGACTCTTCACGCTTTAACTTTTCAACGTTTTAACTTTTTAACGGTCAAGAACGACATTCTTGGCCGCCGGATAAAGCACCGGGCAACAGCCGATGGTTTCGCAAAATGCTTTACTAAAATGACTCAGGCTCGAGTAACCGACTTCTGTCGCAGCCTCAGTGACATTGTAGCGTCCCGTGCGCAACAGTTCGGCAGCGCGTTCCATTCGCAGGTTGCGCAAATATTGCGGAATGGTCAGTCCCGCTTCGCGCGAAAAAATTCTACTTAGATAGAACGGACTGCAGCCCACCTCTTGACCGATCATTTCCAGCGTGGGTGGGTTAGAGAGATCGCGAGTCAGAAGCTCCTTCGTGCGTTCCACGCGTTCGCGGGCGACGCGTTTTTGCCGCATGCAGAAAAATTCCGGGTCCTTTGGCGCAAAAAGAAAATGTGCCATGAGCTCCAGTGCCTTCCCTTGATACCAGAGGATTTGAGCTGCTTTTGCCACCGGAGGCTCTGCCAAACCAGCGACCACGCTGCGCTGTTGCATCGTCATCGGGCGCGCGGGCGCGACAACGTTTTCTTCCCCGTCTCCAAATACAATGCGGCGAATCTCCGGCTCGAGGCCAGCTTCATTCCGCACAAATTGTTTTTGCAAATGTTCTCGCGAGAATTCCAGCGTCACGAATTGATGACGATCGTGCGCACGCCGCGAAGCCGGCAGTGGTTCATGGGCGATTGCGTAATACCCACAGTTGCCTGGAACATAATCGCTTCGCGCGCCACTTTCGGTGCCTACTGCTCCGCGACCGGCGAGATTCAAACAGAACTCAAGACTGTTTGGGTGGAAAGTACGTCCCCAGTTAAAGGAACGCTCGGTCCGAAAGTCATGCCACTCAACGGCGACCCCGATTTTGTCCACATCGCCGTACAAGGGCCGCCATCCATTTTTCACTTCACGCCAGGCATGCTGCTCGGCTGCGCAACCAGGATTCATGTCGCTTAATTACGAATGTTGCGAAGCCGAATGCAAGACTGGTTTCTTTTCCTCCAATGCATCACGGTCCCAGTTCCCCAGCTTCGAGGCAGCGTCGTAGGCGCTTTGGGCAAAATCGAGAAGGGCTTCATCCGGCTTTTCAGCAGTGCGCACCGCGTCGTAAGGCAGGATGAATTCGTGTAGTTTGGCCTCGTAGAAAGCCGCGTCCGGCTGAATTTTCGCCTCTGCGAATCCCGGCGGTTCCGGATACGCATAAGAATAGAAGATTGGCGTTGGCGCAGCCGCGTTGCCGGGCCAAAAACCGAGGCTGCTCACTTCCTGCGAGTAGGCCTCGCGCGTGACCGCGTCCGGCAAATGCGGGACTCCACCGGGATGCGGTGGCGCTGACCGCCCAGAGAAACGTGTCACGGCCAGATCGAAACTGCCCCAGAAAAAATGCACCGGACTGCACTTGCCGCAGAAGCGTGAGCGAAATTTCTTAAACACGCGATCACTCTGCACGAGTACGCGCCAGAACCGGTTGGCATATTCACGATCATAACCTCGGTGCTCTTCATCTTGATCAAACGGGATCGGATTTTCGATCTCGTTAGGCGTCATATTGATGGTCACAGGCAACTCCATCTCGCCCAGCGCATTCATCACTTCCCGATAAAATTTCGCCACCGGCTGGGGACGCAGTTTCAACACTCGTGTCGCACCATCGCTTTTAAGGATGCGCAATTCGTGATCGATGAAATCGAAACGGATTTCGAATGTCGACGTGCCGTAAGGGATCGGAGAAGTCGTCAGGCCTCGTGAAGTGACATAGAGAGTGACGTGCCAGGAGTGGTTCGTCCATGGACTGAGTGTCAGGCGAATCTTGCCAACAATCTGTGTCCACATGTGGAGGGTGAGGGCGGTATCTTTCCACTCTGCAAATGGCAGCGCTGGCCATGAATGAGATGTACCGTTCACTTTATATGTTGCTACCCGCGGTTAATAAAATCGGAAAACGAGCGCTTCACCCTGTCAAACATGTCTCGCGCTTCCTCTTGTGTCCGGTGAAAAGTATCCTTGATACGCCTTTTGACACCTCTGAAAGGGCCGTTCTCCTCGTCCGTGTCATTCGTATCATAATCGTTCTCCACATCTTCCATCGTCGCGCCGGCAAACATTCCTTCTGTTCGCTTCACCGTGCCGCCCATCGCGCCAATATGGATGGTGCCAACGGGACGTGACGATCTACTCAAAAGAGTGATAACCCAGATCGGTTCGCCGCGCTCGTCACTGCGCAAGGCATAATCGACGGTCGCGAAATTGGCATGTGACACGTCCGCTGTGTGGGTCGCCACTTCGTACGCCCCGCTCGAATCCATGTTCAAACGCGACGTGTCGATCGTTGCGCCTTCGGTGGAACCCGCAACTGAATGACCCGGCCGATGCTCGGAATCAATCTTTCCATCGGCGACTTCCAGTTCACGTACGCCACGACCGTCGGGGTCTTCTAAAATAATTTTCCACTTTCGCGGCTGTGGATCGCCTTTCACGCCGGTTATCGACACGACGTGATTTAGCGCGCCGCGTCCCAATTCAGAACCGACAATGCGTAACGCTTCGTAAGCGGTCGCGTTCTCCTGCTGTGCCAGCGCAGGTGCGACGAAAAGCAAAACAACGGCAAAAGACCTCCACATAACGCGAAATTGAACTACGGTTTTGGCGCGTGTCCATGGGCTTTTCGCACATTCCCGAGCGTTCGGAGTTGAATGAACCCGTGAATCTGCTCAGATTTGCAGTAGCGGTTAATGAAAAAACAGACAGTCGAGTTTAGCAGTCATACAGCCAACCTGGCATTGATGCGCAACTGCGTGCGCAAATTTCTTAAGGGTTATCCGTTCTCTGAAAGGGAACGCCTGCTGATGGTGCTCGGCGTGGATGAAGCATGCACCAACGTAATTCGCTACGCTTACCGTCTACGTGACGATCAATTTATCTCGTTGCATTTGGAAGGCCTGCGCAAGTGCGTGCGCCTGCGAGTGCGCGACTATGGCGAACAGGTTTTGCCCAACCAAATGAAAGGTCGCTCTCACGATATGATCAAACCGGGTGGGCTTGGATTATTTCTCATTCGTAACGCCTTTGATGAAGTCGATTATGTTCACAAACGCCGCGGCACGGAGCTCGTGCTGACGAAAAATCTGGGAACCTAGTTTGTCAAGCCCACTCGGGTACGGCGCTCGACACAAGCGCCGCTCCACCATTCGCTTCGACGCTTTAACGTTGTAATTTTTTAACGGTCGCTCAATGAAACCACCGGAACCAGACGCCGCTTTTGAAATTTCGCTGCGACCGCCGGCATTCAGCGAGTTCACAGGCCAGGTTAAAGTGTGCGAGCGGCTTGAGTTGATGGTTGAAGCGGCCAAGAAGCGCGGTGACGTGCTCGAACACATTTTGCTAAGCGGTCCATCCGGTCTCGGCAAGACCACGCTGGCTTATATCATCGCGAACGCGATGAACGTGAACATCAAAAACACCAGTGGCCCCGTCATTGAGAAGGCCGGTGAGCTGGCGGGTCTTTTAACTAGCCTCGAAAAAGGCGACGTCCTTTTCATCGACGAGATCCATCGGCTCCAACCGACTATCGAAGAATATCTTTATCCTGCGATGGAAGATTACCGGCTCGACATCATCATCGACCAAGGACCGCAAGCGCGCAGTCTCCGTTTGAATCTGCCCAAATTCACATTGGTCGGCGCGACCACGCGCGCGGGAATGGTGAGCGCGCCGCTCCGATCGCGTTTTGGAATGACCGCTCGCCTCGATTATTATCATGCTGAGCAAATGCAGAAAATCATCACGCGCAGCGCCCGCTTGCTTGGCGTGGAGATTGATTCAGCAGGCGCAGCCGAGATCGCTACGCGCACGCGCGGTACGCCGCGCACGGCAAACAATCTCTTGCGGTGGGTACGCGATTACGTCCAGGTGAAAGCCGACGGAAAAATCACCGCAGATCTGGCCGACCGCGCGCTTGCCATGCTTGAGATCGATCGCGACGGGTTCGATCAATGGGACAAGCGGATCATTGAAACGTTAATTCACAAATTTAACGGTGGCCCGGTCGGTTTAAACTCGCTCGCGGTCGCAATCGGCGAAGAAGCCGGCACTATCGAAGAAGTGAACGAGCCGTACCTGATCATGGAAGGTTACATCAAACGCACGTCTCAAGGCCGGGTCGCTACCGCGAACGCTTATCGCAAACTCGGGCTCAAGCCGCCCACCGGCGCGCAGCAAGAACTATTGTAGGCCGTTTCTTTGAAACGCCATGGCGTCTGGCACAGACGCCCTACAATTCCGCGTTGGACGTTGAGCGTTGGACGTTGGACGTTTTAACGAATGCAGCTAACCAGCGATCTCTTTCCCCAGACTTCGAAAGTTTTCACTGTCGGCGAGCTAACCCGACAAATCCGCGGCACACTCGAGACAAAATTTCGTGCAGTGTGGGTTCAGGGTGAAATCTCGAATTACAAACTGCATCCGAGCGGCCACCAATATTTTACACTTAAAGATCAGCGCGCCCAGATCGCGTGCGTGATCTGGCGCGACACCGTCTCACCGCCACGACAGCCTCTTGGCGATGGGAGCCAGGTACAGGTTTACGGCACCGTCACGGTTTTCGAAACGCGCGGACAATACCAACTGATTGTCCAGATCCTTCAGGCGCGCGGAGTCGGCATGCTGCAGGCAAAATTTGAAGCGCTCAAACGCAAACTCGAAGCCGAAGGAGCATTCGCAACGGAACGCAAACGGCCATTGCCAAAATTTCCGCGGCGCATCGGAATCATCACCTCGCCAAGTGGCGCGGCGATTCGCGATATGGTGAACGTGCTACGCCGTCGCGCGCCGTGGTTACAGATTCTGATCAACCCGGTCCGCGTCCAGGGAACCGGAGCGGCACAAGAGATCGCTGTTGCCATCCGCGAGCTCGCCTTGCCTAACGAGGCGTTTACGCCGCTCGATCTGATCGTGGTTACTCGCGGTGGCGGGAGCATCGAAGACCTATGGGAATTCAACGAAGAAATCGTGGCACGCGCAATACTCAACTCCACGGTGCCAATCGTATCAGCAGTCGGTCACGAAATCGATTTCACCATCAGTGATTTCGTGGCTGATCTACGCGCACCTACGCCGAGCGCCGCCGCTGAATTGATCGTGCCCGACATCATCGATCTTCAGCGACAGATCGACCGATGCACGCGCTCTCTCTCGCGGCAGTTGCTTAACCGGCTCCGCGATGCCCAGCAGCGCCTCGACCATGCGCGCGAGACTTTGCAGCGTTGCCTCGCGTACAAGCTCGACAGTCGTAAACACCAACTCGTCCACATCACCCGCGCGTTACAAGCACGCGGTCCCGCGCGCGAACTCATGATGCGCCGCAATCGCTTCACGGATTTGTATCGGCGCCTGGTTTCTTCTCCGGCGCGATTGCTGGAGAACGCCAGGCACCGTTTTGAGCGCATCGAAGGAATCCTGCGCGTGCTGGGTCCGGACGCAACCTTGCGACGCGGATACAGCATCACGATGAGCGAGCGCGGAAAAATTGTTTGTACGATCGCAGCAGTCCGGCCAAAGATGAAAATCCGCACCCGAGTCAGCGACGGTGAATTTAGCTCGGAGATACCGTAGAGCCACGGAAGCGATCATCCTTCCATAGCATCGAGTTAATAGTGGCTTCCGAGGCTGGGCTGTTCGCTTGCTCCCGGGGTATACACTGGTTTGTTATACACGGGTGTTTCAGGCAGCCCTCTTTGTTCAGTGTGCTTCTCGGTATCAACCACAGTCTCCGAATAGGGAGTATTTGCGGCGCAACCGCAAAACAGTCCCGCCAGAAGGAAACCGAGTAGTAGGCGAACATTCATCGTTTGATTCCTCATTATTGCATAGTTTAGCCTGACACGATAATCAAGCGGAGCACTTGAAGTGGCCTACGCAGTTCTTGTAAGCACGTAGACTTCCGGTCCGAGTGAAGCCGTAGCTTGGCAAGGCGACCAGAACTAGCTCCTAGCTAATGAATTACTTCTGTAGTTTGAACGCCAGGGTCGCCAGCGGGGGTAGTTGAATGAGGATTGAATGTTGTCGACCCATCCAGGGAACGTCCTGGGCCTGCATACCGCCAAAATTTCCGACATTGCTGCCGCCGTAGGTTTCGGCATCTGTGTTGATAAGCTCACGGTAGAAACCGGACTCAGGAACACCTAATCGATAATCGTAGCGCACCATTGGCGTCGCGTTCACAACAAACGCCACCACATCTCCCTCGCCCGATTTTCTCAGGAATGACACAACGCTGTTGTCGGCGTCGTGAAGGTCGATCCAGTCAAATCCGTCGTAGGTATCGTCGAGCTGCCAAAGTGCCGGTTCACTTTTGTAAATATAGTTCAGATGTTGCACCAGCCGGCGCAGACCATCGTGCGGAGGAAGACTAACGAGTTGCCAGTCAAGGCCGACGTCGTGGTTCCATTCGTTCCATTGACCGAATTCGCTGCCCATGAAGAGCAGCTTTTTACCGGGATGGCCGTACATCCACGCCAGAAACATCCGGAGATTGGCAAACTTTTGCCATTCGTCGCCCGGCATTTTGGATAGCAATGAACGCTTGCCGTACACCACTTCATCGTGGCTAAGCACCAGGACGAAATTTTCCTGGAACGCGTAGAGCAGCGAGAACGTGATGTTACCGTGATGAAAACGGCGAAAAATCGGGTCGAGACTCATGTACTGCAGGAAATCGTGCATCCAACCCATGTTCCACTTGAACCCGAACCCGAGCCCGCCCAGATAAGTCGGACGCGATACGCCAGGCCACGCGGTTGACTCCTCCGCTATGGTCATGATTCCGGGGAAACGTTCGTAGCAAACCTCGTTGAAACGTTTCAGGAAATAGATGGCGTCGAGGTTCTCGCGGCCGCCGTAAACATTCGGGATCCATTGGCCGGGCTTCCTCGAATAATCGAGGTAAAGCATTGAGGCCACGGCGTCCACGCGCAGGCCGTCAATGTGATATTTGTCCAGCCAGAAAAGAGCGTTGCCGATAAGAAAATTGCGAACTTCATTGCGACCGAAATTAAAAATGAGCGTGCCCCAATCCTGTTGCTCGCCCTGCCGGGGGTCCATGTGCTCGTAGAGGTGTGCCGTCGAACTCGGCCAGCGCGTGGGCATCCTTCGGAAAATGAGCAGGCACCCAATCCATGATCACGCCGATGCCGGCCTGATGGCATTTGTCAACGAAATGCCGGAATTCATCAGGCGTGCCGAACCGGCTCGTAGGCGCGTAATAATTTGTGACCTGATAACCCCAGGACCCTTCGAATGGATGTTCGGCAATTGGCAATAATTCGATATGCGTGTAACCCATTTCCAACACGTACGGCAGCAACGTCTCGGCGAGCTCGAGATAACTGAGCTGGCGATTTCCTTCCTCCGCTTTGCGTCGCCACGAGCCCAGGTGGACTTCGTAGATGCTGACGGGACTCTTCGGCCAGTTCCGCGTCTGGCGCGATTCCATCCACGCGCCATCGTTCCATCTGTAAAGTTCCAGATCGTACACCAACGACGCGGTGGCTTTTCCGTGCTGATTGAAAAACGCGAACGGATCGCTCTTGAGCAGCAGCGCACCGGTTTGAGCGCGGATCTCGAATTTGTAGTGCGCTCCTTGTTTGATGCCGGGCAAGAATAATTCCCATACGCCGCTGCCGATGAGTTTGCGCATGGGATTGATTCGGCCATCCCAACCGTTGAAATCCCCAACCACGCTGACGCGTTGAGCATTAGGCGCCCATACCGCAAAATAAACGCCCGCGGCATCCCCGATGGTGCGCACGTGCGCGCCAAACTTGTCGTAAATCTTCCAGTGCTGTCCTTCGGCGAAGAGATGCTGGTCGACTTCGCCCATGATCGGCCCGTACTGATAGGGATCACGTGTTAGATAGTGCGATCCGTCCCAGGCGGTAACCTGGATTTGGTACGGAAGATCCCTCGTTGCGTTCCGGACGGTCGCGCAAAAGAAACCGTCCTGTTGAATTTTCTGCGCTGCGACCGGTTCTTCCGGATGCTGATCCAGCACGATGTCGATCCTGCGCGCATCGGGCCGGAAGACACGGATCTCCAGATCGTCCCCGACCCGGTGCGGCCCCAACACTCGAAAGGGATCGGAATGTTCTCCAGTGACAAAGCGGTTCACTTCGTCAGGTGGCAATCCAGCGATCTCGAAAGATTTCATGGTTACTCGTCGACGCGTTGAATGGTTAAACGGTTAAAGCGTTACATCCATTTGGGTCCTCAATCACTTCAACGTTCTTTTCCATCGCTTCAATCGGTCATCGTTTCAACGAATCGTTTTGATCGTCCGCGTCAAATCTAATGCGCGCCCCTGACATATTCGAAACGGGCTGAGCGGCTCTGACCGGCTAAATGATTGTTATTGTCTCGTATCGGAATATGCTGACTTTCAGTAATGATCGAGCCTGTCGTTGTCATTGTCGCGTATCGGCCTAAACCGGGAAAAGAAAGTGAAACTCTGGACCTGGTTAGAAGTCGTGTTCCCACATTGCACAAGGAAGGACTGGTCACAGACCGCGCCCCGATTATCATGCGCGCACAGGACGGCACGATTATCGAAGTCTCGGAATGGAGTTCGCAGGAAGCAATCGATGCGGCGCACAAGAATCCGAATGTCCTCGTGATGTGGACCCGGTTCTTTGAAGTTTGCGAGTGTGTCCCGCTTAACACGTTATCTGAATCCTCCGAACTGTTTGCCGGTTTCGAGCCGGTTCCCGACTGATGGTCGGCTTCGAGAAATAGGCTCTCTGCAAGGGCGAGGCGCCCCACTTTCAGAAGGTTATTTCGGCTAGTTAACACGCGAGCGACAGTCCGCGTAGGACTGCATCTTACATTCCAGCAGTCCGAAATCAGTCTGGAAAAGTCTGGGTCGAAACACAATATTACCAGATGTTTATGATGAGACGCGCTACTGCGCGCTCGTTCGCACCACACTTGTTCAGCGCTCTGATCGCCTGCACACTCACGGCTGCGATTCTCAGCACCGGGAAGCTACTGGCAACGCACCTCGAGCGGCGAACGATTCATTCGACTGCTCCAAGAGATTTCTTTATCAAGAATCAGGGGCTGGCATTCGAGCGCACTGCGGCGCGCGCCCCCGACATTTTACTTCTCTATGGCAGCTCGGAATTGATCGACCCGATTCCCAACAGGGCGTCCGATTTCTTCCGCAAGGAGCCCACCGGATTTGAGGTGTGTCCCGTCGGCAAGGCAGGTACGACTTCGCTGATTATCCTGCAAAAGTTGGGCGCGCTCGGGTCTGTATTGCAGGGACGGAAAATTGCGATCTCGCTCTCGCCGAGTTCATTCCTAACATCTGCCGCCAAACCTGACTTTTACGCCGGGAACTTCTCGTTAGCTGCGGCAAGCGGCACTCTTTTCGGCAATTCTCTGGATTTGAACCTGAAGGCTGAAATCGCAAAGCGAATGCTTCAGTTTCCAGACACGCTCGGAAAAGACGGGCTACTGCGGCTTGCTGCCAGTTGCCTCGCATCCGGGCGCCCCTTGGACCGCGTCTTTCTGATGGTCATGTGGCCGCTGGGAAAATTGCAAAATATGATATTCGATTTACAGGACCACTTCGAAGCGCTCCTTTACATTTTAAGTAGAGGCAAACCGGTCCCTAATTGGTTGCGACCGCCAAGTTCTCACAGGGTGCACCTTCACAAGGCGAGCGCTGGCGATGGTCGAGACAGGCTGACGACCGAGTCCCTCGAAGGGATTTATCCGGCCAAAGATGTGGCGTTTCGCACACGCGTCGCGACCGCCAGCGAATGGACTGATTTGGATTTGTTGTTTCGCACACTCACTGAGCTCCGGGCCCGACCGCTCATTCTAAGCATGCCGATCGATGCTTATCTTGCGCGGGGTGTGTCGCGGTCAGCTCACGAGGTGTATTACGATAAAATGCGCGAGCTCGCCCAGCGATATCACTTTCCACTTGTCGAGTTTGAAGACCATGATACCGACCCGACGTTCCTGATCGCTCGTCGGGAACATCCCACACCGAAAGGATGGATGTATTATAACCGCGCGCTAGATACCTTCTTTCATAAGACGAAATGACCGACGACAAAAACAACATCCAGCTAAACGCGGTGGAAGATCACGATGGGATATTGATCATCCGTGGTGGCGGTGCTCAAAGGAATTGGAACGGCATCCACTACAAACAGGGCATGTCTGGGAAAAATGTCGGCACAAAGAATTTGTCCGCGAATATTGCCACCATCCCTCCGGGCGGCGTTGCCTACGCGCACATTCATGTCGATTTCGAAGTGATTCTTTACATCATTGAAGGAAAAGTGCGCCACGAATTCGGTGCGGGTCTCAAGCAGGTGGTCGAGAACGAAGCCGGCGATTTCATTTACATCAAACCAGGCGTCCCCCACGAAGTCTTCAACATGAGCAAGACCGAACCCGTGGTCGCCTTTGTTGCGCGTTCATCCGCCGATGAATGGGACAACATCATTCCATACAATCGCAATCAGCAGCGCTAACTAGTCCACCTTAATGCCTAAGCACCTTGTCATCAGCACCAGCGGTAGCCCTGACAGTAACAGTCGCCGGATGGGGCGCGCGGCATTCGCACACCTGCGAAAAAAGGAAGTCGATTGCGATTGGATCGATATCCGTGAAATGGATCTGCCGCTCTGCGACGCAGACAAATGCTATGGGATGCCTGGTTCAAAAAAATTGAGCGCGGCCATCGAAAGCGCCGATGGCATCCTCATCGCCGCGCCTGTTTATAATTACGACGTCGCCGCCGCGACCAAGAATATGATCGAGCTCACAGGAAGCGCATGGGAGGACAAGATCGTCGGCTTTCTTTGCGCGGCCGGAGGCCACGCGAGTTATATGTCGGTAATGGCGTACGCCAACAGTCTCATGCTCGATTTTCGTTGTGTCATCATTCCGAGGTTCGCTTTTGCCACATCCCACGCGTTCGACGGTGAGCGCATCAACGACAAAAAAATTACTGAACGAATCAAACAAGTTGCCGACGAACTGGCTCGTTTCACCAAAGCGCTTCGGACGTAGATTTCGCTTCAGCTCCCAATCAACAGGAAAGCTCTCATGCGATCGAGCTCTGCCTTGAGCTCACGCTTGAAGGAGGGATCGCGCCGTGCGCGCGAATCGACATAGCCAAACTCGGACTTAAGCTTCCCATTCTTGACTGAGATGTTTCCCCAACCAACGACGCGATCACGCCAAAGCAGAGGCAGAGCATAGTAGCCGAGCTTGCGTTTAGGCGCCGGCGTATAAGCC
>Ga0134126_10009046_pt1 | contig 12550 bp, 11 predicted proteins | sample KB31752_FD_96881 | JGI IMG/M metagenome (GOLD analysis project Ga0134126, IMG submission 96881) | Terrestrial soil microbial communities with excess Nitrogen fertilizer from Kellogg Biological Station, Michigan, USA - KB3-175-2 | ecosystem: Environmental > Terrestrial > Soil > Unclassified ...
GACGTATTAAGCGACCAGCCCGGAGCGCCAGCGACGGGGCGAACCCGACCAGCCCGGAGCGCCAGCGACGGGGCGAACCCGACCAGCCCGGAGCGCCAGCGACGGGGCGAACCCGACCAGCCCGGAGCGCCAGCGACGGGGCGAACCCGTCGCTGGCGCTCCGGGCTGGTCGCTCACCACTCTACCCATTTCCCGACGCCCTCCGCGACGGCGCGTGCGTAGACGCGCGCGGCCACGGCCACATCCTCGATGGCGATGCCCAGCGATTTGAACAACGTCACGTCCGGCGGATGTTTGCGGGCAGGATAGCGACCCACGATGACCTGCCCCAACTCGCGCACGTCCGCCCAATGCAGCGAGCCATCGTCGAGCGCCTGCTGAAAATCGCCTGCCTCAAGGCGGGCCTGATCCTTACTATCCACCACGACGACCGCGCAGCGACGCACGGCCGCGGCGTCCAGTTCGGCCTTGCCCAGAAAGTTCGAGCCGACGGCGTTGATATGCGCGCCCTCGGCGATCCAGTGGCCGTTGAGTACCGGCTCGCGGCTGGTTGTCGCCGTGATGATGATGTCTTTCTTCTCGGCGGCCATCTCCGGCCGCGGCACCGGGATCACATCAATCTGACACTTCTCGCTCATCTCGGCGGCGAACTGACGCCGGCGTTCCTCATTGGGGCTGTAAACCTGCACCTGGCGAATGCGCCGCACTCGGCAAATAGCCTGTACCTGCGTGCGGGCCTGTTTACCGCTGCCGAAGACGCCGACCTCGGTAGCGTCCGGCCGGGCCATGTATTTCGTGGCGACACCGCTGGCCGCGCCCGTGCGCATCTGCCCCAGATAGTCGGCCTGCATCAGACACAGCAAAGCGCCGGTCTTACCGTCGAACAACGGCAGAACGAAGCGTGCGCCGTGCTTACGGCTGGTCGAGTACAGCTTGGCGCCCATGACGCCCAACGACTTCGCGGCCGCCGACATGATGTGCAGCATAGCATGATCGGTCTGCACGCGCGCGCGCGGTGTGTTCTGCGCTTCATCGAGGGCCAGCTTGCGCAGTCCCTGCTCGACGCCTTCCAGCGCCAGATCCATCGTCAGCAATCGGCGTACATCGTCTTCGTTGAGGAGCAACATGATTCACTCCATAGTCCATAGTCCGTAGTCCGCAGTCCGCAGCAAAAACCATCGTTCTATTTTGCTGCGGACTACGGACTACGGACTATGGACTAACGCAGAAACTGTTCCAATCGATCCAGTCCCGCTTGCAACTGTTCGCGGCTGGTGGCATAGGACAACCGTACATAGCCCTCAGCACCGAAAGCAGCACCCGTGACCACGTTGACATGGGCGCATTCCAGGGCTGCCTGACAGAAGCTAGTCGAGTCGGCAACTTGCCGTCCGGCCAGGGTTCGACCGAAGTGGGCTGACACATCGAAGAAGGCATAGAACGCCCCTTCCGGCACGAAACTCTTCACGCCCGGCAATTTCTTGAGCCGATCGCACACAAGATCGCGCCGTACCTCGAATTCGCGGCGCATGTGTTCGACGCACTCTTGATCGCCTTCGAGCGCGGCGACGGCCGCATATTGACTGATGCTGCACGGACAGCCGGTTTGCTGGCTCTGAATGTTGCCCATCGCCTTGATGATCGCCGTCGGCCCCGCCGCCCAGCCGACACGCCAGCCGGTCATGGCATACGTCTTGCTCGCTCCGCTGATGGTGATGGTGCGTTCGGCCAAGCCCGGTCGCAGCGTGGCGAAGCATGTCGCCTGCGCCTTGCCGAACACCAGCCGTTCGTAAATCTCATCGCTGAGAACGGCCAGATTTTTCTCCAGCACCACATCGGCCAACGCTTCCAACTCTTGCCGCGTGTAGACGGAGCCGGTCGGATTGCTCGGCGAGTTGAGCATCAGCAGCCGGCTGCGCGGCGTTACGGCGGCGCGCAGCTGGTCGGGCGTCATCTTGAAGCCCGTCTCCATGTTCGTCGGTACGAGGACGTAGCGTGCGCCGGTCATCTGCACGAGATCGCTATAGCTGACCCAGTACGGTGTCGGAATAATGACCTCGTCACCGGGTCCGACGGTGGCGGCCAGGGCGTTATGCAGCGAGTGTTTGGCCCCGTTGGAGATAACCACCTGTTCCGGCGTATAAGAGATGCCGTAGGTCGTCTGATAGTTGCGTGCGACGGCATTTCGTAGTTCGGGAATGCCGGAGGCCGGCGTATAGCGTGTATGGCCTTTTTGCATGGCGCGCACGGCGGCGGCGCAGATATGTTCGGGCGTAGCGAAGTCGGGTTCGCCGAGGCTGAAATCGTGAACGGCGATGCCTTCGGCCTTCATTTGCTTGGCCTTGGCACCGGCGGCGAGCGTGGCCGACGGTTGCACGGCGGCAGCCATTTTCGAGACGGCTATCATGTCGATGGTCCCTTCGGTTGGGCCGCATCGCTTCGCCGCTGGCGGCTTAGCGTGGGCGCAATAAGTTTGTAGCATTGTATCGGATCGCGGCGCGGCGCGGCAGCGCCGATCGGAGAGGCAACATGCGTGTGGCTCATTTCGTGCAGCGCTATCCGCCGGCGCTGGGCGGCTCGGAAGATTATTTCGCGCGGTTGAGCCGCTACCTGGCGGCTGCCGGCGATCAAGTCACCGTCTTCACAACAACCGCCGTGGACCTGCCCGCGTTTTGGTCCACCTCGGGCTGCTGCTTGCGTCCGGGCCGCCGCATCGAAGACGGCGTCGAGGTCCGTCGCTATCACCTTTGGCATCTGCCCTATCAAACGCGCATCCTCAAAGCGTTATCGTTTCTGCCCTCTCATCCCTGGCAGCCCTTGACGATTTCGTGCAATCCGATCGCCTGGCGCATGTGGGTCGAGTGCGGCCAAGCGCGCGATCCTTTCGATGTGGTCCACGCCACCGCTTTCCCCTACGGTTGGCCATTGGCTTGCGCTCGTCGTCTGGCTCGGCGTCTCGGTGTGCCGTTCGTACTGACGCCGTTTCTACATCTGGGCGACCCCGCCGATCCGCGTGACTGCACGCGCCGCGCCTACACGAGTCCGGCGCTGCTATCGCTCGCTCATTCCGCCGATCGCTTGTTCGTGCAGACCGAGGGCGAGCGTCAAGCGTTGCTCGATCACGGTATTTCTGGCGAGCGTCTGATTTTGCAGGGCATGGGCCTGGACCGCGAATCCTGCACGGGCGGCGACCGCCTGCGTGCGCGGGCGGAGTGGGGCATCAGCCCCGATGACGTGGTTATTGGCCATCTTGCCAACAACAGCCGCGAAAAGGGCAGTGTCGATCTATTACGCGCGGCGGAACGCGCTTGGCGTCAGGGTGGGCGTTTCGTCGTTGTCCTCGCCGGCCCGGAGATGCCGAACTTCCAAAGTTTCTGGCGCGGCCATCGGCCGAGCGGCCGCGTGATCCGGCTCGGCGTGCTGGATGCACGGCAAAAACGCGATTTCTTCGCCGCCATTGATGTATTCGCTTTGCCGAGTCGTTCCGACTCGTTCGGCCTGGTGCTGCTCGAAGCGTGGGCCAATGGTGTGCCAAATATTGGTTACCGCGCCGGCGGCATCGGCTGGGTGATTCGCGATGAGAAGGATGGGTTGCTCGCGCCTTGCGGCGACATCAATGGTCTGGCTGCGGCGATGCTACGCTTATCCGTCGATGCCGATTTGCGGCGCACGCTAGGCGCGGCCGGTCTGGAACGCACCCGACATGAGTTTGAGTGGGAAGACAAGTTCAAGATGGTGCGCCGGGCCTATCAAGAGGTAACGGGGTTACTCGGCTGACGTACTATCCGATAAAGTTTCGAGCGGAGTCGTTTTACCTTGACGGCTGCGCAATGTTGCGGGTAGATAAGGAGAACCGTGCCAGGTCGCGCAGACCTTGCTGGATCGTGCATGAGCCATGATAGGTCACGTATGTGCGCAACCTGAAACAGATGTTCGCCGGCTTGCTTGAGCGTATTTGAATATGGCAAAGCAATTCTACGATAGGTTGAAGGTTTACTACCTTCAGGTTGGTGCTGTCCTTCGTGGCGAGGCCGGAGCCGCATCCGTCTTTCCAAACACGACGGACATTGGCTCTTCTCGGGAGCGCGTGTATGCCGAATTTTTGAAGACTCACCTGCCTTCTTGCTGCAATGTCTTCTTTGGTGGATTTGTTTTCAATCTCGCTGGTGACGAATCAAAACAAGTAGATGTGTTGGTCACAAGTGACGTCTGCCCTCAGTTCAATTTTGCAAATCCAGCTGGGCATGGGAAAACATTTGCTTGCGTGGAAGGATTGCTTGCGTCAGCCTCGATCAAATCAACCCTGAATTCGGCAGAGCTGTTAGATTCACTCGCAAATATCGCCTCATTGCCATCTAAAGATGACCTCGGGAAACGAGCCATGCCATTGTTGCAAATAGGCAATTATGAAGATTGGCCTTTCAAAATCATCTATGCGTCGGATGGTGTTTCCTTGGAAACTCTTTTGCATACTCTCAACCAATTCTATCAAACCAATCCTCACATACCGGTGACGAGCCGACCGAATTTGATACATGTTGCAGGGAAGTATAATGTTGTGAAGATTGGCAGTGGTGGAGGTAAGACGCGAGACGGTACTGTGCTACCTGAACACACATTCCACCCACACCCGGACCAGACAGATGTATTCGCACTTGCGTATGCTGTGCAGAACATCCAGAAGAACGCGGCAGCGGCGAGGCATGTTTTGTTTACTTACGATGCTATTCTTGATGGCATCCCATTCTAGGGGTCGCTGAACCTCTCTCTACAGATGACCGGCCACGCGAATACGCTTTCTTCGAGATTCGACACCTCTCGCATGAGCCGGCTGCTGGATTGAGTCGTTGGGCAATCGGGGCGTGTTGATGCGAATCTCGTTCGATGTGGATGATACGCTGGTCTGCCATCCATCTGTGCCTACGGAGCGGTTTGTCCCTTGGTGGGGCCGCTGGTGGTATCCCGAACCACTCCGCCACGGTACGAGGGAACTGATGCAGCAACTCCTCGCCGGCGGCAACCAATTGTGGATCTACACGACCTCCTATCGCCCCGCGCGCTACCTTCACGGCTGGTTCCGCAGCTTCGGCGTTCCGATCTATGGAGTGGTGAATCAGCATCGGCATGAGCGTGTCGTCGGCCGGCAGGGGCCATCTAAGTACCCACCGGCGTTTGGCATCGATTTGCACATTGATGACTCCGAAGGTGTAGCCGAGGAAGGCAAGCGGCATCGGTTCGAGGTGGTCGTTGTTGCGCCGACCGATCTGGATTGGGTAGTGCAGGTGCTGGAAGTTGTACGGAGCAGGTCCAACCAAACCAGACTCGGTCGTCGAGGTTGATTCGGTATGGGCCATGGCTCAATGCAAGCGACTGCGTTGGTGCTCATGACATTGGGCAGCTTTATTGCAGCACTCAATTGGCTGTACCTTTTCTTGACCTGGTACACGGGACGGTTTCATTCAACCATCCCCTTGCTTGGCGGGTTCTCCCTGTGCATGGGTATGCTGTTGCTTCCCGCCACGCGGCCTTGGGCCTGGACGGCGATGTTGCTCGATTACAGCATGATTGTTTTTTTGTTCGTACTCCCGCGTATCGTCAATGAACTCTGGAGTACGAGCCAGGTAAATCTTCTTGAGGAATACATCGGGCAGCTTGGTATCAAGACCATACACCTTCGCCTCTTTCGCAAGAACATCTTCATCCTGAAACAGCGTATTCGGCGTGGACACGGGAAATACTGTTTCATGGAGTTATCGAGAGTCGGAGAATGGGAGCGAGAGGGAGACCGCCTGTTGCTTCGGCTGAATGAAGGATCAGCCGTTCTTGAATCATCGCCAGGGATCGCGTCCGAGTCCTTGCGGCTGGCGCGGGACTTCGCCGGTCACGAAGGAAGTGAATTATCACTAGCAGGCATTGATCTGAAGCTGACCTACAAGAGAACGGCTTGAGTCTCGCCTTTACGGTTGCCCGGAAATGCGTTCTTCAACTCACCGCTCTAAATCTCGCGATCACTTCGTTACGGTCAGCCAGAGATACGGCGTCGATGCGGGCAGTTTGATCCGCGGTGCTGTCGCCGTGCGTGTGAAGTCCGCCTGTCCTGCTACGCGGCCGATAATGCGAATCGCCGCCGATGCCGGGCCGTTTTTCGTTTCCAGACGCAACATCACCGACTTGCCCGCCGCGCCGGTGGATTGGACGGCAGCCGCCGTCACGCCAGCCGGCAATCCCTCGATGGTGATGTCGATGGCACGGTTGAAACCGTTGCGGCGGTCAATCGTGACTGGAATCGTGAGCGGTTTGGTCGAGGTCAACGTGAACTGATCGGCCGCGACCGTGAGGGCGTAATCCGGCTCGACTCCCGGAGCCTGCAACCGATAGAAGTGTCGAGCGCTGCCATGCGCGTTTTGATCGCGCACTTCCAGGCGATAGACACCGTCTTGCGGTATGGCGAAGGTCAACGTGGCGTCGCGCGCACCGGCTTTGCGGCTCGTCGCGTCGTTCGCTTCCGCCAGCCGTTTGCCGGCTGCGTCTGACAGACGCAGCAACGGATCGAGCTGCGAGCCAACCGAACCCGCATCGGCGCGGAACGAGAGACGTTGTCCCTTCTTCGCCCGAAACTCGTATACGTCAAGATCGCCCGGCGGATCGATGCGGCCGCTGATGGTCACCGGCAGCGCGATCGATTGGGGACTTTTGCGATCGTTTGGCTCTGTTTCGATAATGCTGCGGTGACGTTCGACAGGCACTTCCAACGTGTTGGCGAGCTGCGGATGCCAGAGCGTGATAGTCGAAGCATCGTTGGATTTTACGGACTGTTTTTTCGCCGCGGCGGGGATGTTCCAACCGATGATTTCCATCATCGATTTGTCGCCGCGTGCAACTGCAAGCGGAAAGGCATAGTCGGCAAAACCGCCGGTGGTCAGCGTCAGACGGTAAAGGTACGCCGGTCCACCCGCGAACCGGATGCCGGAGTCCGGCTGGGCGGGGAAGGCAAATGTGCGGACAAGATAGGTGCCGTCTTTCGGAGCAGTGAAGACGATTTGCGGATCGAGTCCATGATCGTCGTTATTCTCTTCCAGCACGAACCCATCCGCCGATAGCACCTGCAAGATCGCGTCCATCGGTGAGCCGAGTGTGCGATTGGCCTCCAGCGAGGCGATCAGCGTTTCGCCCTTGCGCAGATGGAACGCGAAGCTATCTACATCACCGGCCTTTTCGAGTCGCCCGTTGACGACGCCCGGCAACCCCGATAGCACCTGCGGCTTTTTCGGCTCGTCGTTCGGCTCCTTCTCCATGATCTCCGGCAGGGTGCCAATGAAGAAAGGACGCAAGACGCTGCCGCCTTGCTCATCGTAAAGGCGAATCCAGCAGAGGCCGGGAACCGCATCGGCCGCAACATTGACGATCAGTTTGCCCTTGTCCTTCGCGGCCTTGATTTCGACACCCTTACGATCGACCCAGGCTCGTACCGGCCAACGCTCGAAAGTGCCGGTGGCGATCACTTCGACGGTCTTGCCCCGCTGGGCACCAGCCGGAAAGAGATAGGTCAATGTCGGAGGCGCGGCACGAAGAAGATTCGTCGCCGGAAGAGGCGCGAACCATACATAAAAAGCGAGTGCGAGGAGATAGGCGGGGTATGGGAATCTCATGGTCTTGCTGATTCAAGTGCATGGAGAACAGGCACCTGTCAGACCTCCGGGGACGTTTGTAATTCGAGCCAGCGCGAGACGAGTTGAGCATAATCGATGAAGGTGAGTTCTTCGGGCTGCCACTTCAATCGCTCACACAACGCTGGCAACTCCTGAGTGAAAAGCAGATAGCGACGGTTGATCTCCGTCCCACCGAGGATTGCCGCCTCGGGAGAGTACCCTCGAAGCCAGTTGCGAATGACGGTGATGACTTCCACGGGATCATTGTGATGGGCCTGAATATCTTGACCGGCAATGTCGGAGATAAACTGTTGATAGCGGTAAGGCAGAGAGTCCAGAACCAAACAAGCTTTCTTTGCCTGTCTGCCCGTGCCAAATCGCTTGGCGGCGAGGAACAGGCCGAGTTCGAGAGGCATGTTGAAGCGGGGTAGCCCGCTTTGAATGTTTGTCTCGATGCGCGAAATATCGTGAATCCCGTATCGACACGCCGCGATGATTTTGAAGATCTTTTCGATCCGTACTTCGCTGGCGTCGTCGATTTCGAGAGCGCAGCGCGGACGGAACCCGCACGTCAGTACAGCAAAAATGAGCGCGTCAAAGAGAGGCCGATATTGATTATCGAATGGACAATTGATGAACACACTTTTCTGGTAGTCATTTCTTGTCATTCGACACCGACTGTTGTTCGCGCTGCTTTCGCTCGGCCATCACTTTCTTGATCGCGCGAGTGATCTCCGCAGCCGAGCGCGACGCGCGCCCTTTGGGTTTGAGGATGACCACCGGTTTTTTCGCCTTCTTGCCCATGAGACTCTCCCGGATTTTGTTGTCAGATGTCCTCACGCTCTCGACACCAAGCGCGTTCGTCTATCAACATTATACGGTGCCGCCTTTGTCTGCCCTCAGCCCATCAACTCGCTGATCGGCGTCGGGTCGCTGACCAGGTGCGTCGGCCGGCCATTGGGCGCGTAGAGCATTTTGCTGGGATCGATGCCCAATTTCGTGTAGATCGTCGAAGCGAAATTTTCCGGGGACAGCACGCGTTCGACGGCGGCGAAGCCTTTCTTATCCGTCGCGCCAACCACCTGACCGCCGGGCGTGCCACCGCCGGCGAACAGCACCGACATGGCATTGGACCAGTGATCGCGGCCGGCGTCCTTGTTGATCTGCGGCGTGCGGCCAAACTCGCCCAGCACGAGAACCAGCGTCGAATCGAGGAGGCCACGCTGCGATAAATCCTCGATCAACGCCGCGATGGTGGCCTCAAACGGCGGTAGACGCTGAGCCAACGACTTGAACAGATTCGTGTGATGATCCCAACCGCCCTCATAGAGCGTGATGAACGGTACACCCGCTTCGACCAGGCGGCGAGCGAGCAAGGCACGCTGACCGAACGGCGTTCGGTTGTAAGCCGTGCGCACGCGATCCGGCTCCCGGCCGATGTCAAACGCTGCTTGCGCCTGCGTTGACGAAATCAAATCGAAGCCCTGTTGATAATGTTCATCGAGCGCCGCGACCGGATCGCCGGCAGCCTTGTCGTGAATGCGCAACATGCGATCGACACGGACACGGACCTGCTTGCGCGAGGCGAAACGTCCTTCGCTCAACTCGCGCGGGATGGCGACATCACGGACGCGGAAGCCGGGGACATTGGGATTATCGGCGACAATGAAGGGGGCATATTTCGCGCCAAGGAAATTGGGACCGCCGGAGCGCGACATTTGCGGCATGGAGAAATAGGCCGGCATACCGGCGGGTGCGCCGCGTTCGTGAGCGACGACGGAACCGAGGCTGGGATGGAAACTGACGAAGGCACCGCAACCCACCGGAATGCGCGGCGGAGCGCCCGTCATCATGTAGTGATTGCCGGCTCCGTGATTGCCCTGGTTATGGTGAATGGAACGCACCACGGCCAACTTATCGGCACAGACAGCAAGGCGTTTCAAGTGCTGCGAGAAGAACATACCGGGCACGCGCGTTGGGATCGCCGCGAACTCGCCGCGATATTCCTTCGGCGCGTCTGATTTGGGGTCGAAGGTCTCATAGTGAGTCGGCCCGCCGTCGAGCCAAATGAGGATGCAGCTCTTGGCCTTCGCCTCCCTCGATGCGGATGAACCGGCGAGCGCGCGAAGACGCAGCGCATGGGTAAGCCCGCCGCCAAGCAATGCGCCAAGGCCCAGACGAAGGCAGTCGCGGCGCGTCATCCCCTGACAGTTGGTGTGCATGGTCATGGACAGGATCCCCTCAGACGCTTGCGGTTTAGCGCTAAGCGGCAAGTCACGTCAGTCCTTAAATATAAACTCCGGCGTATTCAAAAGCGCCCATAACAAATCTTCCGTGGTCTGCCGGCGTGTCGTGTCTTTTTCATCGAACAACTTCACGCAATCGGCCTTCTCCTCGGCCAGCGGCAAACGACCGTACACGAGTAAATAAAGCCCATCGACGATCTCTTTTGGTGCTTTTTTACTCTTAACCAATGCTGCGGCTCGGCCGGTGTCGGCCGTCACCTTGCGTTGCAAGTTTGGCGCATTCATCAGGTGCAGTGCTTGCACAACGGTCGTGTCGCTGGTCCGTTCGCAGGGCGGATCCTGGTTCGGATCGGGCCGGCCGAAGCTATCGAGAAACACCGATTGCGTGCGTACCGTCCATAGTTCCATCGCCCGGCTGCCCGGCGGCGCGGCCGCGAATGTTTCCGGCATTTGCGTGATGTCGCTGACGGCATCAAGCAGCACTTCCGCTCGCAACCGCTGGCGATAGTGACGCGAATAATTGCGCGTGTCGGCGAGGTTCCGCTTGTTCGGTGTCGAGCTAAGTCCGTAAACGTAGGAAGTCATGATGGTGCGAATGAGCTTCTTGAGATCGTACTTTTGCTGGCGGAACTCGGCGGCGAGCGCGGTGAGAAGGGGACCATTGCTGGGTGGATTGGTCGCGCGCAAATCGTCCACGGGCTCGACCAGACCGCGTCCCATCAGGTCGGCCCACACTCGATTGACGATGACCCGAGCAAAATACGGGTTGTCGTCGGACGTGATCCAGTCGGCCAATACCTCACGCGGATCGCGGTCCTCGTCAATCGGCGCAGGCGAACCGCCGAGTGGACGGGGAGCCAATATCTTACCCGTGACGGGATGCTTAACCTCGCCGCGATTGCCGGCGAAGACAATTTCTTCACCGCCCGAGATGGGCGGCGATAAGCCGACGCCCTTGCGGCCAATCCGCGCGAAATAGGCGGCCAGACTGTAGAAATCTTCCTGTCCCCAGACCTCAAACGGATGATGATGGCAGCGAGCGCAATCGAGCCGCACCCCCATGAAAAGCTGGCTGACGATGGTGGTAATTTCGTCCGGTTCGCGGCGATCGCGGAAAAGTACTGCCGCGCCATTGCGGAACGTGCTGCCCTTCGCGGTGACAATTTCACGAACAAACTGATCGTAGGGCTTGTTCTTGCGGAAGGCGTCGCGCAGCCAAGCGTCCAGATTGTAGACCGCCTTGACGCCGACACGATAAGGATTGGGCCGCAACAAGTCGGCCCACTTGTTCGCCCAGTAATCGGCATACTCCGGCCGTTCCAGCAGATGATCGACGAGTTTCCTCCGCTTGTCCGCGGAGGTGTCGGCCAGGAATGCCCGCACTTCCGCAGGTGCCGGCAATCGGCCAATCACATCGAGATAGGCTCGGCGCAGGAAGGTCGCATCGCTCGCCGGCTCGGAAGGTGTGATGCCGAGACGCTGGAGCTTGTTCCAGACGTGGCCATCGATGAAATTGGCGCGCGGCAGCTTGGCATACAGTTCGGCGGGAACCTCACCGGCGAGCGGGATACTGACATTGCAGACGACGAATTTTTCCATGAAGCGCGCCATCACGGCCGCCTCACCGGGTAACGGCCCCGTTTTCATGAGGCCATCGGCATTGACGGCGACGATGGGGCTTTCGTTGGATTGGAACGTCGCCAGATGCGTTACGTCGCGCGTCGCGCCGTTGCTGAAGTGAGCCGTGATGACCAATTGCTGCTCCGCATTGGCGGCGAGGATGCGCTCACTTGGCTCGATGCTGATTCGTGTGAGCGACGGCGTATCCTTCGGGGTACGCGGCAGGCCGGCGACGATCCAGCGGCGCAGCATGTCGTAGCCGGCGGAGCCGGGATCGAGACGTTTGCCGCCGCCGTGTGGTAGTTGAGCGGCTGGTTTTCGCAAGAACAAACTGAATTCCGGTGCAGCGGCGAAGATACGCCGGCCGCGCGCTTCGCTGACAATGGCGTGATAATCGAAGTCGGCATCATAGCTCAGCAGCGACAAGGCAAAGCCATTTTGCCCGCGTGCCTTGCCATGACACGCACCAGAGTTGCAGCCGGCGCGCGTCAGAATGGGAATCACGTCACGCTCGAAGGTGACGGGTGGAAGTTTGCCGCCGTCGATCACCTGCACCGTCGCCTTGGCTTGCATTCCATCGAGCAAGGCCGTGATGGAGGCCGTGCCGTCAGCGAGAGGCGTGACGATACCATCGAGACTGACGCGCGCGACGTGCGGAGGATCACAACGGAAAGCCGCCTTACGGCTGAGGTCGATCGCGCGGCCCTTATCCGTGCGGGTGACGAGCAGACGCTGCTGAGCCGTCTGGCCGCGCAGAACAAATGTCTTAGGCGTGAGGGACAGCCCATTCGACGCTGGTTCTGCGGCGCTAACCCATCCGCCGAGTGAGAGACCGAGCATCGAAACGAATGCGACGCGAGTGAGCATGATAGAGGCAACCTTGAGGAAGGTCAGCGCGGGCATCGGGGCGAGGGAGGGTATCGGGCAGCTTAAGAGCGGGCGCGGGAATCTCAGAACCCGATACAGCCTACCAAGGGCTGAGTAGAGGTCTTCTTTATCGCCTTGCGGGTCAGGCGGCGGAGCATCAGATGGATC
>Ga0134126_10009047_pt1 | contig 12550 bp, 10 predicted proteins | sample KB31752_FD_96881 | JGI IMG/M metagenome (GOLD analysis project Ga0134126, IMG submission 96881) | Terrestrial soil microbial communities with excess Nitrogen fertilizer from Kellogg Biological Station, Michigan, USA - KB3-175-2 | ecosystem: Environmental > Terrestrial > Soil > Unclassified ...
AAAAAAGATGTATGCTATCACCCCTGACGATTATAAGCGGTTAGAGCCTTATATCCAAATCCCAGACGCCGGGCCCATCGCAAAAAAGATTAAACCGGGGACGGTTATCGAGCTAAATACAGCCGATTCGGCAAAGATGACAGAGATCAGGGGGATAGGGCCATCGTTTGCGGTTAGGATAGTAAGGTTTAGAAATAGATTGGGCGGCTTTTTTCATAAAGAACAATTGAAAGAAATTTATGGTATCGACTCCGCTAAATATATGGAGATCAATTCCCAGGTTTCGGTAAATCCCGCCCTCGTGAAAAAAATTAATATCAACAACATTTCATTCGACCAGCTGCGGGTATTTCCCTACCTCGGTTATAAACAAGTAAACGCCATTATTCAATATCGGGTTCAGCATGGCAACTATAGCTCCATTGCCGATTTGAAAAATGTTGCCATATTAGATGACGGAATTTTGCATAAAATTGAACCTTATTTAAATTTCAAATGATAGCACAGCAGATAAAACAAGCTATACGGGATATACCCGACTTCCCGAAACCGGGTATTATTTTTAAAGACATTACCCCCATATTAAAGGATCCGATCCTATGCGAAAATATTGTTGACGCCTTTGCCCAACAACTAAAAGGCACACGCATCGATGTAATTGCCGGCATTGAGAGCCGCGGCTTTCTATTTGGCCTTACACTGGCTGCCAGGCTCGGTGTGCCATTTGTTCCCATTCGCAAAGCGGGTAAGTTGCCCTATGCCATCAAACAAAAGGCATACGACCTGGAATATGGCACGGCAACCATCGAACTGCATACCGATGCATTTGAACCAGGACAATACGTGCTTATTCATGACGATCTGCTGGCCACCGGGGGCACGGCCCTTGCCGCCAGTGAACTTATACAGGAAATGGGCGGCATAGTAGCCGGTTTTTCTTTTATAGTAGGATTAGGTTTCTTAAACGGCAGGGATCGCATTGGGCCGGTTTGCGATAATGTGGTGGTGCTGGCAGAATATTAATTCGGGGAGAAAAGTTAATTTTAACGTTATTGCTTGCTGTCTGAGTACTCAATGGCCATCAATAACTCTGTTTCTTATTGATCTTCAAACCGATGTAATAATTGGGTATCCACAGATAAATATGTTTATATGTAAACACATTTTTATTATAAAACTTCAAGGTCAATCCCCAATTGAAAGCATAGGGCTTCTATAATTTCCGATCGTTTTTCCTTAAGATCAATTTTGCCGTAAAAGTGGGATAGTCTTATTTTATCCAATGTCCTGATCTGATGGCAAAGCACTATCGACTAATTACTGCAGCTGTCATAAATTTTTATTTTGAATATAGCAAATTTAATCATTCATGACAACAAACACAAACAGTCGGAAAACCCAATCCCCCAAACATTTTGGTACGACCGGTTTAGAGGTGCTTCATACCCGGCAAAGGTATTAGCCCCAAAATATTGTCTTCGAAACCTTCGGCCAAACGGCCAAGGTGGCTCAGTTCTTCTTTCTCTGGTTCTGATAAAAAATTAAAACCACCCATATTAGTCGCCTTCTCTATAAATTTTTCTATTAAAGCCATTACCTGGTTGTACTGTGCTTCATTTCTGATATTATCAATCATTTGCTTTTCTTTTTTTTAAGTACGCCAAGTTAAATGGGCTTTTCGGTTCTAAATCAAGATTCTGTTATTGGAATTATTTTACTAATTTGCCTCACCCTTATGGCATTAAATGGAAAAATATATTAACCCGAATGCTTTTAAAGCATCAAACCTACTAAGAATTTCTGCATTACTATGTTTGATCGATTATTTCTTATTGAGCGATCATAGGTCGGTTTTTGATGATAGAGTTTTACTTTTAACGGTCGGGTTACTTATTGGCGTAGCTTTTTTGATAAGAAGAGGATATAAATGGGTCAAATGGGTTTTATTGGTTTTATTTTTTCCAGGTATTGTGATAGCGGCGATTAGTTTACCACTGATATTTAAATCGAGTGTTATAGATGGCTGGATTTCGGTACTACAGAATATAATCCAAACTGTCGCGCTAATACTTCTTTTCATACCCTATAAACCGGTGATCCCATTTCCAGAAACGGAAATATAAGGTTTGCCTAATTCAGCACCGGCTGCACGTTAGTCAAGCTGTATATCTCTGCCATCAGGTCATCGCTTGGGTTTACTTTTAATGATTTTGAAGGCAGCTCAACCAGCATATTCTCGTCCCTGTCTTTTATCATAAAACGCAATGTGCAATTTTTCACAGGGTATTTTTGATTGTTGCTATTGATCACTTCCTGGATATTCACCAGTAACTGGCTGGTAAGCGCGTTCAGCTCCAGGCAAACGGTTAACGATTTGGTGAGCTTATCGCGCATTTCGGATAGCAGGCTCATGCTCAGTATCCGCATGTCCCAGTTATCCTTCTGCCTGAATTTTTCTTCGATGATGCCTTTCAAATGCAAAAAATAGCCGTCCATCATCAGGTTGCGGAATTTTACATAATCTTCACCAAACAGGGCGAACTCGTACGATTCATTATAATCCTCCAAAACAAAGGTTCCGAAAGGCTTGCCGTTCTTGGTCATTTTATGCTGAACATTTGATACCAGTCCGCCGACACATATCTCGCCCCGCTTTCTCAACTGGCTAAAGGCGGCCATAATTTCCTCACCGCCTTCACCCGAGCGGGCCTTTTGCATATTTTTCAGATCGCTGATATTGGTATTGCAAAACCGCTCCAGTTCAACTTTATAATTATCAAGTGGGTGCCCGGTCAAATACATCCCAATCACATCTTTTTCGTACTTCAACTTTTCGATCAACGGCCATTCTTCAGCTTCGGGCATGGCAGGTTCGGGGATATAGGAATTGACGGCCCCTCCGCCAAACAGCGACGACTGCGAGCTGCTTTGCACATTCTGGTAATCGTTGGCATATTTTATAAGGCGTTCAATGCCTGTTAAAACGCCATTATCCGTTTTGGCAAAAAATCGGGCCCTGTTTAGTCCAAACTCATCAAAGGCGCCGCCGTAAACAAGGTTTTCATAAGCCTTGCGGTTTACGCTGCGGGTATTCGACCGCTGTGCAAAATCATAAACCGATTTATACGGGCCGCGTTCCGTGCGTTCCTCGATAATGCTTTCGACAGCTTTTTCTCCAACGCCTTTAACCCCGGTCAGGCCAAAGCGTATCTGCCCTTTTTTGTTCACCGCAAATGCCATGTCCGACTCATTGATATCCGGCCCTAAAACCTGCACACCCATCCTGCGGCATTCTTCCATAAAAAAGGTGATCTTATCCATGCTGTTCTGGTTATTTAAAACCGCAGCCATGTATTCCGGCGGATAGTGCGCCTTTAAATAAGCAGTTTGATAAGCCACAAAGGCATAACAGGTGGAGTGCGATTTGTTAAATGCATATTGCGCAAATGCCTTCCAGTCGTTCCATATTTTGGTAAGCTTATCTTTCGGGTGCCCTTTTGCTATGGCGCCATCCATAAAGTAAGTTTCCATCTTATTCAGCACTTCTATCTGCTTTTTACCCATGGCCTTGCGCAAAACATCGGCATCGCCTTTGCTGAAACCAGCAAGCTTTTGCGATAAAAGCATCACCTGTTCCTGGTAAACGGTAATACCATAGGTTTCGCCCAGGTATTCTTCCATATCCGCCAGGTCGAAAGTGATCGGCTCCAGCCCATTTTTACGTTTGATAAAGTTGGGAATGTATTCCATCGGCCCCGGGCGGTACAGGGCATTCATCGCTATCAGGTCTTCAAACTTATCGGGCTTTAGCTCGCGCAGGTACATTTGCATGCCGTCACTTTCAAATTGGAACGTGCCGTTGGTATCGCCTCGCTGGTAAAGCTCAAATGTTTTCTGATCATCGAGCGGGATAGTGTCGATATCAATATCTACATCATGGTTTTGCTTGATGAGCCTTAATGCGTCCTTAAGAATGGTTAAAGTTTTAAGGCCGAGGAAGTCCATCTTTATAACCCCGGCATCCTCGATTACGCGGCCATCGTACTGGGTGACCAGCAGGTCCGAGTCTTTTGCTACCGCGACGGGAACTATATCGGTCAAATCGTATGGCGCAATAATTATACCTGCCGCATGCACCCCTGTATTACGCACCGATCCTTCAAGCTTTTCCGCTTCACGTAAAACCTGGGCTTTAAGGTCGTTGCCGTCTAGTATGTCCCGTAGCTCGGGCACCTGTTTAATAGCTTCATTTAAGGTGATCCCCAGCGTTTCGGGCACCAGTTTTTTTATGGCGTTTACCTCCGACAGCGGCATATCCAGCACCCGGCCTACATCCTGTATGCTGGTGCGCGCAGCCATAGAGCCGTAAGTAATGATCTGCGCCACCTGGTTTTTGCCATATTTGTCAACCACATAATCGATCACCTTCTGGCGGCCGGCATCGTCAAAATCCGTATCAATATCGGGCATCGACTTACGGTCGGGGTTCAGGAATCTTTCGAACAGGAGGTTATATTTTATCGGGTCGATATTGGTAATGCCGATGCAATATGCCACTACGGAGCCCGCCGCAGAACCACGGCCCGGGCCGATAAATACGCCCATATCCCGACCTGCTCTTATAAAGTCGGCCACAATTAAAAAGTAGCCGGCAAAGCCCATGGTCTTTACTGTGAAGAGCTCAAAGTTGATGCGTTCCTCGATCTCGGGGGTAAGGTCGATATAACGCTCCTTTGCCCCCAAAAATGTGAGGTGCTTGAGGTACTCCCACTGGTTAAGGGTATCGGCATCCGGTACAGAGTCGCCATGAATTTTAAATGCCTCTGGGATGACAAAGTTGGGCAGCAAAATATCCCGCTTTAGTTTCAGCACCTCAACCTTGTCGACGATCTCATTGGTGTTATCCAACGATTCGGGCAGGTCGTCGAATAGCTTACCCATTTCAGCCTGCGTTTTAAAGTAAAACTGGTCGTTCGGGAAGCCGAAGCGGTACCCTTTGCCGCCTTCTTCATCCGTTGCTATGGGCGTGCTTTGCATATCGCCGGTATTTACGCAAAGCAAAATATCATGGGCATTGGAGTCCTGCTGATCCACGTAATGCGAATCGTTGGAGCAGATCACTTTTACATTATACTTTTTAGCGAATTTGAGCAGTATAGCGTTTACTGTGTTCTGTTCAGGAATATCATGGCGCTGCAGCTCGATATAGTAATCCTCGCCGAAAAGGTCGAGCCACCATTTAAATTCTTCCTCTGCTTCGGCCTCGCCGCTCCTTAAAATCGCTTGCGGCACAGAGGCGCCCAGGCAACAAGTGGTTGCTATTATACCTTTATGGTATTTTAATATCAGCTCTTTATCAATACGCGGCCATTTGCTGTACAGGCCTTCCATATAACCCAAAGAGCAAAGCTTGACCAGGTTTTTGTAGCCCTCGGGGTTTTTAGCCAGCATCAGCTGGTGATACCGTTTGTCTTTATTTTCTTTGGTGAACTGTTTTTTATGACGATCATCCACTACATAAAACTCACAGCCGACGATCGGTTTTATATTGTGCTTCCCCGCCTCGGCCACAAACTTAAACACCCCGAACATATTGCCATGGTCGGTAATCGCCAGGGCCTTCATGCCATCCGCAGCTGCCTTTTTATATAGTTTTGATATATCGGCAGCCCCGTCGAGCAATGAAAATTGGGTGTGTACGTGTAAGTGCGAAAAATCCGGCATGATGTGTTTTCTCCCTCCTTAGAGACATCAAAGTTAACGAATTTCGGATTTGGGATTTTGGATTTCGGATCGATTTGTTGATAAAAAGCAGGCAGGTTAATAACTAATTTTTGAAGCGCAAATAAGACAAATACTACACAGCTATTTTATCAAAATGACGAATGACGGAACGATTAACTTTTCTCTCAGCATGCCACAATTCATAATTATTCTGCAAATTCACCCAAAACTGCGTGGTATTTCCAAAAGCCTCCGACAACTTAACAGCAAGTTCCGGACTGATCCCCAAATGGCCGTTAATTACTGATGACAGATTAGCCCTGGCCATATTTAACCCTTTAGCTACCTCGGTAATAGTCAAGCCCCGTTCAGCGATAAACATCTCTTTCAATATCTCCCCCGGGTGTGAAGGGGGCAAACCTCTTTTTAGCATAATTCCTCCTTTAATGATAATCTACATAATCAACATCGAAAACGTCGCCGTCTTCGAACTTGAACGTGATACGATAATTAGCGCTCACTTTCAATGACCAAAAATCCTTCATGTTACCAGTAAGTCTGTGAATACCTGAACCTAGCGCCATTATATCATTTTCAAAAGAAACAGCATCTAACGCGGTCAGTATCCTTGATATTTTTGACAACTGTTCATGCGGTAATTTTCCACCATTCCCCTCTTCATAATATTGACGAAGGTTTTTATGGCGTATCGTTACGATCATATACAAATGTAACACGTATTACTACGCATTACAACATTAATTATTATTTTTTTCACGACAATGTTTCGCGCGTCTAAATCCGAAATCGAACATCCGAAATCCGAAATTATTTCGCATTCAAATTCGGCAAATCATTGTTGCCTTTCAGGTACCTTTCCAAATACTGGAAGCTTACATCTTCTATCAGCAGATAGCTTTGCCAGTTATAGGCCGCGCCATGCGCTCCCGGCGGGTAAATCCTCAGCTCGGCATCCTTGCCTGCATTGGTTAAGGCCGTTAGCAATTGCATGGTGTTAGCCGGGTGCACGTTATCGTCGCTCATCGAATGGATCAGCAATAAACGGTCCTTTAGGTTAGCGGCATAGGTCATATCCGAACTTGCTTTATATCCTGCCTCATTTTCAGGCAGCGGGGCCATATAACGCTCGGTATAGATATCATCATATAGACGCCAGTCGGTAACCGGCGAATTGGCTATGCCTACCTTAAATACGCCCGGATGGGTAAGCAGCGTGTAAGTCGTGCTGTAACCGCCGTAGCTGGTGCCCATAATGGCCATTTTTGAGCCATCCACGAAGGGCATTTTTGCCATGTAATTTGCAGTTTCAACAAAATCGTTGCTTTCCCATTTGCCCAGCTGTTTGTAAACAACCTTCATAAAGGCGCTGCCGTAGTTGGCTATGCCGCGGTTATTAACATCAACTACGATATACCCATTTTGCGCCAGCCATTGCTGCCATATATCGCTCGAAAAACTGTTAAATACATCGTGCGATTCCGGTCCGCCGTAAACGGTCATTACCAGGGGGTACTTTTTGTTTGGGTCGAAATTAAAAGGCTTAATCATGTAGGCATCCAGGCTAACGCCGTCGGTAGTTTTAAACTTAAAGTATTCAGGCGCCGAGTAGGCATGTGTTTTTAAAAAGCCGGTGACGCTGCTATTGTCTTCAAGCATTTTTAAAACCTTTGCGTGGTCGTCGGTCAGGGCCACATGCAATGGCGTAGTTACATTGCTGTACGAATCGAGATAATATTTTGTATTGGGCGACATGTTGATGTCGTGATAGCCCGGCACGGTTGATAGCTTGGTTTTACCGCTGCCATCAAATTTGATGGAATAAAACTGCTGCTCCAGCCCGCCGTCTTCAGCCGATAAATAGTATATCTTCTTCGATTCGGGATCGATGCCCGAAACCTTTATCATATCCCAGTCGCCTTTGGTTACCTGGTTGATGAGTTTGCCATCATAATTGTAGCGGTAGATATGATAATAGCCCGATCGGTCGGATACCCAGAAAAACTCTTTCGATTTTTCGGGGAAATAAACCATGTCGTTCACATTGGTATAAAAGTTAAAGATGGCAATCCAGGTGCTGTTCTGTTCTTCCAGCACTACATGGTGCTCGCCTGTTTTTACATTAAAAAAGTAAAGCTTCATGTGGTTTTGGGCGCGATTCAGCGTCATCAAAGCCAATACATCCGGATTGCTTGTCCAGTAAATGCGCGGGATATAAAAATCCCCTGTTTCATCCGGCGTAAGCCACACTTTTTTGCCCGACTCCACATCAACCACGCCGATTTTTACCGAAGGGTTTGGATCACCAACCTGCGGTATCGGGATATGCACCTGTTCGGGATGCATCCCTTCAAAATTGGTCATCTGGAAATCAGGCACGGGGCGCTCGTCAAATTGCCAAAAGGCGATGTACCTGCTGTCCTTCGACCAGTTCCATGCCTGGGCCTGGCCAAATTCTTCCTCATAAACCCAGTCGTAATGACCGTTAAAAGTGCCGTTCTCGCTGGTCGAATCGCTGGTTAGCTGCTGTTCTTTACCGCTTGCAAAATTATAAACAAACATGTTGCCCCCACGCTCCATGCCTACCCTGGTACCATCGGGCGACAGCTCTGCAGTACGGGCATCCTTTGCGGCCTGCTTCAGCTGTTTGCTGGTAACATCATAGTCAAAATAGTCGGAAATTGCCGAGCGGCGGAAAATATGCCGCGTATTCGTTTTAAAAACCAGGTGCTTCGAGTCGTGCGACCATTGGAACGATTCGTACTCAAAGGGCTTGTCGCTGCCGGGGAAAGTAATGCCTTTGGCGGTAAATATAAGCTCATCCTGCAGTGTTTTAGGGTCCATCGAGCGGATCTCATCATTGCTGGTGTATGAGTATTTATTGCCTTCATTGGTCCAGTTTACGCTTTGCGGGCCGGGATTACCGTAAAGGGCGCCGCCCGATTGCAATGCCTGCGTAAGGCTGGTGTATTGCTGTTTGGTTTGCGCCTTAAGGCTATAGGTGAGCAGGCAGCATACTACGAGTGTGCAAATAGCTTTACCACTCACAAATTGATATTTCATAAAAAATAATTGGTTTTATTATTCGCTAAAACTAACAGAATTACTTTATATGAACAAGGGGTGTTTCAGCGTAGAAGTAGCAAGCCGGGAAGGTGGGAAAGAAGCAAAACGTGCTTCCGGCGGGTCGGTATCCCGCGCCCATACCTTTACGCAGAGGTTATTTTACCGCTGCCCATAGCAAGCCCTTGCAAGCGCAAAACGAGGGCTGAAATAAGCGGCAAGCGCTCGCACTCACGGTCACTTCACCATAGCACATGCGAAAAAAAATGCGTGAACGACTGAAAATCAATCTATTGAGTTTTTACGTTTTGAAAAATTGGAAAATTGTGAAGGAAATGATAATCCAATTTGCATACCAGGGGTACGGCGATACAACCTGTACTATTTTATACAGAAAAGTGTTTGAGATAAAAAAAACAGATCACATAAATGACACAATTGAGATGACAGGTGCCGAAATCAAAGCTGAACAGAACGGCAAAGTTATTAAAACTGATACAACAGGATCATTTTCAATGGGACTTGAAAAAGGTACATTTACCCTAACCATAGCTAAACCAGGTTATCAAACATTGGAGATGACCAACTACATTTCCGATCCTGACCGGGTTTCCAATACCGCTGTTATATTGGTTAAGGGGTCAGGCATTGATCACTTTGAAATTCCTGCGCCAGCCCGATAGGCATGTTAATCTGAAGGTGAAGACTTTGGGGAGTTGGATGCCTAATGCGGGTCACAGACCGGGAAGGGAGCGGCAACGGGGGGTACTAAAAAAAGCGCAGCTAAAGTCCCCACGCATGCAATTAACCATAACGAGCCCGGTTCCTTTATTAGCTGAAATTACCCGTGCATATCAAACCGTTCGCCGCCAATCAGCACTTTGTACGGCTGACCTATTTTTTCTGCCTCCCGGGCAAATTCACCCACATCGGCCGTATTGAAATGAAACATATCATAATGGCAGGGGATCACACATCCGGCAGCAATGGCTTTAGCTAAGGCTGCGGCTTCCTTGCTGTCCAAGTTGCCGGCCACTTTTCTTTCGGGCTTGTTTCCGTTGATGGGCAATAGCGCAAGGTCGATATGAAAAGGCTTCAGCAGGGGCACCAGGTCGTCGAACCATAAAGTGTCGCCGCTGTGATAAATATTGTATTTGCCAAAAGAGATCACATAGCCCATGTATTTGCATTGCCCCTGCTCATCGCGCTCAATTTCGTTATGTTTGGCCGGGATGCCATGAAAGGTAAACCCATCCACAGTAACCGCATTTCTGTCATTCAATCCCAGCGGAAAATCAATTTTGCATTTTACCCTTTCGGCAACAAAAGCCCGGTTAGCTTCGGGTATGATAAAAGTAATGCCGGGGTTGTTTTCGAGGATGGGAATAATGGTTTCGGCGTCGAGGTGGTCTGTATGGTTATGACTGGAACTGATGACGGAAATATTTCTCAATAACCGCGGGTCCGACACCAGTTCACTCATGCGGGTATGCGGCTTATCGGTAGCCGCGTATTTTTTGGTCAATGAATCAGAAAGATAGGGGTCGATCAATATTCTTTTACCCTTATATTGCAGCAGGTAGCCGCTCTGCCCAAGCCACCATAAACGAAATCCGCCGCTATCCTGCAAAAATGAGTCCATTTCGGCAATAAGCGCTTCCCCCTTTTTTGCGGCTTTGATCAGTTCCATTATAACGCGGCCCTTACTTTTTTTGCTCCTGCAACCATATTGATCAATTTTTGGCGCGAAGCCCAGCGGGCCGTCTGGCTCAGCCCGCAGTCCGGCGCTACCGAAAGCTTTTCGGCAGGTATATATTTCAGGCAGCGGTTAATACGTTCAACAACATCCTCAACCGTTTCGATGTAGTAATTTTTTACATCGATGATGCCCACTGCTACATTCATTTTTTCGGCAAAAGGCTGCAGCAATTCTATCTCGGCAAATTCCCTGTTCGCCATTTCAATGTGTATCTCATTCACATCCAGCTCAAGGAAATCAGGAAGCATCGGCTTCAGGCTGCGATAGCCAACCGGGCGGCCCTTAAAGTTTCCGAAACATAAATGCGTGCTCAGGTTGCATTTACCAACAATGGGTTTTACCGTACGGTTAAAAATATCAACAAACCGTTTGGTATCCTCCTTATAGGCATAACAGCTCATTGATGGTTCATCAACGGTAATCTCGGTACACCCGGCTTCCACTACCGCCTCCAGCTCGCGCCGTATAATGGGCAGCAACGCCTCGGTGATGGCATAGCGGTCCTTGTACTGCGCGTTGGGCAGCAGCCTGCCACTTAACGTATAAGGGCCGGGAATGCTTACTTTTAATACGGGGCCCTTCGGCGCCAGTTTTTTTAGCCGTTCAAACTCCTTAACAGCGCCCAGGCCGTTAGGGGCTGCCAACTCACCCGTTATATTATTTTTTCCGCGCTGGTCATGTGCCGGAGGGCCAAACTTTCGCGTTTCGGTATCATTATTTTCAATTCCGCTGATATACCCATAAAAGGATAAGTTAAAATCCAGCCGGGTTTGTTCACCATCGGTTATAACGTCGAGTCCGGCTGCGCATTGGTCGTGGATGGCTGCGATAACGGCATCTTCAATCATCTCTTCTATATCGGCCCTGCCAAACTTATCCAGGTTTTGCGAGGCGAAATCGAGCCATCCCGGAAAAGGATAGCTGCCAACAACGGTTGTGCGAATGGGGTGGTGATTCATGTTTATATCTGTGTTATTTGAATATTGGTATGCTCCGGAATAAACTTTTCTGTAAATGGCGGGCATAAAGCGGAAAGCTAAGGTCATAAACTTGCGGAGTGTTTCCAAATTTATTTGCTTTAAAAGGGGCCGAAGCAAAAGATGCAAGAAATAGGGAAAACATGTTCCTTCCATATCGCGAACACATATTTAAATAGCCCAAACGATGCCGCACGGGCGATGTCCGGCTGATTAGCCAAAGCGTGCGAAAAGCACCGTCGATTTTGTTAATATAGATGTATGATAAAATTAAGTCAGGAAATTTTTTAACAACGATGTTGCTCGTATTATGCCCATTGCTTGTATTAGCGCAAACCAACAATTATGTTTTAACCGGCAAAGTAGGGAAGCTGTCGGCGCCTGCCAAGGCCTATTTAATATTTCCTGCCGTAAATCATGTTGACTCTGTTGTAATTAAAAATGGAGTTTTTGAGTTTAAGGGAAAGCTGCAAAATTATTATGTTGCCAGGCTGGTGATCAATGAAAAAGGCTCCGGCTATAAACGACCTGCAAAAGTTTCTTACATGTCCTTTTATATCGAGCCTGGCACAACGAAAATAACCAGCCCTGATTCGTTATCGAACGCGAAAGTAACAGCCGGCAAATTGAATGCCGACAACGAGTTATTGAAAGCTGATTTCTTGCCATATCAAAAAAGAATGAGCAGCCTTATGGATGAGTTTTTCCCCGCGCCAAAGGAAAAAAAGGATTCAAAAGAGTGGAACGACGAGTATACCAGGCGTTATAATGCCTTGCACCGGATGCCTGATACTATTTATCTTTCTTTTGTCGCCGCGCATCCAAATTCATTGTTCAGCCTTTTTGCACTTGAACAATACGCGGGCCCTGCGCCTGATTTGGCTAAGGTAGAGACCATCTTCAACACATTATCCGAACAAGTAAGGACAGGCAAAGATGGCAGGCAATATGCAGGAAAACTTGCCGTGACGAAACGGACCAATGCAGGTGTTTTAGCGCCCGATTTCAC
>Ga0134126_10009048_pt1 | contig 12549 bp, 14 predicted proteins | sample KB31752_FD_96881 | JGI IMG/M metagenome (GOLD analysis project Ga0134126, IMG submission 96881) | Terrestrial soil microbial communities with excess Nitrogen fertilizer from Kellogg Biological Station, Michigan, USA - KB3-175-2 | ecosystem: Environmental > Terrestrial > Soil > Unclassified ...
TACACCACCTCGACCAATCCATTTCCGGCGGCATCCGTGAAGAAGACGTTCTCTTTGCTATCCACCCATACGTCTTTGGGGTAGGGAGTCGTTGGGGCAGAGCCAACTACGCTTCCACCATCGGCAATATGGTAGACGTCGCCAGCGTGGAGCCCATAGCCTACTACCCATGCGCTAGGATCGGCGTTTAGCAGCGCGTCCGCCGGGTTGGTGCCTTGTCCGCTGACGGTTCCGGCATAATACATATAAACCCGGTTGTAGGCATAGTCCGCTAAAAGCACATTGCCATATGAGTCGACAAAGAGGCCGCGAGATCCATGGGCCAGTCTCATTCGGGCTCGGAATCGAGTATTCGTAACTGCATTTTGCATCGCGTCCGCAAGGTCCGGAGATGCCGTTCCTGTATCTGGAGCAACTGCGTTTGGTTTGGTTTTGTCGTAACGAACGCATTGAGATGGAGATCAACAGGGCGGACCTCCGGCGGGCATTATTAGGCGTGTGCGAAGATGCGATCCCACTTGGCAATGATGCGGATGATCTAATTGTTATTGAGACAGCTGCCGTGTTGAAGCGATGTGGCGGCGACGTACGTCTGATCCTACCTCCGGATTCCCCAGGCGTCCAACCACACGCCTCTCCCTCGTTACTTCGAGCGATTTCTCGGGCGCATGATTGGGTGGATCGCATCCTGCGAGGCGAGACCGTCAACCAGCGATCGATTGCCAAGGAGACAGGACTTGACAAGCGCTACGTCAGCCGTATCATTCCACTCGCCTTTCTAGCTCCCGATTTGACAGAATCAATTCTCGAAGGCACGCAGGCTGCTCATCTATCGCTCGACGGTTGTCTCGGAAACATTCCAAGCGACTGGAATCAGCAGCGGACACAAATGGGAGGCCAATAACCAGATGAGCGGGTTATCGATCAAGTTCCATGGAAACCAGACGGAATCACTTGAAAAGCTGGCCCATAATTTGGCGCGTTTTGGGAGCCGTTTGGAGCGGTATCCTGAAGTCCACTCCAATCTCAAGACTTTCACAGATTCCGATAAAACTGCTTTCTTTGCAGGCTGACGCTTTTTCCCAATATCCTTGCACGGCTAATAGAGTCCAAGTACCTAATCATCAATCATCAATATCGCAAGTCGTAAAGCATTGGTCAGATTGTCAATTGAGGAAAGGACGTCTTCTAGATCATCGTTATTCAGTCCGATATGAGCGTGATGAAGAGGATCGACAGCAGTGCTCATATGAATGTGTGGGCCAGCTTTATAGCGATAATGACGCTCAGCTCTTGCTTCATTTGGGTCGCAGTGCAATGCTACGATCTCCAAATCGGGCTCATTCCTCGACTGTAAATAAATGTGCAAATAAGCCCGCTCGAGATAGTATTGGCGCCGGCGAAAATCTGTTGACCTCCAGAGCTCGTGATAGGAAGCGCTGAGATTTCGCACTTTGGTCGGAAACTTCCACCCGTCCTGAATAGGAGCGATGGTCGTTTGGACTAGCTCGGTTCCTAGATGCGGGGATAGAAAGACATTCCCGTCGTTTCCTTTCGGATGACACGCGAGAGTCTGCTTTGGCGCGAGTAGAGGGCGTAAAAGTTTTGAAACCAGTGGGCCTCTCCTAACCAAGCGGTCGGTATCGAGAACGCAACGCATTAAATGGTTACCATGCCTATGATTTTTCTTTCCTTCATGCTTAGGTTGTATGCCTCCGCTACTCTTTCGCTAATGAGATCATTCATCTCTACTGCGTCGTTTCCCATCGCACTCATGCGCAATGTCGATAATCTGATTATTTCTCGCAGTAATAGAGGATCCATTAATGCGGAGTCGGGGATTGGTGTGTTCTTCAGTGTTGCTACTTCCAGTCTCGAATAGCCCCGAGAATAGTTATGCGCGTTCTCCGAAATAATCCAAAAGCATGGTGTCGAATTGAGAACCGCCAATAAAAATAGATATTCGTCGGGACTGGCAGGACTTTTAGGAACAATGTAGGGGCTATGAGATACGGCCCAGCGTCCAGATTCATCCCATGCGAACCTGGGTGCTATCACAAGATGTGGAGTGACAATTTTAGACCGAAACAACATCTCCGGCTCTCGCGGACGAATCGGTCGCCACCAAGGGTTCGCTCCTGACTTTACGGTCTTACGAGCTCGCAATACTTCTTCGTGCCGTTTTAGCCAGGTCCATGTTTCGGGATACTCTTTTCTCAGTCGCTTCTCGTCGAGAGTTCCTTTTTCGTCGAACGGATGAAAGACATAGCGCCGAGGAGTTCGTGGCACCGTATATGGCGCATATCTCTATCCGGCAGGAAGGGCGCGTAAATCTTGCGTTCTCCTCTTGGGAGCGCCCCAGACTCCAGAATGAATACGTCATCTAGCCCTGTTATAAGACCTTGTCTAATCTCTGCAGTATCACCAAGTTTTGGAAGATCGGATAATTTTGATTGGAGAGAAAGCTTTTCTGGCGGAGAAAATGACCAGGTTGTATCGGTGCGACGTGGTTGTCCACTCCAGTAAACCTCGTAAGAAGATGTTTGGACAACCCTTTCCTGCAGAGCCTCTTCAAGAGCTATGCCTGCAAGTTCATTGCACTTCACGGCAAGTACAGGAACGTTCGAATCGGGCCGGTTTGTTTTTTGAAAAACGAGCAACACAACATAGGCTCCTACATCGTCGAACACTCGAATCGCACTGAGGTCAACAATGCAACGAATATTCGCAACGTCTAGGAGTTCCTTCCGCATAAATGCAGCGTTATCGCTAATAACTGAGGGTAAGCGCAAACCTAATCGATGTTGAAAAGCACGCGTCCGTCAAGCAATCATGTAAGCAAACCCCCGAATAGTCAGGAGAGCGCTGATTTGGAAGGAACATCTCCACGCGCCGGAGAATTGCCGACTTCAATGACTGCATTCACCATTTAGCAAGAATTCTCTGACTCGTTTCTACGAGGACAGATCACAGAAATGCGCCGGAATTCCGGCTTTTCTCGGTTGGCGTTGTTCGAGAAGCCCACACAGCAGACTCACTGGCGGAGAGAGAGGGATTCGAACCCTCGATAGAGCTTTTGGCCCTATAACGGTTTAGCAAACCGCCGCCTTCAGCCTCTCGGCCATCTCTCCGCGCTCCTGAATTATAACAATCGCAGGCAAGCGACGCTTCTGCCAGTATCCGCACCGGCCTCGCACGGTCACGTCGTAAAATAGATTTCATCGCAACCGGCGATCCAGCAGGCATTCTTGAAGCGTTTCGTTTGGGCAATTACCCTTCTTGCATTCATCGCCGTTCCCGCGTTGCGGGCGCAGGCCACGCAGTCGACCCAGGTTCACGACGCCAGCGCACTTAAGCCACCAGTCGGCTCCCGCGTCGCTATCGTTGAGTTTGAGGATATGGAATGTCCCCGCTGTGCCGCCGTCAATCCAATCCTGAAAGACGCCGCAGAGAAGTACAACATTCCTTGGGTCCGGCACGACTTTCCTTTGCGGATGCACGTCTGGAGCTTCGACGCGGCCGTGGACGCTCGCTGGTTCGATACGAAATCTAAAAAAATCGGCGATGAATTCCGCGACGCGGTATTTGCAAATCAGCCCAGCATTGAAACAAAACCTGACCTGCGCGCTTTCGCGGAAAAATTTGCCCAACAGCATGGCATCGGGTTCCCATTTGTTGTCGATCCGCAAGGCAAACTCGCGGCGGCGGTCAAAGCGGACTATGCGCTGGGCATGCGGATCGGCATTGAACACACCCCGACGGCATGGATAGTGACGAATAAAGCTACAGGCACTCCTTACGCTGAAATTCTGGATTTTAATAATCTCTACCAGATGATTGACCAGGCATTGGCCGACACCAGCGGGGAAGCGAATCATAGCGCGAGCCACACTCATCATGCCCGGTAACTTCAGGTGCTCCGGATACGTTTCACGACAAGCTGCCACAGTACACTGAGTTTTATTTTTAAGCCATGACGAAACTCCGCGTAGGCATTCTCTTTGGCGGGCGCAGCGGTGAGCATGACGTATCTCTGCTCTCCGCCTCGTCTGTATTGAAAGCGATCGATCGCCAGAAATACGATGTCCAGCTCATCGGCATCACCCGGGACGGCCGCTGGCTGACTGCGGGTGATGCCGCTCATCTTCTACCTTCTACTGCGTCCCCGGAACCATCTTCTCTGTGCGCCGGAAATCCCAGCGCGACGCCCGGCACCGCGCTGCTGGAGCATGGACAGGAAGTGCTCGTCCCTCCCGTCCCATCCAATGTGGAGCACCAGCAAGGAAGTCTCGCGACCCTGCGGGCCAGGGCGGAGAGCAATCTGAACGTCGATGTGATCTTTCCCGTGCTTCACGGCACTTTCGGAGAGGATGGCACAGTGCAAGGCCTGCTGGAGCTTGCCGACTTGGCCTATATCGGTTCCGGCGTCCTGGGGTCCGCCGCCGGCATGGACAAGGACGTGATGAAGCGGCTGTTCGCCGCAGCACACCTTCCGATTCCGAAACACGTCACCCTGCTACGAAAAGACTGGCAGAAGAATCCGCGTCAGGCCACGCAAAGGATAGAAGTCGCGCTGCACTACCCGATGTTCGTGAAGCCTGCGAACCTGGGGTCCTCCGTCGGCATCAGTAAAGCGCATGACCGCAAGGAACTGAAAACCGCCATCGATCTGGCAGCCGGCTTCGATCGCAAAATCGTCATCGAGCAGAGCATTGGCGGTAAACGCGGAAAAGCCCGCGAACTGGAAGTGGCCGTGCTGGGCAACGACGCGCCGGAAGCGTCCGTAGTCGGCGAAGTGGTTCCCTGCAAAGAATTTTACGATTACGAAGCCAAGTATTTAAGCGAAGGTTCGGAACTCATCATCCCTGCGAAGTTGACCCAAGCAGAGTCCAAGCGTGTGCAGCAGATGGCCATAGAAGCTTTCCGCGCCTGCGACTGTGCCGGTATGGCGCGTGTGGATTTTCTGATGGAACCCGGCAATCCCACCGCTGCCCGACCACGAAAGATTTATTTGAACGAGGTGAATACCCTACCGGGTTTCACCGCAATCAGCATGTACCCCAAACTATGGCAGGCCAGCGGCATTCCCTACACCCAGTTGATTGACCGCTTGATTGCGCTCGCTCTGGAACGGCATCAAGAGAAAAATGTGAGTCACTACACGCGCTGATCCCAGAAAATCGCATCTCCGGCTATTCTGCTCAATTTCCTTCTCACGCTGCCGCGCCTTACAATGTCGCCATGACGCTGCTAGACGCACCTCAATACAACGCAGGCCAAGCCCGTATCCGCCGCAACATCCTTATCGGAATTCTTGTGGCGATTCCATTCATTGCCTTTTTCACCTGGTATCTCTGGAACTGGCCTGAAGAACATCGCGTCAACACATTTTTTCATGCGATCGAGGCGAAAGATTATCCGCAAGCCTTCGGCATCTGGAACAACGATCCCCAATGGCAGCAACATACCGACCAATATAAGAACTATTCGTACCAAGCATTTCTGTCCGATTGGGGACCCAACGGGGAAAACGGGATCATTTCCAAGGCGAAAATCGTGGTCACCAAACAATATGGAACCGGCGTGGTGATCGGCGTTCGGATCAATGGAAATCCGAAGACACTGTTTCTCTGGGTCGAGCGAAAATCGAAAACACTCGGATTTTCTCCGGTCGATTTGCGCTATTAAATATCTCGCCGGTTAGGGCACATCAACATGGCGGCATTCTGATCGAGAGCAAGAACCGCCCCGAGCGATCACGCTAAATGATCGGTATGAGCTGGATCGACGCGATCCCCACGGTTATGCCGGGATTGCGGGCGATCGCAGGAAAGCATGATCGCCCGTGGTTCGATCGCTCAGTCTTCGGCAAGATTCGTTATATGTCCCAGAACTCAACGGCAAAAAGGTTCGATTCAGGCCGATACATCGATTTGGTTGGTGAACAGGCAGAAACAGGCAAGGTGTGGGGAGCAGCCCAAAAGGCTATCGAAAAAGCCTCAGCATCACTACGCCATGCGGTGGAACCTTTGCGGTATACGAGTCCTTCAGTGTGCCGAGATCCTTGTGCGACCACAGATCTCGCCCGTGCACGGCGCCCGTCAGTCCTACGCTTTTGAAGTCCACCGTTATCGAATGTAATTCGTCGCCGCGGTTAAAAAGCCCCACTGCTTTCGCTCCTCCTTGTAGCGGCTTCATCCAGATCTCAAACGGCCCCGTGGCGCTGACACGATCGCCCTGTCTGCCCAACGTGTCCTGATCGACAGCGATCACGTCTTTGTTCATCAGGATGCTTTTGGTTGTATCGTTCATCTGGCTCAGGTCGTTTCCGGCGAGCAAGGGGGCTGCAAGCATTGACCACAAGCTCATCTGTGTTCGATATTCATCGGCCGTCATCTTCCCATTGCCGATCTCCAGCATGTCCGGGTCGTTCCAGTGTCCCGGTCCCGCATATTTCGCCAGGCCGGCCTGAGAAAATCCTATCTCGGTCATGCGGGTATATGTATCGTTGACATCGCCCGTAGTGCGCCACAGATTTCCGCCTACTTTTGGACCCCACTCCCATACCGCATCCATGCCATATTGACAGAGGCTATATACGATCGGCCGATCTGTATTCAGCAATGCCTGATGCATTTTCTCGTATGCCTGCTGCATCATCGCCCACTGTTTCCGCTGGTCGCTGCCGGCTTGTTTCTTCATAATGCGTTGATAGCTGCAAAGATCGTATTTCAGATAATCGATGCCCCACTTTGCATAGGTGTTGGCGTCCTGCTGTTCATGCCCATAGCTGCCTTCATATCCAGCGCAGGTCTTGGGTCCCGGGGAGGAATAGATCCCCAGTTTCAATCCCTTCGAATGAACATAGTCAGCCAGCGCTTTCATATCGGGGAATTTGCTGTTTGACTGGATGTTTCCCTGGGCGTCACGCTTTCCTTCCCAGGTATCGTCGATGTTGACATAAATAAATCCTGCATCCCGCATCCCACTCGCAACCAGCGCGTCGGCGTTCACCCGCACGTCGGCCTCTGTCACTCGTGTGGCGTAATGGTTCCAGCTGTTCCAGCCCATTGGCGGAGTGGCCGCCAGACTAGTGGATTGCGCCTGGGAGCTCTGCGGAACCATCGCAAATACAAAAATGATGGCAATACAAAAGCCGAGGTTGCGTACATACGACGCCTGACGTTGGTGAAAACGCATACATTCTCCCATTGTTTAAACCGTTGAATGCGCGAAAACACCACTCTAGCACCGAACGGACGATGTGGAAAGATCAGTTTCAGTTTCCTCGCGCATCTCGCACAGTTCCGCCGCGCGCATGAAATCGATCCCGTTCGCGCTGGGCCATCCAATCGCAGATTGAATTGAGATCGGCTACCGGCTGCTGAGTGTAAGGGGCGGTATGCAGATACGGAGGCGGCCCGAATTCCGGTGTGAGGCTGGAGGATTGAAAGCCTCTGGCTTGCTGTGCATTCCAGATCTTGCTCCACCAGGCTTCATGCGCCTCAAGGTGTGCGCTCCATTCGGGAGCTCGCGGGTCCGGAACTTGTGGACCTTCCTCATAGCCGACTCGGGCATGGATGTGATGGCAATGGGCCGCGCAAAGATCGATGATGTCGTTGCAGTCCTGCAACAAGCGTTCCGCGATGCACACCCAATGGCTCAGATCGCAAGTCAATTTTAGTTCAGGAAAACGATTTAGAATCTCCCGCGTATTCCATGGATTCGCAAAATAGCGGGCGCGGTGCGTCTCGTGAGAGAGAGCCACTCCAATCTCTTTCTCCATTTCTAAAACGGCACCATAAAAATCTTCCGCCTCCGCCCCGCTCCACGCGTCCGATCCGCTATGACAATTGAAGAACAATGGCTCCGCTTCGAAACATTCATCGATTTGGCTCCTCAAAGAGAGCAAATGTTGCTGTACCGTACCCCCGGGAACAAACATATTGCTGAAAACTTGTGCAATCCAGCCGAACTTCTCCCTTTTCAGAGTCCGCCGCAAAAGGCTTGCGTCGAGAACGGTTCGACTCGAACCTTCAAGCGCCTCATACCCCATGCTGCGCCAGTGATCGATGTATGGGGTAAAACCATTCGATTGATCAACTCCCCAAAGGTGTCGTGCAAGGAGAAGTTTCAATGGTAGATGCTCGCTTTCCTGTTTTTTTAGTGCAGAGAACTGGACCTTGTTTTCCAGTTGAATATATGAGATTACAAGCTTTCCACTCCATCGTGGAAAAGATTGGCGCAATAGTAAGCTGGACGTGGACAATTTCCTGGAATCTCGACCAATTTCCTCCCATAAAATTATTCTTTGGCATCTAATTAACCGAGGAAATCCGGGAAGCGGATACTGCAATTCCGAATTTGTGAAATCTAATTTCATCCTGTCGAATTTATGAAAGGGTCAGTGCGCTACCTCAAATTAGGAATTTTATTGCTGCTGTTTCTGTCTGGCCTATCGGCTGCTCATGCCGACATTGGGCTGATGATGGAAGAACCCTATGGAAAATTAGGTGAGCTTAGCCCTACCGGACATGCTGCCATATATCTGTCGCGCATCTGTGCCGAAACTCCCACCCAACTGCGCCGATGCCGGCCCGGTGAAGACGGCGTAGTCATCAGCCGCTACAGCAGCGTGGGACGTTACGATTGGGCGGCAATTCCTCTCATTCCCTATCTATATGCGGTTGAAAATCTTGAGCAGATACCTTCTCTCATTGACTCGGCCACAGTGGTGCAACTGCGCGACAGTTACAGAAGAAAGCATTTGGAAAGCTTGATTCCCGATGGTCCAAATGGCACCATGCCAAGCGGAGAATGGAAGGAACTGCTCGGGAGCGCATATATCCGCCAGATTTTCGTTTACGAAATCGAAACCACCCCTACCCAGGATGATCGGCTGATCCGAGCATTAAATTCCACTCCCAATAAACGGGAATTCAATTACTTTTTTCGCAACTGTGCGAATTTTTCCGAATCTATCCTCAATTTTTATTATCCCCATGCAGTCCACCGCAGCTTGACCGCGGATTTGGGACTGGTCACCCCGAAGCAGATCGCGAAATCCCTGGTCTCCTACTCCCATGTGCACAGCGATCTTCAATTCTCTACGTTTGAAATTCCGCAGGTACCCGGAAAAATTCGGCGCAGCGGCAAAATTTGCGGCGTAGTCGAAGCGCTGTTGAAAAAGAAGCAGTATGCCGTTCCACTGGTTATTCTGCATCCCTATGTCGCCGCCGCCCTGGCAGGGACATATTTCACCCGCGGAAGATTCAATCCAGCAAAAAATTCAGTGCCTTTGAATCGAAACGATATTGTGCAGGCCCTTCTGAAAGATGAAGCTCCGCCACCCACATCGGAGATGGGCGATATAGAAAAACCCTCCGTCCATTCGGCAGCATACCGTCGGTCCGAGGAGTGTGTCTCACCAAACCGTTGTCCCAATCAGTCCCCCGGCGAATTCTTTTCTTCTATAAATGCCCAATAATTAAGCTTGCCTGGTCTGCAGCCGGCGACTTTCGTTATCGCCGGCCGTTCAGAAATGCTGCCCGAATATGGCTCGATCCATTCTGTCGTCGATAGCATCAAAGAACCGGTCTACCATAAAGCGTGACCATGTTGCCCTGCATTCCCGCGCCGCTCGAATATACCGATGGGGACACGCTGGAATTCCCGTGCTTGCGGGAACTGGTCGCCGGTTATGCCACCACCAGCCCAGGAAGGGAATGGACTCTGGCCCTCGCGCCTTCCCACGATATTGTCTGGATTGACAATGAGCAGCTTCGGGCGGGGGAAGCTCTGCGTCTGATCCGCGCCGGTTTCAGTTTCGATTTTCACGGACTGATCAATCCTGCGGAAAAGCTCGTGCACGCGCGTATTCCCGGCGCCATTCTGGAAATTGATGATCTGCGCCTGATCGCAACACTGGCGGGACGCTTCCGCGCATTCCAGCAATGGCTGCTGTCGCTGCCCGACGATATTCGAGAACAGATTTCCTCGCTGCGTGCACTGGCTGCACCCCTCATCGAATCCCACTTTGCCGGCATGCTCAATTCCTTTGAGGGAAAATTTGAGCCCGACGGCTCGATCTCCGATCAAGCCTCCTCAGAGTTGGCCCGCATTCGGCGGCATATCGCACGCCAACACCGCACCATTGAAGAGGGCTTGCGTCACATGCTGCGCAAGCTAGGCCCAGAAGGCTCCCTTCAGGAAGATTTGATCACTGTACGCGGCGAGCGGTTCGTGCTGCCGGTCAAGGCCGAGTGGAAGCGCCGCATCCCCGGGGTCCTGCATGGGGCCAGCTCCAGCGGGCAAACTTTTTTCATTGAGCCGCTAGAGACGATTGAGCAGAATAACGAACTGCAGCGTCTGCTGGAGGAAGAACAGGTCGAAGTTCAGCGGATCCTTGCGGCCATGACTCGTCAAATCGCGGACCAGGCGGATGCCATTGAGGCCTGCGCCACTGCGCTCACCGAAATTGAGTCTTTCTTTGCGCGCGCTCGATTTGCAGAAGATTTCAATTGCATCGCACCCCGGTTTTCTTCAGACGAATCGGAACGAATTTCTCTGAAGGCTCCCCGTCATCCGCTGCTCGAGAGAAGACTGCGGTCCGAAGAGACATTGCAAAAAGCACCGGCAAGCGCAAAGACCATTGTTCCCTTGGACCTCGAGCTGCCCGCCAAAACCCCCCAGTTAATCATCAGCGGACCGAACACAGGCGGCAAAACAGTTGCGTTAAAAACTGTCGGGCTGCTTGCGCTGATGGCTCAGTCTGGAATCCCCGTTCCGGCAGAGGCGGCAGAACTACCTCTGTTCGACGCTGTGCTGATCGATATTGGCGACGCACAATCGATTGCGCAAAATCTCTCGACGTTCTCCGCCCACATCCTTCGGTTGAATACAATTTCTCAGCTAGCGACATCACACTCCCTGGTACTGTTGGATGAACTGGGGTCAGCCACAGACCCCGAAGAAGGCGCGGCCCTGGCGACTGCGATCGCGTCTCACTTCGCCGCCCGCAACGCCTGGTGTCTGATCTCCACTCACCACACGTCGCTCAAGGTCTATGCGTCCAATACGCCAGGTGTACAAAATGCGGCTGCCGGATTTGATGAAGAATCCTTCGCACCAACCTACCAGATTCGTACTGGGATTCCGGGCGTGTCGGCGGGTATCCAGATCGCGCAACGGCTCGGTCTGCATCCTTCTATCGTGGCCGGGGCACGCGAGCAACTTGGCAAGCAATCGATCGAAATTGGCCGCTTTCTCGACCGCCTGCATGCCGATCTGCTGGCCGTCAACACTGAGCGCGCTGCACTGCAGCAAAGAGAGGAAGAAATTGGCCGTGAGCGCCAACGTCTGGAACGCGAAGGCCGACAGGAACAGCAACGCAAGGTGCAGGAGATGGAAGCCAAGCTGGCGTCGCTCCTGAAGAATTTTGAATATCAGGTACAGGAATCGTTGCAGGGAATCGAAGATCGCGTCGCACAACAGAAAGTTACCAAACTAGCCGAACGCGGCCTGGCGAAGTTGCGCCGCGAGTTCCGCGAACAGGTTGATGCCACCGTGGTCGCACATCGGACTGGCGCGGACAAAAACGATCCCCATGCTCAACCGCATATTGTCCGCACCGTCGGAGTGGGCGATACCATCCAGTTGCGTTCACTGGGAAAAAATGCCGTCATTGAACGGCAGTTGGATCCGGATGATTTTGAAGTTTCCGTCGGATCGCTGAAGATGCGAATTCGCCGCCACGACATCGCAGCAGTGATAAAGACCGCTGCCGATCGTACTCACGCCTCTCCCGTAACTTCCGCCCGCAGCAAAGGCATTCGTGTATCGCTCGCGCGCGAAAATAGCGCGGTTACATCCGAAATCAACGTCATCGGCCGCACTGTGGAAGAAGCCACCGATGCTCTTGAGAAATTTCTGGACCAGGCATTTCTGGAAGGATTGCCGCGCATCCGAATCGTGCACGGCAGTGGAATGGGCATTCTACGAAAAGCGCTGCGCGCCTATTTGTCCGCCCATCCGCAGATTGCCAGCGTCACAGAACCGCCCCACAACCAAGGCGGAGCCGGTGTGACCATCGCCGAGATCCGTCAGTAGATCATGAGCCGTGACTACCGATTCCCGCATATTTCCGGTATTCTAAAGGGTGTCCAGCCGGAGCGTTGGGAGGTGTAATCTCTTTTGGCAGAAGTAAAGATTCAGGAAGGCGAACCGCTTGAAAATGCACTGCGCCGTTTTAAGCGCAAGGTGCAGCAGGAAGACATCATTAAGGAAGTCAAGCGGCATTCGTATTATATGAAGCCAGGCGAGAAGATGCGGATGAAGCAGGCTTTGGCCCGCAAACGCAACCGCAAAAAGGCCCGCAAGGAACAAGCGGACTAATCGCTCCCAATAAAAATAAAAAGGGCCGCTATGTGCGGCCCTTTTCATTTTCCCCTGTTATCCCGTATTCCGCAGCCCTGCAGAAATCCCGTTGATCGTCGCCGCAATGGCCCGCTGCAGCGAATCGCTGGTATCGCCCGCGCGCTTGCGGCGCAA
>Ga0134126_10009049_pt1 | contig 12549 bp, 8 predicted proteins | sample KB31752_FD_96881 | JGI IMG/M metagenome (GOLD analysis project Ga0134126, IMG submission 96881) | Terrestrial soil microbial communities with excess Nitrogen fertilizer from Kellogg Biological Station, Michigan, USA - KB3-175-2 | ecosystem: Environmental > Terrestrial > Soil > Unclassified ...
CCGCCCAGCCTCCCCACCATCCCTACCATCGTGGCGACCGGCAGCCCAACCACCGCGCCGCCCGCCGATACAAGCACGGACACGCCGACCGCGTTCGTGCCGTTCAGCTCCACGCCAACTCTCATTCCCACCCATACCTTTACCGCCACCCCAACAGACACCTTCACTCCATCGGACACTCCTACGCCCGTGCCCTCGGTACTCGTATGTACGACGGGGAACCTGATCACTACCTGTGCCTTTGTGTCGCCAACCGCCTCCGACACTCCGACCATCATCCCCAGTCCCACCGATACGCCCATTCCCACCCATACGTTTACGCCCACCAATACGCCCACCAACACGCCCACCAACACCAATACCAACACACCCACGAAAACCCCGACCAATACGCCCACCAATACGCCGACCAACACGCTGACCAATACGCCGACCAACACGGCCACCGATACGCCCACCCGCACCGCGACCAATACGCGCACCGACACGCCCACCCCAACCGTCACCAACACTCCTACGATCACCAATACGCCGACCGACACGGCCACCGATACGCCCACCCGCACCGCGACCAATACGCGCACCGACACGCCGACCGCTACGGTCACCGACACGCCGACCAGTACCAATACGCCAACCGACACGGCCACCGATACGCCGACCAAAACGCCCAAGCGAACCGATACGCCGACCAACACCGATACGCCGGTCCCGGACACCAGCACCAATACGCCAGTCAATACCGACACCAGCACAAACACGCCAGTCCCACCCGCGAACACCAACACGCCGACTCCCGTCCCGACTTAAGAGGTCCATGAACAGGCTCGGATCGCGCGGATCTGGCGCGGCCTGACGAAAAAGGAACGGGGCGCTCGCATAACGCGAGCGCCCCGTTCCTTTTTCCTTGCGGTTGGGAAACCCTCAGCTCAGGAGGCGATACCCCGGCACGGTAAGGAACTCCTCGAATTCCTCGGCGCCGATCAACTGAAGGAACAGTGCGGCGGCTTCTGGGTACCGGCCCGCCGCGTAGCGATCCGCCCCTACCTGGGCCGCGATCCGTTCCAGTTCCTCCCCCAACACCGCCTGGCAGAGAGCCAGGGTGAGCCGCCGGCCATCGCCGAGCACTCCTCGCGGATTGTGCAGCCATTGCCACACCTGGGCACGAGAGATTTCCGCCGTGGCGGCATCCTCCATCAGGTTGTTGATCGGCACCGCCCCCATGCCCCGCAACCAGGCCTCGATATACTGGACGCCCACGCTGATGTTGGTGCGCAGCCCCTGCTCGGTAATCGCGCCCTCCGGCACGGCCAGAAGATCCTTCGCCTCCACATGCACGTCATCGCGAGCCCGGTCGATCTGATTGGGAGCCGGCATCAGGCGGTTGAAAACCTCCAGGGCGACCGGGACCAGTCCGGGATGCGCCACCCAGGTGCCGTCATGTCCGTCCCGCGCCTCGCGCTCCTTGTCGGCCCGCACCTGGCGCATGGCCTCCTCGTTGGCGACTGGATCGCTTCTCACCGGGATGTAGGCCGACATCCCACCGATCGCCGAGGCCTGGCGCCGGTGGCAAGTTTTGATGCAGAGCAAGGAATAGGACCGCATGAAGGGCACGGTCATGGTGACCAGGGCCCGATCAGGCAGAATTACCTCCGGTTGGCGGCGCAGCTTTTTGATGTAGCTGAAGATATAATCCCAGCGGCCACAATTCAGCCCGGCGGAATGTTCACGCAGCTCGTAGAGAATCTCATCCATCTCGAAGGCGGCCAGGATCGTCTCAATCAAGACCGTCGCCTTGATCGAGCCGGCGGGGAGCCCCAACTCACGCTCCGCCAGGACAAAGACGTCGTTCCACAGCCGCGCCTCCAGATGGCTTTCCAGCTTTGGCAGGTAGAGGTAGGGGCCGGTCCCCCGGTCCAGCAAGGCGCGGGCGTTGTGAAAGACGAAGAGGCCGGCGTCGACCAGGCTGCCGGACACCGGCCGTCCCTCCAGGGTCAGATGCTTCTCGGGCAGGTGCCAGCCACGGGGGCGGATCATCAGCACAGCGGTACGCTCGGCCAGGGCGTAGTTCTTGCCTTCGGGGCTGGCGAACGTGATGTCGCCGCGAATGGCGTCGCGTACGTTGATCTGACCGCCAATCGTATTCTCCCAGGTGGGTGAATTCGCATCCTCCAGATCGGCCATGAAGACGGAGGCGCCTGAGTTCAGGGCGTTGATCACCATCTTCCGGTCGCCCGAGGGGCCGGTTATCTCCACCCGACGGTCGCCCAGATCGGCGGGAAGGGGAGCGATCGTCCAGGCGCCGGCCCGGGTGCCGGCGGTCTCCGGCAGGAAGGACGGCAGTTCCCCGCCATCGATCCGCGCCTGGCGGGCCGCGCGGGCGGCCAGCAACTCTTGGCGTCGTCCCTCGAACGTGCGCGCGAGCTGGGCCAGGAAGCGGAGCGCGGCGGGGGTAAGGATGTCCGCGAATTCGGGGAGCAGGGCTCCCTCGATCACGATGCCTTCGGTGGCAGCGGAGCGCTGATCGGTCATCTCGTCCTCGACCCTTTCCTACGCAAGTCCAGCTTGGCGAGCGTTTCCATGTAGTTGTAGGGCACCCACGAGGGGTGCCCCTACGGAACCATTAGATACAGGATAGCGCCTCGGGGCGATCCTCCGCGGGACCAGATTGGGGGATCGCCTTGCCGCCCTTGGTGGTATACCATAGGGCGCATGGCGAACCCCTCTCTTTCCCTGCCCACGGGCCCGATGCCGGCGATGGCGGACTGCCCACTGTCCCCGCGCGCCCGCCTTCGGGAGGCGGGGCTGTGGATTACCTTGAGTCTGGCCACCGTGTACATCCTGGTCTTTGCCACCGTCTCTATTCTTCGTTATGTAAACTTCCACTATGGTGGTGATACCGCCGATTACGCGCAGATGCTCTGGAACACCGATCACGGGCGTATCCTGTGGAAAACCAACATCTATACGGCCGGGAACGGCTTCCGCGGCGGCCATGCCGAGCCGCTGCTGCTCCTCCTGGCCATCCCTTACGCGATCGTGCCGGACCCACGCGCCTTGCTGCTGTTGCAAACCCTGGCCCTGGCATCCGGAGGGCCGCTTACCTACCTGGTGGCGCGGATCCACGGGCACCGCCAGTCAACCAGCGTGGGCCTGGCCGGGTTGTACCTGGTGTTTCCCCTGGTCCACTATGCCAATATCTGGGATTTCCATCCCGATCCGTTCGCGGTTCCGGCCCTCTTCGGCGCCCTGATTGCCTTCGACCTCCGCCGCTGGAAGCTGTTGGCCGTCTGTCTGGTGGTAGTGCTCCTGACCAAGGAGCAGATGGGGCTTTTCGTGGTGGGCCTCGGCGCCTATTGGTGGCGTTGGCGCGGCGAACGGAAAGTGGGCCAATTGGTCATCGGGGCTGCCCTCCTCTATGGCCTTGCCGTGTTGCTGCCCTGGATGCTGGCCACCTCGGGCCAATTCAGCCGAGATTACGGGAGCTACTTCAGCGACGCCGGCAGCGCCGCTCACGCCCACGGGCTGCTTGGACGAATGGAAGCGATCGGCTCCCTTCTGGGTCAGGGCTTCCGCGGGCAGAACCTGATCCTGGCATTGCTCCCCACTGGCTTCCTGTTTCTGTTCGACGGCAGCGCCGTGGTTACCGTGCTGCCGCTGGCCGGCCTTTACGTCAGCAATCAATTCACCGACGATTTCTGGTTCCATCATTATGTCACCTGCGTGCCCGTTTTTCTCTATGGGACAAGCCGGGTCTTGCTTCGGCCAATCTTCCGCCGGTACCTTGCCGTTCTTCCGGTTGCCCTGATTTTCTGGGCCGGCTTACTCGGCTACTCATATGCCGCCTCCGCCCTCAACATGATGCACTGGATCTACCAACCGGCGATCTTTCTGAGCACGGACGCCCATGCGCGCGCCCAATCGGCCTTCATCCGCTTCGTACCGGCTGGGGCGCCGCTCGACAGCGATTCACCGATCGCCGCCCATTTGGCGAGCCGGGAGACCCTCTATCAGGTGCAGAATCCCGATCAGCCCAGCCTGGTGCCGTACACGCTTCTGGACCTCCATGCCGATATGGCCCATCCTCCCCCCTGGCTGGTGCAGGATGACGATCTGACGCGCGCCTATATCCTGAGGACGGGCGGCTTCAAGGTGATTCATGCCATCCCGAGGCAAGGTCTCTATCTGTACGCCAATTGTCGGAACTTCCCCCATGCGATAGGCTGCCAAAGGAACTAACCATGATCCCCGACTGAGGTGGAGTGGTAGCGCCGGATTAGTTTGATCCCCCCGACGGTGGTCGGGTGGTAGCGCCGGGCCGACTGCGGTCGGAGAGGATATCGGGTGCGGATGGGCGAGGCTTCAATGATCGTTGCTCTGGGGGACGCGGCTCTCGATCTGTTCGTGGCGCCCGATCTGGACGCCATCGAGGGGAGCGACGTGACGGGCGCTGTCCGCGTGCTGCCCGGCGGCTCGGCCGCCAACTTCGCCGTGTGGGTGTCGCGGTTGGGCGCGCGGTCGACCTTGATTGGCGCCGTGGGCGACGACTACGCCGGCGATTTTATGCGCGCTGATTTGGAACGCGAAGGGGTACTTACCCACCTCCGGCGGGTGCCCGTCCCCACGGCGGCGATCGCCGTGCTGGTGGACGCGCGCGGTGAGCGGACCATGATTACCAACCGGGGAGCCGCTACCCACTTCGCCCCAGCGATGCTGGAGCCCCAGATGCTCCCACCCGGTTGCCACGTGCACATTCCCGCCTACTCCCTTTTCGTGGAACCGTTGGCCGCGGCGGCCATCGCGGCGGCGGCGCGCGCGCGGGCCGGCGGCGGGACGGTCGCGGTCGATACCTCCTCTGTGGGACCGCTCCGCGCCTTCGGCAGGGAGCGGTTTCTCCGCTTGCTTGCCGATCTGATGCCCGACCTGCTGTTCGCCAACCACGCCGAGGCCGCCTTCCTGAGCGGCATCGAAGACCCGGAGGCGGGAAGCCTGATTCTCCAGCGCCATGCGCCCCTGGTACTATGGAAACTGGGCGCGGATGGGGTACTGGGCCGAGGAGAGCGGCCGGCGCGGGTACCGGGCCTCGCCGTACCGGTACGGGACAGCACGGGCGCCGGAGACGCCTTTGCCGCCGCCTTCACGGTGGCCCACCGCTCGGGCGCCGCCCTGGAGACCGCGCTGGCCCGCGCCAATCGCCTGGCCGCCGCCGTGGTGCGGCATATGGGCGCCCGTCCCCGTCTGGATCTGAAAGAGGAAAACTGATGGCTTCCGGAACCTTTGACCCCAGCGGGGATCGTTACCTGATCGTGCATCCCGAGGTAGCCGATGCCCTGGAACATGGCCGGCCGGTGGTGGCCCTGGAATCCACGATCATCACCCATGGCTTCCCCTGGCCGCAAAATCTGGAGGTGGCACGGGCGGCCGAGGCGGTGATCCGCCACGAGGGAGCGGTGCCGGCGACCATCGCTATCCTCGACGGGGTGATCCAGATCGGCCTTACGGACGAGCAACTGCTGGCGTTGGCCCAGCGCCAGGGGGTGACCAAGGTCAGCCGCCGCAACCTCTCGCTGGTCCTCGGCCAGGGCGCCTGGGGTGCTACCACGGTAGCCGCCACCATGTGGTGCAGCGCGCGGGCCGGCATCCGCGTCTTTGCTACCGGGGGGATCGGCGGGGTCCATCGGGGCGGCGCCCAGAGCTTCGACATCTCCGCCGACTTGCAAGAGTTGGCCCGCACGCCGGTGGTCGTCACCTGCGCGGGCGCCAAGGCGATCCTGGATATTGGCCTCACCCTGGAGTATCTGGAGACGCACGGAGTGCCGGTGATCGGGTACGGGACCGACCGCTTCCCCGGCTTCTACGTCCCCGCCACCGCCTACGCGGTGGATGGGCGGCTGGATAGTCCCGAGGCTGTGGCCCGAACCGCGCATATCCAGTGGTCCCTGGGTCTGGAGAGCGGCCTCCTCGTCGCCTGCCCGGTCCCGGAGGCAGCCGCGCTCTCCGTCGAGACCATGGACGCCGCGATCGATCGTGCCCTGGAAGCGGCGGCGGCGGCGGGGATCGCGCGGGCCGAGGTCACACCCTTCCTGCTGGATGAGATTCGCCGGACCACCGAGGGCGAAAGCATCGGGACCAACATCGCGCTCGTATGCAACAACGCGGCGATTGGGGCGCGGATCGCGGGGGCGCTGTCGCTCCTGTAGGCAGGACCGCCGGAGGCTTGGAGGCGACACGGGCTTGTAGGGGCACCCCTCGTGGGTGCCCTTGGCGGTCGGCACGAGGGCACCCACGAGGGGTGCCCCTACGGAACCGAAACCCGCTGCGGCATTTGGGCTGAGGCCGTGCGTGGCGGGCGTTGATGGGGGAGCGGATTCGCTGGTGGACGAACCTGCTCTCCCATCAACGCGATATTAGCTGCCGGTCGTGAAGGTAGCGGTATAGCTGACGAAGCCGCCGGCCGCCCCTTGCGCCACCACGGTCTCTTTGTACTGGGTGTTTGGCTTGAGCGGGGTGGACGGGGTGCTGGTGATCGTGTTGCCGCTGACCGTGGGCGGGGGGAGCATGACCACGCCGGTTGGGTTAGTGGCCTCGGTCAGGATAATCTGAGCCACTTTTCCTGGGGCGGCACTGAAGGTGACCGAGATTGCCGCGCTGGTGGACACCCCGGTGGCGCCATCGGCCGGGGTGGCGCTGCTCACCGCGAAGGAGCCGCTGCTGATCGAGGTACCGGACCCGGAGCCCGATCCGCTTCCTGAACCAGCGCCGGGACCGGCACCAGGACCGGCGCCGGGAGCGGGGGCTGTTCCCTTGTGCGTGCGAATGACCCCACCGGAGTCGTCCGACCCAAAGGTAGCTTTGTCGGCCATGCAGGTCTTCACGTTGGCCGAACCGGAGAGGCTCGTTTCCTGCGTGGAGAAGACGACGCTCGTGTTCGCCTGAGCCCCGGTCAGGGCCTTGTTGAGGCAGCTTCCCTGCATGGTCATGGAGAAGGCGCTGTTGCTGCCGCTCTTGGCGTGCCACACAATAGAAGCCGCGCCGAGCGCGCCGTTGTAGTTGAGACTCGCGACCGGATTGGTCCCCATGGTAAGGGCTCCAGGCTTCAGGTTGTCGCTGGCGAGGTGGGAATACTGGGTCAAACCGAATTCGCCCTGAGTGAGTCCGGCGGCGCCGCCGGCGGTGGTGCTCGAATTATTGCCGCCATTCCCGGCGTCCACGCTGACGAAGATGAAGTTGCCGAGGCCGCCGAACTGATAGGCGCCGACCAGCAGGTCGATGCCCTTACTCGAATGCTGGGCGGTGACCGCCGTGAAAAAAAGACTCGGCAGCCCGCTGTAGGCGCTGTTGCGATTCCCCGTGCTGGACGAGGTGGCGCTATCCGAATCGACGTTAGTCCCGCTCATCTGACCACTGAACGACCCATCGCAGGGGAAAGAGAGATTGTAGGTAGCGGAACCGGTGGCAAGAATGTGTTGTCCACCCGAGACTTCGAAACAGTTGCTCGTAGTGGGCTTGGTGGTGTAGGTCCAGTGGGCGCTGATATGGCCGGCGTGACCCAGATCTCCGTGGGTGTCCAGCGAGGCCGAGTTGCCGGTGAGGGTAAGGTCATGCGCGGGCAGCGTGAAAGTATAGGTGCTTCCGTTCAGGGCGCTGAGGGTGCCGCTTCCCCGATAGACGGAGATTTCGACATTCACATGCGTCTTGATCAGGTTATCCCAACTCACGTTGATGGCCACCGTATGTTTGTGGTCGGAGGTTGGGCCGGTGAGGGTAGTATTGAAGTCGGCCAGGGACGACGCCCGCCCCACGAGCTGGGCCGGGGCGGCCTGGGCGGTTGCGGACGCGCCCACCCCCAACGAGGCCATGGCGAGCGCCACGATACCACAGGTCGCGATGATCGCGCGGGATACAAGTCTCAGCGTTCGCATTGCAGGGTAGATCCTTTCCGCTCTCAAGAGAGCACGCACGCCGGCGGTTCGCTACCCCAGCGTGATCTCAACCACGTGCGAACCACCTCGCGCGAGCAAGCGATTCGCATCGACCATACTGTATGCGGCGGCCATTGCGGGCCTCTTGCCAGAGGCTTACGCGATCAGGCTGGTTCTTGTGTACGGGTCGGGCAAAAGCCGCCGGCCTCCTGGTCCTCTCAGGAGAAAGATGCCGATCCAAACGGTGTGTGCCTGGTAGGGGCGAGGAAATGAGTCGAGGCGGTATTCGGCTCCGTGGGCCAGGATTGAGGGACCGTCTTGTATACGATCGGAATTGGCGATTGACCGGTGCGGCGCCGGATCCTACGCGGAGAAGCTTGAGGTGATCAGCGCCGCTTCCTCCGGCGTGGCCTCCGAGGTTGGCCGCGCCTTGAACGTCCCGATGTTGCCATCGGTAAAGGCCACCAGGCGGAATCCCGCCTTGGCAAAGGCTCGCTGGGAGGCCAGGTTGCCGGGCGCGATGGCCGCCCATACTTGCTCGATGCCCTGCCGGCGCAAAAGCTCGAGCAGGTAGCGGAGCAGACCGGGGAAGATCCCATGCCCCCGGTACGCGGGCAGGGTCACGCAATCCCAGATATAGACCTGATGCTTGGGCAGCGAGAAGGCAAGGCGGAGATCAGGGATCCGCACCCTGCCGTATTGCACCCATCCGTAGCCGGCGATCGTGTCGCCATCCAGCGCCAAGATCGCGCTCCCGGAGTCCGCCAACCTGCGGTGCACTTCAGCCACGGAGATTCCGCTCGTCCGGGCCAGGGCCGTCTCCTGGCCGCTCGCCAGTTCGCCGAACCGGATCCGCGCCACCGGCAGCGGAGATACAGGCTCCCTCCCCAGAGTAAATGCCTGGATCGTCCCCGGCTCCGGCTGCCGGTTGCTTGACGCCGCCATCCATGCTCCCCTCATTCGTCTATTTCCAGGATACCGCGGAGTGGTAAAGGGTGGCCGAATGGATGTTGGATAGTGTCAACTCGGACGCCTCCTACAGACTGTATATAAATGTACATTGACATTATATGCGTTTCAGCATATGATTATCTGGTAGGCGCTCGAAGGACGTTGAGGCGTTCCCGGAGGGAGAGAGCGTCGGCGGGGAGGACGATGGAGAACTGCGGTCCATTCGAACTGGAGCAGTTATCGCTTCACGAACTGATGCCATTTTGGGGCATGCTGATCAGTTGGGTGGGCATGGAGCCGGTGTATCGGGAGATGATGGAGGCCGGGCTGACCGAGTCGGAGCATATGGTGCTACTACGGCTACGCCGCGGCGCGTGCAGCGTGGCCGACGTGGGGGTCTGCCTCTTCATTTCACATTCCGCCGCGAGCCGTGCGGTTGACCGGCTGGTGCGGGACGGCTATGTGTACCGGGAGGAGAATCCTAGCGACCGGCGGCAAAAGGTGGTCACGCTCACCCAGGAGGGTGAGGCGCTGGCCGGCTCGCTGGAAGCGATCATGGCGTCCGGAGTCGAAACCCTTCTCGCGCCGCTCGATGAAGAAGAACGAGAGCAAGCGCGCCGGCTGTTGATCCGTATGATCAGTGCCCAATTGCCGCGCCTGGAGAGTTTGCGCGGTTTGATGGCCGGCAGGGATTTGACCCTGACCGCGAGTGCGCGAAGCGGAACCAACCCCCTGGTGGACCGGGTTTCAGCGCTTTAAGCCCAGGCATCCAGATCAGCCCCGAAAATCACTTTCGCCCGCCGCGTGGCGGGTGGAATCTACAGTCGTGCCGTAAAGCAAGGGAGAGTAGCTCGTGGCAGCAGCAGCAGCGACGGTTTTGGCACCACCGGAAGAAAAGCCATTCACCATCGGCTCGATTATGGCGCCGTTGGTGGCGATAATCATCGGCGTGTTCATGGTGGTGCTCGACAGCACCGCCGTCAACGTGGCCATCCCGGCCCTGGTCAATAATTTCCATGACCCGCTTCTGACCTTGCAGTGGACAGTGACCGGCTACACCCTGGCCCAGGCGGCGGCGATTCCCCTGGCCGGATGGCTCTCGGATCGCTATGGGGCGAAAAATCTCTTCTTGATCTCGGTGGTGCTCTTCACTATCGGCTCGGCCCTCTGCGCCACCGCCCAAACCAGCGGGATGTTGATTGGCTTCCGCGTATTGCAAGGCATGGGCGGAGGCTTCGTGATCCCGGTGGCCATGGCCTACGTGTACCGCCTGAGCCCGCCTGAGAAGGTGGGCGCGGTCATGGGGATCATGGGCATTCCCATCCTCTTCGCCCCCGCTGTTGGTCCCGTGCTGGCCGGATGGCTGGTGCAGAACGCCAGTTGGCGCTGGCTGTTCCTGATCAACGTGCCGATCGGGATCATTGGGGTCACGGTCGGGTTGCGGTCCCTGCCGAGGATGGGTCGCCAGCAGGTTCCGGTGCTCGATATTCCGGGGATGATCTTCGGTCCCCTGGCCTTCGCCGCCCTGTGCTATGGGGTAAGTGAAGGCGGGACCAGTTGGACGTCGGTACAGACCATTGCCGGTCTGATCGTGGGTGTCGTGGCGCTGATCGTCTTCGCCATCGTGGAATTGCGGTCCCGCAACCCGCTCCTGGAGTTGAAGGTCTTCCGCTCGATCCATTTCAGTCTGGCGATCGTGACCCAGTGGATCGGTCAGGCGGCTCTGTTCGGCGCCCTCTTCATCGTGCCGCTGTTCCTGCAGCAGATCCGGGGCTATGGGGCCTTCGACACCGGCCTGACGCTGCTGCCGCAGGCGGCGGCGGCGGCCTTCTTCATGCCGATCAGCGGCATCCTCTACGATAAGATCGGCGCCCGCCCGCTAGTGGTGCTGGGTCTCCTCATCACGGGGGCCGCCGGTTTCATCCTGGCCGGCGTGGGCATCCATACCACCGGGAAGGACATGATCGGGCCGCTGGCCATGTACGGGGCGGGGATGGGCCTGATGTTCATGCCCCTCAACACGCACCTGATCAGCACCGCGCCCCGCGAATTGGTGACCCGCGTCACGGCGCTGACCAATGCCTTGCAGCAGGTTATCAGTTCCCTTACCGTGGCGGGCCTGGCGACCTTCCTTACCTCTCGGCCCGACTACCACGCCGCCACGCGCCTGATCGCCTCGGCCACCAAGGCGGCCGCCGCGCACGGCAAGCATGCCGTGGTGGCGACCAGCGGCGGCGCCACCTCCCTACCGGATCCGGTGGCGCGTCTGTTCTCGCTGGCCTTTGGCGACACGTTCCGCTTTATCGCCGTGATCGCGGTGGTGGGAGCGGCGATGGGCCTGCTGCTCATCCGCGTCAGGGTCAGCGGCAAGGCCGAGGTTCACCTGGCGGCCTAAACGGTGAACGCGGCCCACGGCAACCTGAAGAGCCCGGAGCGAACGCTCCGGGCTCTTCCCTTTCGGATAGTCCGCCGGAAGCGGGTATCCTAAAACAGCTTGGCCCGAATACCCTGGCGGTTTCGTAGGGGCACCCACGAGGGGTGCCCCTACAGGTGCCGGGAACTTTACGCCAGACTGTTTTATGAGAGACGAGGAGAGTGATCATGGCTACCCCAAGCGCCAGCTATAGCGTCACCTTGCGCTGCGCCATCCCCAACCAGCCCGGTATGTTCGCCCGCGTGGCCACCGCCATCGGTTCGGCGGGCGGTGATCTGGGCGCCGTCGATATCGTCCGTGTGCAAGGGGCGATCACGATCCGCGATGTGACTGTCAACGCGCGGGACGATCAGCATGTGGAGGAAATCGTCACCGCCGTACAGGCCGTGCCTGGGGTCTCGGTGCAGCAAGTCTCCGACCGGACCTTCCTCACCCATCTGGGGGGGAAGATCGAGATCCAGTCCAAGGTGCCGCTCAAGACCCGCGACGATCTCTCGATGGCCTATACGCCAGGGGTGGCGCGGATCTGCCGGGCGATCGCCAAAACTCCGGACGATGTCTACAGTCTCACCTCCAAGCGGAACATGGTAGCGGTGGTCACCGACGGCACTGCCGTCCTGGGATTGGGGGATATTGGCCCGGCGGCGGCCTTGCCGGTGATGGAGGGAAAGGCGGTTCTGTTCAAGGAGTTCGCGGGCGTCGATGCCTTCCCGCTGTGCCTGGATACCAAGGACGTGGACGAGATCGTGGCCACGGTTCGGCACATCGCGCCGGGGTTTGGCGGCATCAATCTGGAGGATATATCGGCCCCGCGCTGCTTCGCGATCGAGGAGCGTTTACAGGCCGTCCTCGATATTCCCGTGTTCCACGACGATCAGCATGGCACGGCAGTCGTGGTGTTGGCGGCCCTCCTGAACGCGCTGACCATCGTGGGCAAGGATCTGTGGACCATCGGCATAGTGGTGAATGGTCTGGGCGCGGCCGGGGTGGCGATCACCAAGATGCTCCTGGCCGCCGGGGCGCGGAATATTATCGGCTGTGACCGCCAGGGCGCCCTCTACCGCGGAGCCCCCTGGATAACCGCCAACCCCATCTGGGAATGGTACGCCGAGCATACCAACCCGGATCGCGAGCAAGGCGACCTCCGAGCCATCCTGCGAGGGGCCGACGTGTTCATTGGCGTATCGGCTCCGAGCCTTCTGACCAGGGCCGACATCGAAACCATGGCGAGCGATCCGATCG
>Ga0134126_10009050_pt1 | contig 12548 bp, 15 predicted proteins | sample KB31752_FD_96881 | JGI IMG/M metagenome (GOLD analysis project Ga0134126, IMG submission 96881) | Terrestrial soil microbial communities with excess Nitrogen fertilizer from Kellogg Biological Station, Michigan, USA - KB3-175-2 | ecosystem: Environmental > Terrestrial > Soil > Unclassified ...
ATCGCTTCGCACGCCGCCAGCGGCTCCGCGAATGCGAATGCGAACGCCATGACGCCGGATGGCGGGCAGTCCTCCGCCAATATCAGCGCCGCGGGCCAGGCCAACAGCAACGGCCCGAACGCGACGACGCGGGTCTTCGGGCGCGCGCGCGCGACGCTGCGGCACGCGCTGCATCCCAGCCATACGACGACCGATCCGGACGACAGCCGGACCATGCCGAAGCATGGTTCGCAGAACAACAACGACTAGACGAAGCCGCCGGCGGGCGGGCCTGTTGGCTCGCCCGTTCGCGTTCGGCTAGCGCGCGGCGCGGCGTTTGCGATGCGCCGGTGCCAGCTTGATCTCCACCTTGCTGCCTGTGGCGGCGGCGTATTTGCGCAAGGACGCCATCGAGGGCGAGCGCCCGCTCTCCAGTTGCGCCACGGCCGACTGCGAGGTGCCCATGCGGCGCGCGAGCTGCGCCTGGGTGAGCTTCGCGCGCGTGCGGGCGGCGAGCAGCTCGTTGATGATCATGAACTCGAATTCCAGCGCGTCGTACTCCCGCTTGAATTCAGGGTTCTTGAGCATTTTACGCTTGAAGGTTTCGAAGCTTCTCATTCGAGTAGCTCCCTCATGCAAGGAAGAGTGGTGATCATTATCATTAGGATCATCCGCGGTCAGTTAGGATTTTGAGTAGCGCAGGATTTATGAAGAGCTTCTCGCGCCCACTCTTGCGTTCTTCGAGCACACCGATGTCGCACAATGCTTTCAAATACTGAGAGGCGGATTGGCGCTGTGCTATCTTCGCATCGACGAGGTTGCCGATACGGGAATAGGGCTGAACGAAAATGACTTCTGCGAGCTCACGCGAATAGATTCGAGGCGCTTCACGTTTGATCTTCTCGGCCGTTGCATCGAGAAGATCTCGGATTGCGGCGACCTTGGCGGCCGTCCATCGGGCCGTGTCGGTCACAGCTGTGAGCATGTAGCAAATCCAGTCTTCCCACTTTTGTTCGGTCGTCACACCGAGCAGTAGCTGGTAGTAGTCGGCACGGTGCTCAATGATGTACCGGCTCAGATAGAGCACCGGCATCTCGAGAAGCTTCTGCTCTATGAGGAAGAGCAGATTGAGAACACGGCCAGTTCGTCCATTGCCGTCGATGAAGGGATGGATCGCTTCGAACTGATAGTGCGCCACCGCCATGCGAATGAGTGGGTCAACGTCGTTCGCGTCATGGAGGTATTTCTCCCAATTCGCGAGCATGTCGCGGAGGCAGCCTTCGCCTTCCGGTGGCGTGTAGATGACCGTGCCAGTCTTCTGGTTGACGAGAGCTGTCCCCGGAGTGTTGCGAACATCCATGTCGACGCCTTTGACGATGCTGCAGATCGTAGACGCCATGCCCGTGGACACCGGGCGGCGCCGAAGCAGATCGGAGCCGACATAGAGCGCCTTGCGGTATTTCAACGCCTCCTTGGTGGCGGGATCCGCATCGGCGTCACCATCGCTGGCATAACGGAAGAGTCGATCGGCCGTCGTGACGATGTTCTCGATTTCCGAACTGGCTTGGGCTTCCAGCGTCGGGATGCTGTTGATAAGGAGCGCCTGGTTCGGGATGAGCTGACCGATGCCCTGTAATTCGGCCAAGGCGGCCCGTGCCTCCACGCAGGCTTTCAGCGTCCGCCGCGTCTCGGTTTCGCCAGCCGGTGGCAGGGGTGGAAGATCGTTGAAGGGCTTAGTGGGATCGAATGCCATGGGCCTTATATCGTTTCGACATATCATGTGTATAAGTCGAAACTATAGACACGTCACCATAACGTGACTAAATTGTCAATATGAATAGAGGCTCGGCGATTTACTCGGATTCATGGTCATTACGTTCGTGTCAAGTTCTATCATCTTGACATCATATAACGATAGACGTATAAAAACGTTCGATGAACGGACAACAGATGACCGAAAAGCGCACGAGACAGGACTTTTTGGACTTCCTAGATTGGATGTCGGAAAAGGGCCTCATGGCAAAAAACACCGTGGCCGCTCGTAAAGCCGCAGCGACCAAGGTGCTAGGCATCCTCCCTGACAACGAGGCCCAAGACGTCACTGCCTTGGACCTCGATGATGTCATGCGTCGGTTCACCAACCTGGAAGGCAAGGGCTACACCCCCGGCAGTCTTACGACCTATCTAAGCCGCCTGCGCTCGGCTCTGGACGACTTTAGGATCTATCTCGACAAGCCCCTAAACTTCCGTCCCGGCGTGCAGTCTCGCGAGCGCCGCAAACCCGATGTCCGCAAAGAAGCTCCATCAACAGCATCCTCCGGTCAGGAGCGGGCATCTATACCTGTGGCCAATGCGCTCACGATCCCGATCCGACCGGACACGACGGTCGTAGTCCAGGGTCTGCCCTACGACCTGAGTGAAACCGAAGCAGCCAAAATCGCCAATATCGTCCGGGCGATGGTGACGCCGTCGAGCTAAGGCGGACTATCGCCCGAAGCCATTTCCAGCGGCACTACCGACTCCTGCTCCCAAACGTCTTCGGCACGTTCGGCCGGCCTGCCCGCTTCATCCGTGAGCCGCGCGAGGTCTTCTGGTGTTTCGGGCCGCGTTGGGCGCGGCCTTCGCCGTCGTCGCCCGAACCGTCGCGCACGGCGCTGAGGAACGCGTCGTCCACCGCGCGGTCGACCTCGCTCTGGCGTGCGAAGGGGTCGTCGGCGACGGCGAGCTCGGTCGCCTGGAGGCGCTTGAGCTCGTCGCGCAGGCGCGCGGCCTCCTCGAACTCCAGGTCGGCGGCGGCGTCCTTCATCCGCTTCTCGAGGTCGGCGATGGTCGCCTTGATGTTGTGGCCGACATATTCGCTGGCCTCCTCGCCGACGCCGACCATCACATGGTCGCGCTCGTACATGCTGCCCATGATGTCGGCGATGTTCTTCTTGATGCTGGCCGGCGTGATGCCGTGGGCGGTGTTGTAGGCGCGCTGCTTCTCGCGCCGGCGCGCCGTCTCGGCCATGGCGCGCTCCATCGAGCCGGTGATGTGGTCGGCGTAGAGGATGACCTTGCCGTCGACATTGCGCGCGGCGCGGCCGATGGTCTGGATCAGGCTGGTCTCGGAGCGCAGGAAGCCTTCCTTGTCGGCGTCGAGGATCGCGACCAGGGCGCATTCGGGAATGTCGAGGCCCTCGCGCAAAAGGTTGATGCCGATCAGCACGTCGAAGGCGCCCAGCCGCAGGTCGCGGATGATCTCGATGCGCTCCAGCGTCTCGACGTCGCTGTGCATGTAGCGCACGCGGATGCCCTGTTCGTGCATGTATTCGGTCAGGTCTTCGGCCATCTTCTTGGTCAGCGTGGTGACGAGGGCGCGGAAGCCCTTCTTGGCGATGTCGCGGCATTCGGCGATGAGGTCGTCGACCTGGGTTTCGATATTGCGGATTTCGACGGGCGGATCGATGAGCCCGGTCGGGCGGATCACCTGCTCGGTGAAGACGCCGCCGGTGCGCTCCATCTCCCACGGGCCGGGCGTGGCGCTGACATAGACGGTGGCGGGGCGCATCGCGTCCCATTCCTCGAATTTGAGCGGCCGGTTGTCGATGCAGGAGGGCAGGCGGAAGCCGTATTCGGCGAGCGTGAATTTGCGCCGGTAGTCGCCTTTGTACATGCCGCCGATCTGCGGCACGCTGACATGGCTCTCGTCGACGAACACCAGGGCCTCGTCGGGGAGATATTCGAACAGGGTCGGCGGCGGCTCGCCCGGCTTGCGCCCCGTCAGCCAGCGCGAATAGTTCTCGATGCCGGCGCAGGAGCCGGTCGCCTCGATCATCTCGACGTCGAAATTGGTGCGCTGTTCCAGGCGCTGGGCCTCGAGCAGCTTGCCCTGGGCGCGGAATTCGGCGAGGCGGGCGATGAGCTCGGCCTGGATGCCCTTGAGCGCCTGCTGCAGCGTGGGCCGCGGCGTGACGTAGTGCGAATTGGCGTAGATCTTGATCTGGTCGAGGCCGCCATAGGGCTTGCCGGTCAAGGGATCGAATTCGGTGATCGAGTCGACGACGTCGCCGAACAGCTCGACGCGCCAGGCGCGGTCCTCGTAATGCGCCGGGAAGATGTCGACGGTGTCGCCGCGCACCCGGAAGGCGCCGCGCACGAAATTGTTGTCGTTGCGCCGGTATTGCAGGGCGGAGAGCTGCTTCTGCATCTCCATGCGGTCGATCTTCTTGCCCTTGGTGATGGTGACGGCGGTGCCGGAATAGGTCTCCACCGCGCCGATGCCGTAGATGCAGGAGACGCTAGCGACGATGATGACGTCGTCGCGCTCCAGGATCGCGCGCGTCGCCGAATGGCGCATGCGGTCGATCTCCTCGTTCACGCTCGAGTCCTTCTCGATATAGGTGTCGGTGCGCGGGATATAGGCTTCCGGCTGGTAGTAGTCGTAATAGGAGACGAAATACTCGACCGCGTTCTCCGGGAAGAAGGATTTGAACTCGCTGTAGAGCTGGGCGGCGAGCGTCTTGTTGGGCGCGAGGATGAGGGCGGGGCGCTGCACCGCCTCGATCACCTTGGCCATGGTGAAGGTCTTGCCCGAGCCGGTGACGCCGAGCAGAACCTGGTCGCGCTCGCCGATGGTACCGTGATGGATGATGCTCTGCGCGCTGTCGCCTTCGGCACGCGCGCCTTCGCCGGTGCCGAGCCCTTCGCCCTTGAGGCCGGCGACGAGATCGGCGATGGCGGTCGGCTGGTCGCCGGCCGGGGTGTATTCGCTCACCAGCTTGAAGCGCCTGCCGCCTTCCGACTTCTCCGGCCGCGCCGGACGATGCGGCACGAAGCCGGCGAGTTCGGCGCCGGTCGCGTCGTGCAGCGGCAAGTTGCCGATGCCGGGAGGCGCCGGATCGTAGGCATCGCCGGCCGGCGCGAGCGGCACCGCGGCGTCGCGGAACTTGGCCGCCGCCTCGCTCATCCCCTTCGGGGAACGTCCAGCCTTCCCGGCCTTGCGGGGAATCATGCCGTTGTTGTGCGCCATGGCAGCAATATAGGACGTCTCCGCGCCCCGTGCAGCCGCGACACGCCAGTTTTTGTCAGCAGTGGCGATGGCTTCAACAAGCGCCTTTTCCCTGTCCACCCGTTCTCACGAATCCCTCAGCGCGATTGACAGGCGGCTCGCCTGGTGCCAATTTTTTGGCATGGTTCGCAAACCCGGCAAAAGCGATGCAAAGCAGGGGAGTTTCTCCCGCCGCGAGCGCGAGATCATGGACGCGCTCTACAGGCTGGGCCGCGCCTCGGCCGCGCAGATCGCCGAGCAGATCGCCGATCCGCCGAGCACCACCGCCATCCGCACGCTTCTCACCATTCTGGAGAAGAAGGGCTATGTGCGCCATGCCAGCGACGGCACGCGCTACATCTACGAGCCCAGGGTGGCGCGCGAACAGATGGGGCGGCGCGCCATCGACTCGCTGCTCAGGACCTTCTTCGACAATTCGGTGGAACGCGCCGTCGCGGCGCTGATCACCGCCAAGGACGCGGACATCTCTGCCGACGAGCTGGAGCGCCTGTCGCGCCTGATCGAAAAAGTCAAACGGGAGGGAAGATGACCGACGTCCTGGCGCAGCGCGCGCTCCTGTTCGCGGGCGAGATGTTCGCGGCCTCGGCACTGGTCATGGCCATCGCCTGGCTCGCCGCCGCCGGACGGACGGCCAGCCGGCGCCATCTGGTGTGGAGCGCCGCCTTCGGCGCGCTGCTGCTGCTTCCGCTGCCCGCCGCCCTCGTGCCGGGGGCCTTCACGCTCAGCGTTCCCGCGCCGCAACCGGCCGCCGCCTCCGTTTCCTTCGTCGCGGAGCCGCGTGCCGAAGCCGCGCCGTCGGCGTCGACCGCCATCGACTACGATGCGCCAACGATCGCAGGAGCGGTGCTCGGCATCTGGGCCGCCGGTGTGCTGCTGATCGCGCTGCGCGGCGTCGTCGCGCGCGTGGCGCTGTGGTGGATGCGCCGCGACAGCATCGAAGCGCCGTTCGAACCGGATGAGGTGCCCGAGCTTGCCGGCCGCGTTGCGCTGCGCGTCTCCAACGCCGAGCGCGGCCCGTTCACCTGGGGCATTCTGCGCCCGGTCGTTCTGTTGCCGCAGCAGGCGCTCTATTGGCCCAGCGAGCGTCTCGAGGCGGTGCTGCGCCACGAACTCGCCCATGTGCGGCGTCGCGACAGTCTCACCCAGATGCTGTCGCTGCTGGCCTGTGCCCTCTATTGGCCCAATCCGCTGGTCTGGCTCGGCCTTCGCCGCCAGCGCCGCGAGGCGGAAATGGCGGCCGACGATGCGGTGCTCGCCGCCGGCATGACGCCGTCGGACTACGCCGCCGAGCTGCTGACGATCGCCGCCGAATTCCGCGGGCGCCTCGCCGCGACGCCCCTCTCGATGGCGGCGCCCTCGGCGCTGTTCGCGCGCGTGCAATCGGTTCTTGCTCCCACCCAGCAACGTTCAGGAGTGACTGCGATGGATGTCTTGAAAATGACGGGCCTTGTCCTGGTCACGACGGCCGCGCTCGTCGCCGCCCGTCCGTCGCTGGCGCAGGACGCGCCGTCTGCTCCGCCCGCGCCCGCCGCGGCAGCCGTTCCTGCGCCGCCTGCTGCCGCGCCCGATGCAATGTCCGCACCGGCGCCCGCCGCCATGCCGGTACCGCCCGTCCCGCCGGTACCGGCCGCCGCGCCTCTTGCGCTTCCCCACGTCGCTCCGCTCATCCGCATCGTCCGCGTGAGGCACGGTCGCCACGTGCGCGAGACGGTCGTTACCGATCCAGGCGACGTCGCCGAGATCGAAGCACGCGTGAAGCCCGAGCTCGAACGCACCATGGCGGAGGTAAGGGCGCACGAGGCGGAACTTCACCGGATCGAGGCGATGCGCCCGCAGCTCAACGCGGACATCAGGAAGGCGCTGGCGGACGCCCGCGCCCAGGTCGCGCAGATCGACGACGCGAAGATCCGCGCCAGGGTCGACGCGGCTCTCGCCCGCGCCCAGAAGAATCTCGACGAGACCGGGGCGCGGATGCGCGACGGCCATGCCGTGACGATAGAGCGCGACGGCACCGACACCGACGACAAGTAGGGTGGCGCAGCCCGCCGGCGATTGCTGGCGGGCGAGACGCACTGCATAGTCGCCCGCGAAGAACCGCCCGGCCGTGTGCCGGGCGTCCGGGGCACTCGCCTATGCGCACACGAAATTTCATCGAGACGATTCTCGAAGCCATCCTGTTCAATTCGCGCTGGCTGCTGGCGCCGGCCTATCTGGGCCTGATCGTCTCGCTCGGCATGCTGCTCGTCACCTTCCTGCGCGAGCTGGCGGCGGCCATTCCCGGCGTGATGGCGATGACGACGGAGGAGATCATCCTGGTCGTCCTCACCCTCATCGACCTGTCGCTCGCCATGAACCTCGTGCTGATCGTGGTGTTCTCGGGCTACGAGAATTTCGTCTCCAAGATCGACACCGGCGGCAGCGAGGACCGGCCGCACTGGATGGGCACGCTCGATTTCTCCGGCCTGAAGATGAAGCTGATCGGCTCCATCGTGGCGATTTCGGCGATCTCGCTGTTGCGCGCCTTCATGACGGCGAGCGACCCGCACATCGCGCTCGACCAGGCGCGGCTGGGCTGGATGATCGGCCTGCACATGACCTTCATCGTCTCGGGCCTGCTTTTCGCGCTGATGGACTGGGTCGCGTCCCTGACCGGCGAGAAGGCCGGGCCGGCGATCCCGCACGATTAGCCTTTCCCGGGCCGCGCGCTCCTGACAAAATGCTGTCAGCAGCCTGGCAGCAGGATGGGTCGCTCGAACGATGGCAGCCATGCGACGCGCGGAACGGCTCTTCCAGATCATCCAGATTCTCAGGCGCTCCAAGCGCCATCCGATCCGCGCCAACGACATCGCGGAGGAGCTGGAGACCTCGCTGCGCACCGTCTATCGCGACATCGCGCAGCTGACGGCCGAACGCGTGCCGATCCGCGGCGAGGCCGGAATCGGCTATATCCTGGAGGACGGCTTCGACATGCCGCCCCTGATGCTGACCGCCGACGAGATCGAGGCGGCGATGCTCGGCGCGCAATGGGTGATGGGCCGCGGCGACGAGGCGCTGGTGCGCGCGGCGCGCGACCTCGTCGCCAAGATCGGCGCCGTGGTGCCGCCGCATCTGAAGCCGCTGGCGCTGGACTCGACGCTGCACTCGCCCAACTGGAAGCGCATCGAGACCGATTCCATCGACATGGCGCGGGTGCGCGCCGCGATCCACGCCCAGACCAAGATCCGCATCGCCTATGGCGACGAACAGGGCCGCGAAAGCGAGCGCCTGATCTGGCCGATCGCGGTCAGCTACTGGGACATGGTGCGGGTCGTGGTCGCGTGGTGCGAACTGCGCAAGGCGTTCCGCAGCTTCCGCACCGACCGCGTGCGCGCCGCCGATTTCACCGCCGAGCGCTATCCGGTGCCGCGCACCCGTCTCACCGCCCAGTGGAGGAAGGAGATGCGCGAGGAAATGGAGCGGGGCAACTACAAGAAGAGGCTGGAGGCGCGGGCCTGATCAGCGATGCGCCAGCTCCAGCAGCCGCAGCGCGAACGCCGCCGCCCAGAGCGCGGCAATCAGGTTCAACAGCAGGGGATGCGGCAGCCATTGCGGGCGCGCCACGGCCTGAACTCTATGCAATATCCGGCGCGCCATGGCATTCCTCCCCGCAGTCACTTCCAAACGCGCGAAACGCCGTTCTGCTCCGCGCCCGATCCACGGTGGCGCAAAAATGTTGACGCCGGATTGCGCCCGATCGGACATTTTGAAGAGGCGAAAACCTATTTTGGGTATTCCGGCAGTGGACGTATGCACGCAAGGATTGTACGTGGACGCCCTGGCAATTTCGAGCCAGGTGCGGACCCACGTGGAGGGTAGTTGCGCAAGTCGAGCCCCGAGGACGCCCGAGCCGCCGGCCGGCTCGCCATCGCCTACATGATGGCGATCGCGAGCGCGACGCTCCGCCGCTTTCCCGTCGACATGCTCGACCTCCTCCTGATCACGACGATCGCCAACTACAACGTGATGGCGGACGAGGCCGCGCGGCGGAACGCCGCGTTGGTCGCCGCGACGCCGCGGCGCGCCGGCATCAGCCGCAATGCGGTGAGCCGCGCGCTCAACATTCCGCTGGAAACCGTGCGCCGGCGCATCGCGGCGCTGGTCGCGAAAAAGGTGCTGGTGGAACAAGCCGACGGCCTGGCGTTCTCGCCCGACAATCCGATCGGCCTGGGAAACAACGCCGACCTCGCCGCCTTCAATCTCGAACTGCTCGCGCAGCTGTTTCGCGATCTGAAGGCCTGCGGGATCGAACTGGAGTAGTGTCAGCTGCGATCAGTCCGACACAATCGAAAGCGGCGGGCGGCTTGCGCGCCCGGCCGGAGGTGAACCGTCACCCGGACCACATCGCCGTGCCCGAGCCGCAGAACCTGCGGCCGCCATTCACCGCGCTGCCCGGCAGCGTGACGGCGATTACTTGATCGCCTTCAGCTCGGCGGCGGTCTCGGCCGCCATCTTCTGGGCCGTCGCCATGTCATGCGCCGCAAGCCCGGAGCGCGCCGAATCCGACGCGGCCATCAGCGCCTTCTTCTTTGCGGCGTCCGCGGTATCGGGAATGGCGCCGGCGCCGGAATTCGCGCACGGGTTCATGTTCTTCGGGTCGAAGCCGGCGCCGGACGGACCGACGATGCAGTTCAGCGCGTGATGCAGATGCATCTGCGTGCCGGCGAGGTCGGCGGCCTTGCTCGCCAGGTCGGCATGGGTCGCAGCGGTCACAACCTCGCCCGCCGCGTCGGCCGCTGCCACGGGCAGCGGCGCGAGCAGCAGGGCCGCCACCGCCGCGCCCATCAGGATGTCGCAGGTTTTCATCGTTTCCTCCTACCAGACGGTTGCGAGATTGCGCTGCAGGCCGCGGGTCGCGCGGTTTCTGTAGCGGTTGGCGAGAATGCCCGAGACGGTCGCGCCACGGCCGTAGAATTCCTCGTTCCAGTCGTCCTGCGCCTTCACGACCGAGCCGTTGAAGGTCAGCCCGCCATAGGCGCCGGTGCCCGAGCTCCACACCACGATGTCGCCGCCGCGCACGGTGGTCGCGCCTTCGGCGCCCGAGCTGAGCGTGACGACGGTCAGGCCGGCGCCGGCGCCGAGCTTGGTCTCGCCCTGCTCGATGCCGCGCAGGGCGCGGTCGGTCATGATGATGAAGACGAGTTCGGCCTGTTCCAGCCCGATCTGCAGACCGAAGGAGGCGGAGCCGAGCGTGTAGAAGGCCGGCGAGCTCCAGCCGCGTCCGTTGCGCTTGAGCAGCACGCCGTCGCCGCCCTCGGCGCCGAAGATGAAGCCGCCCTTGACCAGCCGCGGCACGATCAGCACGGCGCGGGCGCTGTGGACCATGCGCGCGGCCTGGGAGAAGGCGGGATCGCTGCGCAGATGGTCGACGGTGTGGTTGGCGCGCGCGAGCAACTCCATTTCGTCGGAGGCCTGGGCGGCCGGTGCGGCGATGACAGCGGTGGCGAACGCCGCGGCTGCGGCGAGCTTGGCGAGGATTTGCATGGGGGTCCTTTCGGGTCGGGCGGGATTGGAACTCTAGCTGATTGGCGGCGCGCGGAAAACGCCGGAATCCTGTCCTTGACGTCAACCGCCGGCGACCCCACATGGTTCCCAGGGATAAGAAGAGGGTCGTGAGCATGTCCGACGCCGCACCGCAGCAAATCCCGGCCTCAACCGACACGCGCACGCTCGCGCTCATCGTCTATGGACTCTATCTCGGCGCACTCTTCACCGGCGGCGCGGCGGGGCTGGCCGGCGTCATCCTAGCCTATGTCAAGCGCGACGACAGCATCGGCACGCCGTGGCACAGCCATTTCGAGAACGCGACCCACGCCTTCTGGATCTGGCTGATCCTGTTCGCAGTCGGCATCGTGCTCAGCCCGGTGCTGATCGGCATTCCGGTGATCGTGGGTGCGTTCGTCTATTTCCTCTACCGCACCATCAAGGGCCTGGTCGCCGCGATCGAGTCGCGCCCCTATGTCTGAGGCGCGCGGCGATCCCCGCGTCACCGTTCTGATCGCGTACGGGCTTTTCCTGCTCGGCCTCGTCAACGGCCTCACCACGATCGCCGGCGTCATCCTGCTCTATGTGACGCGCGACACGGCACGCGGCACGCTGTGGGACAGCCATTATCGCAATCTGATCGTGGTGTTCTGGGCCGGCATCGCGGTGGCGGCGCTGTTTGCCCTGCTGATCCTGCCGGCATTGTCGGTGCTGTTCTTCTCGCTCGTCTCGACCGACGGCAATCCGCCGGCGTCGCTGATCGGCAGCCTCGCCGCCGGCGTGCCGCTGATGGGTCTGGCGGGCCTGCTGTTCCTGATCTGGTATCTCTACCGTACGATTTCCGGCCTGGTCCGCGCGCTGGACGGCCTGCCCTATTGAGGCGGCGTTTCTTGTTCGGTCGCAATTCCGGACGGAAAACCGCTCCACTCTTTTCCTGGAATTGCTCTATTCCTGGTCGCCGAAGCGGCTGTCGGGGAAGCGATGCGGATTGGCGGTGGCGTGGCCGGCCGGCCTCACCCGCATCAGGAACAGCCCGAGCACGCCCAGCATCAGCGACAGCGAGAAGGAATAGGGCACGAAGCCGTAGATCTGCCACTGCACGCTCGCGGCGGTGTGGAAGCTCATGCCCATCTCCGCGCCCCAGAGCTGGCAGCTGCCGATTCCCGATTCGCTCACGGTGCAGCCGGGATACATCGATGAGAACACGACGGCCATCGGCACGATCAGCGCAGCCAGCGGGAGCAGGAGAAAGGTCAGCGCGGCGCGCAGCGGATGGCGCGAGAAGAAGCTCGCGATCGTCGCGATCAGCGCGATGCCGAGCAGGGTCAAAGTGTTCGAATCGATCGCCCAGGTCAGCGCGAGCGCGTCGCGCAGGCCGCCGCCGAGCGGAATGCCGCGGCAGGGATCGGGACCCGGCGCGCACTGCATGCCGAGCGCGGTCAGCCGGACGATCCCGGCCATCAGCGACGGCCCAAGCGTGATCGCGAGGCACGCTGCCCAGATGTTGCGTGCGGTATGCCGGTCCCCAACCATGAGACAATGTTAAGCATGACTACCCCCGCAAATGGGGGGAAATCTTACCTCATGCTTAATGCCGGAACTTTTACGCCGTGCACGTACGATTTCAGACCTTGGCGGAAGCGCGTTCCTTGACCCGCGCATACCAGGCTCCGACGTTCTTGCAGGCGGGATCGAGCGGCTGGCCGACCGTGGCGCCGAAGGTCAGGAAGCAATAGAGCAGGATGTCGGCGAGCGTGAAGCGCTTGCCGCACACGAATTGCCTGCCTTCCATCTGCCCGTCGAGCCACTTGATCCGGTCCTGCGCGATGCGCTTCAGCCCGTCGGCGGCTTCCGGCACCGTGACCATGCGGCTCTGGAACAGGGGCAGGCCCTGGCTGAAGCGGAAGCCGTTCGCCATCGGCTCGCAGATGTTGAGGTCGATGCGCCGCATCCACATCCGGGTCTCGGCCTTCTCCTCCGGCGTCGTGCCGATCAGCGC
>Ga0134126_10009052_pt1 | contig 12547 bp, 11 predicted proteins | sample KB31752_FD_96881 | JGI IMG/M metagenome (GOLD analysis project Ga0134126, IMG submission 96881) | Terrestrial soil microbial communities with excess Nitrogen fertilizer from Kellogg Biological Station, Michigan, USA - KB3-175-2 | ecosystem: Environmental > Terrestrial > Soil > Unclassified ...
CGTGGTTCGGGCCGGGCTCACCCCTAAGAACATCGACGTCGCGGAGCTGCTGAAGCTGACCGACCCCGCGGTTGCCGTGCCGGTCATCGAGCCGCAGTCGCTCGTCGGCGGGATCTTCGGCTACGACTCGCCCGCGCCGGAGTTCCACCTCTACCGGGCCGAGCTCGGGGCGGTAGCGGTGACCCTGCCCGGGGCCGACGGCGCGCGGGTCGTGCTGTGCACCGAGGGCACCGGGACGCTGCGCGCGGGCTCGGGCATGCTCAAGGTCGCAAAGGGCGAATCGTGCTTCCTGTCCGCGGCGGACGGAGCGGTAACCGCGTCGGGTCCCGCGACGCTGTTCATCGCGGGGCCTGGGATTACTGAATGACCTGCATGGTGAAATTTCATGCGTCCTAATTCCCTATGCCGGTGATGGCTTAACCGGTGTGCGCCTTGGGGTGTTGGCTACGAGCTGCGGTCATGGGATTGCACGGGCACGTGCAGATGCGCAGGCGTTAGCTAGTCAACAGGAATTCATAGCAATTGGCCGTTATGGCGGCTAGTCACCGCAAACCCGAACAGTTAACGTAATGCGAACGGTCAATTACGCGGCAATTGTTCTGGGGCAGGTGGAGCATGACAGGCGGCACGGCAATAGTCTCAGTGGGACGACACAAGCTGGAAGCAACGGTTTTCGGTACGGGAGAGCCGACCGTGGTTATCGAGCCTTCTTTCGGCGGGGCCGCGGAAGACTGGGTGAAGATCGCGCACCAGCTGTCCGAGGAGATGACCGTCGTCACCTATGACCGGGCCCCCTATGGCGCGAGCAGCGCCGCCCGAGACGAGCGGACCCCGCAAGAAATCGCAGCCGACTTGGGCTGCCTGCTAACCGAACTCGGCGTGGCGGGGCCGCTGGTCCTTGTTGGGCACTCCGCGGGCGGCGTCTACGTGCGCGCCTACGCGGCCGAGCACCTTGACCGGGTCGTCGGCATGGTGCTGGTCGAGTCCAGCCACGAAAACCAGCGCAAGATGCTCGACCCGCTGCGGTCCCGCAAGGCCCGGCTGCAGATGGCGTTCATGGTCTGGTCCATCATGCGGGAACCAGTCGAGAAACGGCGCGGTGCCGACCCGCGGTCGGTCATCCGCGAATGGCGGGCCTTCAGGCGTGCCACCGCCCAGGCGTCGTTCCTGGCCGCAGGAGCGCTCGGCGACCGGCCGCTGGCTGTCCTGACCTGTGCGCCCGGCGATCCCGCAGTCCCGGATCGCGTTTACCAGGGGTGGCGCGACCTGCACCGGGACCTCGCCCAGCTGTCGGCCAACAGCCGGCACGAGGTCTCGCTGAGCCCCAGCCATTACCTGATGGCGGGTGACCCGGAATTGGTCACCACCGCCATCAGGGACGTCGTCCGGTGCGCCAGGTCCGGCGAGAAGCTCTTTGAGGTAGCGGCAGCCCGCGCGGAGGAGAACTGACGGCCGTGCGTTAGACGGTCAGCGCATCACCAACGGGAAGCTGGGTGAGCGGGAGGCCGGTGAGGCCGTTCGCGCCAAGCAGGTTGCTCGCAAGGAACAGGCCGATGTCGCTGAGCAGCGCCTCGTGGATCTGGATGATCTGCTGCGGCCGCACGGCGCGCACGTAGTCGGCTGCCTCGCCGATCTTCATCCACGGCCCGCTCGTCGGCAGCAGCAGCACGGACACCGGGACCTCGGGCACGAAGAACGCGTCGCCCGGGTGGTACAGGCTGCCGTCCACCAGGTAGCCGACGTTGGCGATCGGCGGGATGTCCGGGTGGATGATCGCGTGCTGGGTGCCGTGCACGGTGACGGCGAAGGAGGCCAGGGTCAGTTCATTGCCGGCCTCGACCGCGGTGAACTGGTCCTGGTGCCCGCTGAACGTGCCGGACAGGCCGGCGGGCGCGTACACCCGCAGCTCAGGCCGCGCCGCGAGCGCCTCGTTGATCGGCGCTTCGTTCACGTGGTCATAGTGCTCGTGCGTGATGAGGATGGCGTCGGCGTCGGCGACGATGTCCGCCGCCCCCGAGGAGAACGACCCCGGGTCGATGACGATCTTCGCTCCGTCCTTCTCAAGGACAACGCAGGCGTGCTCGTGCTTGGTCAGCTTCATGGTGCTCATTTAACGCCCGACGGCACCCCGCGCGCAGCGGTGGGGTCGCCGCGTGAAACACGCCTCCGTTCGGAAGAATTGGGCTTGTGACTTCGAATGAAGAGAAGGCCACCTCGTTCGGAAGTGTCGCCGACAGCTACGACAGGGTGCGGCCCGCGCCGCCCGCGGCGGCGCTTGACTGGCTGGTGCCCGCCGGCTGTGCGGTCGCGGTGGACCTCGCGGCAGGGACCGGGCTGTTCACCAGGGCGCTCCTTGGCCGTGCCGCGCGGGTAGTCGCCGTGGAGCCGGATGACCGGATGCGTGACGTGCTCGCGCGGCGCTCGCCGGACGTTGACGTGCGAAGGGGCTGGGGCGAGTCCATGCCGCTGCCGGACGCGAGCGCGGACGCTGTGTTCGTCTCGACCGCGTGGCACTGGCTTGATCTGCCTCGAGCGGTCCCCGAGATCGCGCGGGTGCTGCGGCCGGGCGGCCGGCTCGGCGTCACCTGGACGAGCAGGGACAGGGGCGAGGACTGGGTAGCGGAACTCGACCTCCTGCGGCCCAACGGCGTTCCTGCCATCGATCCGCCGGTCCCCGGCGCGGCCCAGCCGACCACCGCGGCCGAGGTGCGCGCCCTGCTGGCCCGGCAGCGTTCGGTGCTTCTCCCCAAGGGAGCGCCGTTCGGGGCGGGGGAGACCGCGTCGTTCGGCTTCTCGCGGACGATGTCCGTGGACGACATGCTTGAGTGGCTCTCCACGAGAAGCTCCTTCCTCACCGCCTCCGCCGCGGACCGGGCGTCGGCCTTTGCCATGACCAAGGACGCGCTGCTGAGCAGGGCAAGGACCGCGCCGGATGGCGCCGGCCCCGTCGTTGAGATGCCGATGCGGACGTGGTGCTGGCGGGCCGATCGCTGGTGACGCTATCCGTTCAAATCCTGTTAGTTAATAACTAAAACGCGTTAGCAGCGGGCCGGCTGGTCGCAACAAGCCCTAACATTTCCGTGTGACAAGGGACTACGGGGGCACGCACGGCGGTCAGCCATGGCGTGGTGCGCCACAGCCCCAGTACCGTCCCTACCCTGGTCAGCCGCCGCAAGGTCAGCCACCGCAAGGTCAGCCACCCTATGGCCAGCAGCCGCCTTACGGTCAGCCGCCGCCTTACGGCCAGCCATCGCCGTACGGGCAGCCGCCGCACCAGGGGCGGCCACCGCAGAGCGGCCCGCCGTCCGGCCAGCCGCCCCATAGCCAGCCGCCGCAAAGTCCGCCGCCTCATGGCCAGCCGCAGTATGGCCCGCCCAACGGGCAGCCGTGGCATAACGGCCCCGTCTTCCCCGAGCCGCCCCGGGAGCCGTCGCTGCCCCCGGATGTGCGCGCGCGTCGCCGTCGGCGGTCGGTCGCGTGGACGCTCCTTGCTGTCGGCGGTGTCGGCCTCGCCCTGTCGGCGGTCGGCGCGGTGGACCAAGGGGGACCAAGGAAGTTCACGGCGAAAGAGACGCAGCAGATCACTGACTGGGAGTACGGCAAGCGCTGGCGCACCCTCCCGGCGGGATCGATTTTTCCCGCGTCGGTCCACTACACCGCGCCCGAGGCGTTGGATGACGACCCTTCGCTGACGCTCGCGGCGCACCGGGTCGGCATCGCGAAGCAAGCCAGTTGCGCGACGGCGGCCGACCCGAGCGCGGTGGCAGTGCTCAACCGCGACGGCTGCTCGACCATGCTGCGGGCAACCTACGTCGATGACACCAACAGCTTTGTGGTGACCGTTGGCGCGGCCATGCTGCCCACCTCGGCCGAGGCGCAGACCGCGGCCAGGACCATCGGCAACGCCGGACACTCGGGCGGCCTCGGCGCCACCGTGCACGCAGTGGCGTTCAAGGGCACGCCCGCGGGCCAGTTCACCGACAAGCAGCGGCAGCTTTCCGGTGTCACCTCCCGGGGCACGTACGTCGTGCTCTACACGGTGGGGTACGCCGACAGCCGCCAGCACCAGCAGATCTCGCAGGACAGCTACGCGAAAAATGAGATGACGAACGAGGCCTCGGGCGTGGCCGACGACGTGCTGTCGACGCTTGCTGCCCCCGTGCCGCCGCCGCACTGCCCAAGCGCGGAGACTCCTGGATGCTGAGAAAACGGATGCTCGGCCGCGTGCTCGCGAGCGCAGGCTTGGCCGTGGCGCTCGGCGCAGCGCCAGCAATGTCTGGATCCGGGGCGGTCGCCAAGGCCGACGGCTACCGGGACTCGCAATCGTGGGTTTTCAACATGATCGACGTCCAGCCCGCATGGCAGGTGACCGAGGGTTCCGGCGTCACCGTCGCGGTGATCGACAGCGGCGTCGACGGGAACGTGTCTGACCTGTCGGGTGGCACGGTCACCCAAGGGCCTGACCTCACCAGTCTGAAAACTTCGCCGAGCAACCCTAACTGGGGCCAGCACGGCACGTGGATGGCGTCCATCATCGCCGGGCACGGCCACGGTTTCGACGATCTGGACGGGATTCTCGGGATCGCGCCGGCGGCCAAGATCCTCTCTATCCGCGTCATCCCTGATAAAGGCGACCCGAACTACCAGAAGTACAACGACGAAGCCGAGCAGACCATCCAGAACGAGCTGGCCCAGGGGATCAGGATGGCCGTCAAGGACGGCGCTAAGGTCATCAGCATGTCGATCGGCTACTCCGCGCCGAGCGGCGTGGTGCGCGACGCCATCGACTACGCCTACGCGCACGGCGTGGTCCTGGTGGCGTCGTCCGGCAACTCCGGCGACAACGACACCCAGCACGGCACCACGAACCCGGACATCGCGCCGGTGTCGTTCCCCGCGGAGTACCCGGGCGTGCTCAGCGTGGGCGCGGTCACCATCGACCGCGTGCCCGCCAAGTTCTCCAGCGGCAACCTGTCCGTGCGGATCGCCGCGCCCGGCAAGACCGTCCCTGCGCAGGGCAATGACGGACAGTACTACGTCGTCGACGGGACCAGCCCCGCGTGCGCGGTCGTGGCTGGCGTCGCCGCGCTGCTGAAGGCCAAGTACCCGAAGATCACCCCCGCGCAGGTGACCGAGGCGCTGACCATGACGGCGCAGCAGAGCACAACCGACAACTACAGCGTGCTCACCGGGTTCGGCATCGTCGACGCGGACAAGGCCCTCGTCAAGGCGGGCCAGCTGATGCGGACGAAGGCGCAGACGCAGGTATCGACCACCGCGCACTTCGGCGGCGGCCCGGCAGCGGTTCCGGCGGCCCCGGTCAGCGCGCGCGGCAGCGGCTGGTACGAGGTGTTCATCGTCCTTGTGATCGTGGCGGGCCTGGTGGTGCTCGCCGGGGGCGTCGGGCTCTACCTGACGCAAGGAGCGCGGCGGACATGACGGAGATCGACGACTACTCCGCCCAGGTGCTTGACGTAGTGGATTCGATCCCGGCCGGGCAGGTCATGTCCTACGGCGACATCGCGGAGTACCTGGGCGTCGGCGGCCCCCGTCAGGTCGGCCGGGTGCTGTCCCAGTACGGCGGCGGTGCCCCATGGTGGCGGGTGATCCACGCGGACGGCTCGCCGGCGGCCGGGCACGAGACTGCGGCGCTCGCGCACTACCTGGACGAGGGGACGCCGCTGCGTTCGGCGCGCCCGCCGGTGCGGGTGAACATGCGCCAGGCGCGATGGAAGGGTAACTAACCGGGACTCGAATGTCGGTAGCCCATGGTGAAATCGAAGCACGATGAACGGTTACCGACTCGTCCGCCGCGAGCTGTCTGGCGCACCGCCGGTACGGCCGGTGCTGGACGAGGCGCAGCAGCGGGTGGTCGACCACAAGGGCGGGCCGCTCCTCGTCCTTGCCGGACCAGGCACGGGCAAGACCACGACGATTGTCGCGGCGGTGGCGGACCGGGTCGAGCGGCGCGGCATCGACCCTGGCCGCATCCTGGTGCTCACGTTCAGCAGGAAGGCCGCAGGCGAGCTGCGCGACCGGATCACCGCCAGGCTCGGCAAGACCACCTCCGAGCCGCTCGCCCTCACCTTCCACAGCTACGCCTACGCGCTTGTCCGCAGGGAGTTCGTGCTGGCGGGGGACCAGCCGCCGCGGCTGCTCTCGGCACCGGAGCAGTTGCTTGAGATTCGCAGGATGCTGCGCGGCGAGGTCGCTGACGGTGGAAAGAACTGGCCCGGTGACCGCCGGCCGGCGCTTGCCACCCGGGGCTTCGCCGAGGAGCTGCGCGACGTGCTCATGCGGGCGGCGGAGCGCGGGCTCGACGGCAAGGCGCTGCGCCAGCTCGGCCGCCGGTCAGGACGGGAGGACTGGGTGGCGGCAGGGGCGTTCCTCGACCGCTACTCCGCCCGCTTCGACCTCGCGCCGGTGCCCGCCTACGACTACGCGGAGATCGTCAGGATCGCCGCGAGCCTGCTCGACCGGCAGGCTACTAGGCAGCGGGAGCGCGACGCTTACGACGCGGTGTTCGTCGACGAGTACCAGGACTGCGACCCGGCGCAGGAGGCGCTCCTGCAAGCCCTCGCCGGCGACGGCAGGGACCTAGTAGCCGTCGGCGACCCGGACCAGTCGATCTACGCCTTCCGCGGCGCGGACGTGCGCGTGCTCACCAGCTTCCCCGACCGGTTCCACGGCGCGGACGGCGCGCCGGCCCCGGTCGTCGCGCTGCGCACCTGCCGCCGCAGCGGCCCGGTACTGCTTACCGCGTCGCGCCGGATCGCGCGCAGGCTGCCGGCCGCGCCCGGTGGCGACGCCGCCGCGCACCGCCGCCTGATCCCGGCGAAAGACCTGAAGGCCGGGCAGGTCAGGATCTGCGTCGCGGACACCCAGGCGCAGGAGGCGGCCGTCGTCGCTGACGCCCTGCGCAGGGCTCACTTGGCGGACGGGATCCCGTGGCCGCGGATGGCGGTCCTGGTGCGCTCGGCGCAGCATCAGGGTCCGGCGCTGCGCCGTGCCCTGATCGCCGCCGGGGTCCCGGTGGCGGTCGCGGGCGATGAGCTGCCGTTGCCCGACGAGCCCGCTGTCCGGCCGTTCCTCATGCTGCTGCGCTGCGCCCTCGACCGGGCCAGGCTCGACGAGGAGACCGCGGCCGAGCTGCTGACCGGCCCGCTCGGCCAAACCGACAGCCTGGGCCTGCGCAAGCTGCGGCGGGCCTTGGGCGGCGTGCCGCTCGGCGAGGTGCTCACCGACCTGCGGGCGCTCCGCCTGGTCAGCGACCGGGTAGCGGCGCCGGCCTGGCGGGTGGCCAGCCTGCTGACCACGGCCGCCCAGCAACTCGCCGCGGGCAAGAGCGTGGAGGACGTGCTGTGGGCGGTCTGGCGGGAGTCGGGGCTCGCCGCGCAGTGGGAGGAGCGGGCCGAGCATGACAGCGCCGCCGACCATGACCTGGACGCGGTGCTCGCGCTGTTCGAGGCCGCGGCGCGGTTCACCGACGACATGCCGCCCGGCAGCCCCCGTCTTTTCCTCGACAGCCTGACCGGGCAGGAGATCGCCGGCGACACGCTCGCCGAGCAGGCGGTCCGTGACGACTGCGTCCGGGTGCTGACCGCGCACCGGGCCAAGGGCCTCGAATGGGACGTGGTGGTCGTCGCCGGGGTCCAGGAAGAGGTCTGGCCCGACCTGAGGCTGCGCGGTGCCTTGCTCGGCGCCGACGAGCTGGCCGAGGTGACCGGCGGGTCCGTGACCAACACGTCCGCCGCCGGAGCGCCGTCAGACGTCGCCGCCGCAGCGCTGGCCGCCCGGCTGCTCGCCGAAGAGCGGCGGCTGTTCTACGTCGCGGTCACGCGCGCGCGGCGGCTGCTCATGGTGACCGCGTCCGGCGGCGACGAGCAGGACCAGCGGCCGTCCCGGTTCCTTACCGAGCTCGCAGGCGACGACATCGAGATCGAGCGGGCCAGCGCCGCGACCCGGTGGCTGTCCCTGCCTGCGCTCGTCGCGGACCTGCGCAGGACCGCGACCGACCCAGCCAAGCCGGACACGCTGCGGGGTGCCGCCGCCCGCCAGCTCGCCCGGCTCGCGGACGCCGGCGTGCGCGGCGCTGACCCGGCCACCTGGTACGCGCTCACCGAGCTGTCCGACGCCGGGCCGATCGTCGGCGACGGTGAGCGGGTGCGGCTGTCCCCGTCGCACGTGGAGACGTTCACGCGCTGCGGCCTGCGCTGGCTGCTTGAGTCCGCCGTCGGCGCCGGGCACCCCGACGTCCTGCGCCACCTCGGCACGGTCATCCACGCCGCCGCGCAGCTCATCGCCGAGGGCGCGACGGAACAGCAGGTGGCGGGGCGGATCGACGACATCTGGCACCACCTGGACTTCGGCAGCGTGTGGTACGGGAACAGGCAGCGGGAGCTCGCGGAGAAGATGGTCCGCAAGTTCCTCGACTGGCACACCGCCAACCCGAGGGAGCTGCTGGCGACCGAAGAGGCGCTTAAGGTGCGAGTCGGCCGGGTGGAGATCACCGGCCGGGTCGACCGCCTTGAGGAAGACGGCCAGGGCCGTGGCGTCATCGTGGACCTGAAGACCGGCGCGTCCGCCCCGCATGACGGTGACCTCGACCGCCACCCGCAGCTCGGCGTCTACCAGCTCGCTGTGCTCCTCGGCGCGTTCGAGCGGTTCGGCGTGACCGAGCCCGGCGGTGCCGAGCTCGTCCAGGTCGGCAAGGCCGGCTACACGCTGAAGGCGAAGGTGCAGCGGCAGGGCGCCCTGCCCGATGACCAGGATCCCGGCTGGGCGCGGAAGCTCGTCGACGCCGTGGCCGAGGGCATGGCGGGCCCGGTTTACCAGGCCAAGGTGAACCCGGGCTGCCGCACGTGCCCTGTCGCGTCCTGCTGCCCGGTCAACCCCGGCGGAGGACAGGTAACGCCGTAAGCGGCGCGCGCGATGTATAACGCCTTAAAGGAATCTTCAGGCTGCCTGTACATTGGACAGGCAGGAGGTAACCATCCGTGGACTATGTGAAGAGCCAGGCGCCGGCCGCGAAGGCGAAAGACGATCGGCACGCCTGGGCGGAGCCAGGGGTGGAAGACCTCGGCGACGGGCTGTACCGGATACCCCTGCCGCTGCCAGGCGACGCGCTGACCGCCGTCAACGTCTACGCCATGGTCAGCGACAACGGCGTGGACCTGGTCGACGCGGGCATGGCGATCGCGCAGGCCCGCGAGCGGCTGACCGAAGCCCTGGAGCAGCTCGGCTTCGGCCTGCCGGACATCAGGAACTTCCTCATCACCCACATCCACCAGGACCATTACACCCTCGCGGTCGAGCTGCGGACCACGCTGCGCGGCCAGATCGTGCTCGGCGATCAAGAGCGGTCCAATATGGCCGCGATCAGGGACGTCTCGGCTGGCCGCGCCGAGGTCGGGTTCATCGAGATGCTCGGCCGGATGGGCGCCGCCGGGCTGGCCGAGCAGGTGCGCGCCAAGATGGCGCCGCGCCTCGCCGACCCCCAGCCGAAGCTGCAGTGGTCCGACCCTGACCGCTGGCTGCCCGACCGCGCGGTGATCGACCTGCCTGGCCGGGCGCTGCGCGCCATCCACACGCCGGGCCACACCACCGGGCACGTCGTGTTCCACGACGAGGCGGCGGGCATGCTGTTCGCCGGCGACCACGTGCTGCCGCACATCACCCCGTCGATCGGGTTCCAGCCGGTCATCACCCGCACGGCGCTTATCCAGTACCTGAGCTCGCTGCGGCTGATGCTCACGCTGCCCGACACGAGGCTGCTGCCCGCGCACGGCCCGATCCAGCCGTCCACTCACACAAGGGTGCACCAGCTCCTTGAGCACCACGAGACCCGCCTCGCCCAGACCCTAGAGGCCGCCAGTGCCGGCCCGATCACCGCCTTCCAGGCCGCCGGCGTGCTGCCATGGACTCGCAGGCAGCGTAAGCTCACCGAACTCGACATCATGAACCAGCTCCTCGCCACGGGCGAGACCGCCGCCCACCTTGAGGTCCTCGTCGCGCGCGGCGACCTCATCCGCGACCGGACCCCGGACGGCCTGGACTTGTACCGCCTCCCACCCGCCGCCCCAGCGACCGAATAGCAGGGAAATGACCGGGGGCCGGGCAACCGCCAGGGCGGTCGCGCGCATCAGGTGGGTATGAGGCTCATTCAAGGCGGTCCGGTGTGAGAGGCGCGCGGGACGCCGAATACACCGAGTACGTCCAGTCACGCATGCTGTGGCTGCGGCGCGTGGCGTACCTGCTCTGCCAGGACTGGCAGAGCGCCGATGACCTGGTGCAGTCCGCGATCACGCGGCTGTACACCCACTGGGGCAAGGCCCGCGATGCCACGAGCATCGACGCGTACGTCCGGACGATCCTCGTCCGCTCCTTCTTCTCGGAACGCCGCTCCGCCTGGTCCCGCCGCGTGCTGCTTGTCGACCGGCACCTCGATGCGCCGGGCCGCTCCGCCGACCACGACGCCCGCCTGGACGTGCAGGCCGCCCTCACGACGTTGCCGCCGCGCCAGCGCGCCACCCTCGTCCTCCGCTTCTACTGCGACCTCTCCGTCGAGGAGACGTCGCGCGAACTCGGCTGCACCGTCGGCACCGTAAAGAGCCAAACCGCCAAGGGCCTGGAGTCGCTCCGCCGCGCGCTCGGCCCGATCATGGCCGAGGAGTCCTGACATGTCCGACCACGACATGCGCACCCTGCTGCGCGACTTGGCCGACAGGCCGGAACCCGCCTCAACCATCGACCTGGCGGCCGCCCGCCGCACCGGCAAGCGCCGCCTGTGGCTCCGCAACGGCGGCATCACCGCCGCGGTTGCCGCCATCGTGCTATCGGTGGCGGTCGTGATTCCGCGGGAACTGGCGGCCCCCGCCCCCTCGGGCAACCCCACGGCCACCGGGTCGAAGGACCACTTCAACCCGTTCATACCGGACGCGGCATTCGGTTACGTGCCGCCGGGGTACGAGCTCAAGCCAGTGCAAGGATTGTCTTCGCAAGGATTCACCTCGACCGCGAACGAGCTGACGTTGTCCGTCAAGCAAACCAGCGGCGGCGGCTCCATCACCTTGGACGTCCTGCACAAGGGCGATTGCGGCAACGTGAGCATGGATCTGAACCTGATCCCCGCCTACCGGGCGTCGCACGCTGGCAGCAAGGATCCCGCGTGCCGGGGACTCGGATCCGGGGTGGTGGTCACAAACCCGCCCGTGCGGGCCCCGGACGTGGCCGGCCGGCCGGCCTACTGGCTGAACACGCCTGATTGGTCCATGCTCGCCTGGCAGTACGCGCCGGGCGCGTGGGCGTTGCTTGAGGCATTTACGCCAAGCACTAGCCGCGCCCCCATCACTGCGGACCGGCCCGTGTTGCTGAAGGTGGCCCGCACCGTTAAGTTCGGCCAGACCAAGCCGATCATGTTCCCGTTCAAGCTCAGCGGCGCGATCGCGTCGGGCTGGACGCCGAACTCGGTGTTCTTCACGGTGACGCCGTCGGGCCAGTACCTCGCGAACATGCTCGAAGAGACAGCGCCTGCCGTCGCAGTGCGGGGACAGGGCACCAGCACGACGCCGAACCCCCTGGCGACCGAAGACGCGGCGGGAGCGTATGCAGAAGTCGCAGGACCGGTCAATTTGCTGACCATCATCGCGAGCACAAAGCCCTATGACTTCACGTGCGCTCCGGAGAACCCCCCGGGGAACTCCCTCATCGTCCCGATAACATCCGTCCGGCAGATCGGTGGCGTTTCCTGGCTGTTCCAGACGGATCCCAAGTCGGCCAAGCTGAACGGTAAGTCCTACGACCTGCCGACCGTGGACCAGGCCTGCAACCAGCAACCAGGCGACGGCTTGCGGGTAAACGTCCGGCTCGATGTGCCCCTCGACCACACAGTCCCCAGCTTTACGGCCCTTCTCGACGGCCTCAGCTTCAGCGCCGACCCGCAAACCTGGACAACCACCCCACTCCCCGGCTAACCCGGTCCTGGTTGCCGCCCGGCGTGTGCGAAGCTGGATCCGTGATCAGGAACATCGTCCTCGTCAAGCTCAAGCCTGGGCAGGACCCCGCGGTAGTCGCGAAGGCACAGCAGGCTTTCCTGGAGCTCAACTGCCCTGGCACGCTCAGCTACGAGATCGGAGACGATCTCGGGCTGCGCGAGGGCAACTGGAGCTTCGCGATCGTTGCCGACTTCACCGACGCGGCGGCGTACCGCGCCTACGACCAAGACGCCGCGCACAATCAAGCCCGCGCCGTGCTCGGCCCGCTGACTGAGCAGATCGCCCGGATCCAGTTCGAGCTGCCCTGACCGCTTTCACCAGGCCGCCGAATGTCGGTGTCGTCTGGTGAAATGAGGCTGTGGAAAGGTATACGGCCCGGGAGCTGGCGCGGGTTCTTAGGCTGCCGGAGCCGACGCCGGAGCAGACTGCGGTGATCGAAGCGCCGCTCGGGCCGCTCGCCGTCATCGCGCCGTTTGCCAGTTTCGACGAGGTTGTCGAGGAGGCGAACCGGCTGCCGTACGGTCTCGCCGCCTACGCCTATACGCGATCGGCCA
>Ga0134126_10009053_pt1 | contig 12544 bp, 8 predicted proteins | sample KB31752_FD_96881 | JGI IMG/M metagenome (GOLD analysis project Ga0134126, IMG submission 96881) | Terrestrial soil microbial communities with excess Nitrogen fertilizer from Kellogg Biological Station, Michigan, USA - KB3-175-2 | ecosystem: Environmental > Terrestrial > Soil > Unclassified ...
CCGCCGATGACCAGCCAGTATCTCAACATCACCAAGAACAGCTCGCTGGCGATCGCGATCGGCTATCCCGACCTGGTCGCCGCGGTGAACGTCACCATCAACCAGACCGGCCAGGCGATCGAGAACATCCTGATCATCATGGCGGCGTATCTCAGCGTCAGCCTGTCGATCTCGGCGTTCATGAACTGGTACAACAAGCGCATTGCGCTCCGGGAGCGCTGACATGACCGACGTCATGCCCACCGGCGAGCGCCGGCAACTCGCTCCCCCGACCGTCGAGACCGGCGTGTTCGGCTGGATGCGCAAGAACCTGTTCTCGAGCTGGGGCAACGGCATCACCACCATCGTGCTGGTACTCGCCGTCGCCTGGATCCTGTCGAACTTCCTGCACTGGGCGGTGTTCACCGCGACCTTCGACGCCAAGAGCGGCGCGGAGTGCCGCGGCCATGGCGCCTGCTGGGCGCTGATCCGCGAGAAGTACCGCTACATTTTCTTCGGCTCGTTCCCCTACGAGCAGCACTGGCGGCCGCTGTTCGCGGTCATCGCCATGCTGACAATGCTGATCACGAGTGCAGACCGGCGGATGTGGAACAAGCGGCTGATCGCCATCTGGGGCATCGGCAGCTTCGTCACCTTCCTGCTGATGTTCGGCGAGATCAACATCTCGATCAGCCTGATCCTGTTCGTGGCGCTGGCCGCCGGCGGGCTGGGCATGATCCTGCGCGGCGCCATCGCCCCGCCGGGCGAGCTGAACGGCTGGCGCGCGCTGGCCGGCATCGGCGCGGCCGGCCTCGTGCTGCGCGTCTTCGGCATTCTGCCGGCCTGGAGCCTGGCCATCGCGCCGTTCAGCTACGTCGAGACCGGCCTGTGGGGCGGCATCCCGGTGACGATCATCCTCGCCACCTACGGCCTGGTGTTCGCCTTCCCGCTCGGCATCCTGCTGGCGCTCGGCCGGCGCTCCAACATGCCGCTGATCAAGGGCCTGTGCGTCGGCTTCATCGAGCTGATCCGCGGCGTGCCGCTGATCAGCCTGCTGATCATGGCCTCGGTGATGCTGCCGCTGTTCCTGCCCTCGGGCATGAGCATCGACAAGTTCCTGCGCGCCCAGGTGGCGGTGATCCTGTTTGCTGCCGCCTACATTGCCGAGATCATCCGCGGCGGCCTGCAATCGCTCCCAAAGGGCCAGTTCGAGGCGGCCGACGCGGTCGGGCTCAACTACGTGCAGAAGACCGTGCTGATCATCCTGCCGCAGGCGTTGCGCGTGGTGATTCCGCCGCTGATCAATACCTTCATCGGCTTCTTCAAGGACACCTCGCTGGTGCTGATCATCGGCATCTTCGACTTCCTGAACACCGCCAACCAGGCGCTGGTCGATCCCAACTGGGCGGGCTTCCCGGCCGAGGTCTACCTGTTCGCCGCGTTCGTCTACTTCTGCTTCTGTTTCTCGATGTCGCGCTACTCCAAGTATCTCGAGATCGAGCTCAACAAGGGGACCCGCCGCTGATGGCCACCGCCGCCCAACCCAAGCAAGATCTCTCCACCGCGCCGTCCGTCATCGCGCTCAAGGGCGTGAACAAGTGGTACGGCCAGTTCCACGTGCTCTCCGACATCAACCTCGACGTCAAGCTCGGCGAGAAGATCGTGGTGTGCGGGCCGTCGGGCTCGGGCAAGTCGACGTTGATCCGCTGTATCAACCGCCTGGAGGAGCACCAGCAGGGCGACATCGTCGTCGACGGCGTCACGCTCTCCAACGACGTCAAGAACATCGAGGCCATCCGCCGCGAGGTCGGCATGGTGTTCCAGTCGTTCAACCTGTTCCCGCACCTCACCATCCTCGACAACCTCACCCTGGCGCCGATCTGGGTGAAGAAGATGCCGAAGAAGGACGCCGAGGAGATCGCCATGTCGCTCCTGAAGCGCGTGCGCATCCCCGAGCAGGCCAACAAGTATCCCGGCCAGCTCTCGGGTGGCCAGCAGCAGCGCGTGGCGATCGCCCGCGCGCTCTGCATGCGGCCCAAGATCATGCTGTTCGACGAGCCCACGTCGGCGCTCGACCCGGAGATGGTCAAGGAGGTGCTGGACGTGATGATCGAGCTGGCGCGCGAGGGCATGACCATGATCTGCGTCACCCACGAGATGGGCTTCGCCCGCGCCGTCGCCGACCGCGTGATCTTCATGGATCGCGGTGAGATCGTCGAGCAGAACGAGCCCGAGGAATTCTTCGCCCATCCGAAGAACGAGCGCACCAAGACCTTCCTCGGCCAGATCCTGCATCGTTGATCATTGGACCGCGCGCATCGTGCGCACTCATGATCATGAGGCGCGCAGGATGCGCGCGGTCCGCTTGAGAAGAACATGAAACTCCTGATCACCGGCGGCGCGGGGTTCATCGGCTCGGCCGTCGTCCGGCACGTGATCCGAACCACCGACTGGTCGGTCGCGAACGTCGACAAGCTGACCTACGCCGGCAACCTCGAATCGCTGGCAGAGGCGCGCACCAGCAATCGCCACCGCCATTTCCAGGTCGACATCTGCGACCGGCCGGCGATCGACGCGATCTTCGTCGAGGTGAAGCCCGACGCCGTGCTGCATCTCGCCGCCGAGAGCCACGTCGACCGCTCGATCGACGGCGCGGCGCCGTTCATCGAGACCAACGTGCGCGGCACCTACGCGATGCTCGAGGCCGCGCTCGCGCACTGGCGCACGCTCGACGGCGAAGCGCGCACCCGCTTCCGCTTCCAGCACATCTCGACCGACGAGGTGTTCGGCTCGCTCGGCCCAGTGGAGAAAGCGGGCGGCCGATTCACCGAGACCACGCCCTACGCGCCCAACTCGCCCTACTCGGCGAGCAAGGCTGCATCCGACCACCTGGTGCGCGCCTGGCACCACACTCACGGCCTGCCGGTGCTCACCACCAACTGCTCCAACAACTACGGGCCCTATCACTTCCCCGAGAAACTGATTCCGCTGATCATCATCCGCGCGTTGCGCGGCGAGCGGCTGCCGGTCTACGGGCGCGGCGAGAACGTGCGCGACTGGCTGCATGTCGAGGATCATGCCGAGGCGCTGGTCACCGTGCTGACGAAGGGAAGGCCGGGCGAGACCTACAATGTCGGCGGCGACAGCGAGCGGCGGAACATCGATGTGGTGCGCGCGATCTGCCGGCTGCTCGACGAGATGCTGCCTGAGAATCCCCATCGGCCGCACGAGCGTCTGATCGAGTTCGTCACCGATCGCCCAGGCCATGACGCGCGCTATGCCATCGACGCTTCGAAGATCCGCCGCGAGCTCGGCTGGCGGCCGCGGCACGATTTCGAGCAGGGGTTGCGCGACACCGTCCGCTGGTTCCTCGACCACAAGCCGTGGTGGGAACGGGTCATGAGCGGCGCCTATCGTGGTGAGCGGCTGGGGCTGGTCCGCGAATAACCACGGAGGTTCGGCAACCGCCGGGAGGCTTCTCCGTTGTCTCCGCGCCAAATCGAACCGAGGAGATACCCCATGCGCAGCCTGATTGTCCTGGCTATCGCCGCGCTGTCGATCGCGGCCTGCAGCTACCGCACCGAGACCGTCGAGCATCAGTCGGCGTCCGGCCGTGCCGTCGTGACCGAGAGCTCGAGCATCGGCACCCCGACGGTCGTCGTGCACGATCACGACTGATCGTCATAATCGTCGAATCGAAGGGCGGGGCCCACGGGCCCGCCCTTCGATGTCCCAGCAAGATCACGCTCCTCGCGCGCGCGATTGTTCATAGTCGCGCGGGTTTGAGGAGATGACGATGGATCGGATGGGAAGGCTGGGTGGGTCGGCCGAAGTTTCCAACGATACTTTCCAGGACTCCATGGCGCGCCTGTCGGTTCATCTCGCGACGCGCCATCCGACGCATGCCTTGCCGGAGCTTCTGCCGCCACCCCGCCGCTTTCGGGTCGCATGGCCGTATGTCCTGCTGGCCGCCATCGTCGGCGCCGGCGCTGTCGCCTACCCGTATTATCAATGGCTCGTGCAGGACGATGCACCGGGTCCGTCCGCGCATCATGTCACCGCGGCAATTTCCGCGCGCACACCCGTGCTGGCCGCGATCGCTGTTGCACCGGAATCTGCTCCGCCTCCGCCGCCGGCTCGCGCGCCCGCCAAGGTCGAGCCGCCCGTCATCGATGTGGCGGCCTCGATCCCAGCGCCCCCGGAGCCCGCACCGCCGGTGACCCTGCCGGGGCCGTCGACCAGCCCGGCCCCGCAAACGCCCGAGATCGCGCTCAGTCGCTCGGAGATCGTCGAGATTCAGAAGCGCCTGACGTCGCTCGACATCAATCCCGGCCCGATCGACGGCGTGGTCGGCCCGCGAACGACCGCCAGCGTACAGAAGTACGAAGCGAAGGTCGGCCATGCCGTCACGGGCAAGGTCGACCGAAGCCTGCTCGCCCTGCTGCGGCAGGATCCCGACGCGTCACCCAATCTCCAGGCGCACGCTCCCTAGTTCGGCGCTTCTCTCGGCCGTTGGTCGCGCCCGCTAGGGCATATTCCGTCGAGAGAACTCATGCTCCGGAAGACGATGAGACGCCGTCGCTTCAACGGAACATGGTCTAGAGGTCGTTCGACGCCGGCTGCAGTGTGCGTGACGGGAATACCGGTGCGCCGCCGACCTTTTGCCGGCGATCATCGATCGTGCGCAGCAGCCATTCGAACTGGTCCTCATCCACCGGCTTACCGATCAGGTGGGTGTTGCCGATGGCAGCGACCTGCGCCTTGATCGGAGGACTGTCCGCGTAGGCGGTGCAGAACACGAACGGAACGTCGCTGTTGGCACGGATGAGCCGCGCCGCGCGCAGGCCGTTGTCGCGACGGCCCAGCCGTATGTCCATCACCACCAGATCCGGGCGCTCGTCCTTGACCAGGACCATCGCGCCGATCTCGGTGTCAGCCGTCCCGACGACCTGGTGCCCCCAGTCCTCGAGCATCAAGGTGAGTGCCATCGCGAGGATCACCTCGTCCTCGATGATCGCGATCTTCACGCCTTCCCTCCGTCGTATCGCTTTCACCATATGGACGGGTGCACACCCTGACACGTGATCAAAGTGTGGCGCAATCCGCTTCAGGGCCGATGGAGTCCTTGGCGGACGTCGCTCAAATCCCGATTTTATCGCACTTTTTTGCAACTCTTGTTTCAGTCCAACCGGAAACCCACAACGAGTTGCGTGGCCACAACATAGTCACATCCACTAATCGCGGGGAGAAACGGCGCTGTGGATATGAGGTTGCCCGACCACAGATCGGTCACAAGGCACGTTCGCAACCATCACATAACACGGGCTCCAGTTTGCGATCAGGCCGGGGGGTCAGACACAAACCGCAGAGACGACATCGGCTTTTTCGGTGTCGAGACGGACGGGCAGCGAGGCGCCCGCCATGCCGCACGACGTCGCCCGAGCGATGACATCGAGCGGTGGAGACGACCGCGACACGAGCAACATCAACATACGAGGGTACCCGACATGGCGACCACGGCGATTGCTAACGGCGCAACCGACCTCAACTCCATCCTGCAGTCGGCAATGGCCGGCAGCTACGTCGCCCAAGGCTCGGGTCAGACCTTCACCGTCTCCAGTACCATCGTCATCCATGTCACCAGCACGACACAGGGTCCGCTCGGGCTCGATCTCGGCGGCGGCACGATCGTGTCCAACATCACCAACGGCTCGCCCGTCATCCAGGTGGTGGTCGATCCCGGCGTCGACCTGCGCTACCTGACCTTCTCCTACCTCACCATCCAGGGCAACGGCAGGGAGGGCGACGGCATCCAGGTCGTTGCCGCCGGCAACGACCGCTGGGTCTACAATTTCAGCGTCAACAACGTCACCGTGAACCATGTCGGCGGCTACGGCCTCGACGTCCAGGGCAGCGTGTTCGAGGGTCTGGTCTCGAACTCCTGGATGAACAACGACGGCAAGGGCGGCGCCTACTTCTCGCACCTCGACGGCGGCCAGGTGAGCGCCCTGCACTGGTTCGGCGGCGGCTTCCAGAACAACGGCGGCGCGGGCCTGATGCTCGACAACGGCGCGCGCGACATGAGTGTCGACGGCGCCAAGTTCGTCGGCAATGCCGGCGGCGGCATCAATGCCGAGTCGGGCATCACCTCGGTCAGCAACAGCGACTTCCAGGACAATCACGGATCGGCCATCGCGATCCAGAACTACGGCAACTTCAACAACAACACCTTCGAGAGCACCGGGGCGCAGACCGTCGGCATCAGCGGCTGGCTGAACGGCGATGCGACGGTGGTCGGCAACACCAGTACCTGGCATGGTTCCGGCGCCGACCCGACAACCCTCGCCAACCTGCAGGGTTACGGAAACGTCTACGCCACGGGCGATACCGGGAAGCTCGTGACCGGCTCGAGCCTGTCGCTCAGCGGACTGGGCGGCGGCGACGCGGCTTCGGTCACCCACAGCAGCAGCGGCGTCGCGCTGCCCAGCCTGTCGGGGGTGACGTCCGCGACCACCGCCGCGCCCGCAGCCACCCACACCGGCAATCCGGTCGAAACCGCACTGAATGCCGCGGCAGCCGGCACGGCGCAGCACCTCGCCAGCTCGAACTACTCGGTGAGCTCACCGATCGTGATCCACCTCACCAGCGCCGACCAAGGTCCGATCAACATCGATTTCGGCGGCGCCAAGATCCAGTCGAACATCAGCGGCGGCGGACCGGTCATCGAGATCGTGGTCGACCAGGGCGTGAACGTGAGCTCGCTCACGATCTCCAACCTGATGATCAACGGCAACGGCGCGGAGGGCGACGGCATCAAGATCGTCGCCGACGGCGCCGACCGCTCGATCCAGAATCTCGGCATCAATCAGGTCAACGTCGAGCATGTCGGCGGCATCGGCCTCGACATGATCGGCAACGTGCACGGCACGGTGTTCGACTCGTGGATGAACGGCAATAGCGGCGGCGGCGCGCGCTTCGCCAACGGCGCCAACGGCGGCGTCGCCGACGGGCTGGCGTGGACCGGCGGCGGCTTCCGCAAGAACGGCGTGGCCGGCCTGATCCTCGACAACGGCACGCATGACATGAAGGTGACGGGCGCCTACTTCGTCGAGAACACCGGCGTGGGCATCGACGCGACCTCGGGCATCACCCTGGTCAAGCAGAGCGGCTTCGAGAACAACGGCGGCACGGCCGCCGTGGTCAACGGCACCGCGAACTTCGTCAACGACACCTTCTCGACCTGGGGCCCGCAGAAGACGGCGATCGGCGGCTACCTCAACGGCGGCACGGTCAACATCTCCGGCATCGACAAGGAGTATTACGGCTCCGGGTCGGACACGAGCGTGTTGGCCAACTTCCAGGGCAGCGGCACGGTCGCAATTGCGGGTAGCGGCAATGTCGTCGCCGGTCCCAACGTCACGGTGACCGGCAGCGGCCTGACGGCCTCGAACGTTGGCGGCATTCCTGCCGGACTGGCGGGCACCACGACCACGGGCACGGGCACGGGCACCGGAACCGGAACCGGCACGAGCACGGCCGCACCGGTCCTGACCGAGGCGCTGGTCTCCGACACCGGCTCGTCGGCGAGCGACGGCATCACCTCCTCCGCCGCCCTGAAGGGCACGGCGGATGCCGGAGCGACGGTCCACTTCACGGTCGACGGCACGGCGGTCGCCGCCACGGCGACAGCCAATGCCAGCGGCGCCTGGGCCTTTACTCCGACCGGTCTCGCCGATCGCCAGCACATGGTGGTCGCCAGCGAGACCAACGCCGCCGGCCAGACCGGCAGCGCCAGCCTCACCTTCACGCTCGACACCAAGGCGCCGACCATGACGGAGGCTCTGGTGGGCGGCGGCACGAGCAGCGCCACCGGCGCCCTCGCCGGCACGGCGGCACCCAACGCCGTGGTCAAGTTCACCGTCGATGGCGCGGCCGTCACGGGCACGGCCACCGCCGACGCCAGCGGCAACTGGAGCTATACGCCGAGCGGCCTGTCCACCGGCACTCATACCGTCGTGGCCAGCACCACCGATGTTGCCGGCAACACCGGTTCCGCGTCCCTCACCTTCACGGCGACCACTGCCACGGGTAGCGGCGGCACCGGCACGGGCACGACGACCGCTTCGTCCGGCACCGCACCGGCCTTCATCGGCGGCAGCTACGCCAACGGCCAGATCACGGTGACCGGTACGACTCCGGCGGCCAACGAGACCGTCTGGGTCTATGACGGTAGCGACTGGGTCGGCGCCGTCACCAGCGACGCCAACGGCAAGTTCACGTTCACCGAGTCGGCGGCCAGCGGCTCGAGCCACACCTTCGGCGCCATCGCCATCGATTCCGCCGGCAACCACACCAAGACGGCGTCGGCCTTCACCTACACCGCCGTGGTCTCGGCTCCGCCGCCCGCGGCACCGACGGTGACGGCGGTGCTCGCGAACGACACCGGCAGCTCGGCGACCGACAAGATCACCTCGGTCGCGGCGCTGTCGGGCACGGCCGATCCCAACGCGACGGTCCACTTCACCGTCGACGGCACGGCGGTCACCCAGACCGCCACGGCCGACGCCTCGGGCAAGTGGTCGTTCACCCCGACCGGCCTCGCCGACGGCCAGCACACGGTCGTCGCCAGCGAGACCGACGTGGCGGGCAATGCCGGCTCGGCGTCGCTCAGCTTCACGCTCAACACCAAGACCGGGGCGATCACGGAGACGCTCGCGCACGACACCGGCACCTCGGCGACCGACGGCATCACGTCGAGTGCCGCCCTCACCGGCACCGCCGCGCCCAACGCCGTGGTCTCGTTGACGGTCGACGGCAAGGCCGTGACGGCCACCGCGACGGCGGATGCCGGCGGCAAGTGGTCGTTCACCCCGACCGGTCTCGCCGACGGCGCCCACACCGTCGTGGCGACCCAGACCGATGCGGCCAGCAATGCCAGCTCGGCGTCGCTCAGCTTCACTCTGGACACCACGGCGCCCGTGGTGACCGCCCAGGCCATGGCGGGCGCGCAAACGCAGGGCCTGACCCTCGCCGCGACTTCCTCGGTCGGCTCGACGGCCTCCGCGTCGGGCGTCACCGGCACGGGCGATGCCAATGCTACGGTGCACTTCTCGATCGACGGCACGACCGTCACCCAGACCGCCGCGGCCGACGCGACGGGCGCCTGGTCCTACACGCCGACCGGACTGGCGATCGGGTCGCACACCGTTGTAGCGAGCGAGACCGATCCCGCCGGCAACACCGGTCAGGCCTCGCTCTCGCTCGCGACGGGCACCGCTACGGGCACTGGGACCGGAACAGGCACAGGAACGACGCCGGCACCGACCGTGCCGGTCTTCACCGACGCCAGCTTCGCCAACGGCCAGGTCACCGTCATCGGCAGCACGCCGGCCGGGAACGAGACCGTCTGGATCTACGACGGCAGCAACTGGGCGGGCTCGGCGACCAGTGACGCCAGCGGCCACTTCACCTTCAGCGAGGCGGCCGCCAGCGGCTCGAGTCACAGCTTCGGCGCGATCGCCATCGACTCGCTCGGCAACATGACCACGACCGGCGCGGCCTTCGCCTACACGGCCTCGGGCACGGGTACGGGTACGGGTACGACCACGGATACGGGTACGGGTACGACCACGGGCGGCTCGACCTCACCGCCGCCGGCGGCCAGCGGCCTGCCGGCGGTGACCGAGCATCTGGTGAGCGACACCGGCGCTTCGGCGACCGACGGCATCACCTCGAGTGCCGCTCTGACCGGCACGGCCGATGCCGGCGCGACCGTGCATTTCGCGGTCGACGGCAGGTCGGTCGCCACGACCGCCACGGCCGACACCGCCGGCCATTGGACCTTCACGCCCTCGGGCCTCGGCGACGGCTTCCATACGGTGGTCGCCAGCGAGGCCAATGCGGCGGGTGCGACGGGTGCGGCCTCCATCGGCTTCACCTACGACACCCATGGCCCGATCCCGACTTTCACGGGCGAGAGCGTGGCCAACGGCACGGTGACCATCGCCGGCACCACCGGCGAGGCGGGCGACAGCGTCACGATCTACGACGGCAATAGCTGGCTGGGCGTCGCCACGACCGGCGCCGACGGCACCTTCAGCTACAGGGCAAGCGCGTCGGCCGGCGTCCACAGCTACGGCTCCTTCGCCGACGGCCCCGCGGGCGAAGGCCACACCGTGGCGAAGGCGATCCTGGGCAGCACCGGCGCCGACGCGCTGGTCGGCTCGACCGCCAACGACGTGATCGTCGGCAACGGCGGCAACGACGTCATCACCGGCGGTCTGGGCGCCGACAGGCTCACGGGCGGCAGCGGCAACGCCACCTTCACCTACAACACCGCCGCGGAGTCGACCTCCGCCGCGGCCGACACGATCACCGACTTCCACCATGGCGACAAGATCGACTTCACGTCGATCGCCGGCATCAATGCCGCCAACCGGACGCCGGCCTTCCAGGGCTACCTGACCGGCACCGGCAGCCAGACGGTCAACGCGCACAGCGTCGCCGTCATGGAAGTCGGCGGAAACACCCAGGTGCTGGCGAATACCACCGGCACCGCGGAGACGGTCACGGCGACCGACACGCACGCCGCCGACATGAAGGTCACCCTGGTCGGCGTGAACCTCGCCCTCACCGGCACCGACTTCCACCACAACTAGCGATAAGAGGACCGGGTATTGAAGAACGTTTCCAAGACGTCTTCCGAGCTCTCCACCCTGCTGCGTTCCGTCGTGCCGTATCTCGGCACGGCGGGCGCCTTCAGCCTGGCGATCAACCTGCTCTACCTCGCCGGGCCGCTCTACATGCTGCAGGTCTACGACCGCGTCGTGCCGTCCAGCAGCGAGACCACGCTGGTCATGCTGACCCTGGCCCTGCTGATGGCCTACCTCGCGCTGGCCGGCCTCGACGCCATGCGGGCGCGCATCCTCACGCGGGCCAGCGTCAAGCTCGACCGCAGGATCGCGTCGGCCGTGATGACGGCGAGCATCGACCAGCCGATCGGCGGGGCGCGCAGCCAGTCGCTGCGCGACTTCGACACCTTCCGCCAGTTCGTCAGCGGCGCCGGCATCCACGCACTGTTCGACCTGCCGTGGGCGCCGGTCTACATCGCCGTCACCTTCATGCTGCACTGGAGCCTCGGCGTCTTCGCGCTGGGCTGTGGCGTGCTGCTGGTGATGATGGCGCTGCTCAACGAGTGGCTGGTCGGCAGGCAGCTCGGCGGCGCCAACGCCGCGGCGGCGCGCAACTACGCCTTCACCGAGATGAGCCTGCGCAACATCGAGGCGATCCGCGCCATGGGCATGACCGAAGGCCTGCTCAGGCGCTGGGGCACCGACCGCGACCAGATGCTGGGCCGCCAGGTGCTAGCCAGCGACCGTGCTGGCGCGATCCAGAGCGTCATCAAGTTCCTGCGTCTCAGCATGCAGTCGGTGATCCTGGGACTCGGCGCCTACCTCGTGATCGAGCACACGGTGACGGCGGGCGCGATGTTCGCGGCCAGCCTGCTGCTCGGCCGCGCGCTGCAGCCGGTCGAGCAGGTGGTCGGGACCTGGCGCGGCATCGTCGCGGTGCGCGGCGCGTTCCGCCGCCTGCATCAGCTGTTCTCGGCGATCGCCAGCCGGGGCCCCGAGCTCGCGCTGCCCAAGCCCACCGGCAAGCTCTCGGTCGAGGGCGTGAGCTACGTGACGCCGGGCAGCCCGCGGCCATTGCTGCGCAACGTCTCGTTCGAAATCGACGCGGGCGAGATCCTCGGCATCATCGGCCCGTCGGGCGCGGGCAAGTCGACACTGGCGCGCCATCTGGTCGGCGTGCTGGCGGCGACCGCCGGCACCGTCCGGCTGGATGGCGCCGACGTCGCCGCCTGGTCGCGCAACGGCCTCGGATCGCATGTCGGCTACCTGCCGCAGGACATCGAGCTGTTCGCCGATACGGTCGCCTGCAACATCAACCGCTTCCAGCCGGGCGACGACCCGGCGGTGCTGGAGGCTGCCCACATGGCGGGCGTGCACGAACTGATCCTGCGCCTGCCCAACGGCTACAACACCGCGGTCGGTGAAGGCGGCGCGGTCTTGTCGGGCGGCATCCGACAGCGCCTCGGCCTGGCGCGTGCGGTCTATGCCTCGCCCAGCCTGGTGGTGCTCGACGAGCCCTCCTCCAACCTCGACGCCGACGGCGACGTGGCCCTCGGCGACTGCCTGCTCGAGCTCAAGAAGAAGGGCGTGACGGTGGTGCTGATCTCGCACCGTCCCGCCTCGATCGTCGCCGCGGACAAGCTCCTCCTGCTGAAGGACGGCGCGGTCGAGCTGTTCGGGCCGCGGCTCGACGTGCTCGCCAAGCTCGCGCCGCGTCCCGTCAATCGCCCGGCACCCGTCACGGCGCACGTGAGGTCGGCATGAAGGAGCTGCGCAACGCCGGCTTCGCCGTCGGCTCGACCTGGCGGCCGGCCATCATCGGCTGGTCGATTATCGCCGTGTTCTTCGGCGGCTTCGGCGGCTGGGCGGCGCTCGCGCCGCTCAACGGCGCGGTGGTGGCCAATGGCGTCGTCAAGGTCGACGGCAACCGCAAG
>Ga0134126_10009054_pt1 | contig 12544 bp, 10 predicted proteins | sample KB31752_FD_96881 | JGI IMG/M metagenome (GOLD analysis project Ga0134126, IMG submission 96881) | Terrestrial soil microbial communities with excess Nitrogen fertilizer from Kellogg Biological Station, Michigan, USA - KB3-175-2 | ecosystem: Environmental > Terrestrial > Soil > Unclassified ...
CAGGTCGAAGAAGTGCGCCGCGCGCGAAAAACTCTGCGGCAGGTTGTGCTTGAGCCACAGCAGTTTCGGCGTTTCCATCTCGGGCGAAATGATTCCCCCGACATAGTCGAGCACCTTGTGGTGGGTGGCGTTGATGCGGCGCGCCTCGGCCATCGCCCGATGGTCCATCCAGACGATGATATTGCGCCCGGCATCGCCCGAACTGCCGACCGGCAGCGGGCCACCCTCGGCATCCACCACCACCAGCGAGCAGGTGGCATCGAAGCCGATGCCGCGGATTTCGCCCGGCGCGACGTCGCTGAGCTTCACCGCCTCGCGCACGCAGGCCGCGACGGCGGCCCAGATCTCCTCGCCCGATTGCTCGGCGATGTCCCCCGCCTCGAGGTGCAGCGTGATGTCGCGCTTGGCCGACGCCCGCATTTCGCCTGTCGCATCGAACACCCCGGCCCGGGCGCTGCCCGTGCCGACGTCGACGCCGATATAGTATCCAGTCATGGTCTTGTGCTTGTCCCCACCCGCATCAGATATCCTCGCTTTGCGGCAGGATGACCAGATCCCGGATGGTGACATTGCGCGGTCGCGTCAGCATGAACAGCACCGCGGCGGCGACCTCTGACGGCTCGATCAGCGCGCCGCTCGCCAGCGCCTCGTCGAGCTTTTCCTTCGGCCAGTCGCTGAGCAGCGCCGTGGCGACCGGCCCGGGGGCCACCGCCCCGACCCTGAGGCCGTGCTTGGCCACCTGCCGCCGCAGCGTGTGGACGAACGCCTGGATGGCGTGCTTGGAAGCCGTGTAGATCGGCTCCCAGACCACCGGCACGTGCCCGGCCACCGAGCTGGTGACGATGATGTCGCCGGTCTTGCGCTCGACCATATGCGGCAGCACCGCGTGCACCGAGCGGAACACCGCGTTGACATTGAGGTTGAGCATGCGGTCCCAGGCGTCGGGATCGCCGTCCAGCACCTCGCCCCCGATATAGGCCCCGGCATTGGCGTGGAAGATGTCGAGATGGCCGGTCTGCTTGAGGATTTGCGGCAGCATGCCGGTAACGCTCGCCGGCTCGGTGAGGTCGACGACCAGCGGCAAGGCCCTGGGGCCGAGCCCCGCGCACAGCTCCTTGAGCTTGTCGCCGGCCCGATCGATGAGCACCACGGTGGCGCCTGCCCCCAGCATGGCCTTGGCGCATTCGAACCCGATGCCCGACGCCGCGCCGGTGACCGCCGCGACCTTGCCTGCTAATTCCTCGGCCATCATTGCTTTCCTTCGATTTGAACTTCTGGTTCGGCTGGCCGGCTCAGGCGCGGCCGTGCGACAGGCGCGACCGGCGCGCCAGCGAGTCGACGATGACGGCGATCGCCAGCACCCCGCCGGTGATCATGTAGCGAAGCGAGGACGACAGATCGAGCAGCGTCAGGCCGCTGGCGATCGACTGGATGACGATGATGCCGAGCAGGGCCGAATAGGCGCTGCCCCGGCCGCCGAACAGGCTCGTGCCCCCGATGACCGCCGCCGCGATGGCATTGAGGTTGACGTCGCCGGTGCCGGCCTGCTGGCTCGCCGAAGCCAGCCGCGATGCCGACAGCACCCCGCCGAGCGCCGCGAACGCCGCACACAGCATGAAGGCGCTGGTGTAGATCGCCCGAACATTGATGCCGGCGCGCCGCGCTGCCTCGCGATTGCCCCCGACCGCCGTCATCGAGCGGCCCCATTTGGTCCGCGTCAGGGCATAGTTCACCGCGACGACGAGGCCGACGAACAGGCCGAACATCCACGGCACGCCGCGATCCTGGTTGAGGTAGAACGCCCCCAGTTCGAGCACGACCAGGATGGCGACGGCCTTCACCACGAGGCCGCCGGGCGACGCCGAAGAAAGCCCCGCCGCGCGCCGCCGCGCCGCGGTGCGATAGCCGGTCGCAAAGGTCGCGATGCCGGCCAGCGCCGCGATGGCATAGGCAACCCAGTGCGGCATCACCAGCGTCTGGCCGAAATTCACCAGCGGCGAGCCATAGGGCAAATTGATCGAGCCGGTCGACCCCAGGATGTAGAGCTGCATGCCGAGCACGGCCAGCAGGCCGGCCAGCGTCGACACGAAGCTCGGCATGCCGAAGCGGTTGAACAATAGCGAATAGAGCAGGCCGATGACCGCCCCGACCGCCACCGCGCCGATGATCGCCAGCCACACCGGCCAGCCGGCATTGACCCACAGCACCCCGACCATCGCCGAGGCGAAGCCGCTGACCGAGCCGACCGACAGGTCGATCTCACCCACCATCAGGATCAGCACGATGCCGAGCGCGATCACCCCCACGGTGGAGGAATCGAACAGCAGGTTGACGAGATTGTTGCTCGACAGGAATACCGGATTGAGACTCTGGAACACCGTCCAGATGATCACCAGCCCCACCACCACCGGCAGCGAGCCGAGATCGCCCGACCGCACGCGATCGAGGAAGGCCCTGATGGCGCCGCCGACTCCCGCGTCGTGCCTGAGCCGTTCGTCGCCGCGATCGAGCAGGGGCGAGCTCGGGGTATCGCTGCCGTTGTCGGTCATGGCCGTCCCTCCTGCCCGGCCTCGGCCTGCGCCTGGCGCCGACCGGCACGGCGCGACACCGAATTGTTGGCCGCCCCGGTTATGGCGCTGACCAGTTCCTGGTTCGAGGCATCGGGATAGAAGATGCCGTTATTGCGCCCGAGCCTGAGCACCACGATGCGATCGGCGACGGCGCGCACGTCCTCCATGTTGTGGCTGATCATCAGCACGCCGAGGCCGCGCTCGCGCACCCGCTCGATCAGGTCGAGCACCTCGGCGGTCTGCGCCACGCCAAGCGCGGCGGTGGGCTCGTCGAGCAGGATCAGCTTCGGCTCGAGCAGCAGCGAGCGGGCGATGGCGACCGTCTGCCGCTGCCCGCCGGAGAGCGAGGCGACCACTTCACGCACGCTCGGAATGCGCGCCGACAATTCGTTGAGCAGCGTCCAGGCGCGGATTTCCATCCCGACTTCGTCGAGCCGGTAGGGGCTCGTCTCGCGCCCGAGAAAGATATTGGCGACAACATCGAGGTTTTCGCATAGCGCCAGATCCTGGAACACCGTGGCGATGCCGAGCCGCAGCGCCGCGCTCGGATCGGGCATGGTGACCGGCTGGCCGCCAAAGGTAATGGTGCCGGACGTCGGTTGATGCACGCCCGCCAGGATTTTCACCAGGGTCGACTTGCCGGCCCCGTTGTCCCCGACCAGCGCCACTACCTCGCCCGCATGCACGTCGAGGTCGATGCCGGTCAGGGCCGACACGGCGCCGAAATTCTTGGCGATGCCCCTGAGGCTGAGCACCAGCTCGCCCGCCGGCGCGGGGCTGTCCAAAGGTTCTGTCATGTCGGCAATCCTCCCGCTCTGCACCAGCTGCGCAGCGCCAGTTTGCACGCGTCGCCGGGACAAGCAAAGCGTCTCTGCCCGGCCGCCGTTGCGAGCGGCCGGGCAGTCTTGCTTACTGGGTGATGCCGAGCTTCTTGCAGCCATCGGCATACCGATCGACGCACAGCGTTGCCGCCGGCACGATGTTCTTGTCGATGATCTCGGCCTTGAGGTTCTCCGCCGTGACCACCGCGGGGGTGAACAACTGGGAGGGCGTGTCGTAGAGGGTCATCTCGGCCTTCGGCGTTTCGCCCGAGAGCAGTTGCACCGCGACATTGGCGGCCGCGGCGGCGACGATCTCGCTCGGCTTGGAGATGGTGTTGTACTGGTCGCCCGCGATGATCAGCTGCAGCGCCGCAATCGTCGCGTCGTTGCCGGTAACCGGCGGTACCGGATCGACGCCGGCCGCCTTGAACGCCGCGATCGCCGCGCCGCCCGTGCCGTCATTGGCGGCGACCACCCCGAGGATCTTCTTGCCGAAGCGGGTCACCTGCCCGGCCGCCCATTGCTGAGCCTTGGGCGGGGCCCAGTCGGGCGTGTCGTATTCGGCCAGGATCGGATAGCCGGAATTGTCGAGGCCCTCGTGAATGCCCTTCTTGATCAGGCCGGCCGCCGCGTCGGTGGGCGAGCCGTTGATCTGCAGCACGCCGGTGCCGTCGGCCGCCGTGATGTTCAGCGCCTTGAGGTGCTGCACCAGCGAGTCGGCGATCGCCTTGCCGATGCCCTCGTTGTTGAACGACACGTAGTAGTCGGCCTTGCCCTGCGGGATCGGCCGGTCATAGGCGATGACCTTGATCCCCTGGCTCTGCGCCTGCTTCACCAGCGAGGCGGCGGCGCTCGAATCGACGGGATCGAGCACGATCACCTTGGCGCCCTGCGAAATCACCGAGTTGAACTGCTGCTGCTGGCGCGTCGCGTCCGCATCGGCGTTCTGGTAGAGCACGGTGCAGGTATCGCAGAGCTTCTTCATCTCGGCGACGAACCCCGGATGATCATGCTCCTCGTAGCGGGTCGAGCCCTGGTCGGGCATCAGGAAGGCAACGGTGGCATTGGCGACCGGCGCGGCAACGGCAAAACTTGCCGTCCCGGCGAGGAGGCTGAACGCAAGCGTCGCCATGGTCGTCTGTTTCCAAGCGAATTTGGTCATTCGGTATTCTCCGTTTCGGGTGACTGTTGAGGCGTATCTCGAGACAAAGCGGCTCTATCGCGGGCCGCCCGTGGCGCACCCCCGTCAATAACGTGACGCGTTTTTTCGGTCCTCCTCCCTCCTCGTTCAGGCGGCTTCGGCCGCTCTTGTGTTTTCGGCCAGCAAGGCCCGGAAGCGCGACGGGGGCATGCCCTTCAGCGCCAGGAATTGACGGTTGAAATTTGAGACGTTGTTGTAGCCAACGGCAAAGCAGATTTCGGTGATCGGCAGGTTTGCTTCGCTCATCAATAACTGACAGGCGAGATTGATCCTGAGCCGATTGACATATTGCACCAGCGCCATGCCGGTGTGCCGGCGGAAGCTGCGCGAAAAGGCACTGGGGCTGCGCCCGGCGATGGCCGCCAGGTCGCTCTCGTCGAACGGCTCGGTGAGATGGCAGTTGATATAGGCGAGGGCTTCGTTGACCCCGGCCGACATGAAACCGGACGGGTCGGGCAGATAGCTGGCGCTCGCCAGCGACCGGACATCGGCCGCCCGGCTCAACGCCCCGGCGACGCCCATGAACAGCTCGATCCGGCGCACTCCCTGCGCCGCGCACAATTCCTCCAGCAGCGGCGCCACGAGCGCCGCCGTTGCCGGCGAGAACAGCGCCCCGCGCCGGCTCACCTCGAGCACGCCGGCGAGGGCGGAAAGCTCCGGCAGCGCCCGCATGGCATCGCCGATGAACGCCTCGGAAAATTGCACGATGCGACTGCGCAGCGGCACCGACTGGCCTTCCGGCACGTCGCTGATCCAGTTATGCGGCAGATTGGGCCCGGTCAGGATCAAGTTACCCGGCTCGAACTCGCCGATGAAATCGCCGACGAACACGTGCCCGGTGGTCGCTGCCACGAGGTGCAGCTCATACTCGGGATGAAAATGCCAGCGCACGGTGTGGAACGGATAGCCGTGCGCCCACGCCTTGAACGACTCGCCACGCCGGATCTGGACGACCTCGAGGTCCGGATTCATGCCGCTCCCTCCTCGCGCCTCGTCCAGACTTCTCCAACCGGATCGGGCGCCTCGCCTCACAGCGCGGGTTCCCCGCTTGTCTGCGATAATAGAAGTCTAGGCGTCGCCGGCGCCTCCCGCCACCACGGTACGGGCACCCGATCGATACTTTTTTGACATTTTGTGGCCAGATCAGGACCAAATCCGCGCATCGAAGGGGCCGGGGCCGAAACGGCTGGCGCGTGAATGGCGGCAGGGGACGGCCGTCAAGGCCCCCTCACCCGCCGCTGCGCGTCGACCTCTCCCCCCAGGGAGAGGTGATCTGAGGCACGGCCTCGCCACACCTTCACCTCTCCCTTCGGGGGAGAGGTCGGATTGCGTCCGGGTGAGGGGGCCTTGGCCGCAAACTGCAGTCTGGACGAACCTGCAGACTACTTCTGCAGCACCAGCACGTAGTCGAGCGGCCGGCCGTTCTCGTCGCTGCCCACCGGGGCCCGATAGCTGCCACCCCTCGGCGCCGCCGCCTGGTATTGGCCCGTCCGCGGGTCGAACCAGCGGGCCTTGCCACCGGCAAAGCCGATTGTCGCCTCGCCCCCGGCCGGAAAATACACCACCGCCGTATGGTCATCGGCGATGGCCAGCGGCTTCTCCCCCGCGGCAAATGTGCCGCTCACCAATTCCGGCGCCCTCCGCAAGGTGTGAAAAGGCACGTCGCTGGTCAGAAAATCCTTCAACACCACGATATCGGCGACGCCCGGCAGGTCCTTGTCGAGCTCCATCCACGGCCCCCAACTCGGCTCCTGCCCGTTGATGATGCCGAGCGCCTGCGTGACGCCGCGCCAGGCGGCCCGCCGTGTGTGGTTGCGGTCGCAGAATTCGTGGTGCGGAATCTTGTTCTTGTACGCCGGGTTCCGCTCATAGCCCCACTCGGCAAAGATCGCACTGCCCGGCCAGCCGTCGAGGGCGTGCGCAATCACGTCCTCGATGCCCGCGGCGAGCCAGGCGTCGTCCTTGTCGCGCGTGCCCCAGGTCTGGAACATGATCGAATCCACCGCCTCGGGATCGGCCCGGAAGCGCTCGGCAAAGGGCGGGATCACCGGCCCGTTATGGGCGGAAACGATCTTGCCGTGCGGCGCCGTCGCCTTGATCCAGCGGCTGATGCGCATGGCGTAGCGATCCGCCGCTGGCTTCCAGTGCCAGTCCCCGTTCGGATAGTATTCGTACTCGTTGAGCGGCGTCCAGAAGTAGACGCAATTGTAGGCGTCGTAGCGCGCGATGAGATAGCGCATCCACAGCTCTTCCCATTCGGCCGTGAACCAGACGCGATGGTTGAACGGGAACTCGAACCCCCAGCCTTCCATGATCATCTCGAGGCCGATCTTGCCCTCGGCCTCGATCGCCGCCACCGAGCGGTCGATCGACTGGAACCAGTCGAGGTTGAACAGGTCGAAGCGCGGCGCCGACCGGCTCCCGCCCCACGGCCACATCCGCTTGGTCTGCCATTCGAAATCGCCCTCGGGGGGATGGAATTCGCTGCTGGTCAGGCGCACCCGCATGAGGTTGTGGCCCTGGCTGGCGCGCCGCTTCAGGAAGCCCGGCACATCGCCGCCGCAATATTCCATGCCGAACAGGTCATAGACGGTGTCGCCGATGGCAAGGAACGGCTCGCCATTCTCGTAGTGAAAGCCCCAGGCGCGGCCCGGCGTCGCCTTGAGGAACCCCCGGCCGGTGCTGGCCGCCACGGTGAATTCGCCCGATACGTCGAAATCGGCATTGTGCGGCCGCGACCGGAGCAGGAAGCGCCACGCCCCCGCTTCGCCGGGATTGAACCGCACCCGCCATGTCGCATTGCCGTCGTAGAACGCCGGCATCACCGCCTCGCGGCCGTCCGGGCCGGTGAACACCGCCTCGACCAGCACATCCGCGAACGGGCTCGCATAGCTTTGGCCTGAAGTGAACGACCACTCTCCGACAGTGCGCTGGCGCAGGGTCTGGGGACCGGGCATGAGAATTCTCCAAAGTTGGGTGCGACCGCTCAGCCCTTCACGGCGCCGGCGGTCAGGCCGGTGACGAAATAGCGCTGCAGGAACAGGAAGATGACGAGGACGGGGATGATCGAGATCAGCACGCCGGCCATCAGCAGGGTATATTGCGACGAATGCTCGCCCTGGAACTGCATCAGCCCGAGGGGCACCGTCCGCTGATCCTTGGAGCTGATCAGCACCAGCGCCAGCAGGAATTCGTTCCACGTCGCCAGCGCATCGATGATCGCCAGCGCCGCCAGGGCCGGCACCGAAAGCGGCACCATGATGCGCCAGAAGATGGTGAACTCGGAGGCGCCATCGACGCGCGCCGCCTCGATCAGCTCCGTCGGGACCAGCCGGAAGAAGCCGCGCAGCACCAGGATTTGCAGCGGCAGCCCGAACGCCACATAAGGCGGCATCAGCGCGAACAGCGTATTGGCTATGCCCAGTTCGCGCATCATCACCACCAGCGGCTGCAGGGCAACCTGCACCGGCACCGCCAGCCCGACGAGAAAGAACAGGAAGATCCAGCCATTGCCGGGAAACTTCATCTTGGCGAGCGGATAGGACGCCAGCGCCGCGATCAGGATGCCGAGCGGCACCTTGGTGAAGATGACGAACAGGCTGTTCTTGAAGTAGGTCGAGAAATCCCCGGTCACCCACGCCTTGGCGAAATTCTCCCAGTGAATTTTCTTCGGCAGCGAGAAGATGCCGCCGCCGAGCAGGTCGCCCTGGCTGCGCACCGAGGTGGAGATCACCGCGATCACCGGCAGCATCCAGATCAGCGCCAGCAGGATCAGGGCCGCGAGCAGCACGCCGTCTTGCCAGCGGCGCGGCGCGGCGTTGGCGGGAGCTGTCGTCATGGCGCCCTCAATCTTTCGACATGTGACGGATATAGGGGATGGCGATGACGAGGATGATCACCGCGATCAGCCACGCCAGCGCCGCGCCGTACCCGGCGTGGTAGTACTGGAAAGCCTGGAAATACATCCACGTCCCCAGCACCTGCGTCACCCGGCCGGGGCCGCCATAGGTCATGGTGTAGATGAGGTCGAACACCTTGAAGCCGCCGATCACCGCGAGCGACAGCACGATGACGTGGCTCTCCCCGAGCCCGGGCAGGGTAACGTGGCGGAACTGCTGCAGCCCGTTGGCGCCATCGATCCGCGCCGCCTCGTAATATTCCTTGGCGATCGACTGCAGGCCCGCGAGATAAAGGATCATCGGAAAGCCGATGCTCGCCCACACATAGGTGATGAAGGCCGAGGGCATCGCCGTATCGTAGCCCGAGAGCCATCCCCCCGCGAACCGCCCGAGCCCGATCGACCTGAGGATCAGATTGATGGCACCGAAATTCGGATTGTACATCCAGCCCCAGATCAGCCCGACCGCGACCAGCGGCAGCACCGCCGGTGCGTAGAACAGGGTGCGCAGCACCACCGTGCCCCTGAGGCCGCGATTGAGCGCCAGCGCCAGCAGCAGCCCGATGCCGGTCGGTATGATCAGGCAGCCGAGGGTCCACACGATGTTGTTGACCAGCGCCTGCCGCGCCACCTCGTCGCCGAAGAAGATGTTGATGTAGTTGCCAAAGCCGATGAAGGTCATCGTCTTCGACATGCCGTCCCAGTCGAAGAAGCTGGTGTAGAGCGACACCAGCATCGGATAGACGAGAAAGCCGAGATAGATGATGAGGGCCGGCGCGAGGAAGAGATAGGGCGTCAGCATCGCCCAGCGAAACTTCCGGCGGCGGCGGGGCCGCGCCCGGACCGGGGCCGCTGCGGCGCTGGTGCTGAGGCTCGTCATCGTGCATCCCGGGGGAAGTCGGTGGAAGGTGAGGCCCGGCCGATCATCGCAATGACCGGCCGGACGCTGCCGTCGGGAGTCGTCTCAGGCGGCCGCTGGTCAGGCCGGCTGCTTGGCCTTCCAGGCGTCAACCTGTTCCTGGAACTGCTTGGCGCCATCGGCCGGCGTCAGCTTGCCGGCAATGATGCCGTCCTGCACCGCAAAGAAGCTGTCCATCAGCTCCTTGACGAAGGCCTGGTCGGTCGGCGGATAGGCCGGCCGGTCGGACTGCACGATGTCGACGATCTGGCAGGTGATCGGGGTCTTGGTGCAATCCGGCTTCATGCCGATCAGCGGTGAACCCTGGAATGCCTCCGGGTGCGCCTTCTGCGTATCGAGGCTGGCGATGTAGTCGATGAACATCGCCGCCTGGTCCGGATGCTTCGAGCCGGCCGAAATCATCCACTGTTCCGGGAAGGCGGAGTAGCGGTCCGGCGCGTGATCGGTCGGGGGCAGGAAGAAGCCGAAATTGGCCGGGTCCTGTTCCGCCTGCACGATCGCCGGCTCCATCCACGGCCCCTCGAGCACCATCGCCGCCTGCCCCTGGTAGACCGGGATGCGGGAATCGTCGGGGGCGACGTTGAGGAAGTTAGGCACCAGCCAACCCTTGTCGATCCAGTCGCGCAGCCGCTGGTAGGCGGCAACGACGCAAGGCTGGTCCCAACTCACCTTGAGCGCGTTGAGCTGGTCGTGCACGTCGGGTCCGCAGGTCGTTTCCGTGAAGTAGTCGACGAGGCGCATCACGTGCCAGCCGAACTTGCCGCCGGTCGAAGCGCAGTAGATGCCGGCATCCTTGAGCTTCGAGCAGACCTGCTCGAACTCGGCATAGGTCTTCGGCACTTCGAGGTTGTGCGCCTTGAAGATGTCGGTGCGATAGAACATGCCCATGCCCTGTCCGTGCAGCGGCACGCCATACATCTTGCCGTCGATCTTCAGGCGATTGTCGATCCACTGCGGGAAGCGCTCGCCCCATTTGTATTTCGCATAGTCATCATCGAGGGCGCGAACCTGCCCGGCCTTGATGAACGGCCCCGAGATCGAGCCGCCCCACATGAAGAACACGTCCGGGGGATCGCCGCTCGCCATCGCGGTGCGCAGCACGTCCGGATAGACTGCAGCGCCGCTCCCCGCGACGGTGTCCATCTTCACCTCGATATCGGGGTGCGCCTTCATGAAATCGTCGAGAACGGGTTGCCACAGTTCGACTGTCGGCCCGTCGAAGACTGTCGCCAGTCGCAACTGGACCTTGTCCTGCGCCAGGGCGGGGGTTGCCATGACGGCTACCGCTCCCAGCACCGCTAACATCAGTGCCTTCATTCGCGTCGCTCCTCCTCAAGACCCTCGGGGATGAAGTTGCCGAGTATGGTATAGTCATTATACCGATAGCGCGATTGTCACAACCCTTAATCCCGGCTGCCGGTCATCCGGTGGGGCCAATTGGGGCGGCTTTCGCCACCGTCGTCATTGCGTCAGGAACACTGCCTTGTGCAGCGCGCCGTGATCTCTGGCGAGTTGGGCGAACACCGCCGGCGCCTCGGCCAGCTGAAACTGCGAGCCGATGTCGGGGTAGTGGATCTTGCCGCTCGCCAGCAGCGCGAGGCTCTCCGGAAAACAGGCCGTCGAGGCGCGCGAGCCGACGATGGTCATTTCCTTGCGGGTGAAGTCGAGCCCCGGAAAGCTCACCGCCGTGCCCTCCTTCACCAGCCCGACAATGACGATCCGCCCCCCGGCGGCGACATAGTCGACGGTCTTTTCCATGACGCCGGCATTGCCCGTCGCCTCGATCACCACCGGCATGCCCTCGCCATTGGTCAGCCCTCGCACCCGGTCGAGAAAGTCCTCGCCGGCAGGCACGGGAGTGGCGCCGAACTGCGCCGCCGTCTCGAGCCGTTCCGGCAGTACGTCCGACACGTAGGTCTTGGCGCCGATGGCGTTCGCGACCTCGACCAGCGCCAGCCCGATCGGCCCGGCGCCGAGGATCAGCACGGTATCGTCGGCAGTCACCTGGCCGCGCCGGCAGCACTGCACGCCGATGGCGACCGGCTCGGTGAAGCTCGCCTTGTAGGGGCTCATGCCGTCGGGAATGGCGAACAGCTTGTCGACCGGCGCCACCACATAATCGGCAAAGCCGCCATCCTGGTGCGCCCCGATGATCCTCAGATTGGCGCAGCAGTTCGGCTTGCCGACGCGGCACGGATAGCAGTGGCCACAGCCGAGGAACGGCTCAACCACGACCCGCGAACCGGGCCGCGGCCCGGCCGTGTCGGGGCCGAGCGCCTCGACGTGCCCGGCGATCTCGTGCCCCCCGACGCGCGGATAGCTGACATAGGGGTTGCGCCCGAGATAGATATAGAGATCGCCCGCACAGAGCCCGGCGGCATCGACCCGCACCAGCGCTTCGCCGGGTCCCGGCGCGGGGCGCTGCCTGTCCTGCATGGTGAGGTCGAACGGCGCGCCGAAAACGGCTGCGTGCATGGTCAGTCTCCTTATTTGGCGAGGCCGGGCGACAGCCCCAGCCGGTCGAACCAGACGAGCCCGTCGTCGGTGTTGCCGCGCGGCTTGTACTCGCAGCCGATCCAGCCGGCGTAGCCCAGCGCATCGATGGCGGCGAGCACCCGGTCATAGGCAATCTCGCCCTCGTCGGGCTCGGCCCGCGACGGCACCGCCGCGATCTGGATGTGCCCGATCACCGGCAGCAGCGCCTTGAGGCGCGGCAGGATATCGCCCTGCCCGGACCCGACATGGTAGCAATCGAACATCAGCTTGATATTGGGCCGCCCGACCTTGCCGATGATCTCGGCGGCGCGTTCGACGGTCGAATAGAAATAGCCCGGATTGTCGCGCGGATTGAGGGCTTCGAGCAGCACCCCGACGCCGGCGGCTGCCGCTTGGTCGGCCGCCGCAGTCAGGTTGGCGACCAGGGTCCGTTCGGCCGCCGCATCGTGCCCGTCGATGGCGCCCGCCATGGCGTGGATGAAGGGCGCGCCCAGTACCTCGGCATAGTCGAGCGCTTGGGCGAAGCTCGCGGCGAAATCGGCTTCCCGGCCCGGCAGCGCGCCGAGCCCGAACTCGCCCGGCCGGCCACGCACCGTATTGAGCCCCACCACCTCGACCCCGGCGTCGCGGCACGCCGCG
>Ga0134126_10009055_pt1 | contig 12544 bp, 15 predicted proteins | sample KB31752_FD_96881 | JGI IMG/M metagenome (GOLD analysis project Ga0134126, IMG submission 96881) | Terrestrial soil microbial communities with excess Nitrogen fertilizer from Kellogg Biological Station, Michigan, USA - KB3-175-2 | ecosystem: Environmental > Terrestrial > Soil > Unclassified ...
GGATAATCGAGCGCGAGGCGATGGCCGGTGCGCCCGCCGCGATCATGGCCGATGACATGGAACCAGGCGAAGCCGAGCGCGCGCATCAGACCGAGCTGATCGGCCGCCATCGTGCGGAAGGAATAGGTTGAGTGATCCGGGAGGCATTTGGGCTTGCCCGAATCGCCATAGCCGCGCAGATCGGCGCAAACCACGGTGTAGCGCTCGGCCAATTTCGGCGCCACGCGTGCCCACATGGCGAGGCTTTGCGGATAGCCATGCAGCATCAACACCGGCGGGCCCTCGCCACCGATGACGCAGGCGATCTCGACATCGCCGACCGTCACTCGCTTGCGTTTGAAGCCTTCGAACATGGCCAAACCATAGCATCCCGCGAGCGCCCTGCCTCGCGGGCGTTCAAGCCTCGCGATTGACAGTGACGCGCACAATCCCCATACTTTGTGTTTCCCTCCAAGGGGTTGGAGAAGGCGATGCGGGTAGGACGCGGGAGAAAGCTCCGCGAAGGGTTCGGGCGACGACGCTGAAGGCTGTCGTCGTGCTTTCCCTTTTCACCCACTTGCCGGAGAGACTTTCGTGATTCCAGCTATTTTGCCGACTTACGCTCGGGCCGATGTGACGTTCTAGCGGGGCGAAGGCCCCTATCTCATCGCCACCGACGGGCGCAAATATTTGGATTTCGGCAGCGGCGTTGCCGTCACCGCCCTGGGCCATGCCCATCCCCATTTGATCGAGGCCCTGACCGGCCAGGCGCAGAAGCTCTGGCATTGCTCCAACCTCTACCAGATTGCGCCGCAGCAGCGGGCTGCCGAGCGGTTGGTGGCTGCCAGCTTCGCCGACACGGTGTTCTTCTGCAATTCGGGTGCCGAGGCGATGGAAGGCGCGATCAAAGTCGCGCGCAAATATCACGCCGAGACCGGCCATCCCGAAAGATACGAGATCATTGCCTGCACCGGCTCGTTTCACGGCCGCACCCTGGCGACGCTCGCCGCCGCGGGCAATGAGCGTTATCTGCGCGGCTTCGGCCCGCCGGCACCGGGCTTTACACATGTACCCTATAACGATCTCGCGGCGATGCGCGCGGCGATCAAGCCGGAGACGGCGGCAATCCTGGTCGAGCCAGTGCAGGGCGAAGGAGGGCTCGCGACTGGCACGCCCGAATATCTGAAAGGCTTGCGCGCGCTCTGCGATCAGCACGGCATCCTCCTGGTCATGGACGAGGTGCAGAGCGGCATGGGCCGCACCGGCAAGCTCTTCGCGCATGAATGGTCCGGCATCACGCCCGACCTGCTGGGTGTCGCCAAAGCCCTGGGCGGCGGCTTTCCGGTCGGGGCGGTGCTCGCGACTGAGCGCGCCGCCGTGGGCATGACCCCCGGCACGCATGGCTCGACGTTCGGCGGCAATTTGCTGGCGATGGCCGCCGTCAATGCCGTGCTCGATGTGATGCTGGCGCCCGGCTTCTTCGATCATGTCAACGAGATGGCTGGGCTCTTGCGCCAACGGCTCGAGGAAGTGGTCGCGAGCCATCCGAAAATCTTCGCCGAGCAGCGCGGCAAGGGCTTGCTCACGGGCCTGCGCTGTATCGTGCCGAATACCGAAATGGTCGAGAAGCTGCGCTGGGGCGGACTCATCACCGTCGGAGCCGGCGAGAACGTCGTGCGGCTTCTGCCGCCGCTCATCATCGAAGAACGGCAGGTCGGCGAGGCCGTGCAGATCATCGACAAGGTGGCGGGACAATGGAAACTGTGACCCGCCCGGCGGTAAAGGCGCCGCCAAAACATTTTCTCGATCTCGACCGCCTAAGCGCAGTCGAACTCCGCCGCATCCTCGATCAGGCAACGCAGTGGAAGCAGAGCGGCGATCGCTCGAAGCCGCTCGCCGGCAAGATTTTGGCGCTGGTGTTCGAGAAACCGTCGACGCGCACGCGGCTCTCTTTCGAAGTCGCGATGAAGCAGCTCGGCGGCGATGTCATCACCATGACGGCCGCCGATTCGCAATTGTCGCGCGGCGAAACCATCGCCGATACGGCGAAAGTCTTGTCGCGCTATGTCGACGCGGCCATGATCCGCACGACTTCCGCCGCAAAGCTCGAAGAGTTGGCGGCGAACGCCACCGTGCCAGTGATCAACGGCCTGACTGATGCGAGTCATCCCTGTCAGATCATGGCCGACGTGCTGACGCTCGAAGAACATAAGGGCCCGGTCGCGGGCAAGATCGTTGCCTGGAGCGGCGATGGCAACAATGTCGCGGTGAGCTGGATCCATGCGGCTGTGCGCTTCAATTTCGAGCTGCGCCTGGCCTGTCCGGACAGCAACCGCCCGCCGGCACGGGTGCTCGCCTGGGCGCAGCGCGAAGGCGGCAAGGTGCGCTGCCTCGCCGATCCGCGTGAAGCCGCTACCGGCGCCGATTGCATCGTGACCGACACCTGGGTGTCGATGAACACGGATTTGAAGCTGTTCCGGCCCGAGGCGATGGCGCCCTATCGCGTCGACGAGAAGCTCATGGCATGCGCCAAGGGGGATGCGATCTTCATGCATTGCCTGCCGGCCAAGCGCGGCGAGGAAGTCACCGCGGGCGTGATCGATGGGCCGCAATCAGTGGTTTGGGACGAGGCCGAGAATCGCATGCATGCGCAAAAGGCGATCCTCGCCTGGTGTCTCGGATAACGATGTCACGCATACCGGACGACCTCGTTCAACCTTTTCAGATCGAGCCTTTCGCCCTGCGCGGCCGCCTAGTGCGGCTGGGCCCGGCAATCGATTCAATCCTGACACGCCATGCTTATCCCGCGCCGGTCGCGGCGATGCTCGGCGAGGCGATCACCTTGGCGGTCGCTCTCGCCGGCGCGCTCAAATATGAGGGCGTCTTCACGCTCCAAACCAAGGGCGACGGTCCGATCAAGCTGATGGTCGCCGATGTCACGACCGTCGGAGCGCTCCGCGGCTACGCGCAATTCGATGCCGCGCGGCTTGATGCCGGGCCGGCAACGCTCGGCCCGGTGCCGCGGCTGCTCGGTGCCGGCTATCTTGCGCTCACCGTCGATCAGGGTGAACACACCGAGCGCTATCAGGGCATTGTCGAGCTGCAAGGCAGTACGCTGGCGCAATGCGTGCATCACTATTTCCGCCAGAGCGAGCAGGTCGAGGCCGCGCTCAAAGTCGCGGTATCGCGCGTGCCGGATGCGAGCGGCGCAGCGCGGTGGCGTGCCGGCGCGCTGATGATCCAGCGCCTGCCGCGCGAAGCCTTCACCCTCGAGCGCGAGACCGAGGACGAAGCCTGGCGGCGCGCCGCGATCTTCATGAGCTCCTCGACCTCGGCTGAGTTGATCGATCCGACGCTCGCGCCGGAACGGCTGCTCTTCCGGCTCTTCCACGAAGACGGCGTGCGGGCCTATCCGCCGCATGCGCTCGAGGCCAAATGCCGTTGCTCGCGGCAACGCGTCGAGACCGTGCTGCGCGCCCTCACCCCGGATGAAATCGCCGATATGAAGGTCGACGGCAAGATCACCGTGACCTGCGAATTCTGCAGCGCGGTCTATGATTTCGACGAGGAAGCGCTCGACGCCCTCGTGCCGAGCTGATGGGAAGCCGGTGCGTCTCTGGCGGGCCGTGCAACCGGTTCAAGCCTCAACGTGTTCGGTTCGCGGAGGTTTTATGACCACTCGACGCAAATTCATTTTGAGCGGACTCTACCTCGGTTCGGGACTGACCCTGGTCTCTTGCGCGCCACCGCCCGAGGCGCCGTCCTTCCCCGATATCCGCTTCACCGGCGAGCCCCCCTTCATGCTGCAAGCGTCGCAAGTCGAAGTGCGCACGCGCTATCAGCCGGGCGATGCCGACAACGCCTTCCCGGTGTCGCCGTTGCGCGCGATCCAGAACTGGGCGCGCGACCGGCTGCGCGCCAGCGGCCAGGGCGGGCCGGCGCGCTTCACCATCGCCGATGCAACGGCGAAGATCACCGATGTCCCGGTGAAAGGCGGGATCAGTGGCACCTTCACCGACCAAGTCTCGCAGAAATACGATGTTGCGATCGACGCAGCGCTCGAGCTGCTCGACACCACGGGCGTGGTCGTGCGCTCGGCGCGCGTCACGGTATCGCGCAGCGCCACCGTGCTGCAAAGCGCTTCGGCCAATGATCGGGCCCGTACGCGCTACAACCTCGTGCGCGACATGATGTCGGATTTCGACCTTCAGGCCCAAGCGCGAATCGGCGGCGGGTTCGGCCCATATCTCCTGAGCGGCTGACCGCGCCGCCGCGCTCAGGACGGCGTTTTCGTCTCGGTGTTCTTGCGGATAATCGCGACGATAATCAGCACGAAAGCGAGCAGGCGCAGGATATAGCTCCACAGGACGTCGAGCTCGTAGCCGTTGGAGGCCGAGACGGCAAAGCCGTTGACCGCCATCAGGCAGAACGCGCAAGCAAACATCATGAACAGCGGATCGCGCGTGCGCCGCCAAAATTTCAGGAAGAAGACGCCGAGCACGAGATAGCCCATCGTCAAGACGCCGCCCAGGAATTGATAAGGGTACATGATCCTCTGTGCCTCAATCGATTTCCCAGATGAACGCGTAGAGCAGGATGCCGACCCCGATGAGCGCGGTGAAGGCGCGCGCCGCGCGCAGATCGATGCTCGCGGGCAACACGACGAGATCGAAGAATAGCATAAGGTTGTTGAGCGCGAAGGCGACGAAGGCCGCGGCGCTCCACAGCAAAAGCCGCGAGCGATTCTGCCGATAGCTGCGCAAGAGAAGCCACATCGCAACGAGACTCGTGACGAGGCAGAGTATGTACACGGTCGATTCGAAAAGCTGGGGCACGCGCCTAGTCCTTTTTGATCTTGAACGCGTCGGCGAAGGTGCGAACGCTGCTGCTCGGCGAGGAGAGAATGGCCTCGGTTACGGCGACGGGAGAACTCGCATAGGCCGCCGCAACGTCGTCGACAAGCTGATCGAGCTCTGGCGTGATCGGCCAATATTGATGCTGGTCGTTGGCGTTGCGGCTGACGAGTCCCGCCTTTTGCAGCGAATCGAGGGAATCGCCGACGATCAGCACGCTCGCCCGCAAATCGCGCACGAGCTCGTCCGCGGTCCATAAGCGCGCCCGCTGCCGCCGCAGCAGCAACAGGAGCTCGAGTTCCCAAACGGAGCGCACCGAGCCCCGCAAGAAACGATCAACAGTTGCTGGCAACATCGCCAGTCACCCGACACAACCACCCTGTTCGCACGCCGCCTTTTATCGTTCAGACATTGGCGAGCGCATGGCCGTCGAGATCGATGTGAGCAAGGAATTCACGCCGCGTCGACGGATCGCTGCGGAAGGCACCAAGCATATGCGAGGTGATCATCGACACGCCAGGCTTATGTACGCCGCGTGTCGTCATGCATTGATGCGCCGCTTCGATGACGACCGCGACGCCTTTGGGACGCAGCACCTCGGCCAGCGTGGTCGCGATCTGCGCCGTCATCTTCTCTTGGATCTGCAGACGCTTGGCGAAGACGTCGACCAGCCGCGCGAGCTTCGAGATGCCGACGACGCGCCGGTTCGGCAGGTAGGCGATATGCGCACGACCGATGATCGGCGCGAGATGGTGCTCGCAATGGCTCTCGAACCGGATGTCCTTGAGGACGACCATTTCGTCATAGCCATTGGTTTCCTCGAAGGTGCGCTGCAATTGCTCGACCGGATCGGATTTGTAGCCGACAAAAAATTCCTCGAAAGCGTGCGTCACACGCGACGGCGTGCCGCGCAACCCTTCGCGCGCCGGATCATCGCCCGCCCACCGGAGCAGCACGCGGACAGCCTCCTCCGCCTGTTCGCGCGTCGGCCGGCGAACGGCGGCAATGTCAGAAGAAGCGCGCTTGCGCCGTGATCTCGCCGCCATGAACGATGCTCCTTACTGCTAATTGAGCGGGCGCGGCTGATGCGGGCTGTCGAGCGAGAACGCGGGGATCGCCACAGCGAAGCATTCGCCGCTCGGCAATTCCATCTCATACGTCCCGACCATGATGCCCGACGGCGTCGCGAGCGGCGTCCCGCTGGTGTATTCGAAACTTTGCCCCGGCCCCAGCACCGGCTGTTCGCCGACGACGCCGGCGCCGCGCACATCCTGAACGCGGCCCTGTGCATCGGTGATGCGCCAATGACGGCGACGAAGCTGCACCGTCTCGGCACCCTGATTCTCGATCCTCACGTGATAGGCCCAGACATAGCGATTCTCGGTCGGCGAGGACTGCTCCTCGAGATAATAGGGATTGACGACGACTTTGATCGATCGGGTGACTTCGGAATACACGGCCGGCGCTCTCTCCCCCCACTCCGCCGCCATTCTCGCCCGGATCGCCGCGAGGTCAAGCCGCGCAGCACGACACGTCAATGCGACGCGCGGGCGATGCCGACCGAGCGCTCCGCCGACGCGACAGTGTTGTCGAGCAACATGGTCACGGTCATGGGCCCGACGCCGCCGGGTACCGGCGTGATATGGGACGCTTTCTCCCGGACGCCGGCAAAATCGACATCGCCGACGAGCTTACCGTCCGGCATGCGGTTGATGCCGACATCGATGACCACGGCGCCGCTGCGCACCATCTGCGGGACGATCAGCTTCGGGTGTCCCGCCGCTACGACGAGGATGTCCGCGAGGATCGTGTACTGCGCGAGCTCGCGCGTCTTGGCGTGACAGATCGCGACGGTCGCCTCGCGCGCCATCAGCATCAGCGCCATTGGCTTGCCGACGACGTTGCTCGCGCCAACCACGGTGACGTTGCGGCCCTCGACCGGGATATTCTCGTGCTCCAGGATCTTCGAGACGCCGTAGGGCGTGCAAGGCGGGAAGACGGTGTTGCCGATGACGAGGCCACCAACGTTATAGAGGTGGAAGCCGTCGACATCCTTGTCGACCGAGATCGTCGTCAGCACACGCTGCACCGAGATCGTCGGCGGCAGCGGCAGCTGCACGAGGATGCCGTGAATCGCCGGGTCGTCGTTGAGCCGGCGAACGCAATCGAGCAGCTGCTCTTCCGCGACATTGCTGTCGAAGCGGAAGACTTCGGAATGGATGCCGACTTCCGCGCTTGCCCGCACCTTGTTGCGAACGTAGACCTCGGAAGCGGGATTGGCACCGACGAGAACCACGGCAAGACCCGGCTTGGTTGCGTGTTGCGCGAGCGTCTCGACGCGGCGGCGAATGCCGGCGCGGATTTCGCGCGCGATCGCGACCCCATCGATGATCTTGGCCGTCATGTTCCGCTTATATCAAAAGGCGAGCGGCGGCGCGATTGGGACACGCGCGGCGCGGTGCCGCATCGGTCCAGGCCGGTGGGCAATGTGGGCCTATGGCTTTTCGCCTATGCGGGCGCGCCCTCCGGGCACAAACGACCGGGGAAGGTCAGTCCGCCAGTACGTCTTCAAGAGCAATCTTGCTCTTGATCAGCCCCAAGCTTTGCACCGCATCGATCCACCATTGCATTTGCGCGGGCGTCACCTCGGCGGTGAGATCGACGATCTTCGTGTTGAGCGCGACCGCCTCGGGCAGCTTCAGGTAAGTGATCTGAGTCCGCTGCGCCGCTTCCATGTTCTGGTCGATCCAGCCGATCGCCTCGCGGATGGAGGCGCGAAAGGCGGGCGCGACCTCGGGATGCGCTTTCATGTAGCTGCGCGACATGCCCCAAGCTGAATAAGGCGTGACCGGATCGGCGAGGTCGGCGAGGAAGTCGCCGGCTTTGACGCCCGTCTTCGCGGCGAGGATCTGGCCGAAGAACGGTGCGGCCGCGATCACCGCGTCGCTCGCCCCGCTGCGCAGCGAATCGTTCATCTGGTTGATCGGCACCTCGACATAAGTGACCTCGCTGGGCGCGACGCCGCGGTCTTGCAGCCATTTCATGAAAGCGATGTGCAACGAGCTTTGCAGCCCGGGCACGCCGACCTTCTTGCCTTTGAAATCGGCGGGCAGCGCGATGCTCGAATCCGGCCGGACCAGCACCCCGCCGGTGGTGCCGTGCTTCGATTGCACGCTGGCACCGGCGACGACCGCGATGTCGGCGCCGCCGGCATCGGCAAAGAGCACGATCGGCGGATTGAGGCCGGCGACGTGCGACGTGCCGGCAATGAGAGCCGCGGGCTGATTCGAGCCGACAGCGATGAATTGCAGCGTCACATCGAGCCCATGCTTCGCGAAGATGCCTTGATCTTTGGCGACGAAGGCGGGAATCCAGGGATAGCCCGGCCCATAGCTCACGGTGATTTTCGTTTGCGCCTGTACGGGCAGCGCTGCCAGCAGCAACAGCGCCGCGATCGTCGATGCTACCCGTCCCATGTTCCCACCCTCGATAGAGCCGCCCTGTTCGGTTGCGGCCCGCTGATATTGTCCGATCGATCGAGCGCCGTTAAATCGAAATTCGGAAGGTTTCGGGCTTTGCCGTCATGCGCTCGGCCACGGCGTCGCGCCAAGCCTTGACGTCGCGCGGCAATTCCAGCGCCACCGGGCGGTAGCCGTAGTCGCTGGGATCGAGTCCCGGCGGTTCCTTGCCCTCGGCAAGATCGCGCGCCGCGGTAATCAAGCGGTGCCGCGCCTGGGCGATGACGAGGTCCGAAGCGGAGAGATTTTCCTGCGTACGGTCATAGAGCGGACCCATGCTTTCGGTCATCGCGATGTCCTGCGCTTGCAGCTTCGTGACGCCCATCCAAGGCTGCCGCGGCTTCGGCGTGCCATCGCCCGCATAATCATTTGCGGCATTCTGCAACGGCTCGAACGTGGTGGGATCGACCTGCGCGTGAATATCGCTGCCGGCTTGCATCTGCTGGCGCTCGGCCTCGGTTAGCGGCCGGCCGGGATGCCAGGAGAAGGTGAACACAAAGCAATTCTCGTTGTCGATCGGAACCCAAGCATGCCCCGCCTGCGGATTGTCGCCGGGGATCGGCCAATTCGTGTAACCCGGCAGGAACCATTGGTTGACGCGCCAATAGCAGGTCGCCGCTTCCGCGTTGCGCTGGGCGGCGAGCAGCATCCCTGCGGGGATCGCTTGCGCCTCAAGCTTCGGTTGCAGCTCGCGCATGGCCCAGACTGCGGAGCGGTTGCGCGGATCGGCGGCGCGCTGACGCAGCAGATCATTGTGGAGGATGCTGAGATGCGCGCTGTCGAGATCGCCTTCCATGCCCTGCGTCCAGTGGCAGCGCTGGCGCCGCTTGGAAACGTAGACATGACTTTCCGGCACGGTCAGCCATTCCAGGCCGGGCAGCGGTGGCTGCTTGTCGCGCGGCCCCGTATAGGCCCAGACCACACCGTTCTTATCGATGCATGGGTAGGCCCGATGTTGGACCTTGTCCTTGAATTGGGTCTGCGGCGGCTCGTTCGGCATGTCGACGCAGTTGCCATTGATGTCGTATTTCCAGCCGTGATACCAGCAGCGCAGCCCGCAATCCTCGTTCTTGCCCAAATAGAGCGAGGCGCCGCGATGCGAGCAATGCTCGGCGAGAAGGCCAACCTTGCCGTCGGCAGTCCGGAAAGCGACGAGATCCTCGGCCATGAGGCGCAGGCGAACCGGCGCACCTCCGGGTTCAAGCTCGCGCGACAAGAGCGCTGCGGTCCAATAACGCCGCAACAACTTGCCCATCGCGCTGCCAGGCCCGGTCTCGGCCAGGAGCTTGTGATCTTCGAGCTTCATCAGAACGCGTTCATCAACCTATAGCCGCGGCGCTCGGCCGCGTTTGTGATCAGAAGCGGAAAGGCAGCGCCTGTCAATGCGCGGCGAGGCTAACTTGCCTGCCTGATCCCGGGCCGCTAAAGCAGCGCGCGATCTTGAGCGCCGAGGGATCATGCCGATCGAACGCCGCGTCGATGTCCATCATCATTTCTATCCGCCGCAATATCTCGCGGCGATGAAGACGGTGGCGGGTCCCGATGGCGGCGGCGCCGCTTTCCCGGGCGTCGCGCAATGGACGACCGCGCGCACGATCGAGGAGATGGACAAGCACGGCGTGACGACGGCGATCCTGTCGCTGTCGCCTCCCGGTCCGCGCATGTTCGATATCGAAGGTAATCGCAAGCTCGCCCGGATCTGCGGCGAATACGCGGCACAGATGTCGCGCGATCATCCCGGCCGATTCGGGCTGTTCGCGCCGATGCCAATGCCCGATGTCGATAGCACGCTCGATGAAATCGCCTATGCGCTCGATGTGCTGAAAGCGGACGGCATCGGCCTGATGACGAGCTATGGTGACAAATGGGTCGGCGATCCGCTCTTCGATCCGGTGTTCGAGGAGCTCAACCGGCGCGAGGCGCTCGTCTACATTCATCCGCTCGCGGCGAATTGCAGCATGGCGCTGATGGATTGGGTGCCGGATGCTCTCATCGAATATCCGCACGACACCAGCCGCGCCGTCCTCAGCCTGATGTTCAGCGGCTCGCTCAACCGCTACCCCGACATCCGCTTCATCTTCTGTCACGGCGGCGGCACGATCCCGTTCCTCGCCGGGCGCATCAGCCATTCGGGATCCAACCGCGCCTTCCTCTCGCGCGTGCCGAAAGGCATCGATTACGAGCTGCGCAAACTGCATTACGACATCGCTTTGGCGGCGTTCAAGCCGTCGCTCGCCGCGCTCTTCGCCTATGTGCCGATGTCGCAGATATTGCTCGGCAGCGACTATCCCTTCTCGTCGATCGGTCAATCGGTCGCCGGATTGAACGAGATGGACCTGGCGCAAGCCGATCTCGATGCCATTTATCGCGGCAATCCAACAAGACTGATCCCGCGCCTGCGCGCGTGAGCGACGATTACGCGATTGCGCGCCACGCGTCTATCGGCGCGTTGACCGCAAACCGCAGCCGTACTACGTCACGCAAAAGCTTAGGGGAGAGATGCCATGGCGGACGGCGACAAGCGCAATATCACCGATGAAGAGCTCGCGCTTCGGCGCAAGCTCGCAATCATGTGCCGCATTCTCGGCATGCAGAAGTCAATCGGTCTGTATGGCCACGTGTCCATACGCATCCCGGGCACCGACATCGTGCTGATGACGCCGGGCGCCGGCACGCGCAAGGACCGGGTCAGGGTCGATCAGATCTTCGTTTTCGATATGAGCGGAAAGATCCTGCAGCACCCGGGCGGCGATCGCCCGATGCAGATTCCCGCCGAATGGCGCATTCACACGCAGATTCACAAGGATCGCCCGGAGATCGGCTGCATCGCGCATCTGCACGCGCATGCTTCGACCTTGATGGGCATCGCGCGGCGCGAGATCGTGCCGGTCTTTTCTCAGGGCGGCTTCCTCTATGGCGGCATGCCGACCTGGGACGATCCGCGCATGGTGCTCGACGACAAATCGGCGGTCGCTCTCTCGCAGACGCTGGGCAAAGCCGTCGCGTGCCAAATGCGCGGCCATGGCTCGGTCGTGGTCGGCGAAACGCCGGAGCAGTGCCTACAGGGCTGCACCTTCATCGAGGAGAACGCGCAGTATCAGATCGAGGCCGAAGCCCTCGGCGGCGCCAAGCCCTTTCCGAACGAGATTTGGGAACAGCTCATCGCCGAGCGGCGCAGCGGTCGCGTCGGCAGCGGCGGCACGATGCTACTATGGAATTACTGGGCGCAGATCGTCGAGGAAGAAGGTGTTCCGCTGTAAAGCGACGCGCAAACTGCGGCGGGCGAAGGAAGAACGCTGATGGCCAATCATATTCCGGGGCCGCTCTATTACGAGCAGCAAGGAGAGAGCGGGATACTGATGCTCTTCCTGCACTCCACGCCCGACGATCATCGCCTCTGGATGTTTCAGACCGCCTATTTCTCGGCCTGGTATCGCACCATCGCCGTCGATCTCGCCGGCTACGGCCGCTCGCCCGCGCCGCAACAGGGCGTCAAGATCATCGATCAGGCCGATGCGTGCTGGGAGGTCGTCGATCGGATCACCTCCGGCGGCATCATCATCCAGGGCAATTCGATGGGCAGCATGATCGCGCGAATCATGGCGGCGCAGCGGCCCGAGCGCACCTTGGCGCTGATCATCTCCGGTTGCGCCTATCAGCCGGAGCGCAGCCAGATGAAGGAATGGGGCGAGCGCTTCCGCCGGGAAGGGCTGAAGCTGCGGCACGAACAGATCCTCTATCATTTCGCGCCGGCGCGGCGAGGTGATCCGCTGATGCGGTGGTATGCCGACATGCTGTGCGCGCTCGACAATCTCGGCACGCTCGAGAGCATCATTGCGATGAACGAGGCACTCCAGACCACGCATCCCGCCGAATTCGGCGAAGGCATCGTCTCACCGGCGCTCTTGATTAGCGGCTCGGCCGATCGCAACCACCCGAACGCGCCGGAGCTCGCGCGGCGAATCAAAGGCTGCGAATACAAGGTCATCGAAGGCGCGGGACATTCGTCCAATTTCGAAGCGCCTTGGGAATTCAACCGCTATTGCACTGACTTCCTCAAGAAGCATGGCCTTTTTCCGGCCGAAGCACGCGCGAGCTGACCCCGCGCGAGACGCCGCGCATCGCCTAACCCGTTGATCTCGAAGAGAATGGTGGAGCAGAGGGGGATCGAACCCCTGACCTCGACATTGCGAA
>Ga0134126_10009056_pt1 | contig 12544 bp, 14 predicted proteins | sample KB31752_FD_96881 | JGI IMG/M metagenome (GOLD analysis project Ga0134126, IMG submission 96881) | Terrestrial soil microbial communities with excess Nitrogen fertilizer from Kellogg Biological Station, Michigan, USA - KB3-175-2 | ecosystem: Environmental > Terrestrial > Soil > Unclassified ...
AAAATATTATTAATTTTGAGATTTTAATGGGGGAATTGTACCATAAAATGTATGAAGTGACAACTACAAAAATGAAAAGGGAACGAGTTTCCACAAAAATGCCCCGACCGTCACCGATAGCCTATTATTAAAAAATAAATATGCCAAGACGATGGAAACTGTGGTTCTACGCCCAACCCCCGCCAATGTTCCCAGTACATAATCCATACACAGTATTTCTTGGCATATCAGGTACATTTTATAAAATATCGCTACTTTATGATATTTTATGTTATAATAATGTCAGCTTAACTTTTTAGGGGAATGAAATCTTATGAAACATGAAACGGTAACATATGAGGTGGTATGCGCAGAGATAAATCAACTCCATTCAGAAGGGGAAAAAATCAGTGTCAGGAATGTGTTAAATAAAACTGGTGGTTCATTTGCAAAAATTAGCGACTATATAAAACGCTGGAAAGATGATAGGCGTATATTGCGCGATGATAACATCTCTGAAAATCTAACACTCGCAATTAAAAAAGAAATTGATAATGCAATCAAAAGTGAAATTGCAGCGAAGAATCAGACTATTGATTCAGTAAACAGCTTGCTGGAAGAGTCAAAAGGTATAATTACAGAATATGAGGCCAAGATTTGTGATTATGATGAAATTCAGCAGAAGTTACTCTCGGCTCAAGAAGAGGTTAACAAGTTAGAGGCAAAATCAAAAAAATTAATGGATGACTATATTAAGTTAGCCTCTGAGAATAAAGTCTTAACTCAAAGATTGGAAGCATCGACTAATGCGACTGCGGGTCTGGAGCAAAAAATGGCTGCCCTGGTAATTGAAAACGACAAGGCGCAAAAAGATCGGTTAATTCATAAGACAGAGGCCGAGCAGCTTCAGAGGCAGCTTGATACCCTATATGGTAAGTTTAAAATATCGTAAAATATCGATATTTTATAAATATGGTTATTTTGATGAGCAAGTTAAGCAAAAAATATAGTTTTCATTTGGTAAATAAACTAACACAATTACCAGCTAAACCATTGAGATTTAATGCGTTTGGCAGCAAACCTGTAAGATATTAAAGCATGATGTGTTTCAAAAACGTTATAATAACCTAGCTTTACCAATCATACAGGAAAAGTAAAAACATACTAATTATTTATAGTGAGAGCCAGTGCTATAGGGTGGCACAGATTTGTTCAACCTGGTAACATGGTGTAACAACTAGAATGGTTATGGATTGTCAGATTAATAAACAGTATATAAAAGATATAATGATGATTTTGGTTATATTTGGGGGTATAATATTGCGCAAATAAATATTTTATAATTTATTTTTGAAAGTGTAGGGTTAGAATAATGATAGTTAAAATATTGAATAGTAAAAAATTAATTGAAGAGGCATGTGCCTTACTGTACGATTTATATATAGAGCATATGAAGTGGAACTTTTCTAAAGATAATCCATCTCAAATAAAAGTTATCATCAAAAATAATAAGAAAATGTTAGTGGATAAACATACAAATGATGCTATTTGGTTTGGTGCGTTTGATGGGGAAGTGTTGGTGGGGTGTCTAAGATTAAGTGGTGTTGATGAAAATAATAAATTTGAAATAGAAGGTTATCCAAGTAGTAAGGCAATAAGGAAACATATACCGACCAATAAGCATTTATGTATGGACATTACAAAGTTAGCGGTACATCTGGCATATCCAAATAAAAGCACGGTTATTCAACATCTTTTTTTAAATTTACTTAAACATTGTTCTTTAAATAAATATTCTGCTATAGCATTTACACATGATTCATATTTAAAATCGCTATTTACTTTGGTCAATTTTCCTCTAGTAGTTGAGCACGCTTTTAAATTTGAAGAGACTGATCCAATGCCCGTTAATTTTTATAGGGCGTGTTTTGAGACAGGTGAAATAGAAGGTATAATTAGCAAACTAGAACATTTAATAAGCAGATCATCAAAACCTAAATTACTTAGTATGCTTGAAATGCTTGAGATTGTTGCCCCAGCAATACCCGCCCTTATTTACTGGCATGACAAAGATGGTGTAGTGTTAGGTTTAAATCAGGTATGTTTGGAAGAAATGGGCGCAAAAAATTTTAGTGATATAATTGGAAAAAATCCATATGATTTTTATCCAAGGGAAACAGCCGAGTACATTTTAGGGCACAATCAGCAAGTGATGAATAGTGGTGAAGTTTCATATCAAGAAGAATCAATTAATGATATTACCACTGGGAAATACAAAGTTTTTAAATCAATTAAAGCGCCATTATATGATAATAACGGCAATGTAATTGGGATTATAGGTACATCTGTAAATATTACAGCAGAAAAAGAAGCAGAGAAACTTATGCATGATAATTTGGCGCAACAGACTATAATTGATGGAACTAAAAACTTTAGGCAATTTCTGAACAAGATAGTAAATGAAATACAAAATTTTAGGATTGAAGATTTATCTGAAAAGCTTGGCATAAAACCCCAAGTTAATCTGGATGAGCCAATCCGTCTAACGAAGAGAGAGAGTGAAGTGCTATACTTTTTATCTTTGAATAAATCGCCAAAAGATATAGCAACAATTATAACAGCTCTAGAAGAGAAGCCCGTTGCAGATAGTACAATAAATGGACTAATAAATAAACAATTATATCCGAAATTTAAGGTTTTTAATATTGGTCAATTGATTGAGAAAGCAAATGTTCTTAAATTGATACCGTTTTTACCAGACAATTAAAGTTTATTTGTGATATAGTACTTGTATGGGGGGGGAGAAACCCACTAGGGTTTAATGGGTTTAAAAAGCTTACTCCGAAACAATCCAGTGCACATTTGCCAATGAGTTTTCTGGTTAGTTCAAAATAAGCTTAAGATAATCCACTAATTTATTAATGATGTTAGCTTAAACTTAGCTCAAGACCAAATTATATCTAAACCCTCAAAAAATTGATACACCAAATTTTGGTGGTAGGGTACAAAATTGCGTTAAAAAAACACTTAAAAAATCTAACCATTCTTATTTACCAATGCTTTTCACCGATACATAAATAACATCGCCTAAATATAAAAACACCGCGCCTTATGGGGTCCCATGCGTAAACCGCATATTTTTTTGAATTTTACCGAAAAGTATTGGTATTAGGGGTTCTACCGCATATCCGGGCCAAACTGGCAATGAAACATTCAAATCAATTGTGCTACAGGGTAAATGACGGGTCATGCCCGGATACGTGTAAAAATAGGACATCTCAAAATAGTTCTACCGTCACCGATGGCCGTGTATTCAAAAAATGCGATAGGATCTGCTCGTGTTTTTGGTGCAATTTTCTTATGTATAAAAAACCTTCCTTTTACGAACTTTAATGCAACTAGAAATTAATTTATATCTGAAATTTTCCTGGTATAAGCAGAATACATAGATTTAATTTTTAAAATGCCGTTATGGCTTAAATAATCTTCTTTGAAACTATGATATGCAAATAAAAGCTCACTTTCTAAAGAAATTTTATTATTTGCATGTATCATAAATGTATTTTCTATAACTCCAGTATTATTATCATAAGAATATTGAGTTATATTTTTATTTTTATAGTTTAAAACAAAAATTTTCTTAATGAGAATTGCATTTGCTTTTTCAAAAATTTCTTGGTTAAGTTTTATAATATCTTGTGAGAGGCAAAGTTCCGCTTCATTTTTTAATAATTGTAGTACTTTTAAATTATTATTATTAAATTGTTCTATATAATATTGATCATGCTGCTCAGATGAAAAAGTAAATGATTGCATTGTATTACCATTTATATCAACAGTTGTTGCATCAAAGTATGCACCTAATAAATACAGTAAATCTGATAACCTCTGATAATGGTTAAAATATCGTAACTCTAAATCTATTTCCTGACCTCTCTTTGCAATTTTATTTTGTTCATTTGCAAACCGCCAAGCTCCAATAACTGCACCTAATGTAAATAGCGCAGTTGCACATGTAGCAATACAATTGATAATCTCTATGTTATTATTTGTTAATGTTGTATTGAATATATAAAAAAGCATAGTTTTAATTTAGCGGTACTAAAATTGAGAGATTAGTACTATTTCTATTGGCACTTTGGTATTGTAACTCAACATTAATAGATTGATTATTATTGTGAGTAAGACGTACATTACCTATTTGGTAGACTCCATTTACCTTTAACAATTGTTTTTGAATGTTTGAAATTAATAAAATATCAGGTAAGGTTGTTCCATTTTTATCAACCCATTGAAATCCAATATCAGTATTAAATTCATACTCTCCTTTTCTCATTAGTAATGCACATTTTATATTTTGCGCTATTTCCTCATCTCCATCAACTGTAGCAATATTACCATTTTCGTCCAAGTATATATCGTGTTGGTTATTGGGTGTAAATCCTGCCATCTTATTTTCCTTTCAATTTTTCAAAGAAGTTATAATTTGTATATATTTTATTTGATGCTAGACCACTATATATAGTAGTAATGATATCTATTATTACTATATATAGTGTTTTTTTAAAAAATCAAGTAGGTAAACAAGATTTTTCTTCAGTACAATCAAATTAAAGGTTTCTTGTACTGCTCAAATTATCGTAGAATCTAGTACAATCAATAAATTAAAGTGGATTTTTTGTACTATCGTAGTACAGTCTGGGATTCGAGATCAATTTGTACGGAAAGCAACATGAACATTAATTATGACAGAGTTAGTGGTAATAGTGCCAAATAATTCTGCTGAAAAAGTGCCATTTATTGCTGCTGGTTACAAATTAGTGTTTTTGCATTAATTAAAGTACAAAAACTCGTTTTAGGAAACAAAATATTCGTGAATTAGCTATTGTTGAGTAATTGTACTTACTAATTTTTGATGCCGTTTTAATAAAAGATTAATACTGGCTAGTAATGATAACGCTTTCAGGCTATTTATTTCAGTATGGTAGTTCAAATCATTACCATGTAATATTTCTCCCCTGTTAATATCGTTATTTGATTTATAAACTGCATGTGTCTCTATACCTTCAGAAAAATAATGGTAAGGGTAAAATATAACTTTTAATAAGTTATTATCATCAGGGTTTGCTTGAGGCAAGTCGCTAAGTTTTTTCAGTATACTATGTACATTATCTGCTTTTTTAGGTTTCCTAAATAGATTTGTTCCCGTGTATTCTTTGCTGATGCCGTCTGCTTGTTGTAGAAAGGCTACTGTAGAAAGTGTATATTTTTGTTGTTGATGTGCCCAGATTGCATCTTGTATAAATTCTTTACGTTCAGGGTTATCTCTAATTAATCCTCCTCCCATAAGGTCAATAATATCTGTTAACCAGGCTATGATCACTTTTTCAATATCATTAATATTATATTTATCTGCATGCAAGGTTAATATAATTGTCATTTGAGGACTAGTGAGTTCACCAGGCAAATACCAACCTTGTTTAGCTAAATCTATTGCTGCTACTTTATAGCCGTGGAAGAGCTTCAAATTTAGTTCTTTTGCAAGGCCTACAAGCTTTTCTTTACCCAATTCTCTTGCAAGACTTAAAAGTTGTTCTTTATCCATATTTTCTATAACGCAATATATCTGTAAAAGCTGGCACGTGATATTTTAAGGGTTTTACAAATATCATCAATGCTCATATCATGATTTTTATGCATCTTTTTAGCCATTTGTACTCTTGGATTTGTAGCTTCCACTTTTTTACGCCCGCCTTTGCGTCCTCTGGCTCTGGCTGCCTCAAGTCCTGCCCTGGTGCGTTCCTGGATAAGTCTACGCTCAAATTGCGCCAAAGATGAAAATATATTAAATATTAGCTCTCCTGATGCAGTTGTTGTATCAATAGCACCATCACAAATAGATTTAAATCCAATATTTTTTGCTTTAAGCTCTTCAATTAGTGACACCAAATGAGGCATGGAACGCCCTAAGCGGTCAAGACGCCATACTAATAGAGTGTCACCTGGTTTGAGTTCTGCTAAACATTGGTTAAGCCCTGGTCTTTCTGCTTTAGCACCAGATACCTTATCTATAAATATTTTGTTTTTATCGCAGCCAGCTTTTTCCAAAGCATCTAATTGTAACTGTGGTTCTTGTTCTTGAGTACTAACCCTTGCATAACCAATTAATCTAGACATTATTTCTCACTTATTAAATATTTAGAATAGTTCTATTTACTTCAGTTTCTTAATCTTACGTAGTTCTATGGCGTTTTGACTAGTTATTACCTTTTTACCTGTTCTGGCTTCAATCTCTTTTCTGGCATTGCCAGCAACAGATCCACCTTGTTTAGCAATTGTTTTGCTTTGTTCAAACGTTTGAGGTTGTTTTTCTTTAGATATTTCTGTAGTAGTAGCTTCTGCTAACATATTAAGCACGAGCTCAAGATTTGTCATATTATCGCGCAGGTTTTCTTTCTTAATACTTTTAAGCTGCTTGTAATCTTTTGTACCCATTCCGCTCCAGGCTTTTGTTATCTCATCTGTTAGTATAGCAAATTCTTGCCCTTGTTTAACTCCGCGCTGTTCCCATTCGTTAGTTAATTCTTTACGAACATCAATGCTTTTAAGGCGCTGGTTAATCCATTCTTTAGAATATCCTTTGGCTAAATAAGCAGCCATTGCTCTATCAATTGTTTTTTCAGGGTCTTCATTTTCTTCAATCCGTTCATAACCCACTTGAGCCAGCCAGAGTTTAAATGGTTCAGCCTTGGGGGATGGGATAGACTGTATAAGGCGAAGCATTGTTTCAGTATCAGCAACATCGGTTAGCCGCATCCTGCCGTCAGGCGCGGTCATTTTCAACTGTCCGATTTTTTCGGACACTTGGCTACCTTCGTTGACTAGCTTAAGTTTTAAATCGTTCCAATACTTGCGAGGTCTATCACTATCAGTTAAGATTGTAATAATATCTATAATAGAAAAACACCATAATTCTTTGTCAGCATCCCAATGTGATCTGACATGTTTATCCTGGAATATTTTTAATTTGCTCATTTTTATGCCTTTTGTATTAATAAAGTATAAATTTCTTACTTTTGGGGTATTTATTGGGTACATGATATTTTGTTTTTTGATATGGCTAGATTATACATAAATCAATTATAACTTTGTATAATTTTATTTGTCTCAACAAACGACCGTTTAATGATGCATTCTTTTTTACCGATGTATCACACACCCGGTACCGATGGATCACCCACCAAGTAGGGATAGTTTTACTTTAAATTAGATTAGGAACACACACATAATAGGTTAGGATCACCCACTAAATAGTTGAGTTGGTTAAGCGATAGGTTAATAGTACCAATTGATTTATGCGAAATTCAAAAAAATCCGGGGTTTACGCACGGAACCCATACGTATAAAGTTAAAAAATTTGCCTACAAAAACAGGAGGTGTAATATTTACAAAATATAACGATTTTATGTTATAATATAGGGTGTGGAGTTCTTCCACATTTCTTTCAAAAGCGCTAATTTAATCTACCTATCTAGTAAAATATCAGGTTCTACTTCTTATCTATTTATTAAAAAGCGCTTAATTTTTTATTAAATTTTTTAAGGAAAAAGTATGGATTATTTCTATATGAATGTATTAAGCCACTTTATTGCAGATTTTTTCAGTAGGTTAGTAATGGAGCTCATGTCTAACAAAAGGCACGCGCCAGAGGTGGTTATTTTTTATGTTATGATAGCACCAGAACAGCAGCGAAAGCTAGTAAAGAAGGTTAAAGAAAAGCTAGTTAATGCTAATCGTAAATTAATCAGCCCAAGTTAATTTTTTATGTAAAAATATTTACACTATGGTTAAGCTTAAGTTATAATAACTGCAGTTTCACATCAATGGAGGTGTGAAACAGGGAATTGCTCGGGTCTTCGAAACCCAAACAGTTCTTTCGCTTATAACCTTTCTTCAACAAAGGAAACTTGCTATGCTTCACACCGCCCATATTTTACTACAATCTCGCCCTTTCGATAAAAATTCAATCGCGTTCAAATTTTCTGATTTAGTTTATGACGTTCTAGCGCAGTTAAAACTGGAGCATTTAGATAAGCTGATATACTCGGTCGATAAATATGCTTCTGATGATAAAGTTAAGAATGGTCTAATTGATGGGCTGATTGGTAGTAGGTGTAATCTGCTCAAAGAAAAATTTTCCGAGTTATCAATAAATGAACAATTTTATGTTTTGGCACACTTGAATCTGGAGCTATTGACTCCCAATGTGGAAGAACCGAGCCAGATTTTTGCTAGCCTGGTGCATTCACTTGTTCGTGAAATGATAACAACCGGTCAATAATTTTTGTACTTAGGTAGGGGTGATCATAACCCTTACCTATTATTTAATATGGTTTTCCGCTATGCTACTTAACACGCTTAATAGATATAAAAAACATATATAAAATGTATTTTTATGATATAATTTCACCAGTTTGTAAATGGTAAAAAATATAATGATAAATCAAGAATTAGTAGTAACAAATTTATTTAAAGACATTAGCCATCTAATTAATAATGCACGAATAAAAGTAGCACGCTATTCGAATAATTCTATGGTTATGTTGTATTGGCATATTGGTCAAAGAATCAACCAAGATATTTTAAAAGAAGAACGTGCATCGTACGGTAAACAAGTTATCAAACAATTATCTCAGCAGCTTACTTTGCATTATGGCAGAGGATTTGGTGAACGTTCTTTAGCAAATATGGTGAAGTGTGTAAGGGTTTATCCAGATTTGGCAATTTTGCAGACACTGTCTGCAAAATTGTCTTGGTCGCATTTTATGGAACTAATTTCGCTTAAAAACAAAACCCAGAGAAATTTTTATGCTGAAATGTGTGGTATTGGTAGCTGGGGGGTTCGGGAGTTACGAGACAAAATTGATGGTATGTTTTTTGAGAGAACCGCAATATCTAAAAACCCAGATGAGGTAGTTCAGAGCGAGTTAAATAAACTGTCCAATAGTAATGAGCTAAGCTCAAATATGGTTTTTAGAGATCCTTACATGTTGTCATTTTTAGAGTTACCAGCTTCTTATAGTGAAAATGACCTGGAAAGTGCAATTATTAGTGATTTAGCAAAATTTCTTCAAGAATTAGGCGATGGGTTTTGTTTTATTGAACGGCAGAAGAGGATATTTATTGATGGAGATAGTTATCACATTGATTTGCTAATGTTTCACCGTGGACTTAGAAGGCTTATTGCGATTGACATTAAGCTGGGCCGCTTTAAAGCAAGTTACAAAGGACAAATGGAGTTATATCTACGGTGGCTAGATAAGCATGAGCGTAAACCTGGAGAAGAACAACCGTTAGGATTAATCCTGTGTTCTGATAAAAAAGAGGAACATATTGAGCTTTTAGAATTAGGTAAAAGTGGAATACATGTGGCGCAATATTTAACTCAAATACCACCAAAAGATATACTAGAAGCACAACTGCAAAAAGTAATTGAAAAAGCACGCGAAAAATTTGAACTACGCCAACTTTCAAATGAAAATAACGTAGATAAAACTGGTGACTTATGATTCTGTTGATGCATTATCAGAATTATATCTTTTATATATAGAAAGAATATAATGATTATATCTATTGCACATCAAAAAGGTGGAGTTGGTAAAAGCACTTTAGCTTTTAACCTGGCATACTATCTAGCAAAATATGACCCTATCTTAATTGATTTAGATATTCAAAATACAATTAGTTATGCTAATACAATAAGGGGGCAAACAGCCAAAAAATTTGAAGTACATACTATAAGTTCAGATGATAAATTAAAAGCATTAATACGCTCTAGTAATAATACTAATTTAATTATTATTGATACTGGGGGATTTGATTCGAGCTTAAATAGGTTGTCAATAATTGCTGCGGATTTAGTTCTTACTCCGGTTAGCGACAAACTATTTGAATTGCTTGGGTTAAAAAAGTTTGAAAGCATATTACAAGAGTTAAGCAAAATTAAAAAATCAAAGGTTACTGCTAAGGTTGTATTAAATAACATTAGCCCCGCGGTAAAAAAATTAGATGACTTACATAGTTTTATAGTTGAATCGCCACACTTTGAAATTATGGATAGCATAATAAGGCAGCGTGCCGATATCGTACACTCGTCATCAAAAGGTTTAGCGGTTGCTGAATATAATGCTAATTGCAAGGCAGATATGGAGTATAAAAGCCTGGCAAAAGAGATAGAGCAAAACATATATAATTAATATTAAAAACATATTTATATTATATCTAATAAATATCTATAAGGGGTTTAAAGATGAGTAAAGGGAAGATAGATTTTAATGTTTTAGATGAGGCTTATAATTCTGCACCAATGAGCGAAAATAAAACTGATACTGAAAATAAAGCTATGAAAAAGAAGCTAATTAGTCTTTCACAAGATTGGGAAGATAAAATCAAAAAGCATTATAAAGGAACCTTAAATAGCTATATTACAATGGCTATTTACGAACGAATGCAAAAGGATGGCATTATTTAAGGTACTTATATTATTTGTTTTAATGACATTACTATATCATATCTATATTAAATAGATATATTTTTAATATATTTTATTAATGTGGCTTAAATAATTTTGCAGACAGTGTCTGCAAAATTGCGGTAGCGGTGAGCTAGGCACGGCGCACCGAAAAAGCAGAGGTTATCACAAATTGTGATAACCTCAAAACCGGTCCTGTGGAAGAACCCCCAAAAGTGTTAATTTTGAGCATCATCAGGTATTTCACCATCTGGATCCAATAATGATGGCTGTGCTGACTCTATTTTATTATTCAGTTTATACGACTTCACTACGTTTACCCGGTCTCCATTGAAGAATAAGCTAACATTAATGAAATATTGGTTAGTGCCGACTGCTTTATAAATGATTCCTTTTTGTAATAATTCATTAATGCCAGATTTAAACGTAACATTAGACCAGCGCCATTTATCGAAATGCTTTAGCTCGTGAAAATCTAAAAACATTTTATCAATGTCTTTTTGCCCCAACATTTCGCGGTAAATTAATTGGAATACTTTAAAAGCAGAAGCCGTTAATTCGGCCAAATGTTCAATACCAGATGTATAAATTTTTATGAATTTTTCAGTATCGACTAGCTCTTCCCGCACAAATGTTGCTCCTGATTGTCCAGGGGTGGTTTCACCGGTTTTTACATTTGTAATTATAAGTGCTTCATTACCTTTGGAAAATACTTTGTGTGATTTGACTGACAATTTTAGGTTACTAATGCTTGGGTTAACATCATACACCTTTACCTCGGTCGACTGTGAGGTATAATATTTTTTTGTTTCCGACATCAGATAGCTCCTTTTAAAGTTTTCGCCCAGCAAAAGAATAAATTTTTAAAGTTTGAGTAGCGATAGTTTAACACAAAATTAAAGGGTGTTTAAAATATTATTAAAGAAACGTGCGCGCAACTTTAACGATTAATTAACAGTCCTTTAACGATTCATTAAAGAACTTTAAAACCTAAATGAGTAATACCAACGGATTACAGGGATCCCCCTTCTTCATTCTTTATAGACGCTTTAAAACACCAAAAATAGTGTGGAATGCAGCAAAGCTGCCCACACGGTTTAGGTTGCACTTGCTCTACATCGGCGTTAGCCTTAACTTACTATATTGCTTTTTTTATGTGCTGAACAGTTGTGGATTAGCGGAAATAAACTGTGTGCGGTTATGCATGGCCGTTAGCCGTACACAGTTTATTCTGCGGTCTGCGAGGAACGAGCAGAAATACACATCTGTAAACCAGGCTAATTTTTAAAGAAAGTTTAACGATTTAAGGCGGGGGGATACCCCCGCCTTAAATCGAAAAAATCTAATTAAATCAATAATTTATTTACATGATCTTACTTGAAATCTTAAATATTACCCCCATCATATTAGTAAGCACTAATAATTGATATTAGTACGGATAATATTTTAGGAGTTACCAAATGGTACAAAAAACTTACGGAGATAATGTAGTAGAGCACTTTATTGACATAAAAGGGAAAATAATAGAAGCTTATAAATTAAAGATGGATATGTTCAAATTTTTAAAGAACAAGGGTTTCGTAGAAGAAGCAAATCGTGATGAAGATTATGTGTACTACCGTCGTGTGCTTGATGATGGACAACTAGAGTTACTAGTAAAAACAAAAACAAGCTTAACTGATACATATAATAAATTATTCTTGCTTAGCTGTTTTAATGATGAATGGGTTCAACCTTTTAACTTTGATCAAGTTGAGGATTTGAAAAAAGCAATTAATGATATAATAGCAATACCAACTACATAATTTTAAGTTTGTATTAAGATTATATTATAAAAATTAGCCTCCAAAAATGGAGGCTAAACTTATCAGGGATAAGCCCTGATAAGTTTAGTGCACAATAAATGTGGGCTCATGCCCCCGTACGACGCTAATTTTGTTGATTATTTTTTAGTTATTAACTAAAAATGTTAACTTGCTGTTAATAGCTATTTGAGGGCCGGGTTAGTAAAATGGCAGTCGGATTTACCAAGCG
>Ga0134126_10009057_pt1 | contig 12543 bp, 8 predicted proteins | sample KB31752_FD_96881 | JGI IMG/M metagenome (GOLD analysis project Ga0134126, IMG submission 96881) | Terrestrial soil microbial communities with excess Nitrogen fertilizer from Kellogg Biological Station, Michigan, USA - KB3-175-2 | ecosystem: Environmental > Terrestrial > Soil > Unclassified ...
CCCGGCGCTTCTCCCTGGCAAGAGAGGGAGAGGCGCCGAGTTACGAAGGAGCAAAATCCTGGGACCCTCGCCGGTTACTTGACCCTCAGCCAGATAGATTGCGACAATTCAACGATTCTCCAGAAAAATTGCCCAGGTTTTCGCATTGGGGGTGGAATGAAGGCTGTCGCAGTCCTGCTATCGCTACTTTTTACTGCCGTGGTCGCTCTCGGCCAAGACACCCCGAGATGGGAGCTATTTGGCGGTTACCAGTACACTCGCTTCAACACGGGCAATGCGCAAAGCGAGCTGAACCTGGCGTCACAAACTCTGGGCCTCCCTCCCCTGCTACTGGGGTCTCACCTGAATTTGGGCGGCTGGAACACCTCCTTGCAGGAAAATACAAATCACTGGCTGGGCGGTGTCCTTGATTTCAGCGGCAACTACAACACAAAGAATCTTACTCTGCTGCAGGCACCGGGCGTTACGGACATTCTGCGCGATCGCATTCGGTTCTACACCTTTATGGGCGGGCCGCAGGTGACGATGCGTCAGAGCGGGCGGCTGCAGCCCTTTGCCCGGGCCCTTTTTGGGGGCGCCACCGTGACTGTGGAAACTACTGAACTCATCAATGGGGCCCCTGCGGGACCAAGCCTCAAGGGCAGCAATACCGGTTTTGCCATGGGCGGGGGAGGGGGATTGGACTTCCATATGTTCCACCACGTCGCGCTGCGCGTAGCCGGAGACTACATCCGCGCTTACCTCGGCGACGACAGCGCTGGGCATTTGCGGGTCAGCGGAGGCTTGGACTTCCGTATCGGCAGCAGGTAAGCACGCCCTCTGCGAGGGCCCAGTTTCTTCGTCTCGCTTTACCTGCCCGATCGGCATTCTGCCGACGCTCGCCAGCGCCTGCCCCACAATGTATGGAAGCGCCTGCTTAGCGCCCTGGAAACTGGAGGTGATCCGGAGTGGCCTCTTAGCCGTGTAGAGCCGGAGAACAGCGATTGAGAGGTACTCCGATGGAACTGTCTGTGGACACCCCCATCTCTAATGAAAGTAGACTCAGACATCCTGTAATGAACTTCCTCACTCAAGCCGATTATGCCAGATACCGCAAGATTTCGCGGCAGCGAGTAGGCCAGTTGGTGAAGGCCGGCAGGATTGAGCTTATCAATGGTCTGATTGACGTGGCCCGGGCCGATGCCAGTCTGCAGCAGAGGCCGAAGCCCACAAGGAAACAACGGCCCACCAGGCAACCCTCGAGCAAAAGCGGTAAGCGTTCAATCCGAGAATTGCTTTATGTGTGTGACAGCTGCTTAGCGGAAATATTGGTCAACCCAAATGTGGCGAAAGCGGTTGACGGCTGCTTTAAAAGTGTTGCCAGCACGGCGCATCTCCTTTAGCCAACAGATGAGCAACATCGTCATCCAAGGAAAGCGTCGTCCGCACATCATGATGCCAAACTATTTGCATCCTGATGTCAAGCGCAGCGGCTGAAGCTGCTCTTGCCGCTGATTGCAACCTCAATAGGTCCGCTTATTTAGCAGAATTAATGGTCTTGTGCCTTGTATTCCGCTCATCTTCAATCAGATTCATCGTGCCCAGGCAACGGCTTGCTTGGATTGCTAGGTGGCGAACTGGGACACGTCAGTTGCTTGTTCTAGTTATAGAACACATCCGCCACACATCGGACGCCAGCAACAAGTTGCAGACGACTTGCTTTGAAACCGATGAGTCGAACCGGCGATTTATATTCTGATCATCGTTGTCCTCTAACCGTGCAGTTTTTCCTGTGACCGGCACCCATCGCTACTGGTAAAGCTGGCAACCATGTAAATAGCCTGCATCACCTACACACCCTTCACAATCTCTTCTGGACCTACGAGTTGGAGCTGCTTGCAATGCATGCAGCCCTCATCTTGATCATCTGGCGAGATCACATGGTGAGCATAGGCGCGTTCGTGCACTAAGAGTTGGGTCTCTTCATTAAACTTCAAGCCCCGGCCTGAGCTACCCAGCCGGCGGGTAAGCAGGCCTAGGCTCTTCAACTTGTATCCCACCTCCTCGACGGTGGCCTTGAGCCGCTCGCCGCGACCTTCGTAGATCTGGTTTACCGTCTTGGTAATTTCACGCACCAAGCTTTTGCTCTGTTGCTGGTGGCAATGGAGGAGAAGCGCTTCGAGCACCGTGGCTTCAAGACTCTTGGTGTGCTTGCTCAGCCTCTCGTCCTGGCTTGTGAGCAGCGGCACAAGCTCCGCCTGAAGCGCTCGATCTCCCACAATACAGGCGCCAAGCGCGCGCGCCACTGCACGGGTGTCCGACGAAAAAGCCGTGTCAAAATCTGACCTAGCAACTCCTCCGTTGTTGAACATGCGATACGTAAAGAGCTTGTTCTGTAACTCCTGTACTTTCTCCCGCGAGGGCAGGCGTTCACCACGCAGTACCCGATCGGGCTTGGAAGCCAGCTCGATGCGGACTATATAAGGACCGAGCATGGCGACATCGCCGTACGCACGGACGTAAACTGCTTTTGCGCAATAGAGGTTACGCACGCCTCGCGGCACAACTGTAAGACAGTTGCGTTGGGCCGAGGCACGCAGCAAGTCTGCCATGCGTTTGTTTAGTTGAGGTTCGCGAATCAGCAGAGTCGGAGTGAACTCCATGGGAAGCGATGCAAACGCCGCGGGCCCCAGGCCGGCCAGCAAGAATGGAAGGCGGCACACGCAAGACAGCAGCAGCAGCAACAACTCAGCTTCCAGCGCCGGCCCGGTGACAATCAATAGAGGCGATAATGGCAAACAATCGGTAAACCACGATGACAGCACCCAGCAGGCCAACAACCGGCTGTTCGGCTCGGAACAAGGGCCGTGTTTTTGGAAAAACTCGCCCAGTGTTTGTAGCAGTTCTCTGGTCGACCCGTACGGCTGTCTGCCCAACTGGGGCACAGGAATTTGGCCAAGGGAAGTGCGAAACAGTTCAGGAACTCGATAGGTTTGGCCGTCGTGCGTGACGCTGGAGGCAATCCGACCCTCCTTATTTTGTATCTTTACCACGCCCAACTCACCCTCGGAGTTTCGCACCAAATCAATGATAGTTGGCGGATGGCTGGACAACTCAGTCTCTTCCAAGTTGTCGCTCGTCGGACTCTCGGCTTGAACTATCCCTAGCCCGTCGCTAGTCTCTAGATCCCCAGATGATTTCGGATGCTCCATCTCGCTAACTCCCTAAACCTTTTTTTCAGCAGCAGCTCCATCCCTTCAAAAGTCGTGCGGACCCGGTCTTGGGCCGCTCGAAGTTCTTAATCTTCAGGTTACGTGCCATGGCAGGGGAGAAAAAGTAGGCCATCGGCTACGGCAGGGAGATCGCAACTGCCGAGCAAAACAGAATTGTAACCAGGAGGTAGATCAAAAGGGCAAGTGACCGAAGTAATAGCGTAGGCGCAGGGTTCGAAGCACCATCAAACTAAGGGGCATCACGACTGGCTACGGTGGAGGTCCACCGCTGTACAGCGATTATGCTGTTCGGTGCCGTTCAGGAGGATTAAGAAAAGCAGTTCTCTTGGTGTTCGCTTGGCGAAGTCAGGCAATTGATAATGCGACTGGCAAGGCGGTTCAGCTATGGAAGGAGGGGGTGGGGCTTTCGATAAACGAATGGTTCGCTCTCCGGCCCGGCCAGCTCGCTACAAGTGCCACCCATAGCTAAAAATTACACGCAGAAGGCAGGACACAGCTAACTGTGTGCGCCCAAGTTACCGAAAGCGACTTGACCTTCTACCTGCCCTGACAGCGTTGGGTCTTCGTTCCGGTCCTCATCCCCTGCACCGCCTCTGGTTGCCATCCTTTTCGAAAGCGACGCGTGGTGTTGACCGAGGGCGTTCGCAGCCAGGTGATTGCCCTGATTGCCGCCGCTGCAACCCGACATGTTTGCCAGGGTTGAGAACCATGCCGCGATCGGCAGCCTCAGCGAGCTCTTCAGGGCGGGAGTAAAGTTCCGCTCGGCGCCCGAACTTTTCTGTCTGGATCTCTATAGATACTTCGATTTGGACCGGCTGGCGCTGATTTCAGCACCGACTCGCGTTGATCACTGAGACCGCAGCAGCGTGTGAGCCGGAGAGCGGCCTTGATTTAATGCTAACAACAGGGGGAAATTCAAGGCATAGCCGCGCGTCGGGAAACTTCCCCGATCACGCGCAGGACACCGGCTCTGGGGACACCTACAGTTTCGCCGGGCTGCAACTCGAGGTTACTGCGGGGTTCTAAGGCGCCGGGTTCGCGCCTTCCGACGGCAAGCGATAGGAACTCGGCTTGAGCCGAAGCGGCCGCGCGCCACCAAGCTCAAGCAGGATAGCCAATTGGCCCTGAGTGAGCCATAATACAGCGACTACTTGGGGTGGATGCAACCGAGCCATGTCTGATACGCCCTTCCAAACTCCCCCACGAGCCCTGTCGCGGCAAGGCGGCGACCAGCCTCAGGACGCCATTCTGGGCAAGGTGGTGTCTCATTATCGTGTCGTAAAAAGGCTGGGCGGCGGCGGGATGGGGGTGGTTTACGCGGGCGAAGACACCCGGCTGGGCCGGGGAGTGGCCTTAAAATTTCTGCTCGATGATCATGCCAGTACCCACGGGGCGTTGGACCGTTTTCTCCAGGAAGCACGCGCGGCCTCGTCCTTGAACCATGCCAACATCTGTATTGTGCACGACGTGGGTGAAGATGAGGGACGGCCGTTTATCGTCATGGAGCTGCTGGAAGGGCAGACTCTGAAGCACCGGCTGCAATCCAGGCCGCTGAGGACGGAAGAAGTCCTGGAGCTTGGCATCCAGGCGGCGCAAGGCCTGGAGTATGCCCACTCGCAGGGCGTGATACACCGGGATATCAAACCGGCGAATCTGTTCGTAACCGCGAACGGACAGCTAAAGATTCTGGATTTCGGATTGGCGAAATTCGCTGCCGGGGCGGCCACCAGGGCGGCAGCGCTCGGTCTTTCCGTTACATTGAGCCAGGGGACGACGGGATCCGACCTGACCGCGCCGGGGGAGTTTGTGGGCACGGTGGCCTACATGTCGCCGGAGCAGGCGCGGGGTATGACCCTGGATGCGCGCACCGACCTGTTTTCCTTTGGCGTGGTGCTGTACGAGATGGCGACGGGAACGCGGCCCTTCCAGGGCGACACCTCGGCGGTGATTTTTGAAGCCATTCTGAACCGGGCACCGGTGCCCCCGGTCCGGCTGAACCCGCAACTGCCGGGCGAGTTCGAGCACATCGTGAACCGCGCCCTTAATAAGGACCGGGAGCAGCGCTACCGGACGGCGGCGGAAATCGCCGCCGACCTGCGGCACATCGCAGAACAGGCGAGTTCTCCCATCGTAACCGGCACGGTGCACGCGCCCCGGGTGGCAGCAAGCAGCGAGGTGGTGCTCCTCTACAAGCGCAACGCCCATCCCGATGAGGAACTGCTGGGCATAGCCGAAAAAGGGCTGCGGGCACGCGGTTATCAGGTATTCATTGACCGCCACCTGGTGGTGGGCATGGAGTGGGCGCGGGAAATCGAGCAGCGTATCAGCCGTGCCGAAGCCGTGGTGGTGCTCTTGTCCGCAGCCTCCGTGCAAAGTGAGATGCTGGCCTACGAAATCCAGATCGCCAGGGAAGCCGCGCAGCGGCGCGAGGGCAAGCCCCTGATTCTTCCCGTGCGGGTCAAGTTTGACGATCCCTTGCCTGAATCGCTGGCCGGAAGTCTGGACGGCATTCAGTGGGCCCGGTGGAATGGTCCCGAGGAGAATGACGCGCTGCTGGCGGAGCTAAGCGCCTCCCTGCTCCAGGTCAACCGATCCACGGCGCAGCCGGTCAAGCTGGAGGCGGTGGGCGGAGCTGTCCCTCTCGATTCCAGTTTTTACGTTGTGCGCCCCACTGATGAGGAGTTTTACGACGCCATTTCCCGCCAGGACAGCATCGTGCTGGTGAAGGGGGCGCGGCAGATGGGCAAGACTTCGCTTATGGCCCGGGGGCTGCAGGAAGCACGCAAAGCAGGTTGCAAGGTGGTGCTCACCGATTTTCAAAAGTTCAACGCGGCGCACCTGCAGTCCGTGGACAAGTTTTTTCTTGCTCTCGCCGAAGCTATCGCCGACCAGCTCGACCTCGACGTCGAGCCCGACATCTGCAATCCCCGCCGTGGGCCGAGCATGAACTTCGAGCGCTTTCTGCGCCGCGAAGTGCTCAAGAACGTGGCGGCCCGCCTGGTGTGGGGAATGGACGAAGTGGACCGGTTGTTCACCTGCAGCTTCGGCAGCGAAGTGTTTGGTCTGTTCCGTTCCTGGCACAATGAGCGCTCGCTCGATCCCACCGGCCCCTGGCAAAACCTGACGCTGGCGATTGCCTATGCTACCGAGGCCCACCTGTTTATTACCGACATGAATCAGTCGCCATTTAACGTGGGTACGCGGCTAACGCTTTCCGATTTTACCCTGGAGCAGGTTTCCGAGCTTAACAGCCGCTACGGTTCTCCCTTAAAGCATCCCAGGGAACTGCTGCAGTTTTACGAATTGCTGGGCGGACAGCCCTACCTGACGCGACGCGGGCTGCACGAACTGGCCTCCCGCAACTTGTCTTTCAGCGAATTTGAGAGCCAGGCCGCAAGCGACGAAGGTCCGTTCGGCGACCATTTGCGCCGCATTCTGGTGTCTCTGGCCCAGGACCAGAAGCTTTGTGATGCCATGAAGGCAGTACTCGGGGGAAGGCCGGCCTCCAGCCCGGAGTTGTTTTACCGCCTGCGCAGTTCGGGAGTAGTGACGGGCGAATCGGTCCGGCTTATGCACCCGCGTTGCCGGCTCTACGAAATCTATCTCACCCGGCATTTTGTGTGACCGGTACGCACTCCAGCTCCGCAGCGGAAGCTTTCTACGTCGTGGGCGGCACTTTGCGCCGGGACGCAGCCTGCTACGTGGCCCGCAACGCGGACGAGCGCCTGTACCACGACCTTCTCAACGGCGAAATCTGCTACGTGCTCACCGCTCGTCAGATGGGTAAGTCGTCGCTGATGGTGCGCACCGCCTCCCGCTTGCGACAGCAGAATGCCTCGGTAGCCGTGCTCGACCTCACCGGGCTGGGCCAGAACCTGAGTGCCGAGCAGTGGTACAACGGGCTTTCCGAGCGCATCGGCAGACAACTGGATCTGGAAGACGAGGTGGAGGATTGCTGGGGCGGGCACGGCGGCCTCGGGCCTTTGCAGCGGTGGATGCGTGTGGTGTCCGATGTCGTCCTGCCCAATTGCGACGGCCCGGTGGTGATTTTTGTGGACGAGATTGACAGTGTGCGCAGTTTGCCCTTTTCCACGGACGAATTCTTCGCCGGCATTCGCGAGCTATACAACCGGCGCAGTGACGAGCCGGATCTGAACCGGCTCACCTTCTGTTTGCTGGGCGTGGCCAGCCCCTCCGACCTGATCCGTGATACCCGAACGACGCCCTTTAACGTGGGGCGGCGCATTGAGCTCAGCGATTTCAGCGACCGGGAGGCGGGTCCGCTTTCCCTGGGCTTGCGGCGTGACCCGAAACTTGGGTTACAGCTTCTGCGCCGCGTCCTGTACTGGACAGGCGGGCATCCCTATCTGACCCAGCGCCTTTGCCTGGCGGTAGCCCAGAGCGAAGCTGGGTCCACTCGCGAGGTGGACCACATATGTGATGAACTGTTCCTCTCGCGCCGCGCGCGCGAGCGGGATGACAACCTTCTGTTTGTGCGCGAACGAATGCTGCGCAGCGAAGTGGACGCACCGTCCCTGCTTACCCTCTATGCCAAGGTAAGGCGCGGCGGCGAGGTGGCCGACGATCCCTCCGACCCTCTGGTGACCGTATTGCGCCTTTCCGGTATTACGCGTGTAGAGGATGGCAGGCTGAAGGTGCGCAACCGCATCTATGGCCAGGTCTTCGATGACGAGTGGGTGCGCTCCTGCCTGCCGGGCGGGGAACTGCGGCGCCAGCACGCCGCCTACGTTCGCGGCCTGAGATTGGCCTCGGGAATTCTGGTGCCCCTTCTGCTGCTGACCGCCGGGTACGGGCTATACGTTTACCGGCTGAATCCCACCATCCCTCTGAATATCAGAAAAACCGGGACGATACTGGAGCCGCCTGCGTTCTGGGCCTCTTTCAACAGCACCACGACGCCGGCGTCGGGAAATGGGGGGCTGCTGGTGAACGCTGGTGATTCCGGGGTGCGAATTCTGATCAATGGCCGGGAATATGGCACGACCAGCAGGTCCGGCAAGGTGCGCATACCCATAATGTCGGCGGGAGTTTACGATGTGGCGGCCGATAAGCCGGGTTTTCAGGGCATGCAGCAGCGGGTGGAGATCCACAACGACGCGGTCTCAACCATCAGCTTCAAGCTCCTCCCGGTTTCTGTGCGTGGCGGCCTGATGGGGACCATTACTGATGCCTCCGGTGCTCCGGTTCCCGGAGCTACCATCAGCTTGAGTGGACCGGATGGGAAAAGCACCAGGGTGGCTGCCAACCAGGCGGGCCATTATGCACTACAGGATCTGCTGGCCGAGAATTACACCGTTACCGTCGAGGCGGCAGGATTCAAGTCCTTCACTGGTCCGGTAACGATCTACGCCAACCAGTTGTCGCTCCGCGACGCGCAACTGGCGGTGGACAACGAATTTCGCACCTGGGAACAAGTGGCCAAATCGCGGGATGCCGCGCAAGTTACTGGATTTTTATCCAAATACCCGGGCGGAGCGCATGCCGCAATGGCGAGCAATCTGCTGGCACAATTGCGCTCCGAAGAGCATGCCGCTTGGGGACGGGCCAGCAGCGCAAATCAGCTGGCCGCGTACCAGAACTTTTTGCGCCGATACCCGGACGGGGAATACGCAGGCGCTGCCCGGAGTCAAATCGCCAAGCTGCAGGCCGAACCGCGGCGTCCGCTACTCCCGGCTCCCGTGCCTCCCCCGGTCGATGACGGCCAGGTTGTCCTCACCGTGCTTGGGCAGTACCGGAAGGCCTATGAGGACCGCAAAATCGAGGAACTGGCCAGCATCTGGCCGGGCATGAGCTCGCGGCAAATCGGCAGCCTGCGCGAGTTCTTCAAAGAGGCTGAGCAGGTTACGTTGACCTACGATCTGCTCGGCCAGCCGGAAATCAATCATGATGAAGCCATTATTCGTTTCACGCAGTCGCTGAACTACACGGTTGGGGGCAAGACTCAGAACCCGGGTTCGTCCAAGGTGATCATGCGGCTGCGCAAATTGAACTCCGCCCAAGAGGGCGCGGGGAAATGGGTCATCGAGTCCATCCGGTGAAATGGGCTTATTCGGTGCGGATGGACGAGCGAGATCACACGGACAAGTGATGTTCATCACAGAATAGGCGTGATTCTGCCGGTAGGCTTGGTTTGCGGAGGCGAGCCATGCCGCTGGAGCTCGAACTCGAAGAAAGTGTTGCTCAGGAAGAGCAGGACCAACTTGCCAAGGAAGGTCGCGACCGCAACTCGCTGGCCATCGAGGAGGTTGTCGGCCGCAACCCCGCCAGGAAACCTACAGTTCCAGAATTGAGCCGTTCCACGGCTAAGGACAGGAATTAGTCCGCGCCACCCTGAAGCGAATCAGAAGGTGTAAGACAAGCCGATCAAGGGTGCAGGCTTGTAGTGCAATCCGGCATCATTGACCCGGAATAGGATGTTGGCGGTTATCAGCAACTTCCCCACCGGGCTTATCTTTCCGCCCAGAGCTACGCTCTCCTGATTGATGGTTGCCGTAGAGACGGAGATTTCCGGATGCAAGGCGCCGGTGAAATCGGAAACCGGCGGCGCCAAAAAGATTTTCTTCTCGTTCTGCAGGGCTTGCCCGAGGAAGTCCGCAGTAAGGCTCAGGCGTCGAATCACTCCAATGTCCACGCCGGCCGCGTAGCTTATGACATTCGGCAATTGGGCCTTTGTGTCAGTAGTGACGTCTCCCGCCAAGATTGAATTTCCGTTCACCTGCACTCCTACATTGGCGTGAGGAGACACCCTACCTAAGTAAGAGAATGCCAGGAAAGGCTTCAGTCCCCAAGTACCCGAACCCAAGAAGTTCTCTTCGTTGCCTGTGGGAATGCGGGCGTCCAGACCGACTGCTATGCCCGCTTTTTCGCCCTGCCAGGCGTGAAATTTGCCGCGAAAAACGATGTCCCCGACGCCGAAGGCAGAATTGGCATTGGCAAAAAGTGCGTGGTTATAGTACGCGGGAGTGAACCCGCCGACCGCTGGGAAAAGTTCTTTTTCCGTTGAGGTAGGATGCAAGTTGTCGAAACGATGCACGCAGCAGGACGGTATGACGGCCGGATCCGTAATCTCGACACTCTGAATTGTGGCGTCGGAGGTCACATCCATGCGCACATCCAGGATGGGGACAGCAATGGACAGATCGAGACGGTTGGTAAGACCGAAAGTGCCCACCAGAGTAGTTTGATGAACCTTGAGATCTATTCTGTTCTGGGTGGAAATGAAGTCCTGAGTAATGGCAGGTACGCTTTTGCCGTTGCTAACAACGCAGGTGACGTTATTCGGATTAGGACTGGGACAAGCCTCAGATTCATGGCCGAAGACGGCGCCAAAATTCCTCAGGTTGACCCCGTCCAGCCCATCAAAATCAAAGTACTGGTAGCTGACTCCGACAAACAGTTTGTGCCGGCCAATGGTCTCAGCTCGCTCCGTCAGAATGGGTCCTAAATTCTGGGTTGTTTCCGCCACGACTCCGAGGGATGGATTGAAAGAGAAGATGAACCCTGAAGCCGGTGAGGTAATCGGTATCTGGCTAATCTGAGTGCCAATCTCGGTGGTCAGCGGCGAAAAACTTGCCAGACTGGAGGTTTGGAAGTGAACCGAGTGCTTTAAGGCGGCGGAATTCTGATTGGTAGAACCCAGCGGCCCATTGTTGTCAGCGCCCACCAGGCCACCCGGACCATACACCTGGGGCACAAGACAGATGAGGGCCGGCGAGACGGTGGCGATGGTCTGATTGGTCGAATTGGAAGTGGGGCACGGCCCGCCGACTGTTTGAGCAAGCGAAGCCGTGGAGAACAGCACCAGCGCAATCAGTGTGCGGCGGATGTTTTTTGGCATGGTTCAGTCTTCGCTAGAGAAACTGGGCCGGACACATACCGCCAAGATATGGTAGGTATTGTAAAAAGCCTTTAGTCTATTACCAAAACGGGTGCTGTCAAGGCCAAAAGACGTTACCGCCCTCATTCGGGGGGATCGGTCTCACGGCCTTCGACTTTCCGGGAAGGTGATGCGAATTTCACGTAGCTCAGGTTCCACTCGCCATCCGTCAGCTTTCATTCCCCGGAATGGAAGAGAGGTCGACTCACAGGTGGCAGCACCGGCTGTAACGAGAACGCCCAACTTGCACCGAGCGAAAATCGATCCTCAAGAGTGCGAATGGAAGGATGGCGACAGCGGCGACCCGGATCGAAAGGGAAGAAAACCTTGCCCATAAAACGAAAAACAAAAGAACCGACTTGACTCCGACCGGCCTTCTCATGGAAGGCGTTCGGGGTAAGCGAGCATATGGCCGCTTGGTCAAGGACAACGGGAAGTGGGAGTCGGGCAAGTTTTTGGATTTCAAATCGTGCCACGCTCAGCAGCTTTCCGAATCACTTTCCACACCCGATTAGTCCCCGAGGCTACGCTGGACGGTGGGCTTGGCCAGCCTGCGGCTCACAAAGGAGTGCCGCAACGGAGGCGGGGTGCCACGGGATATAGCCCCCATATCCAGGTCGCCTGGAAACGGAAGTTGGGCGAACTTGCATTTCGAAGCGCCCTACGCTCAGCAGCAGCGTCCGGGCGGGGTCCCGAGCGTACAAATCCAGGGCACAAAGCTTGCGGCTTTGACGGCCTGCCAATACGAAGATCAGGTCGGCCTGGCCGGGCAGGTTGCCCGGAGAGAGCCAGTCGTACAACCGCTCAAGCAGTCGAGTCAGCATGCATCGCCGAGGAGAATGATCGGTCCCAAATCAAAAGACTTCAACGCTTGCTGCGTGGCCCTTAGAAGAGGCAAGCCGGTGATCCCGTGTGACCAAGGCGGCTCCTAGGGTTTCCGCCAGGGCGATGTAGGCCGCGTCGTAGGCAGTGAAATTATGGCGCAAGCGCCAAATGCGAGGGACCAGCACAAAATGTGCATACCGGCTGATGCGCAGGTCCAACAAATCGTGGACGGCCTCGTCCGCCCGGTGGACGGCAATGGCCCCCTGCCTTACCAGCCGCCGCAGAGCTTGGGTAACCTCAACGTCAAGGAGGTGTGGCGCATGCAGGGTCTCGTTCTGCGAAAAAATTCGACGCTCTATGTGCTGCCCGGCAGACGTCTGTAGAAGCCAGTCAACCGCCGCAGACGCATCCAGGACAATCATCGGCCGTCACGCTCTGTTCGTACCAGAAGAGCGGTATCAATCTCTGCCGCGACCGGTTTGCGCTTGTGCAAACGTTCTCGAATTTCCGCCAGTGTTGGTCTTTCTGCGATTTCCTTGATCTCCACCAGCAGATAGTCGGAAAGCGACATACCCGCTGTAGCAGCGCGTGCTTTTAGGGTTCGATGCA
>Ga0134126_10009058_pt1 | contig 12542 bp, 4 predicted proteins | sample KB31752_FD_96881 | JGI IMG/M metagenome (GOLD analysis project Ga0134126, IMG submission 96881) | Terrestrial soil microbial communities with excess Nitrogen fertilizer from Kellogg Biological Station, Michigan, USA - KB3-175-2 | ecosystem: Environmental > Terrestrial > Soil > Unclassified ...
GCTTGGCATCATCGGCGGGCTGACGATCGAGGTTTTTCCCGCGTCGGTGAAACTATTGCCTAGCTCGATTGCCGCCATCGCCGGCTCGTCACTGGTATCGGCGACCATCATCGCATTGGTGCTCAACCTGGTCTTTCGCATTGGGGCACGACGGAGTGCCATACTTCGCATCGAACGCGATCAGGTCAATGCGCAGAAGATCGAAGACTTTTTTATCCGGCAAAGCGCGATGTGGGGTGCCCGGCCGGACGTGGCGAAACGCGCAACATTCGGGGTCGTGCAATTGATTGACGCAATCGCCGAGAATTGCTGGGACGCCGGCACGATGTCGGTGCGGGCAAGTTTCGATGAATTCAACATGGACATAAACGTTACCTATCCCGGAGAACGCATCGATTTCCCTGCGGAACGTCCGTCGCTCGAGCAGATCCGCGATGGCGAGGACGGCGCCCGCCTGCTGGCCGGGTTCATGCTGCGGCGCAATGCGGATCGCATCCGTTCCGCCAGCAAGGATGGGGAATGCACGGTGGACTTTCATTTTGAGCATTAACTGAAATGGATTGCATCGCTTACCACCCGACTTAACCTATCTTCCGTCGGCCTGCCGTACTTCGCAGCCGGTGTTGGGCCGATGGGCGTGCTTAGCCGGCATAAAACGGAAAAGCGAGCGTCGGTCCGGTCAAAGGACCGATCGAATTTCGGAGCGGCCACCGCGTAACGGTTTTTTCTGATTGTTGCTGTGCGTTCGTCGTTTTTTGGCGCTTGGCGGATAAGCCAACTGTTGCCTGGACGAACAGCACAGATCGTGGCCGGCGCCAGCTAATTCTGTTGCTGTTGACCTAGAGCGGCAATCGGGCCGCCATTGACGCACGGCCTAGGATGTGCTTTCAGCGCCGATCCCAAATTTCAATTTTGTATGAACGCGCGTTCAGGATGCAGATCCTAGAAGGAAGGAACAGATTTAGCTGACGCACGTTTTTTGTTGTCAGCATTTTGCTGAGCAGGAGGAAATTCAATGCGCAAATTTGCCATCGCTTTTGCCGCACTCGCGGCTTTCGGAATTGCAATACCCCTGATCTCTTCGGCCAAAGCTCAAGACGCCGTCGTCATCAAGAAAGGTGACCATGACCGCGACATGCACCGGCATCACAAGAAAATTGTGGTAATCAAGCATCGCCGCCATCATCACCACGACTAAATAATAATGGATCCAAAAAACGGTGCCATGATTTTCCTATTTAACACACAGCTCCGCCAACGGTCAGATCCAGATCAGCAGTATCCAGATAATCATCGGTGAATTCGCCTAATACTGGAGACCGGCGCATCAAGGCTGGCGATGCCACCCAGTCCGAAAAGGCAAAGCCGCCGACAGCTTCGCCAGCGCATTCGGCACTGAGTTCGTGATGATGAAGGACGGGACATCCTCTAAGGTCGCGCTAACATTGCAGGAATCCTGCGCCGAAATCGAACCAACACCAAGACGCCAAGCTAAAGGCATCCTCACAGCGAGAAATAACATCGTCCGAAAAAGGAAACTGCCAGCCTCACTTTTTTCGTGAGGCCGGCAGCTAAAAGTCAGGACCGTCGAACTATCTAGCTCATTTGGCCTTGCAGACTGGAGCGCCGTTTACGGAATCCAAACAGACCCAACACACCGCTGGCAAACAGCACCAAGGAAGGCGGCAAGGGAGTTGTCGAGGTGGTGAAGTCGGTGCCATTTATGTCAATTGAGTTGACCGTTATATCTTGCATACCGTTAGCGGTCCAGCCGCCATCAACCTGGAGCTGGATGTCATTTATTAGATCGCTGCCGAATAATGCCTCAATCGATGCAAGAGTCTGATAGCTGCCAGAGAGCCCGATCGCGCTGTTGTTTGTGGCATTGTTTAAATTGACTCCACTAAAGCTGCCTGTAAATGCGGCCGGGTTGCTATCGTTGAAGTTCGGTGGCGTACCCAGATAGACGATAAAAAAATCGTTATTGGTCGCAGAAATGACCAGGCGCGGCGAACCACCATCAGCGCCACCCGTATTGTCGGTGAACCCGACGCTGAGCATACTTAGTGAGTTGAATGTGATTGGTGAGCTAAGCGAAATATCGAGTCCGCCGAAGGTGCTGAATCCGACCGAAGTTAAATTCCACGGACCCGTTCCAGTCGTGTCGCCAAACGGCGTTACCGTATCTGCGTTGGCAAAACCGGGGGCCAACATGAAAGTCGCGAACACTGTCGTCAGCAGAATTTTCTTCATTGTTTGTCTCCCCTAACGCACGGGTTGATCCCGCGCAGCGCCACAACTTAAGTTAGCCGACTCCCCCGGGATGAGGCAAGCTCGACTGTGCCGGCGAGCCCCCGGATGCCCTCGAGGCCCGTGACGTGGGGGTACGGGGGAGCGGAGTGCGCGGGTCAAGAAATTCTTCCAGCAAAAGCTAAGACAGGTCGCGTCACACGACGACCTGCTTGCGGTGAATTATCTCACCTCCATCCGCTTGCACCCATCAGGCAAAGATTGCACGCTAAAAAAGTCCGCGCCCTCGTTTAAAGGTGCAGACTACTTCCGATAAATAGTCGTCGCTCTCCGACGTAATTTTTTTGGTGCCAAAATGTATTCGCTCGGACCGCATCGACAGCGCGATCAAAATCGTTTGGTAATTTTCAGCGATCCTGTCTGATCCAGATAGTCATCGGCGAATCTCGCCTGATACTGGACCAGCATATCCAGGCCGGCGATGCCACCCAGTCCGAAGAAGTCAAAGCCTGCCGAGAGTTTCGCCAGCGCATTCGGTACCGAGCTTGTGGTGATGAAGGGCGCGGCACCGGATGGGGCCCCCTCGAAGTTCGCACTGACGTTCCAGGAATCCTGCGAGAGGAACGTGCCGCCAACCTGGACATAGGGTCTCAATGCCTGGCCATTGGCCCAAACCAGCGTCTGGCCAAACTCAATCATCGGAGATACGCCAAAGACGACGTTGCTCTTGGAGGCGAGCTGGAGGTCAAGCGCGCCTGCCCCGGTCTCGCTGAAGCCCGGCATCGCCGTATAAATGACGTCGAAATCGACCGCAGGCTTCAAATACGTTATTCCAAATTCGGCCAAGTAGGCCACGCGGAAACGTGCGTCGAGATGCCATACACTCGATCGACTCTGAGCAGACTCGACACCGGGAAGGCTGATGTAGCGCGTGGTATTGAGTGCTGCGTAACCCGTATCGAGGGCGGCGCCTAAAAGCCACGACCCCACTTGATGCTTAAGAGATAGTCCAAAGTCGTAACGATCCGCCTGCGCGACAGCAAAATTACCGACCGTCGTGCGCCCCGCCTCATAGCCGGCGGCAAACTCAAAGAACCAGTCTGGCGCAATCTTGATCTGTCGTCCCGTCTGGATGCGGGTGGCGCGGTCGTGATAGCCTGACGATGAGGATGATCCTTTATCTGCGACGCTGCCCGTAACCTTCGCCCAATCGCAGTCTGTTTCATACAACGGCGCAAAGGGCCCGCTCGGTGCGTGGCAACTCATCATGTTGTCGACGAATGACAGGCCGGTAAATACCGCAGCTGACGTCTGGCCGATATAGGGCCCAGGATGCAGCCGATCCAGCGACTGTGCATAAACGTTGGCGTCGGTCAAACCCGCAAAATACGCAAGAGTCGGCCCGATACCCGGCGTCCCGCCGTTATCCCATATGCTCTGAAGATGGTTGGCGGCGCTCATCTCGTTTGGCGTCAGCGAGGAGGTAAAGCTTGGTGGAACGAACTTCGCACTGAGCGCACTTAGCTGCAGCTGGTTGCCGACAATCTGCAACCCGTACGTGACCGTTGGAGAATTGATCGGCGTCGCATCATTTATACCGACGAAACCACCATTAGCGCTCACGATCGTCGTTGGCGCCCCTGGCAGCAGAGAGACGAGGTGAGGCTCCACCAACCCGCGGACGTTTGCCGTTCCGCTAACAGCCAGTAAATCCGAAACGCTGCCGAAGCGCGCATCGATCGCCATAACACCCGTTTGCGTCTGGATGAGGTTGCCGGTAATCGCCGTACTGACGACATTGTTGACGCCACCAGGATCGAGGCGGCCTGCATTGGTCAGCGTCCCCGATCCGATATTGACCACGGTGTTCGGCATGAAATAGCTGCCAGCAGTATTGCTGAACCCGCCGTTGCCGGTGCCAAGATCGACGTCACCCAAGACGCGGCCTGAATTCGTAACTGAAGTATTGCCGATGACGTGAGCAATGCCGTTCTGATCGACACCATCCGTGGCTTTGATCGCCATGCCGGACGCGGCCTGCACCGAAGCGCCGGTGGATATACTGACGGTGTTAGTTGCGCCGCCGTCGATGTCGATGCCGGCCGCTGCCCCGCCGCCACCGCTAACCACACCATTGTGCAGGCGAATGATGATGTCGCCGCCACCGGTCCCGCCAACGCTTTGAGCAAAAATTGCGATCGAGTCGAGACCGGCCGCCATCACGCTACCTGATTGATCGATCGTGATGGTACCACCCTTACCATTCCCGCCGTTTGAGCCGGCAAAAGGAATTGTGCCAAAACTTGCATTCCCGCTGCCGCCGACACCACCGCCACCGCCTAGGCTTTGCGCGAAAATGCCGAAACTACGATAGCCGCTAGTTGTAATTGCACCGTTTGTCCCGATCGTAATGGTGCCGCCGTCACCGGCATCGCCGCCCGTTCCGCCAACGCCAACGCCAATTGTCATCGAGTGACTTTGCAAGGTCGGATTGTTACCCGCCGCATCTCCGCCGACGCCACCACCGCCGCCAACGCTCTGCGCAAAGATGCCGTGCGCGCCGTCGCCGTAGGTTGTGATGTTGCCGACCATCGTCACGCCGACGTCGCCGCCCTTGCCTCCGTCACCGCCTTGTCCACCGACAATGACCGCACCACCATCGTCGCCTTGGCCAGTACCGGCGACACCGCCACCGCCGCCGATGCTCTGGGCGAAAATTGCGACCGCACGATCGCCAATGGTCGTGATATCGCCAGTCTGGCTCACCGCGACAAGGCCACCGAACCCCGAGCTTTTAGCGCTGCCCCCGGCTCCGCCGACGCTGATCCCGATGTTCTTCAGACCGTCGCCGCCGCTGCCATCGCCGACCGCCGCCAAGCCACCGCCGCCGCCGACGCTCTGCGCGAAAATTCCGAAGGCATCATCGCCGCGTGTGGCGATGTTGCCGGTATTCGTGACATTGACGTCGCCACCCTGCCCGGCACCGCCACCACCGCCGCCCACGCCGACACCGACGCTAATGTCTCCATTGCTGTTGCTGCTTCCACCACCAGCCGACCCGCCGCCACCACCGACACTTTGGGCAAAAATTCCATAAGACGCGTAACCGTAGGTGTCGATCGAGCCCGTGTTGACGACCGTCACAATTCCTCCGTCACCGGCTGCTCCACCGCTACCGCCGACGCTGACCGAGACTGAAATTTGGGTGTCGTGGCCTTCCGACTTTTTCTTTTGTTCGGAATTGAGCTTGTCGTTTGCGGTGGGCTTTGCCTGCTCCGGCGGCGGTTTGGTCGGATCCGGATCATCCGAATTAATTGCGAGGAAACTTAACAACCCGCCGGCGACATCAGAATCCGAACTGGCGCGGCCCGCCCCGCCGATGCCACCACCGCCACCGATACTTTGTGCGACAATTGCATGGGCATCGTCGCCGAGCGTCACAATGCGCCCGACATTGGTGACATTAACCGCCAGACCGTCGCCACCTGCGCCGCCCGCTCCGCCGATCGCGATCGCAATCGCGGCATCATTTTTTGCCGTGATAACCTGGGCACTGGCGGTTGCGTCGCCGCCATTGCCACCACCGCCGCCCACACTTTGGGCGAAGATACCGAAAGACATAGCACCGCCGGTCATGATCCAGCCGGTATTTGTGACGCCGACTATCCCGCCGTTACCGGCTGCTCCGCCGTCGCCTCCCATGGAAAGCCCAAGGGAAAGCGAGCCTTTCGGGGAAGCCGCGAGCGAGTGAGCCATCGCCGTTCCGCCTGTCCCGCCGCCGCCGCCGATGCTGAAGGCCATAATGCCATCGGACATAATGCCGGTCGTCGTGATCGCACCGGATTGGGAAACAGTCACGCTGCCACCGTCTCCCGCCGCGCCGCCGTTACCACCGATCGCGACCGACGCATTGACAAGGTTGCCGCTGAACGCGTAAGCGGCGCCGCCGCTGCCACCGCCACCACCCGTGCTTTGCGCAAAGATCGCCGCGGCAAGATCGGCATGACTGGTGATTGTGCCGGAATTGTCGACTTCAACAACGCCGCCCACTCCCGCCGCGCCACCCTTGCCGCCGATGGTGTAGTCGACAACGGTGACACCTACATCACTGCTATCACCACCGTTACCGCCGCCGCCGCCCGTGCTTTGTGCAAAGATTGCGCTCGAACGGAATCCGGACACGGTGATCATGCCGAAATTTTTGACGAGGAGGTTGCCGCCGTTGCCCGCGGTCGCGCCGTCACCACCAATCGCCACGGAGCCAGGCGACGGGGTCGCGATGGAGGTTGCCGAGCCTCCGTCCCCTCCGCCACCGCCGATGCTCTGCGCGAAAATGCCGGGGCTGGCGATGCCCGTCGTTGTGATCGTGGCGTTCGCATTGTTGACGACGGTGACGTCACCGCCTTTACCGCCTTGGCCACCGTCGCCACCAATGGTGACAAAACCGGAAGCGCCGCCACCATTACCGCCGCCGCCACCGACGCTTTCGGCATAGACGCCATAGGCCCCGTTGCCGCTCGTGACAATGCCGCCGTTGTTGGTGACATTGACGGCTCCGCCATCGCCACTGGAGTCGCCGCCGCCACCGAGTGCGACTATGGCGCCCGCATGACTGCCGGCGCCACCGCCGCCGCCGATGCTGGCCGCGGCGATGGCGTGCGCAAAGTCGCCGCTGGTGCTGATGGCGCCGCCGTTGGTAACGTCAATGAGACCGCCATTCGAAGCAGCGCCACCCGAGGCCCCGATCGACACGACGCCACTCCCGCTCGCCGCTGTTCCACCACCGCCACCGGTGCTTTCGGCGAGGATGCCAAACGCTCCGACTCCCGCCGTGGTAATCTTGCCCTCAGCATCCACCGTGACATGACCAGATCCACCGCCAATACCGCCGCCGCCTGGATCTGAAACTAATGCACCGGCATTGCCCCCGTTGCCGCCGACGCCACCAAGACTCTTTGCATAGATACCGTAGGCAAGATCGCCGCCGGTCTTGATTTCGCTCTGGGCGTGAGTGGTGACGTTGACGTCACCACCCGCACCGCCGTGGCCCCCGCTGCCGCCGTTGGTGCTGAATGCACCGGTCGCGCTTCCACCGGTCCCGCCACCAAGACCAAGACTCTCGGCAAATACCCCAAACGCCGATAAACCGCTGGTGGTGATCTTGCCATCCACGGTTACTTGAACGAATTGGCCACTCCCGCCACTGCCGCCAGATCCACCGCTGCCCGACGCGCCGCCAGCACTCCTGCCATCGCCCCCCATGCCGCTTGCACTTTGCGCGAAGACGCCGCTGGCATTGTCGCTGGTCGTAGTTATCGTCCCGCCGGCATTGACCGTAATGAGGCCCCCGTCGCCGCCACCGCCGCCATTACCGCCATCCGCACCGGCCCCGCTTGCACTGCCGCCGGTCCCACCATTACCGCCGACACTCCAGGCAAAGATCCCGTTCGCCAATGTCCCTTGGGTGGTTATGGCGCTGCCGGCGCTGGTGGTCACGGTGACGGTTCCGCCCGAGCCGCCGGTAAAGCTATTTCCGGCGCTGGCGGTCACACCACTGGCACTCCCACCGTCTCCACTCTGTCCCCCCTGACTCCACGCCCATATGCCGTGTGCACCGGACGCACTCGTGGTGACGGTGCCGTCTTCCGTAACCATGACCGCGCCGCCGACGCCGCCATCGTTGCCGTTACGCGCGTTGGCGTTGACGCCCGATGCGCTGCCGCCGTTACCGCCGCGGCCACCGACGCTGGTGCCGAAAACTCCAACCCCACTATCACCCGTTGTCGTGATCGAGCCGCTCGCCGCAATCGTAACTACGCCACCCGCGCCACCGAGTGCACCATTACCGCCGCCGGCATCCGCCGCTGAAGCCGAGCCGCCGCCACCGCCCGTGCCGCCTTGGCTCAGCACATAAATGCCATAGCTGCCGGCGCCCCCAACAGAAACGTTTCCTGTTGATGTAACTGTGATGCCGCCACCAATTCCGCCACCGCCGCCATTGCCGCCGCTGGCGCTGGTGACGCCCAGAATCGCCTTCGCCATCGCTGCCGTTCCCCCCAAGGCCAACCGCCAAAATTCCGTGCGCAAACGACAGCGGCGATGGTGACCCGCCGCTGTCACTTGTGCTGCCCGCGGTCTGGATCGTGCCGGTATTGGAAATCGTTATGGCTCCTCCATCGGGTCCAGGTGCACTGCTGTTTTCTGTCGTCCCAGCCGTCGATGTCACATAGATGGCGGCGCTGCCGTCGAAATGAGTAATGATGGAGCCGGAGTTGGTGACACCGACGTTGCCGGAGCGCGCCCCTGGACCGCCATCATCCTGACTGAAAAGGTAGCCATTGCCGCCGACCGAATTTGCGAGAATTCCATAAGCGTTAAGTCCGGTAGTCGTGATGACGCCCGAATTGCTCACGATCAGCGCTCCGCCGACGCCTCCACCGGCTCCAGCCAAACTCCCTGCCCCGCCTCCCATGCTGGACGCGGACAAGCCGATTGCGTTCGAGCCGTTCGTCGTGATCGCACCAGCATTTGAAATGGTGACAGCTCCGCCGGCGCCACCCGCTCCCCCGAGACTGACAAAGAAAGATCCGTCTGCGCCATTTCCGCCCTTGCTGGAGACGGAAATTCCGACGCCGCCGTTGGTGGTCGTTATTGAGACAGTGGCGTCGGTGGTGACAGTCAGATCCGCGCCAGGCAATCCCGGCACGCCGTCCGTCCCTTGTGCTTCGAAATCGATTCCGGCGATGCCGGGCGCCGGCGCGATCGGCGCCGTCAAGTCCAAAAGAAAAAGGTCGGTGATGGCGTTATTGGGGTTGAGCGGAATGCCCGTAGACTGATTTCCAGAACACGTCCTCGCCGCGCCGACCGTGGCGCACGTGTCGTTCGCGCGCGCCCCCCGACCAGCGCAATGCCGAGCGCAAGGACCAGCGCGCTCGAGCCCAGCGCGCGCAATCTCACGCGCCGCTGTCTGCTGCAACCCACCCGAATGTGCACGTCCGCACTCCCCACCAACGCATAGTCGTCCGATACCATGGGCCAATGCAAGCATGGTTCAGCCTTTCCGATCCTTCCTCGCGCGATGAGCCGGAGCGGGGCTGCAAACTGTCAAGCAGCGGCGAGGTGGCTAAAGTTTCCACATCAATTGGGTGTGAAAGTGAATATGCTAGGCAGAACGAATGTAGGCGGTGAGAGGCGCATTGATGGCCCTAGCACTCGCGCAAGAAGTGCCGACTTGCTTTGCTCGGCGATGCCGACACATCTATCCGAGCAAACCCTTCGCTTCGACCTGAAGCGCTGTTAAATTGGGACCGGATGTCCCACTCTCCGCTCATTACCGTCGCCTCTTTGCGCGTGCAGGGCGTGCGAACGCTTGTTGCCTATTGCAGGGGAAGGCATGAGGGCGGCTGGCGGTGCCATCACGTAAGCAGGCTTTTGATCGATCGGTTCGCGGACGGTGAACCATTACTCGACATTGAGCGGCGTCTAAAATGCACTCAGTGCGGTTCTCAATTGATCGACCTTCGTCCCGATTATAATGCACTTTAGGATTGCGCGTGCCGCAGATAAAATCTCGCCAGAGAGCCACCTTTAGTGAATTATCTACCTCAGGATTGATTGTCGTCTCGCGCCGCGATGGCCCGTAAATAAGAACTCGGCCCTTGCGTTTCGCATGGGCCGTCTTTTGGACGAAACGCATTGCTTGCGCTCTAAGCCTGCGCGCGCAGAATATTTATCAATGGGTCCCGGCGTTAAAGCGTGGGGTTGCCCGCCAAGCGACCAAAGAAACTTTCACTCACAAGAATGGTTCGATGTTTCAACGGTTCAATTTAGATAATCATGCTTCAACGATGTTTTGGGACGTTTTGCGCAATGGATTACTTCGTACATTCGCCTGACAAGCAAGAGCGCTTCGCCCTCTAGATAGGAGCAATTGGGCAACACACTCAATCGCCGCAAAGACGACCTATTAGTTTGCGCGGTGGGTGTGAGCGCCTCGGGGATTGCACAATATGGACCGCAACCGCTCTTGGCATCGCTGCAACCCTTATCGTCACCGCGGGATTTCTTTACGTGCTATTGACGTGCATCCGGAACCTTCGAGGTATAGCCCGGTTGCTGCCGATCAACCGTTGCGCGGAGGCTCCCTTGCGCGAGTGGCTGTTCATGCTCATTCCCGTCGCGATCTTGGGCTATTTCCTAATTTATCCGGATCAGATTCCTGATGCGGCAAACCGGCTAGGTGAGATTGTGGATTGGGCCCGGTCGTTTTTTCCATTTTGAACCGGAACCTTTAACGTCCAGGCAAACGAGCCAATGGCCACAGGCTGCAGCGCGCCGAAACTCAGCCCGAATCCATTTTCGCATTTTCATCGCCTGCAGCAATATTCCGACAGCGATCGCAACGCGACGACGCGAGATGCCTCGCTGTCCATGCAGCGGATGAAGTTGTTACGTGCGAACCACAACGATTCTTTCGGCTGCGACGATGGACGCTAGCGTTGGAACGGCACGCAACCATCATTAACAGACCGGGTGCTGCTGTTTTCTACCCCTGCTTGAAATCGACGTCAGCTTGATTTTGATTTTTTAGATTTAAGGCTCGTTAACTGGCCACACTTAGAGCTGTCATCGTTTCGGGATTGCGTCTGAGCCTGAGGCAACAGGGCACCCCCAGTCAGTGTGCCGAGGCACTTTTTCTTGCGCTATCGCCACGATAGCGCCTGGAATTTCCGGCTAGCCTCGCGGAAAGCCGCAACAAACGTAGGTTGAGACCAGCCGATTCGCCACGCTCAAACGGTATCCGGTCAATAAGCTGAGTGTCGAATCTGTCTGCGATCGGCATTTTAAGGTCTGGACGCAAGAGACAACAGCCAACCTTCGCCCTGCGGTCGTGACGGCACTCATCTTCTCATTCGGCAGGCATAAGCGTACTTCCTTCGTTGGCGACAGCGCGCTCGACGCGAAATAAGAGCCAGCCGAACATCAGCATTGCGGCCAGCACAACCAACGACCCCACTGCGGCAATTGGATCGCCACTCTCATGCCCCGTGTGAACAAGCCCTACGCCGGTCGCAAGAATGACGGTACCCACGATCCACGCCCAGACTTGGATGAGCGCAGCGCGACTCCGATCCAACAGAGGATGCAGACGGTAATAAATTCCGAATAGAAATAGTGACACCCAACCCAAAAGATTGAGGTGAGCGTGCGCCGGAAATGCCGAGTGGTCTTGAGTTATAGCCATTTGAATGCCCCATATCATACCCACTAGAACAAACAGTACGGCGGCTTGGAAGCAGAACGACGAAGCTTTCATGGCATTCTCCCTGACGTGAGTCTCGCTCCCTTATGAAACAACCAGCGGTCGAAGGATGCAACCGCAGAGCAAGCCCCCAAAAAAAATTGCGCTACAGATGAGATTGTCGAACACGATCGGCGAATAACGGCAATTCCGACGGAGCGCCTTTCAATTTTACAGATAACGACAATCAATTTCTCGATCCTGCTGCCGCCGTGGCGAATGCGTAAATCGTTATTTTGTTCCACGAAAATTTTGCCACTTTGCCACACATTAGCCCTAGCCTAATCTAAGGATGACCTACCCGACCTAAACAAACAGCTTCGTGCGACCACAGATCAAAGCGTGTGGATGGCTCGATAATTGATGTGGAGGGTAGAAACATGAAACCTTCGCGCCGACGTCGGTCGCTTGTTGCGCTTGCTGCTTTGATTTTGTTGGGCAATGCGCCGATTTGTGCCTCGCCTTTTCTTTCGGGCTCCGCAACATTCAATACCGAAAACAACCTTTATACCTATTCCTATTTTCTCGACAACCAGTCCGGCTCGTCTCCGATTACAGAAATTTCTATTCTCTTCGAGCCCAATGTCACCGACTTCTCGGGCGCTAGATTCTTCGCGACGACAGCGTCACCGCCTGGATGGGCCTTCCAAATTGCCGCCGGCGGCATTTCGTCCCCGGCATCGGAAGCGGGTACTTTTTTTGAATGGGCCCAAACCGGAATCTGTCCAAATGCCAGCGATTGCGAAGGCCTTCAGGCCGGCGCTGGCCTATCCGGGTTTTCAGTGACTGCCGCCTCCGCGCCGACTGGTTCTCTGTCCGACAATTATTTTATATTTGCACCGTTTTTTCTCAACGATGCAGGCATCGCCGCGGTTGGAAATGTCGTCGCTCCGGATCTAAATCAACCGACAATCATACCGGTCCCATCCAGCTTGTTACTATTTATGACCGGGCTGGGATTTTTGTGGCTTCTTGCAAGATCACATTTCGA
>Ga0134126_10009059_pt1 | contig 12542 bp, 8 predicted proteins | sample KB31752_FD_96881 | JGI IMG/M metagenome (GOLD analysis project Ga0134126, IMG submission 96881) | Terrestrial soil microbial communities with excess Nitrogen fertilizer from Kellogg Biological Station, Michigan, USA - KB3-175-2 | ecosystem: Environmental > Terrestrial > Soil > Unclassified ...
AGACTGCGTTCCTGTTGGTGATGCGCGGCTTTGCCGAGAACGACGGCTATAACGCGCTCACGCTCGCCGGCGGCCTCGGCTGGCGCGACGTCGCGCTGATCCGCACGCTGTCGCGCTATCTGCGCCAGATCCGCGTGCCTTATTCGCAAGACTACATGTGGGCGACGCTGACCAAGCATTTCGTGATCGTCGACGACATCGTCGAACTGTTCTACGCGCGCTTCGATCCGCGTCCCGGCGTTACCGAGGGCCGCGAGGCAAGGCAGAAGGAAATCGTCGCCGGCATCGAGCAGGAATTGCAGAACGTGCAGAGCCTCGACGAGGACCGCATCCTGCGGCACTTCGTCAACGCGGTGCAGTCCGCGATCCGCACCAATTTCTTCCAGACCGACACGGACGGCCAGCCGAAGACGATGATCGCCGTCAAATTCAGGAGCGGCGAGATCACCGATCTGCCGCTGCCGCGCCCGCTCTACGAGATTTTCGTCTATTCGCCGCGCGTCGAAGGCGTGCACCTGCGTTTCGGTAAAGTGGCGCGCGGCGGCATCCGCTGGTCTGACCGGCCGCAGGATTTCCGCACGGAGATTCTCGGTCTGGTCAAGGCGCAGCAGGTCAAGAACGCGGTGATCGTGCCGGTCGGCGCCAAGGGCGGTTTCGTGCCCAAGCACATGCCAATGGGAGCGACGCGCGATCAGGTGCAGGCCGAAGGCATCGCCACCTACAAGCTGTTCATCTCGACGCTGCTCGACATCACCGACAATTACGCTTCCGACGGCAAAATCGTTCCGCCGGCAAACGTCGTCCGCCACGAAGGCGACGATCCGTATCTCGTCGTCGCCGCCGACAAGGGCACGGCGACCTTCTCCGACATCGCCAACGGCCTCGCGGTCGAACATGGCTACTGGCTGGGCGACGCTTTCGCTTCGGGCGGCTCCGCCGGTTACGACCACAAGGTGATGGGCATTACCGCGCGCGGCGCTTGGGAAGCGGTGAAGCGCCATTTCCGGGAGATGGACGTTGATATCGGCAAGACGCCGTTCTCCGCGGTCGGCGTCGGCGACATGTCCGGCGACGTCTTCGGCAACGGCATGCTGCGCGAAAAGACGACGCGCCTGCACGCCGCCTTCGATCATCGCGACATCTTCATCGATCCGGACCCCGATCCGGTGGCGAGTTTTGCCGAGCGTCAGCGCCTGTTCGCGCTGCCGCGCTCGAGCTGGCAGGACTACGACAAAAAGCTGATTTCAAAGGGCGGCGGCGTCTATCCGCGCTCGTTGAAGGAAATCCGCCTCAGCCCCGAGGCGCAGAAACTGTTCGACGTGCCCGAGGCGCTGACGCCGCAGCAACTGATGAAGGCGATCCTCAAGGCGCGCGTCGATCTTTTGTTCTTCGGCGGCATCGGCACTTATGTGCGCGCTTCGAGCGAAGGCGACGATGCCGCCGGCGATCGCGCCAACGACGCGATCCGCATCGCCGGCGCCGATCTGCGCTGCAAGGTTATCGGCGAAGGCGCCAATCTCGGCATGACCCAGCGCGGCCGCGTCGAGGCGGCGCTCGCCGGCATCCGCCTCAACACCGACGCCATCGACAACTCGGCCGGCGTCAACACCTCCGACGTCGAGGTCAACATCAAGGTCGCGCTATCGCCGCTGCTGCATTCGGGCGCGCTGAGCATGGAGGCGCGCAACGCGCTGCTGGTGGAGATGACCGACGAGGTCGCCCGCCTGGTGCTGCGCAACAATTATCAGCAGACGCTGGCGCTTTCGCTGGCGCAGCGGCGCGGCCTCGAGGACCTCGGTTTCCAGCAGCGGCTGATGCAGACGCTGGAGACGCGCGGCGAGCTCGACCGCGCGGTCGAATTCCTGCCCGACGAGGTCGCGCTCGCCGACCGGCGCAAGCGCGACCTGCCGCTGACCCGTCCCGAGCTTTCGGTGCTGCTCGCCTACGCCAAGCTCTCGCTCTACAACGAGTTGCTCGCCAGCACCGTGCCCGACGATCCGTATCTCGCGCGCGAGCTTGCCCGCTATTTCCCCAAGGAAATGTCGGAGCGCTACGCCGAGGCGCTGCACAAGCATCGGCTGCGCCGCGAGATCATCGCCACCCAGCTCACCAATTCGATGATCAACCGCGGCGGCGCAACCCTCATCGTGCGCATCGCCGACCAGACCGGCGCGCTGCCGCCGGCGATCGCCGCGGCCTTCGCCGCCGTGCGCCAAAGCTACGAGATGGTCGCGCTCAACACCGAGATCGACAGCCTCGACAATAAAATCTCGGGCGCGGCCCAGCTCGATCTTTACGCCGCCGTGCAGGACCTGCTGCTCGACCGGCTGGTCTGGTTCCTGCGCAACGTCGACCTCAAGCAGGGGCTGGAAAAAATCGTCGCGCATTACCGCGAAGGCATCGCGCAGGTCGCCGCGGCGCTCGAGGGCGCGCTATCGAAGCCCGCCGCCGCCGCGCGCAACGCGCGCGTCGAGCGCCTGACCAAGGCGAACGTTCCCGAGGCCCTTGCGCGCCGGCTGGCCGATCTGCCGCTGCTCAAGGCCGCGCCCGACATCGTGCTGGTCGCCGACCGCGCCAAGAAGCCGGTCGCGGACGTCACCGCCACCTATTTCGCCACCGAGGCCTATTTCCAGCTCGACCGCGTCGCCGGCGCCGCGCCCGGCATCGTCGTCTCGGATTATTTCGACCGGCTGGCCCTCGATCGCGCGCTCGATTCGATCGGCGACGCCGAGCGGCGGTTGACCGCTGCCATGATCGGCAACGGTCATACAAACGAAAGCGTCGGCGCCGGCGCGGTCGAGGCCTGGATCAAGCCGCGCCAGGCCGAGGTCGAGCGCATCCGCACCGCGATCCACGAGATCGCCGGCTCCGGCTTGACGCTCTCCAAGCTCAGCGTGGCCGCGAGTTTGCTGGGCGATCTGGCGCGGGAGTAGCCTTGCTTGTCCCGGGCGCAGCGCAGCACCACTAGCGCGTTCACGCGCTATGGTGATGTGCTGCAGACCCGGGACCCATTCCAAGCCCGGAATTTGCGACGGTCCCGGATCAGCGGCGCAGCATTCCGCTTCGCTTCATGCCGCACCGCGTCCGGGACACGAGGTTTCAATGCCTGAAATGCCGCACGCCGGTGAACACCATGGCGATGCCGTGATCGTCGGCGGCCTTGATCACCTCGTCGTCGCGCACCGAGCCGCCGGGCTGGATGACGGCCGTGGCGCCGGCTTCGACCGCCACCAATAATCCGTCGGCGAACGGAAAGAACGCATCGGAAGCAACCACCGAGCCTTTCGTCAGCGGCAGCGCGAGCTTTTGCTCTTTCGCCGCGTCTTCGGCCTTGCGGGCGGCGATGCGCGCGGCGTCGACGCGGCTCATCTGCCCGGCGCCGATGCCGACGGTGGCGAGGCCCTTGGCATAGACGATGGTGTTCGACTTTACGTGCTTGGCGACGCGGAAGGCAAACCGCAGGTCGGCAAGCTCGGCCGCGCCCGGCGCGCGCTTGGTCACGGTCGTGAGCTGCATCTCGTCGACCGCCGCGTTGTCGCGCGACTGCACGAGCAGCCCGCCGGCAACCGATTTCACCAGCCATCCGGGCGCGCGCGGATCGGGCAGGCCGCCGGCGACCAGCAGGCGCAAATTCTTTTTCGCCGCGACGATTGCGATCGCTTCCTCGGTCGCCTCCGGCGCGATGATCACCTCGGTGAAGATGCCGGTGATGGCGCGCGCGGCGTCGGCATCCAGCGTGCGGTTGAGCGCGACGATGCCGCCGAACGCCGACGTCGGATCGCAGGCCAGCGCTTTATTGTAAGCCTCGGTCAGGTTCGCGCCTTCGGCGACGCCGCACGGGTTTGCGTGCTTGACGATGACGGAGGCCGCCGTGCGCCTGGCGTCGAATTCGGCGATGCATTCGTAGGCCGCATCGGTGTCGTTGATGTTGTTGTAGGAGAGCTGCTTGCCTTGAAGCTGTCGCGCCGTCGCCACGCCGAAGCGTTGAACCGGCGTGCGATAAAACGCCGCGCTCTGGTGCGGGTTCTCGCCGTAGCGCAGGCTTTCCGCGAGCTTGCCGCCGAAGGCGCGATAGTCGGGCGCCGTTTCGTGCAGCGTCTCGGCAAACCAGTTGGCGATCGCCGCGTCATAGGCCGCCGTGCGTGCGTAGGCCTTGGCCGCGAGTTTCTGCCGCGTTTCTAGAAACGTCATGCCGGCGTGCTGCGTCATTTCGCCGAGCAGCCCCGCATAATCTTCGGGCTCGACGACGACGGTTACGTCGTTGTGGTTCTTCGCCGCGGCGCGGATCATCGCCGGCCCGCCGATGTCGATGTTTTCGATGCAATCCTCGTACGCGGCCCCTTTCGCGGCGGTCGCCTCGAAGGGATAAAGATTGACCACCAGAAGGTCGATCGGCCGGATGTGATGGTCCGCCATCGCCGCGGCGTGATCCTTGTTGTCGCGGATCGCCAGCAGGCCGCCATGCACTTTGGGGTGCAGCGTCTTGACGCGCCCGTCCATCATTTCCGGAAAGCCGGTGAGATCGGCGACGTCGGTCACTTTCAGGCCGGCATCTTTCAAGGCCTTGGCGGTGCCGCCGGTGGAAACAAGGTCGACGTTGAAGCCGGCGAGCGCCTTGGCGAAGTCGATGAGGCCCGCCTTGTCGGACACCGACAGAAGAGCGCGGGTGATGCGGCGCGGATGACTGGCCATAAAACGGACCTTGAAATGTCCCTTGCGCTATCGGCTAGCACATCAGCCGTGCCGAAGTGTATGCCGTCATCGGGCATCCACAGGACTGCCTTTGTCCCGGGCGCAGCGCAGCACCGCTTGGTGGTGCGCTGCAGACCCGGGACCTTCGCAAATTCCAAGCTCTGTAAGGCCCGGATCAGCGGCGCATCGCTGCCGTGTCCCGGGCACGCTCACAACGGCAGTTCCGGTTCGTCCAGCCGGTCCTTGCGCGCGCCGGGCGTCGCCGTCGGCGTATGGCGGAAACTCCAGCGCACCCGCGGCGTCTTGCGCGTGCGGCCGTAAACCGCGATCTGCACGGTGCGGCGCGGGCCGTCCGGGCCGGAGAGAAAGACGCTTTCCTCGATCTCGGCGACCGCGCCGTAGGTATTGAACGTCCATAATTCCCGGTCCGGCAGCAGCAGGATGACGCCGTGACCGTCGCTGAGGCGGTTCGCCTTCACCGCCGGATGCAGGTGAAAGCGGATGGCGAATTCGTCCTGCGCCTCGTTCGCAGCCGCGCCGGCCTGGGCGAACGTGAAACTGTCCTCGCCGTCGAGCGAGCGCCCGTCGGGGGAAAGCCGGAGCACGCGATGATGGGTAATGCCGAAATCGCTCACGTAGCCGTCGTGCGAAACGCGCAGCACGGCGCCGTCCGCCGTATCCTCGCGCACCGGGCGCACGTTGCGTGGGCCGCCGGCAATTGGCGCGCCGAACATCAGCCGGCGAAAGGCGCGCGATTCGTATAAATGGCAGGAGGACGCTTCATTGAGCGTGACGGTGGAATGCGCGGGCGTTGCGCGCGCCACTTGCCGCCAGTTCTCCCTGTTCACGGCCGGCAGGCCGCAATTCACCACCAGCCGATGCAGGTTCCACGACAGCTCGAAAGAGAGGCAGCCGGCATGCGCCTCCTGGCTCAAGGGGATCGGCGGCGGCTGGCCAGTGTCCATCACCAGCGCGGTCTTGCCGGCATCAATGCGCTGGTAGCCGGAATGGGGCGCGTTCGCCACCGGCGCCCCGCGCGCGTCGTCATAGGCGAGCGCCGTCGCCAGCATGTCGATCGGCGTCGGCCCCATGCCGTTGAACTGCGCGAAGTTGCCGTCGGCATGGCGGAAGAAGCGCAGCATCGGCATCATGCGGTCGATGGCGTTGTTGAGCGCGGCGGGCGGCGGCAAATTCCGCGCCGAAAAAAGTTGCCGCAGCGGCAACAGATCGATCAGCAATTCGATCAGCACGCCGGGATTGCGGCTGACGTGACCGCCGTCGGGCAGGATCTGCCGTCCCAGTTCGTCGATCAGCCGCCGCGCGCTGGAGCGCAGCGCGCCCGATTGGCCCTCGAGGCACAACGACGCATAGACGAGCGCGATGACCGCTTGCAGACGCGGCAAGCCGTCGCGCGATTGGTTGAACGTCTTGCGCAGATAGCGCACCTGCCGCGCCAGCGAGCGCGTGAAGCGGCGGTAAAAGCGCACGTCGGCGTCCTGCAACACGAACGGCGCCTGACAGAGCCAGAACAGAATGCGCCGCGAAAGAATGTCCGTGCGCCAGCCGAGCGGATGCCATTTGCCTTGCAGGTTGATCCAGTCGTCGACCAGCGAGCGCGCGTTCGCCCGCGTGATGGCGCTATCGGCTGCGCGCAGATGGCGCAGCCAGGCGAAGGTGAGCAGATCGACCGCCCATTCGTCGGAGGGCGGCGTCATTTCGAACGGCGAACGCCGGTCGCTGATCACCACCTTGCCGGCAAAGGCGAAGCGGCCGCCGTAGATTTCGCTGGCGCGGGTGGCGTCGGCGGTGCGCAGGTCCTGTGGCGCGATCACCAGCCGGTCGGTCTTGGCCGACCCGTAGCGCCAGCGCAGCAGCGGATACGCATTGATCCGGCCGAGCAGGCTGCGGAACACGCGGCGTGCGATGAACACGGAGAGCCTGGCTCGCTCCGCGATCGAAACCCGCGTCATGAAATGGGTCGTCCCCTGTGCCGTCCGATTCCCCAAGTCCCGTCCGCAAGATAGCGAAGGGGCAACGGGGGGCCAATATGCCCGATAAGCGCGCGAAATCGGTTAATTGCGCACGAGCCGGGCGGCAAAAAAGCCGTCCAGCCCGGCCCAGCGCTGGTCGGGGTCGGGCAGTTGCGGGGGCAGCGTGCGCAGCTCGCCCTTCGCGCTGACGAACCCGGCCTGGCCGAAAACATCCGCCGCCGCGATCGGCTTGCGGGAGACGCGCGTGTCGCGCGCGATAAGCGCCTCGATCTGGTTTTCGGCCTCCTCCGGTTCGAGCGAGCAAACGCAATAGACCAGCACGCCGCCAGGCTTGAGCAGATCGACGGCGCGGTCGAGCAGCCGCTGCTGCAAGGACACCAGCACACCGATGTCCGCGTCGGACTTGAGCCAGGGCACGTCGGGATGACGGCGAATGGTGCCGGTCGAGGAACATGGGGCATCGAGCAACACCGCGTCGAACGGTCCTCTATTCGCCGAACCGGGTTGCCATTCGAGCACGTCGGCGGCAACGACGTCGGCTGCGAGCGACAGGCGGCCGAGATTGTCGTTGAGGCGGGCAAGGCGTGCCGGCGAACGGTCGACCGCGGTGACGCGGGCGCCGGCAAGCGCAAGCTGCGCGGTCTTGCCGCCGGGCGCCGCGCACAGATCGGCGACGTTGCGATCGCGGATGTCTCCGAGCAGGCGCGCCGGCAGCGCGGCGGCCGCGTCCTGCACCCACCAGGCGCCTTCGGCAAAGCCCGGCAGCAACGAGATCGCGCCGTGCGCCAGCGTGCGCACGGTTCCGGTCGGCAGCACGCGGCCATGCACGTGCTCGGCCCATTCGGCGGCGTCCTGCTTGACGGTGAGGTCGAGCGCGGGCTCGTGCCCGTTGGCGGCGGCGATGGCGCGCGCGGTGTCGCGGCCGTAGGTTTTCGTCCAGCGCGCCATGAGCCAGGCCGGCGTATCGATGGCGGCGGAAGCTGGCACACCGGTCGCCCGGCTCTGCGTCACACGGCGCAACACGGCGTTGACGAGGCCCGCGTAGCGCGCCGCGCGCCGGTCGGCTTGCGCCAGCCGCACCGAGAGGTCGACCGCGGCGTGGTCGGGGACTTCGAGCCAGAGGATCTGCGCCGCGCCGATCAGCAGGATCGTCTCCGTGCGCGGCGCGTCGGCGGGAAAGCCTTTCTCCAGAAACGACGACAGCAGCTTGCGCAAGGTTCCCAGCCGGCGCAGCACCGTAGCGGTCAGGCGGCGCATCAGCGCGCGGTCGCGGTCGGCCAGCGAGGCAAGACCCGGATGCGCGGCTTTTCCGGACAACTGTTCGTCGAGCGCGATCTTCCGGCGCAGCACGCCGTCGATAATGTCGGCGGCTATTCTGCGGGCGGCGAGGCCCGGGACTTCCGGCTGCGGAGAGGTGCGGGCGCGCGCCATGTCGCCAACATTGCCACGAATTATGTCCGTCTCGCGAAGGCCCGCGCAAAAAAGGCGACCCACGCACAGCTTTGCCCTGCGTCCACGGTTGTGGAAAAAGACATAAAACAACCGTAGATTGTATTTGCACGAATCAGGCGGACGAAGCTACCTTAGGACTATGTTCATAGATGCCCGAGAACTGACCGCCCAGCGCGGCGGGGTTTTGCTGCTGGCGGCGGCGTGTTTTGCCGCCGGCCTCAGTGCTGGTGCGCTGCTGCTGCCGAGCATGGCGGACAATCCGCACGTCGCTCGATCATCGGCCCGGATAACGCCGATCGATCCGCTACGAAGCGGTTACCCAGCCGATGTAACCCGTGTCATCGACGGCGATACCTTCGAGGCGCGGGTGCATGTCTGGCCCGGCATGGACGTCACAACCAAAGTCAGATTGCGCGGAATCGACGCAGCCGAGCTGCATTCCCGCTGCGATGCCGAGAAAATCAAGGCTTTAGCCGCCCGCGATGCGCTCACGGCTATTCTCGCCGAAGGCACAATCGGAATTTCCGCTGTTGGATTAGACAAATACGGCGGCCGAATCGACGCTTCCGTTTCAACCGCAAGAACACAGGACGTTTCCGCGGCAATGCTTGGCGGCGGTTTTGCCCGCGCCTATTCCGGCGGCCGGCGTGAAAGCTGGTGCGGCTGAATTTTTATTGCAGCACGTCGACTTGGGTGCCGATTGCAACGCGGCGATAAAGGTCGACGATGTCTTGGTTGTACAGACGAATGCATCCGTGCGAGACGAATCCGCCGATCGAGGCCGGATCATTGGTGCCATGGATGGCATAGTTGCCCCGATCAAGGCCGAGCACCGCAACGCCCATCGGGTTACGCGGGCTTCCACCGGGTATGGTCGGCGTCACGCCCGGCTGCTGGCTCCAGGCCGGCCGCACCAGCTTCTGCGCGACATAAGCGCGCCCGTGCCACGCCATGCCCGCGCGGCCGACACCGACCGGATAACGGATCGCCTGGCCGTTGCCGAGAACGAAATAAAGCTGCCGCGCGCCGGTGACGACAACGATGGTGCCGGGCGCATAACCATTTGGAAACGCCACGACTTCACGGCCATGTGCGATTTCCGCCGTGATCAGCGCAGCGGCGGCAATCAGGAATGTGACAAGGCGCCGCATCATCGCTCGACGATCACCGGTGTACCAATGGCGACAAGCTTATAGAGCTCGCGGATATCGTTGTTGTACATGCGGATACAGCCGTACGAGACAAATCCGCCGATCGACGCCGGATTGTTGGTGCCGTGAATAGCGTATTCGCCGCCGCGCATGGTCAGCGCGGCAACCCCCATCGGGTTCTTGGCGTCGCCGCCGGGGATGACCTCCGGCAGATCCGGATGATCGCGGCGGATTTCCTCCGGCGGCGACCAGGCCGGACGCACATATTTGCCCTCGATGCGCGCCTCGCCGGTCCACGCTTTGCCGGCGCGGCCGACGCCGACGCGAAAGCGCAACGCGTGCTGCTTGTCGATGACGTAATAAAGCCTGCGCTGATCGGTTTTCACCACGATGGTGCCGGGCGAAACGCCGGAAAAGCCGACGACGTCGCGTGTGGCGGCATGCGCGACCATCGCCGCCAGCACTGCCCATAGCAGCACGAACGCCACAAACAGCGCCGCTCGCCTCAACACCAGAACCATGAAGCCCGCCCAAAACCGTTAACGGGCGCGATATTAATGCGGCCCGCGACGGCTCAGGGCAAAAGCTCGCGGTAACCTAAACGGGTCGAACGGAACCCGCGCGCTTGCCGGCGTGCCGAAGCGAGCAATCGATCCGCGCCGTAAAGTCAGGCCGCGCCGGCCTTGGCGCCGGCTTTCTTGTTCTGCCGGTTCTTCACCAGGTCATCGACCACCGCGGGATCGGCGAGGGTCGAGGTGTCCCCCAGATTCCCGGATTCATCTTCCGCGATCTTGCGCAGGATGCGGCGCATGATCTTGCCGGAACGCGTTTTCGGCAGGCCGGGCGAGAACTGGATGAGGTCGGGCGACGCGATCGGGCCGATCTCCTTGCGTACCCAGCCGACCAGCTCCTTGCGCAACTCATCGGTCGGCTGTTCGCCGGTCATCAACGTGACGTAAGCGTAGATGCCCTGGCCCTTGATGTCGTGCGGATAACCGACGACCGCCGCTTCCGACACCTTCGGATGCGCGACCAGCGCGCTTTCGACTTCGGCGGTGCCGAGCCGGTGGCCGGCGACGTTGATCACGTCGTCGACGCGGCCGGTGATCCAGTAATAGCCGTCCGCGTCGCGGCGGCAGCCGTCGCCGGTGAAGTACTTGCCCTTGTAGGTCGAGAAGTAGGTTTGCACGAAGCGCTCGTGATCGCCGTACACCGTGCGCATCTGCCCCGGCCATGAATCGGCGATGCAAAGATTTCCGCTGGTCGCTCCCTCCTGCACCTTGCCGTCGGCGTCGACGATCTGCGGCACGATGCCGAAGAACGGCAGCGTCGCCGAACCGGGCTTCAGCTTGGTCGCGCCGGGCAGCGGCGTGATGAGAATGCCGCCGGTTTCCGTCTGCCACCAGGTGTCGACGATCGGGCAGCGGTCGTCGCCGACGACATGGTAGTACCACTCCCAGGCTTCCGGATTGATCGGCTCGCCGACCGATCCAAGCAGCCGCAGCGACTTGCGCGAGGTCTTTTTCACCGGCGCGTCGCCACCCTGCATCAGCGCGCGGATCGCCGTCGGCGCGGTATAGAGAATGTTGACCTGGTGCTTGTCGCACACCTCCCAGAAGCGCGATGTGGTTGGATAATTGGGCACGCCTTCGAACATCAGCGTGATCGCGCCGTTGGAAAGCGGGCCATAGACGATGTAGCTGTGGCCGGTCACCCAACCGACGTCGGCGGTGCACCAGTAAATGTCGCCGTCGTGATAGTCGAACACGTATTGATGCGTGATCGATGTATAGACCAGATAGCCGCCGGTCGTGTGCAGCGCGCCCTTCGGCTTGCCGGTGGAGCCCGACGTATAGAGAATGAAGAGCGGGTCTTCCGCGTCCATTTCTTCGCAAGGGCAATCGGCCGGCACGATCTTGGCGATGTCGTCGTAATAGACGTCGCGGCCGGCCTTCATGTTCACTTTTTCGCCGGTGCGGCGCACGACGATCATGGTGGTGACGCCGCCGGCTTTTTCAGCCGCGGCATCCGCGTTGACCTTCAGCGGAATCTTGCGCCCGGCGCGCACCCCTTCATCGGCGGTGACAATGATGCTCGACTTGCAATCCTCGATACGCCCGGCAAGCGAGTCCGGCGAAAAGCCGCCGAACACCACCGAGTGCACGGCGCCGATGCGCGCGCAGGCGAGCATGGAAATGGCGGCTTCCGGGATCATCGGCATATAGATGGTGACGCGATCGCCTTTCTTGACGCCGCGCGCCTTCAGCACGTTGGCGAAACGGCAGACCTCGGCGTGGAGCTGCTTGTAGGTGAGCTTCTTGTCGTCCTTTGGGTCGTCGCCTTCCCAGATGATCGCGGTCTGCTCGCCGCGCTTGGCGAGATGCCGGTCGATGCAGTTGTAGGCGACGTTGAGCTTGCCGTCCTCGAACCATTTGATCGAGACGTTCTTCGGATCGTAGGAGGTGTTTTTGACCTTGCTGAACGGCTTCGACCAGGTGATGCGCTTGGCCTGTTCGCCCCAGAACCCGTTCGGGTCCTTGAGCGAGCGCGCGTACATCTCCTTGTATTTGGCGCCATCGACAAAGGCGCGCTTCTGCCAGGCAGCCGGAACGTCATAAGTCTTGTCGGTCATCGCAGTCCTCCCGCTCGCGGCCAACGCCGCAAGCACGTCTTTCGTTTCTCGTTGTTTCCATTATGCGACGAGGCCTGCACGCCGGACAAGGCGCGGATTGGCCCACTTTAGTCAAAGAAATAAAGCGATTAGCGGCCCATCCAGCCGAGGATGCCGCCGATAATCAGCAGGACGCCGAGCCAGTGGCCGCTGTCGATGGCGGTGAGCGTGGCGCGGCGGAATGTGTAGGCGTTATTGACCGCGACGGTGGTCAGCACGAAGCCGAGCCAGATCGTCGCGCCGGAAAACAGCCCGGCGCCAAGTCCGTAAATGCCGATGTGAAATAGAATACCGGACATGGCGATGGCCATGGCGATTTCGGCAGCGAACGACACGACGAAAGGTGTGGCCTTGGCTAGTGTGGATCGGCCAACGCCTTCCGCCTTGACCTGGTCCACGGTCTTGCCGTGGGCTGCGATCCAGGCGCGGCCGAAAAGGCCGTAATAAAGGGCGCCGAACAGCCAGGCAGCCACCGCCGCGATGACAATCGGAAGCCAGTGCACGTTTTGCAACTGCGCCACATTACTCCCCTTTGACGCCGCCCAGCCTGCACACTGCTTTCCACTCCGCCGCCGTCACCGGCTG
>Ga0134126_10009060_pt1 | contig 12542 bp, 11 predicted proteins | sample KB31752_FD_96881 | JGI IMG/M metagenome (GOLD analysis project Ga0134126, IMG submission 96881) | Terrestrial soil microbial communities with excess Nitrogen fertilizer from Kellogg Biological Station, Michigan, USA - KB3-175-2 | ecosystem: Environmental > Terrestrial > Soil > Unclassified ...
ATCAAGACCCGCGGCGACTTCTCGTGCGCCTTCTTCGACCGCGATCTGCGCACGATCGCCCAGGCGTTCGCGCAGCCCTCGCACCTGGGCTCGCTGGCCCACATCGTGCCGCGCGCCATCCGGGCCTACGGGCCGGAGCGGCTCGAGCCGGGCGACGGCATCCTGATCAACGACCCGTACCTGGGCGGCGTGCATCTCAACGACATCACGCTGATCACCCCCGTGTTCCACGGCGGCGCGCTCTTCGGCTACGTGGCCAACATCGCGCATCACGTGGACGTGGGCGGCGGAGCGCCGGGCAGCATCGGGGTGTCGAGCGAGATCTACCAGGAGGGGCTGGTGATCCCGCCGGTGCGCTTCGTGAAGGGCGGGCAGATCGACCGCGACCTCTTCGCGATGATCCGCTCGAACTTCCGCGGCACCCGCGAGATCTCGGGCGACTTCCGGGCCCAGACCGCGGCCAACCGGCTCGGGGCCCAGCGCATCGAGGCCCTCGCGGCCCAGTACGGCGCGGACCCGCTCGCCCACTACCTCGAGGAGCTCCTGCGCTACACCGAGCGCCGCACGCGCGCCGCCTTCGCCGAGTTCCCCGACGGGCGCTTCGAGGCCGACATGCTGATGGACGGCGACGGGGTCACCGACGAGCCGGTGCGCCTGGCCGCGGTGGTCACCGTGGAGAGCGGCCGTCTCGCCGTCGACCTCACCGGCTGCGACGACCAGCGCAAGTCGCCCACCAACGCGACCTCGTCGCAGACCTACTCCGGCGTGGTCTACGTGCTGAAGTGCCTGATCGATCCCGACATCCCGGTCAACGACGGCTTCTATCGCCTGATCGACATCCGGAGCCGGCCAGGCTCGGTGGTCCACGCGCAACATCCCGCCGCGGTGGCCGCGGGCTGGGAGATCGCGATGCAGCTCTGCGATCTCATGTTCAAGGCGCTCGCCCCCGCGCTGCCGGACCGGGTGGTGGCGGGCACCAAGGGCTGCGTGTGCAACATCGCCTTCGGCGGGATCAACCCGGCCACCGGCGAGTACTTCACCTACTACGAGACGATCGCGGGCGGGTACGGGGCCACGCTCACCACCGACGGGATGGACGCGGTGCAGGCCCACTTCCAGAACACCGAGAACGCGCCGATCGAGGAGACGGAGGCCAACTATCCGGTGCGCATCCTGCGCTACGCCCTCATCGAGAACTCGGAGGGCGGGGGCCGGCATCGCGGCGGGCTCGGGGTGCGGCGCGACTACGCCTTCCCCGGCCACGCCCCGAGCTTCTCGATCCTCTCCGACAAGGCCCTCCACGCTCCGTGGGGGCTCTTCGGCGGCGCGGAGGCTCGCCCGGCCCGCTACGTGCTGAACCCGGACACCGCGGGCGCGCGCGAGCTGCCCTCGAAGATCACGTTCCAGATGGCGCCGGGCGACGTGGTGAGCGTGCAGACCCCCGGCGGCGGCGGCACCGAGGAGGCGCTCGAGCGCGACCCGGCCCGGGTGGCCGCCGACGTGGGGCAGGGCAAGATCTCGGCCGAGCGGGCCCTGTCGGTCTACGGGGTGGTGGTGGACCCGGTCAGCCACGCCCTCGACGAGTCCGCCACCACCGCGGCCCGCTCGGAGACGTTGCCATGAGTGCGGCCATGAGCGGCGGGGCCGTGGGCGGGGCCACGCCGGTGTGGCGCGTCGGCATCGACATCGGAGGCACGTTCACCGACGCGGCGCTGGTGGACGGACGTACCGGCCAGGCCCGGGTGGTGAAGGTGCTGACCACCCCCGAGGATCCCGCGCGCGGCTTCATGGCCGCGCTGGAGCGCGGGCTCGGGGAGTGCGGAGCGGGCGGGCCCGACGTGGCCGCGGTGGTGCACGCCACCACGGTGGCCACCAACGCCATCATCGAGGGCAAGACCGCGCGAGTCGGCATGCTGGTGACCCGCGGCTTCCGCGACATCCTGGAGATCGGGCGGCAGATCCGCTCGCGGCTCTACGACGTGCACCTGCAGAAGCCGGCGCCGCTGGTGCCCCGGCGGTGGAGCCTCGAGATCCCGGAGCGGCTCGACGCCGACGGCGCGGTGCTGGAGCCGCTCGACGAGGGCGCGGTGCGGGAGGCGGTACGCCGCCTGCGGGACGAGAAGGTCGAGGCGGTGGTGATCTGCTTCCTCCACTCCTACCTGAACCCGGCCCACGAGCGCGCGGCCGCCGCCATCGTGCGCGCGGAGATGCCGCAGACCTGGCTCTCCGTCTCCTCCGAGGTCTGCCCCGAGTTCCGCGAGTACCTGCGAGGGAGCACCGCGGCGGTCAACGCGGCGGTGATGCCGATCGTGTCGCGCTACGTCGACGCCCTGGAGTCGCGCCTCGCCGCCCTGGGGGCCACCGCGCCGTTCTACGTCATGCAATCGAGCGGCGGGGTCATGACCTCGGCCTCGGCCAAGGAGCGGCCGGTCTACATGGTGGAGTCGGGGCCGGCGGCGGGAGTCATCGCGGCGGGCGCGGTGGCGGCGCCGTATCGCTACGCCAACGTGCTCTCGTTCGACATGGGCGGCACCACCGCGAAGGTCGGGCTCATCCAGGACGGGCGGCTGCGCCTCTCCACCGAGATGGAGGTGGGCGCGCAGGCGGTGACCCCGCTCGGCGAGGGGCGCGGCGGCGGCTATCCGGTGCGCACCCCGGTGATCGACCTGGTGGAGGTGGGCGCGGGCGGGGGCAGCGAGGCCTGGATCGACGCGGGCGGCGCGCTGCGGGTGGGCCCGCGCAGCGCGGGCGCGCGTCCGGGGCCGGCCTGCTACGGGCAGGGCGGCACCACGCCGACCATCACCGACGCGAACCTGGCCCTGGGCCGCCTCGACCCCGGCTTCTTCCTGGGCGGCGAGATGGCGCTGGACGTCGACGCGGCCCGCCGCGCGATCGCGGCGAAGGTGGCCACCCCGCTCGGCCTCGATCCCCTCGCGGCGGCGAGCGGCATCGTGGAGATCGCCAACGCCCACATGATCGGCGCGATGCGCCTGGTCTCGGTGCAGCGCGGGTACGACCCGAGGGACTTCGTGCTGGTGGCCTTCGGCGGGGCGGGGCCGCTGCACGCCAACGCGCTGGCCCGCGAGCTGGGCATCCCCACCGTGCTGGTGCCGCCGAGCCCCGGCATCGCCTCCGCCATCGGGATGCTCGCCACCGACGTGCGTCACGAGTTCGTGGCCACCCGGCGGGTCCGGCTCGACGGCCTCACGCCCGAGGCCCTGGAGGCCCTCTTCGCCGACTTCGCGCGGGAGGGGCAGGCGCGCCTCGAGCGCGACGGGGTGCCGCCCTCGGAGCGGCGCACGCTCCGCAGCGCGGACCTGCGCTATCACGGGCAGTCCTTCGAGCTTCCGGTGACGGTGCCGCCGGGTCCGCTCGCGGCCGCGGACGTGGAGCGGCTGCGGGCGGAGTTCCACGCCCAGCACGAGCGCGCCTACGGCTACGCGGCGCCGGAGGATGCGGTCGAGCTGGTGAACGTGCGCCTGGCCGCGATCGGGGTCACGCCCAAGCCGCGGCGCGCGCCGCTGCCCGAGGGCGGCCCGTCCGCCGCCCCCGCGCTGAAAGGCCATCGGGACGTCTGGTTCGCGGAAGTCGGCGGCTTCCGCCCGACCCAGGTGCTCGACCGCGGCAAGCTTTTACGCGGCAACGTGATCGAGGGGCCGGCGATCGTGGAGGAGCCGGACGCGAGCACGCTCGTGCACCCGGGCTGGAGCGCGGTCGTCGACGAGCACGGCAACCTGGTGCTCCGCGCGACGGCGGCCGGCTGAGGTCGCGGCCTGACGTTCGCTCGCTCTTGACGCCGGGCTCCTCCGGGCGCAGCATGCCGGCCGGAGGAGCCCACCTCATGCCCGTCACCCTCGTCACCGGCACCAGCACCGGCATCGGCTACGCCACCGCGCTCCACTTCGCCCGCCGCGGCCACACGGTGGTCGCCACCATGCGCAACCTGGCCAAGGCGGGTCCGCTCGAGACCGCCGCGCGAGAGCAGGCGCTGCCGCTGGTGATCCGCGAGCTGGACGTGACCCGCCCCGAGTCGATCGAGCGTGCGGTCGCGGACACGGTGGCCGCCGAGGGCCCCATCGACGTGCTGGTCAACAACGCGGGCGTCGGCGGCGCCACCCCGCTCGAGCTGACTCCCGAGGACGAGCACCGCGCGATGTTCGAGGCGAACTACTGGGGGCCGATCCGCATGATCCGGGCCTGCTGCCGTCGATGCGCGAGCGGCGGGCGGGCTCCATCGTCAACGTGACCTCGATCGCGGGGCGGGTGGCCACTCCGAACCAGATCGCGTACTCCGCCTCCAAGCACGCCCTCGGCGCGGCGAGCGAGGCCCTGGCCCACGAGGTGGCCGCCTTCGCAGTCCGCGTGGCCATCATCGAGCCGGGCGTGATCCAGACCGCGATCTTCGAGAACTCGGCCGGCGCCACCCGCTACGACAAGAATTCGCCCTACCGGCAGATCATGCGCCGCAACGGCAAGCTCTTCGCGGCCGGCTTCCGCAACCCGGGGCGCGCCGAGACCGTCGCGGAGGTGATCTGGGAAGCGGTGACCACCGACCGGCCGCGGCTGCGCTGGCTGGTGGGCGCCGACGCGGAAGGCCTCGCCGCGGGGCGCGCGCGCATCAGCGACGAGGACTGGGTGGCGATGGGCGCCGGGCTCGAGGACGCGGAGTACAACGCGCGCTTCAAGCGCTACTTCGGGATCGAGCTGATCTAGGGGAGCGGCGGTCGCCGGCGCTACATCCCCAGATAGGCGCGGCGGACCAGGTCGCTCTCGAGCAGGGTCTGGCTCGCGCCCTCGGCCACGATGCGGCCGGTCTGGAGCACGTAGCCCCGCTCGGCCGCGGCCAGCGCGGCGGGCACGTTCTGCTCCACCAGCAGCACGGTGAGGCCCTCCTGCCGGTGGAGCATCTTCAGCACGTCGAGGATCGAGTCCACGATGCGCGGCATGATGCCGAGGCTCGGCTCGTCGAGCATGAGGAAGCGCGGGCGCGACATCAGGGCCCGGCCGATCGAGAGCATCTGGCCCTCGCCCCCCGAGAGGGTGCCCGCCCGCTGGGCCGCGCGCTGGCGCAGGACCGGGAAGAGGCCGAAGACGCGCTCCAGCATCTCCTGCCGCCGTCTCGGATCCCGGTCGCGAAACGTCCCGAGCCGGAGATTCTCGGCCACCGAGAGGCGGCTGAAGAGCCGGCGGCCCTCCGGCACCAGGGCGATGCCGAGCTCCACCCGGTCGGGGGCCTCCACGTCGTCGACGCGCTTGCCGTCGAACCAGATCTCTCCGCGCCGCGGGGTGAGCAGCCCCGCGATGGTCTTCAGCAGCGTGGTCTTGCCCGCGCCGTTGGCCCCGACCAGCGCCACCGCCTCGCCGGCCCGCACCTCGAGCGACACTCCGTGGAGGGCCACCACGCCACCGCCGTAGGCGACCTCCGCGTCGCGGACCGAGAGCAGGGGCGTCCCCGCCGGCGCGCGGCCCGCCGCCGGCGCCGGGTCAGGCGCGGCCACGGTAGCGATCTCCCAGGTAGGCGGTGATCACGCGCTCGTCGCGCGCCACCTCGGCGGGCGGGCCCTCGGTGAGCTTCTCGCCGTGGTCCAGCACCACCACCCGGTGCGAGAGCGGCATCACCACCTCCATGACGTGCTCGACCACGCAGATGGCGAGGCGCAGCTCCCCGTGGATGCGGCGCACGAGCTCGACCGCGGCGGTGGTCTCGAACGGGGTGAGGCCCGACATGGCCTCGTCGAGCAGCAGGAGCCGGGGGGAGGTGGCGAGCGCGCGGGTGATCTCGAGCCGCTTCTTGTCGGCCAGGGTGAGGGCGGCCGCCACCACGTGCTCCTTGCCCGCGAGGCCGGTGAAGGCCAGCAGCTCGAGCGCGCGCGCCCGCGCCGCCGCGACCCGGCTGGTGCGCCGGAAGGCGCCGCAGATCACGTTTTCCAGCACCGTCATGCGCCCGAAGCTCCGCACCACCTGCCAGGTGCGCGCGATGCCGAGCCGGCACACGCGCTCCGGGCGCGCGTGGGTGATGTCGGCCCCGTCCAGCACGATGCGCCCCTCGTCGGGATGGAGCGCGCCGCTGATGCAGTTGAAGAGCGTGGTCTTGCCCGCGCCGTTGGGGCCGATCAGGCCCACGATCTCGCCCGGCTCGATCGCGAGGGAGACGTCGCGGTTGGCGATCAGGCCTCCGAAGCGCTTGGTGGACCGCTCGACCTGCAGCAGCGGGGCCATCGCGCTCAGGCCTTTCCGGAGGCGGAGGCGTGGCCGCGGAGGCGCGCGGCCCACTCGCTCCACGGCAGCGAGAGCAGCCCGTTGGGCCGCCAGCCCGCGATCACCATGATGATCGCCCCGTAGATGATGAGGTCGATGCCGCGGCCCGCGAGCGGACCGGTTCCGAGGGTGGTGGCCATGAGCTGCGAGATCGGGATCAGCACCACCGCGCCCAGGACCGGGCCCCACAGGCGGCCCAGGCCGCCCACCACCGCGGCCATCATGGGCAGGATGTTCCAGTTCACCTCGAGCACCTGGTCCGGGAACACCGCGAGGGCCCAGAAGCCGTAGAGGGTGCCGCCGGCCGCGAACACGACGGCCATGAGACAGCGGGCGATGACCTTGTAGAGGCGGCTGTCGATGCCGATGGCCTCCGCCCCGTCCTGGTCGTCGCGCACCGCGCGGAAGTAGAAGCCCCACTTCGAGCGCTCGATCGCCCGGGCCGCGAGCAGGGTGATCGTGAAGAGCGCTAGCGACAGGTAGTAGAAGCCGAGCCCCTTGCCGCGCCCGGGGAACTCCATCGTGAGCACGCCGTGCACGAAGCCGCCGCCCGTCGCGACCGGGATGAAGAGGCCCTGGCTGCCGTTGATGAGCGGCCAGGTGGCCCCGATGGGCTGGGCGATCATCCACATCGCCACGGTGGCGATCGCGAAGTAGTGGCCACGCAGCTTGGTGACCGGGTAGGTGACCGCAGCGCAGATGGCCGCCGAGACGACCATCGCCCCCAGGAGGGCCAGCCACGCGTTCCAGCCGAGATTGATGGTGAGCAGCGCGGCGGTGTAGGCGCCGATGGCGAAGAAGATGCTGGGACCGAAGTCGAACTGGCCGGCCCACCCCCCGATGATGTTCCAGCCGATGCCGAGCATCGCGTTGAGCAGCACCAGGAAGCCCACCGTCTCGTAGTAGATCTGGCCGCTCCGCTCGAACGGGATCGGGTAGAGCAGGGCCACGAGGGCGCCGAGCACCCAGGCGACCTGTTGCCCGCGACCGGTGCGGCGCGGGGAGCTAGAAGCGGCCAAACAGCCCCTGGGGCCGGAACAGGCCGATCAGGATGTAGGAGGCGAAGACGAACGCGTCCTTGAACGCGGGGGGCAGGTACGCCGCGGTCACGCTCTGCACCACGCCCACCAGGAGCGCGGCCATGAGGGTGCCGAGGATGGAGCCGAAGCCGCCCAGGGCCACGATGGCGTAGGCCAGCACCGTGAAGGAGAGTCCGGCCTGCGGGTAGACCGAGAAGAAGTTGGCCAGGATCACGCCCGCGATGGCGACCAGCGCGGTGCCGAGGCCCCACGCCACCGCGTACATGCGCTGGGGGCGGATGCCCACCAGCATCGCCGCGTCGCGGTCCTCCGCGGTGGCCTGGAGCGCGAGGCCGAAGTCGGTGCGGTCGATCAGCAGGTAGAGGATCAGGAACAGCGCGAGCGCGATGAGCCCGCCCACCAGCAGCGGCACCCCGATGCGCACGCCGCCCACCGTGAGGTTGACGCCGGAGAGGCGGGTGAGCAGGCTCGCGTTGATGAACCGGTAGTCGCTGGTGAAGAGCGCGACCACCCCGTTCTGGATGAAGAAGAAGAGGCCGACGGTGGCGAAGATCTGGGTGAACATCTCCCCGCGCTGGACCTTCTGCATGAGGACGCGGTAGACGAGCACGCCCGCCCCGTACATCACCACCGCGAGCGGCACCATCGTGATCAGCGGATCCCAGCCGAGCCACGCGCTGAGCCCCCACGCCCCGAACATGCCCAGCATCATGAACTCGCCGTGGGCGAAGTTGATCATCTCCATCAGGCCCCAGATGATGGCCAGCCCCACCGCGACCAGCGCGTAGAGCAGCCCCATCTGGAGCCCGTCGGCGACCGCCTGGAGAAAGAGGGTCACCGGCTACTTCTTGTGGCTCTCCCGCTCCGGCCAGCTCGGGGCCGGGTACATCGTCTTGAAGCCGGCCTGCGCGGCCAGATCCCACGGCCAGATGGTGTGCTTGTCGTTGTCCCAGCCGATCTGGGTGACCACGCCGGTGGCGAGCTCGTTCTGGCGGTTCTTGTCGAACTTGATGCCCTTGTAATCGATGATCATCATGTCCGGCTTCATGTCGGTCTCGTTGGCCGCTTTGGCCAGCGCGGCCGGCTCCACCGACTTGGCGCGGTTGATGGTGTCGGCCATCCACAGCATGCCGGTGATCTCGCGCATGGCCAGCTCCCCCATGTCCTGGCCGCGACTGTACTTCTTGTAGATCTCGTTCACCTGCTTCCACGACGGCTTCTTGCTCGCGAGGTCGATCGCGGTCGGGTCACGTCCGAGCCACGCCGCCGCCCCGTTGGTGGCCTTCTGCGCGTTCAGCCACGTCTGGTCCGAGTAGGCCCCGTTGCTGGTGGCGAGCACCTTGGGCATGTAGTTGGCGCGCTTCATGTCGGCCTGGAAGATCGTGGTCTCGGCCGGGTACTGCACCGAGAAGAGGACGTCCGGGTTGGCGGACTGCAGGCGCTGCACCTCGGAGGCCAGGGTGGTGGCGCCGGTCTTGGTGGTGAGATCGGCCACGATCTTGTAGCCGGCCTTCTCGGAGAGGTCGAGGGCGATCTTCCGGTTGTCCTGGCAGAAGAGATTGTCGCAGGTGAACAGGGCGATGGTCTTGAGGTCCTTGGGGCCGCCGTGATCCGGCCACTCCTTGAGGAACTGGAACACGCTCGCCACCATCGTGCCGTCGTTGGGTCCGGTGCGATAGAACCACTTGAAGCCCTTCTCGGTCAGGGTGGGCGAGGCGCAGGCGTGGCAGGTCATCGGGATGCCGTAGCTCTCCACCAGCGGCTGGATGATCGAGGTGTTTCCGCTGGTGCCCTCGCCGTTCAGCCAGTGCACCTTGTTGACGGTGATGAGCTGCTCGGCCAGGGTGCGGGCCTGATCGCCGCGGCTCTGGTCGTCGCGCACCACGAGGGTCATCTTGGCGCCGCCGAGGCCGGGGAAGCCCTTGCCGGGGCCGAGGGGCACCTTCAGATCCGGGTAGTCGTTGTTGACGATGTCCTCCACGGTCTGCCCGGCCCAGAGGTACTGCTGGCCGAGGCTCGCGAAGTTCCCGGTGAGCGGCAGGAGCTCGCCGATCAGCACCTCGCTGACCGGTCCGGCGGCGCGGGCCCCGGGACCGAGCTGCACCGCGACGAAGAACAGCACCGCGACGGCGACGATGACGCGGAGAATCCGCATGCGTGCTCCTCCTTGAAGAACTGTGAGTGCGACCCGGACGGCTCGCGCCCATGGCGGGTCGGCGGCCGGCGCCCGACTTGCGCGCGCCGAGTCTATCCCATGACGGCCGCCCTGCCTAGTACCGCTCCATCACCCGGCGCGCGAACTCCTGGCTGAAGCGCCACTTCTCGTCGACGCCGGTGGCGAACATCAGCTCTCGCAGCCCGCCGCGCTCGAGCTCGCGGATGCGCTCGATCAGCTCGTCGGCCTCGCCCACCAGGCAGGTGGCCCGCACCAGCTCCGCGTCGATCAGCTCCGCCTCGCCGGGGTGGAGGTAGGTGTAGTGGCCCTCGTGGGTGCGAAAGTGGCGGTGGGCGGCGGGAGTGGCCTCCACCAGCGCGCAGTAGCGGCGCCAGATCCGCTGCAGGAACGGCGGCGGGTCGATGCCGCGCTCGTGCACCGCATCGTAGAAGTAGTAGACGCTCGCCATCACGTTGGGGCCCACCGTGCGGATGACCCGCTCGGAGTCGGCCGGCTCCCCGGGATCCAGGAGCACCACGTTGGTGAGGGCCGCGGCGTGGAAGTCGTCTCCCAGCGTCCGGCCGGCGCGCGCCGCGCCGGCGCGGCACCGGGCGAGGGCCTCGGGCGGGGCGATACCGCGGGGCGGGATCGCGAACACCACCCCGTCGCCGAACTCGCCCGCGAGCTCCATCGCCCGCGGGCCGAAGGCCGAGACGTAGAGCGGGATGCGCGGCTCGAGGCTCATGTACTTCTTCTCGCGGATGAGCATCTTGATCGGGCGCGCGGCGCCGGACGCCCCGTAGTCCACCGCCTCGCCCCGCAGCAGACCGCGCAGCACCTGCAGGTGCTCGGCGTACTCCGTGATGCGCATCGGGGACTGGCCCATGCTGCGGGTGGCGGTGTTGCCGGTGCCGACGCCCAGGTGCACGCGGCCGGGGGCGAGCCGGTTGAGGGTGGCCATCGCGGCCACGTGCACCGGCGGGATGCGGGTGCCGCAGATCGCGACCCCGGGCCCCAGGCGGATGCGGCGAGTCTGCTGCGCGGCCAGCGCCAGCACCGCGTAGCAGTCGGAGAACAGCATCTGGCTGTCGGTCACCCACACCGAGTCGTAGCCCAGGGATTCGGCGTGGCTGAAGAAGCCGATCTCGTCGACGTCGGCCATCACGCAGATGGAGAAGCGCATGTCGGCTCCTTGGCGGGGTCGGGTCAGCTCTTGTCGCGGATCGACTCGAGCATCTGCCTGGCGCGCGGGACCTCCTTGAGGGTCCAGCGCGGCCGGTCGGTGGGGGCCTTCTCGTTCAGGACGGACCGGAGCTGCTGGCGCGCCTCCGCGTAGCGGCCCATGTTGACGTAGAGCTGGGCCAGCTCGATGCGCACCCCGGTGAGGCGCGGATCCAGGCGCTGCGCGGTCTTGAAGTGCTCCTCGGACTCCTGGCGATCGCCGCCCAGCAGCACCGGGAGCTCGCGGGCGATGCTGCCGGCCATGATGTGGGCCTCGATGTTCTTGGGGTCGAGCTGGAGCACCACGTCGACCTCGCGCCGGAGGTTCCGCAGGGCGAGCGCGGAGTGGAGCAGGCCCTTGGCGTGCGACCAGCTGCCGAGGGTGATCGCGTACCAGAGGTGAGCGTCGGCGTCCTTGGGCGCGAGCTCGGTGGCGCGCTTGGCCAGGTCGCGCGCCCGCTCGTAGGCCGCGATGCGGGTCTCCGGGGTCTGGGCGCGCTCCTCCCCATAGAGGAACCAGGCGCGGGTCAGGGTCAGGAGGGTGGGGAGGTCGTTGGCCCCGCCCTTGGCCACCGCGGCCTCCAGGAGGTCGCGGGCGCGGTCGATGCGGGCCGGATCCTCCTGGTACTGCTTCAGCAGTCCGCGTGCCGTCTCGATCGGGGTCTGGGCCGGCGTCGCCGCGGGAGCCGCCGCGACCAGGACCACCGCGAGGGCGAGGGAAGGAAGTCTCACGGGACGATGACGCTGCCCGAATGATAGCACCGGGTCCCGCGCGAGGATTGGCAGACGCCGCGGGCGTCGGCTACGATGACGCGGGCCACGCCGCGGTGCGGATGCGGCGGCCGGACAGGAGGGCTGCGCATGGTGCTGGGGATGACGCTCTCGGCCTTCACCCGCGTGCACGTGATCATCAGCCTCATCGCCGTCGTATCCGGCCTGCTGACCGTATCCGGCATGGCGCGCGGGCAGCGCACCGCCGGCTGGACCGGGCTGTTCCTGCTGACCACGGTCCTCACCAGCGTGACCGGCTTCCTGTTCCCCTTCGATCATCTCCTGCCGTCGCACCAGGTGGGTGTCGTGTCGCTGGTGGTCCTCGCCGTCGTGCTCCTGGGCCGCTACGGGACCGGCCTGAGCGGCCCGTGGCGCTGGATCTACCCGCTCGGCTGCGTGATCGCGCTCTACCTGAACGTGTTCGTGCTGGTGGTGCAGGCGTTCCAGAAGGTCGCGTTCCTGGCCGCCCTTGCCCCCACGCAGTCCGAGCTGCCCTTCCAGCTCGTGCAACTCGCGGTCCTCGCGCTGTTCCTGTGGCTGGCGGTCGGGGCGGTGCGGAGGTTCCGCTACACGCTCTGATCGGCCGTTCCTCCATCGCGTGCGACAAATTTTCCGAGTCTGCTCGGTCACAAGTATCTCTTTAGTCACATATCCACACCTATCCACACGGGAAATTCACCGGAGAGCCTCACCGCGTCTTGACACCGCAATCGCCGCGCACCTAGCGTAGACCGCGTTCTGCGCACCGTCGCGCTTCGCTGTGCCCGGCCCGACTAGTGAAGGCGAGTGATCACTGTCGATCCGCTCGACACGGTCTCCGACACCGCGACCGAAGATCCGCTTCTGGCGCACGTCACGCTCGCCGGCTTCTACCCGCCGCCCATGGGCGGCGAATCCCTCCACGTGAAGCAACTGGCCGAACTCCTCCGCGAATGCGGGGTCGAAGTCGACGTGGTCAATCTCGACCGATCGGCCCGTCCGAGCCGCGAGTATCGCAGCGCGGGGAGCCGGCTCGGACGGATGAGGATGTTGCTCGGCGCTGCCGGATCTTCCTCCGTGTTCCATCTCCACGCCATCGGCCACAACCGTTTGAGCTG
>Ga0134126_10009061_pt1 | contig 12542 bp, 8 predicted proteins | sample KB31752_FD_96881 | JGI IMG/M metagenome (GOLD analysis project Ga0134126, IMG submission 96881) | Terrestrial soil microbial communities with excess Nitrogen fertilizer from Kellogg Biological Station, Michigan, USA - KB3-175-2 | ecosystem: Environmental > Terrestrial > Soil > Unclassified ...
GCGATGGCTGTTCTCGGCGATGTCAGGACATCGCCGAGAACAGCCATCGCTTCCGCCCCCTGGGTCTCGGTTACTCGAACCTGGGCAGCCTGATCATGACCAGCGGCCTGGCCTACGATTCGCCCGGCGCCTTGGGCTTGTGCGGCGCTCTGACCGCATTGCTGCACGGCTCCGCGAACCTGGCGAGCGCCGAACTGGCCGCGGCCGTCGGGCCATTCGACGGCTACGCCGAGAACCGCGAGCCGATGCTCGGCGTGATGCAGATGCACCGTGACGCGGTCGAAGAGATCGACGAGGCCTGTCCCGAGTATCTCAGGACCGCGGCCCGCGAAACTTGGGACGATGTGCTGGCCAGCGGCCGGTTGCACGGATTCCGTAACGCCCAGGCGACCGTGTTGGCGCCGACCGGCACGATCAGCTTCCTGATGGATTGCGATACGACGGGGATCGAGCCCGACATCGCGCTGGTCAAGTACAAGCAACTGGCCGGCGGCGGGATGCTGAAGATCGTCAATCAGACGGTCCGCCTGGCGCTCAAGACGCTGGGTTACGATCAGGGCGAGATCGATTCGATCCTGGCCTACATCGATCGCGAAGATACGATCGAGGGGGCGGCCGATCTGAAGATCGAGCACCTGCCGGTCTTCGACTGCGCCTTCCAGCCGCGCAACGGCACGCGATCGATTTCGTGGCGGGCTCACGTGCGAATGATGGCGGCGGCTCAGCCGTTTTTGTCGGGCGCCATCTCGAAGACCGTGAACATGCCGCGCGACACGACCCCGGCCGACATCGGCGAGGCGTATCTCGAAGGCTGGCGACTGGGCCTCAAGGCTTTGGCCGTCTACCGCGACGGCTCGAAGGAGAGCCAGCCCCTTTCGACCAGCACCGAGGGGGACAAGGCGGCCGACAAGCAAAAGGCCGTGCCGCGCCGCGAGCGCTTGCCCGACACGCGGCATTCCGTCACCCACAAGTTCAACATCGCCGGCCACGAAGGCTATATCACGGTCGGTCTGTACGAAGACGGCCGGCCGGGCGAGCTGTTCATCACGATGGCCAAGGAGGGCAGCACGATCGGCGGCTTGATGGACTGCTTCGGCACGGCCGTCTCGATGAGCCTGCAATACGGCGTGCCGCTGGAAGTCTACGTGAGCAAGTTCTCGCACACGCGCTTCGAGCCGATGGGCCATACGAAGAACCCCGATATTCGCATCGCCAAGAGCATCGTGGATTACATCTTCCGCTGGCTGGGCGTCACGTTCCTGCCGGGTTATCGCGAGGCCAGCGCCGGATTGCCGTCGCCGGCGGAGGTCGGCCCCGGCAAAGAGAGTGCGGGAGAAGAATCGCCGGGGGACTCTAAGCCCGCCGCCAAGATGGCCGGCGGGCAGAATCTCGGCACAGGATTGCCCCAGACGAACGGCGCGTCGAACGGTGCGAAGCCCGCCAACGGCGCCGCCGCCAAATCTCCCGCGAACGGCGCCCACGCGGCGCCCTATAAAAACGGCGCCAGTCACTCGACGGGCGACGCTTCGGCGAGCCTGCTGGAGCGGGCTGGCGTGGCGCCCAAGTGGGATCTCTCCGCAGCGGCTTCTGAAGGATCGAGTCGCAGCGACCAGTTCGCCAGTTTCCAGGTCGACGCTCCGGCGTGCGACAATTGCGGCGCGATCACCGTCCGCAACGGCAACTGCTATCTGTGTCACAACTGCGGCAACAGCATGGGTTGCTCGTAACGGACTGTCGGGAAAGGATCCCGCGAGCAACCCTCTTTTTGGTCTCTTGAACGGCATCGTTCCCGCTCCGGCGGGAACGATGCTTTTTGTTTGCTAGGTATGTTGGGGCGGTAGCGCCCGCTCCTACCCAATTTAGAGCGAGATCTTCCCGCCCGGCCGGACGACGATCGGCTCGGCCGAGGTCTCGGCCTTGACGCGGGCGGCCCAGGCCGAGGCGTCCTGGGCGATCGGCGGCCAGGTATCGTAGTGCGAAGGGGCGACCCGCTTGGGATGCAGCAAGCGAATCGCCTCGAGCGAGTCGTCCGGGCCCATCGTGAACAAGTCGCCGATCGGCAGCACCGCCAGATCGATCCCGGCGGCGCCGATCAACTTCATGTCGTAGAACAGCGCCGTGTCGCAGGCGAAGTACACGGTTTTCACGCCTTCGCTCAAGGTCAACAGAAAGCCGGACGGGTTTCCGCCGTAGGATCCGTCGGGTAGCGACGAGCTATGGTGCGCCAGCGTCAGCTTGACGCGACCCCAGGGATGATCGGAGCCGCCGCCGAGGTTGTGCCCGATCGTGTTCTTTACTCCCTGTCCGGCGAGCCATTGGCAGATCTCGAAATTCGAGATCACCGTGGCGTGGGTCCGATGGGCGATTTTGGCCGCGTCCGAGATGTGGTCGGCATGCCCGTGCGAAACAAGAATGTAGTCGGCTTGTACCTGATCGCTTTTGACCGGCGCCGAGGGCGAGTCGTCGAGGAAAGGATCGACCAGCAGGGAATGCTTGCCCGTATGGAGCAGCCAACTTCCGTGTCCCAGCCACGTCAGCGTGACGCCCATGTCTCCTCCTCGCTCAAGCCGTTCCAACTCGCCAAGGAAGCAGGAAACTCGCCAAACAGCATCAAGAGGCGGCCGGACCGGCGCCGGCGCGGCGCATCTTCTCGCGGGCCCGGCTCAGCGTGGGGCCGACGCTGTTTTCCGGCATGCCGACGGCGGAACTGATTTCCTGGTAGCTCTTGCCTTCCAAGTGATACATGCGCACCACCTGGGCCTCGTCGCCGTCGAGTTCTTCCAGCAGCCGCGCGACTTCTTCACGGTCCTCGACGCGGCGCTCGTGCTGGTCCAAAGTGCTACGGTCCGAAGTGCTGTGGTCCGATCCGGCGCCGACCGCAGCCGGTTGCGGCGCCGCGGCGGCCAGTCGAGACGCAGATTTGCGGCCAAGCAGTTCGCGGACGACCACCCGGCGGGCGATGACCGTCAGATAAGTGGCCAGACTGCTCTGGCGCCGGAAATGGCGCAACACGGCGAGATCGTCCTTGAGCATGGCCAAAAAGACCTCGGCGCACAGGTCTTCGCGATCTTCCGCCGAGAGGCGGATCGAGCGGCATTGGGCCGAGTGGTTCGTCACGTGGACGACCAACCCCATGAAGCGATCGACGAAATCTTCCCAGGCCCTAGGCTTTCGGGCCAGGCACCGGTCGAGCAGATTGCGGTCGATGTCCGATAGCGCCACGACGCAGCACCTTTGTTGAGCGGTCCAACTCTCTCGACCCCCTGATTTTACGGCCCGGCAGAAAGCGGGGCAAGTCTGCCTTGCGAAAACGAAATCGGGGCGCGAGGGGGCGCTTGACTTGAGGATCGGCCCTTTTTACGATTCGGGGGGATCGCAAGCGCTCCTCGTCCAAATGCTTCACGGGTAAGCACTTGACCACTACTATTATTTCGCCGGGGAGTCGGTAACCGCAGTCCCGAATTTCTCGAAAGGAGATTTCTGTCAATGACCCACGTTGTTTGCGAGCCGTGCTTTGCCTGCAAGTACACGGATTGCGTGGTCGTCTGCCCAGTGGAGTGCTTCTACGAAGGCGAGAAAATGCTGTACATCCATCCGGATGAATGCATTGACTGCGAAGCCTGCGTCCCCGAGTGCCCGGTCGAAGCCATCTTCCACGAAGACAATGTTCCGGAAGAATGGAAAGATTTCACGGCTTTGAACGCCGAGATGGCCACGCAGTGCGAAGTCATCACCGAAAAGAAAGAGCCGCTTGCCGGGGCCGAGTGACCGTTCCGGCTCGCCGGCGGCGTTATTTCAAATCGACCGACCAGTAGGCGTTGTCCAAGAACGATTTCCAGCTTTCGTACTTGGGATTGCCCAGTTTCAGGCTCAGCATCGGGCTGCGCTTGGGGCAGGCCGGTTGACGGATCAGGTGCATGTGGGCCTCGTGGGGCGTGCGGCCCCCTTTCCGCACGTTGCACTTGACGCAACTGCAAACGATGTTTTCCCAACTCGTTTCGCCGCCCCGGCTGCGCGGCAGCACGTGGTCGAGACTTAGTTCGCTCGTCGGAAAGCGCTTGCCGCAATACTGGCAGCGGTTGGCGTCGCGCGCGAAGATGTTGCGGCGGTTGAACCGCACCGCCTGTTTAGGCAGCCGGTCGTAGAACAGCAGGCGGATCACGCGGGGGACTTGGATTTCGAAATTGACGGCCCTGACCCAATCTTCGTTGGGCTCTTTGAACTTGGCCTTCAACTCGCTGATTTCGCGCCACGACTCGAACGTATAGTTGGCGTACTGCCCTTGCTCCACGTGGACCACTTCGGCCAACTCGCGAAACAACAGGGTGAAAGCCCTGCGCACGCTGACCACGTGGACCGCCATGTAGAAGCGGTTCAAGACCAGTACGCTGGCGGAGAGCGGATCCGCCATCCCCACACTCGACATACGGAACCCTCCTCGGCTCAAGGTTCATCAGACCACCGTTTGCCTCCGGCCCGCCGGCCGTTCGCTCGCGCTGGATCTCCGCCCCCGGAGAAAAATCGCCGCAAATTTCTAGAGCGTTCAACTTTTAATTCTAATCGCCCGATTCGCCGCCGACCAGATGCCCCTCGCCGGGCCGCCCGAATTCAGCGACGCCTGGCGGGCAGTTTGTCAAGCGCAAAGCGGCGCCGCCCGCCATTTCGGCTTCGTCGCCCCCGGGGCGGCGAATAAATTTGCCGAACACGGCTTGCTCCCATGCGCAAATTGGCATTAGGATGAAATCGTTGGCTGATGTTTCGCTTCGATACCGAGGTCTGCCGCGGCAGGCTTCAACACGCGGGAATTATCCCATGATTCATTACTCGTGCGATCTGTGCAAACGACCCCTGGACCCTGAAGACGATCTGCGCTACGTGGTGAAGTTGGAGGTCTACGCCGCCTTCGACCCCTTGGAAATCGACGACGATTGCGACAACCTGCAAGAAATCGGCGATATTTTGGAGCGGATGGACGATTCGACGAGCGAGGAAATCGGCGACGACGTCTATCAGCAGTTGCGGTTCGATCTCTGCCCGGAGTGCCGCAAGAAGTTCCTTAAGAACCCGCTCGGCCGCAAGCACTCCGAACAGTTCGATTTCAGCAAGAACTGACGTGCCGCCCGGCCAAGGGCCCGCGATGCGGCGGCGCTTTCGGCCGCCTCGGCATCGGCGGGGCGCTCTGCTGGCGGCGCTCGTACTATTGCTCGCCGTTCGCGCGTGGCAGCAATGGCGCCAGGTCGGGCCGCCGGAAGCTCTTTCCGAAGGCGAGCACCGCGTCGAGCGCGTGATCGATGGCGACACGTTATTGCTCGCCGGCGGCGCCCGCGTGCGGCTGATCGGCGTCGATTGTCCGGAGACCGTAAAGCCAGACCATCCGGTCGAACCATGGGGGCCGGAAGCAAGCGCGTTCACCAAGCGATTCGTTTCCGGCGGCAAGGTGCGATTGCAGTTCGACCGCGAACGGATCGATCGCTTCGACCGTTTTCTGGGCTACGTCTGGGTCGGCGACCAAATGCTCAACGAAGCGTTGGTGCGCGCCGGTTTGGCTCGCGTCGAACATCGCTTCCATTATTCGCAGGCGGTCGAGCGGCAATTCGACCGGGCGGAACAAGAGGCCCGGCGGGCGCGGCGGGGAATTTGGTCTCGTTGACACGAGAGCTTTAAGTCGCCTGCACCGCCGGATGGGGAACGGGCGCCGGCAACAAATGGGCGCCGATCACCAATCGCGGCGGATAACGGCCGCCGCTTTGGTCGCGGTCCCAAACCTCGACCCACAGCTCCCAAGTAACCGGCGAGGCGAAAAACGCCATCCGCTCCAGATCGAGCTGGGCCGGATCATTCGGCGTCGAAGACGCCTGCGGCGACTGGGCCTCATACAGTTTTCGCAAGTCGTAAAACCTCGGCGCGGCCTGGTGGTCGGTCCAAACGATCAGCCCGCTCTCGTTCACCTCGTAGCGTGAGTCCTGTTCCAGCGCCGATTCGATTTGCTCTCGGATCAACTCCACGCCCGCGATCTTGTACAATCCGGTCAGCGCGTCGGCCAGGGCCTGCCCGGCGGCGTCGTCGAGCGACTCCGACCAGCCAGGCTCGATCACGCGGGCCGCCAGCCAGCCGCTGCGTTCTTCCAGCGCCATCCACAAGGGAGCTTCCGGCCGCTCGGGACAGCATAGCTCGAACCGCCCGCTGCCGGCCCCCGTCTTCAATCGGCCCAGGCTCAATTCCCGTCCGCCGAAACGCCGGCTTTGCGATAACAGCGCCAGCAGTTCGCGTTCGATCAGGTTGCGGATCTCCCGCTCGACGCGGCGGATGGCATCGCGGTACTTGCGCGAAGTTTTCCAGTTGCCGGTCCAATAAGCGCGGCGGTCGGCGCGGCGCAAGCGGGCGTAGAGCTTGGGCAGCGTGCCGGAGTGAAAGCCGGGCCGCAGCAAACGGACCATCGTCTCGCCGTGCGCCCCGACGGGGACCGGCCCCAGGGCCTTGGGACGATTCGCCTGATACAGCCGCCAGTTTTCCTTCAACTCCCAAACCAAAAAGCCGATCACGCCGGGCAAAACGAAGATGCCGTTCCAAAAGATCGTCTTCGCCGCCGCCTCGCCCACGAAGCGCTCCAGGGCGCCGACCACGATTGGATGCGTGACCGGCGCCAGCGAGAGCAGAATCTTGTGCGATACCGTGACCACGGGAAAATGCTTCACCGGGTTGATCTGAGGTTCGATCAGCAAATTGATGGCGAACCGCACGACGTAGGTCACGAAGAACCAGATCACGCCCAGCACCGACTTGGCGACCACCGCCAGGCGGCCCTGGCCGCTGCGGAAGCGCAGCCATTCGTCGACCGAGTACAAAAATCGGTCGAGCGTATCGACCACGCGGTTGAAAAACTCCATCACGCTCTGCACGAGCGTCTTGAGAATGCGAATCCGAAAATGCTCCCAGCCGCGCACCGCCCAATCGGTGATGACCTCTTCCGCGTTTCGTCCCACGCGCGAGTTCACCAGCAGGTTCGAGAGCACGAAAATCCAGGCGCTGTTCCACAGCAGAGCGAACCGCGTTTGGGCCAACGGCGGAAAAGCCGCCATCGTCAGGGCCGTGAACACCAGCGGCTTGCCGATGTAGCGGGCCGTCCAGCGATAATATTTGCTCTTCAGCAATCGCTGCACCCAGGGCAAGCGCATCAACCAAGCCGGGACTTCGACGACGGTCCAACGCAGGACGCGATAGACGCCGCGCAAGGTTTCCAGGCAGATTTTGCGAAACTTTTCCGCGTGCATCAGGCCCAGCAGGAACGTGCCGACGACAAGCACCGCCAACAGCAGCGTATCGCCGGGCATGATATTCACGGGGTGACTGGCCGGCCCGACGGCCCCCCCCGCCTCGATCGGCGCCGAGGCCGCGGCCGGCCCGCTCACGATCTTTTCCAGCAGATGCTTGACGCCTTCCAAAATCACGTAGGCCCCGCCGTAAGGCAACGCCACATACCGCACGAGCAAGCGGCCAGGAGGGGCGCCGAAAGCCAACGAACTGAGCCGTTGCGGCAGCCGCAAGTAGACCTCGCCGCGATGATAGACGCCATCCAGCGTGGCGGCCAATTGGCGGTCGGCGCGCAGCAACTGGTCGCCGGAAAAGAACTCTTCGCCGCCGCTCAGGTCGGGCAGCTTCAATTGATTGCGCGAGATGGCGTCGCGCAGATCGCTCATCCCCAAAAAGCCGTCGGCGACGACGCGATCGAGCAGCTCTTCGACGAGCTTTTGCCGGGCGACTTTCTCGGGCAAATTCTTCGGCCGCAGCCCCACGCTTTCCAAGGCGCCGTCGATCAGGGGGCGGAAGCGATCTCGCAACTTGTGCTCGGCCCTCTCCACTTCTCCGGCGAGCAGCGACGCCAGCCGGCGCCGGTCGCGCTCCGGCAGCCGAACTTTCGCCGAGCGCCGCAGGGCGACTCGCAGGTGCTTCGACATCAACACTTCGCGCTGCCCCGGCAGGTGTCGCTTGATCGGCAGCCGGCCGCGCGAGATGATCCATTCGATCAGGTCCAGCTTGTAGACGTCGCGCTCGAAGTCGATGCAAACCTTCTGCAAGTCGTACAGCGTGCGCGACTCGCGCGTCCAAAAGCCGCTTGCCGAGCGGCCTAACAGGGCCAGCAAAACTCGCGACCAACGACGCCGGTCGCGGTCGCTGAATCCAAGCGCGGCTTGCAGCCGGTCGGTTAGCCGGTTCAGATCGACGCGGGCGGCGGCCGTGGCGCGGGCGGCCAGGCTCGGTCGCACGTGACGCGCCGCGCGTGTGCGCAAGATGGCGGCCCGCACCGCGTTGCCCAGCGTCGCGGCCCGCTCGGCGCGGCGATTCAAGCGGCGGTACAGCCGCTCCGAAGCTTTCGCCGGCAAAACGTCGAGTTCCTCGTCTTCGATCTCTTCGGCCGCATCGTCTTCCATTTCCTCCGTCGGCGGGACCGGCAACGGGGCGCCGGGCAGCCGGGTCTCGGTCAATAGCGCCGCGGCGTCCAAATCTTCGGAGAGAATTCGATCGACGTCGCCGCTGGGCGGCAGCGTGGGAAAATAACGCGGCAAGAGCGTGTTGGCGAAGAACCGCAGCTCCCAATAGACGGCGACGAATTCGACGTAAGTCGCAAGCTCGTCGATCGGCGGCAAGAGAATATCCTCTTGCCGCAGCACGAGCTTCGCTTCTTCGAAAGCCGCCCGGCCGATCCGCTCGATGCGATCTCGGGCGATCGCCGCGTCGAGCTTTCCTTCGGCGATCCGCTGCTCCAAAGCGACGTGGACGCGAATATGAAACAGCAATCGCCAATACTTGCCCAGCGCCTCGCCCGAGGTCAGTGAGGCCAGGTTTTCGGCGTCGGGCCGCGCCAGCAAGATCACGTTGGCGGGCAATGGGGCCTGCGCCGGAATGTCGAGTTCGTCGCGATCGACGATCTTCAACAATTCCTCGGCGGCGATTGCATAGGTCTTGCGGTGCGGAACCTTCAGCCCGATTCCGCCGATCTGCCGATGCTGTTTGATGACCCGCCGCAGGATGCGGGGCGGCGCAAGCACCGCCGAGGGATCGGCCTCGCTCAAGGCCGATTCCAACGCGGAAATCGTCAACGGCAGATCGACGCTGCCTGCCATATCGCCCTAGCTCACGTTCCCCTTGTAGCGCAACCGCCCTGTAATTCTACGTCACGGCGGCTGCGGCGAGATAGGGCTCAGGCGTTGATCCCGCGACGGGCGTGGTCCGTGGCGATTGGCTCATGCGGGTGCAACCGCATCGCCGCGCCCACGGCGGCCGGGCGATCGGATTCCAACGGCGCCGGCTTGGCGGGCCGATTCTTGGTAAACCGGCGGCCGAACAACCCGCCCAAGGGGCCGGCCAGCAACGCGGGCAGCAATAGCAGGTTGCCGACCAGGGCCGACGTGAGCAATGTGACCATCATGTAGCCGAAGCGCTGCGTCGGCGTGAAGGGGCTGAAGGCGAACACCGACAAACCGAGGCCGATCACGCCCCAGCTTTGATACATGGCCTGCGCGCAGCCTTTATAGGCCAGCATCACTGACTCGCGGCGATTCAGCCCTTGTTTCAATCCGCCCCGGTATTGAATCATGAAGTGGACGACGTCGTCGACCGTCACCCCCAGCGCCACGCTGGGCGCCATCACCGAACCGATATCGACCACGATCCCCAGCCAGCCCATCAGGCCGAAAATGACCACCGCCGGAAAAATGCTGGGCAACGCCAGAATCAGACCGGCCGACCAATCGCGCACGGCGATCATCATCACGATCGTGATCAGCACGAAGTCGCTGATGAAGCCCCAAATTAACCCGTTCAACAGCGAGCGCTGCGCCTTGTAGACCAGCGGGACCAACCCGGTGTAGATGGCCGAGACGGCGCCTTTCTCGATGCCTTTCTCTTTCCGTTCGGCGGCCAGCACGGGTTCGACGTGCTTGGGAATCTCCTCGAGGAACGTGCCGTAATCGACGTCCTTCAAGGCCCCGACACGGGCGCTGATCCGCCACAATTCCAGGCCGTCTTCGTCGGCCAGATAGTCGCCTTCGATGTAATCGTCGCGGTGTTCTTCGAGCTTTTTGGCGGTGACGTTGCGAGCCAGCTTGTACTTGTTTCGCACGGCCAATCGCTCGAACACGCCCCCGATTCCGCCGGATGCTTTATAGTCCTCGGGATGCGGCAGCTTCGGCGCGAATGTGATCGCCGACAGCACTCCGCCGACCTCGGGGACTTGGCGGAGTTGCCGCTGCACCTTCTCGACCAATTCCATGCGCTCGAGAAAATCGAGCTTGCACTTCTGGGGATCGATCTTGAGCACGACTTCCATCGGCACCAGGTCGCCCAGATTCGTTTCGAGCCATTTGTAGTCGGCCAAAATTTTCGCGTCGGGCGGAAACAACCGCATCAAATGGACGGAGGTCTCCATCTTCGTCAACCCGTAGCCGCAAAACGCGAGGATAGCCAGGCAGCCAAACGTCACCAGGCCGTGGCGGCGGATGATGCCTTCGCCCAGCCCTCGCCAGATGCGCGCGGAAGCGAGATCGAACGAAAAAGCGCCCCCCTTGGCGGGCGCTCGGCGCTCGCGTTCTGCCTGAGGAGCGGCAAAGACATGCAGCGGCCAGGTCTGAAAGCAGGCCGGCAGCACGAAGAACAGCAGCAGCACGCTGACGCACACGCCCAGCGCCGAGTAGAGGCCGAACAACTGGATCGGCACCAATTCGCTGTAGCACAAGGTCAGCAAACCGACGGCGGTGGTGACGGTGGCCAGCGTCACCGGCAGCGCGGCATGACGAATGGCGGCTTCCGGGGCGCCATGCAAACCGGCGCCTTCGTTGAGCACGTCGCGATAATAATTCGAGAGGTGGATCGCCCCCGAGATCGTCGCCACATACACGAGCGACGGCATGGTGAGCAAAATAGCGTTCATCCGGATGTAGCCCGGCGCGTGCCCCAAGACCAGCGGCGACCACCAGACGATCGCCAGGCTCGCGGCGGCCCCGTAGATGCCCACGAAGAACACCATCACGATCAACCGCGGGCTGCGCAAACACCACCAAGAAACGACTAGCCCGATGGCCGCGGCGAAGCCGGCCAGCTTGTAGAGGCTCTTTTCTCCGGCCTCGTCGATGGCTACGTTGTCCACGGGCGGGCCGCCCATGTGCAACTGGTCCGCGTGGATGTTGCACTCTTGCGAGGCCGTGTTGCGCACCAGGTTGACCGTTTCGCGCAGATGGTCTTTACCCTGCTCCGACAGCGTCAGCACGAGGCACGTCGTCTTGCCGTCTTCGCCGATCAACGTTCCCTTGAGCCGGTCCAAGCCGCTCTCTTCCGGAAGGTTGATCGGGTCGGAAGTCAAACGTTGGAGCAGTTGCGGCCCGGTGACGATTTCTTTGAAATAGCGGGGGCGATCCGCCGGCGCGGCGGCTTGCTTGCCGGTCGCATTGACCGGCGGCGGGGCGGCTTGGGCTTCGGCGTTCGGCGGGGCCAGCTTGGCCTCCATCATCCGCAGCCGCTGGTCGTCGAGCGTGCAGCCGTCCCAACTGACCAGAATGAATTGCTCGCCGGCGAAGTGCTCGCGAAACCATTTGAAGGTGGTGGTTTCCTCATATTGGGCCGGCAGCCACTGTGCAACGTCGTTCTTGTTGCTCCTCAGCGCCCGCAAGGCGCCGACCATGGTTGGGCCGTAGCACAACGCCGCAATCAGCAAGATCTTGAAACTGTTGCGTTCGTAAAAGCTTTTCATGAAAGATGGAACCGGGTCGGCTGCGAGATGCGGCTTTCAGGCGGGAGCGACCGCACGAGACTTCCTTGTGTTCGTCGGCGCCAAGCGAGGGCGGGTGGTTCGCACCTAGGGTCGAGAGTCGGCCTCGTTGCTTACAGGCCGCTCCCCCCGCTCGCCTTGACCGCGGGCGACAGATTCGTAGCCCGCCAGTTTAATGACTCGACTTTCATAAGTCGATATGTTCAGCGGTTTTCCAGGGGCTAGCGAGCCTTCGGATCGCCCCTAAAGGCGGTAGATTTCGCCTACGCCGACTCCTCGGCGCCCGCCCGGGGCCGAAAACGCGCGCTGCGATGCAAAACATCGCGAGAGAGGGATTTGTTCGACTGGCAGATTAGGAAATCGCCAGCCTGACCCATATTAACATTTGCCTTTGGCGCTGTGGCCGACAGATTTGGCCAGCTTAGCCGGCCATCACCCGAGTTCGACCGGCGGCTTTCGCACTGCCTGCCCCCGATCGGCGCCGATAGTTCACCGGGCCGCCCGGCGATCAGGGGCCGATGCCGCGAGGGTTCTCGGCCAAGAAGTCGCGAGGACCGCGATTGGTGTAGTAGGGATAGGTGACCTGGCCCGTCGGAGGTCCGCCGGCGTAGGCCCCCTCATCGACGGCCCGCGCCCCGCAGCCGCAGCCATGACGGTGCCCCAAAATGCCGCAGCCGCGATGGCCGAACAAGCCGTGGCCGCCGCGGCAGCCAGGGCCGCAAACGGCATTGTCGAAATTGCGGCAGCCGAGGCCCGTGCTAGCAATGGCAATCAATGCCGC
>Ga0134126_10009062_pt1 | contig 12541 bp, 10 predicted proteins | sample KB31752_FD_96881 | JGI IMG/M metagenome (GOLD analysis project Ga0134126, IMG submission 96881) | Terrestrial soil microbial communities with excess Nitrogen fertilizer from Kellogg Biological Station, Michigan, USA - KB3-175-2 | ecosystem: Environmental > Terrestrial > Soil > Unclassified ...
ACGGCGGGGTGCATAGTCGTGCAGAGATGCTCTTGAGTCTTGAAGAGGCTCTTAGAACACAAAACCCTGCGGCCGAGTTGCATGTACGAGCGGATCGATCACCGTCTCGAACAGGCTCTCAGTGCCCCAGGCATCCTCAGAGATCCGGCGGATGAGGCGTGCCTCCATGACCGGGGGCTCGCCCACCACGACGAATAGCCGCCCGCCGACCGCGAGCTGCTGCTGGAAGCGCTCATCGGGTACGGGCAGCGAAGCTGTGATCGCAATGGCGTCGTAGCGCCTGTCGGAATCCATCCGGGTCGCATCCTGCGTCACGACGTCCACTTCCCCGAAGCCGAGCGATGCGATGTTGCGGCGGGCGAGCTCGGCGAGGTCCGGGAAGATCTCGAGCGAGCGGACGGAAGAGCCGCCTGCCCGCAGACACGCCGTTACGAACCCAGAGCCCGTCCCGATCTCGAGCACGCGCTCACTGCCGGTGAGGGCGAGCGCCTGGAGGAGTCTGCCGACTACGCTCGGGCGCAACATGTGCTGGCTGCAGGCCAAGGGAATCTCCACGTCCGCAAACGCCAGGAAGCGGTGCTGTGGCGAGACGAAAGCCTCACGCGGCACTTTGCGCAGAGTCTCGAGCACGCGCGCATCGAGCACGTCCCAGGCACGGACCTGCTGCTCGATCATCTGTTCGCGTGCTTGGACCGTGGACATCATGACTGGACCGATTGGACTTATTGCGCCCCGGAGGCGGGGCTCGTGAAGTTACGGGTTTTCGCGGCTCCTGCCAAGCCGCTTTGCGATGAGATATGGTGAAATGCCGACGGGACGCCGGACACCTACGTTATGCTTTCGGGCGTCCGCTCCCCGGGCACGAGAATAATGAAAAGCAATCCCGGACTGCTTGCCAGCCCTCACCCCATGAACTCGCGATGTAGCGCTCGCGCGGGTGGAAATCCGGCGTCGCAGCGGCGGCGACAGGGCCCGGGCGGGGACGCCTAAGTGTCCGCCATCGTGCTGTCGTGCATCGTGCTCGCGCTCGCCGCGGCCGTCCTCCTATGGCTCTACATCGCCCAGCGGCGGGAGCTGCGGGACCTGAGTCAACTGTCACAGCAGTTGCAGCGCATCGCCATCGGCGGCTCGCTTGCCGGCCGCGTCGACTCGGGCAGCTCGAAGCCGGAGCTGTCGGCTCTGGTCACGGCAATCAACCACCTGTTGACACGCGCGGCGGCTGAGCGCGACACCGGCCGCGTGACGCCCAAGCTCTTCGCCGAGCTCGGCGAGCGCATCCACGAGGCGGTGCTGGTGCATCGCGAGATCATTCTCTACGCCAATCGACAGTTCGCCGCACTGGTCGGCGCGGATCGCGCAGACCTTGCCGGGCGCCGGCTCGGTGACCTGGTGGCACCCGAGTACGCCGAGCTGGTACACGAGAACATCCGCCGGCGGCTCGCCGGCGAGCCGGCAGCCGAGCGCTATGAGGTGGAGGTCCTCGGCCGCGAGGCTCAGGTGAGCCGTCTCGAGATCTCTTCCGCGCGCGTGGACTACGACGGCGGCAGTGCGCTGCTCATGACGGGCGTGGAGATACTTCCCACCCAGACCGTCGAGGCACTCCGCCTGAAGTCCGAAGGCGACCCCACGGCGTATCTGCTCGCGCTCAACTCGCTGGTCGAGGCCGTCATTGCCATGGACGTCGAGGGCCGCATCACCTACGTCAACCCCGCGGCGGAGCGGCTTGCTGCAACAACCGCCGATCAGGCCCTCGGCAGAACGCTGGAGGAGATCGTCGGGCTGGTCGATGAGACCGACCGGCGCCTGCTCGCCGATCCGGTCCGCCAGGCGCTGACGAGCGGCGCGCCGGTGACCCTCGGCCGCCGTGCCCTGCTGATCTCGCGCGTCAACGCCAGCGAGCACTCGATAGAGCTGTCGGCGACGCCGATGCGCAATGCAGCCGGCGAGCAGGTCGGCGCCGTGGTCCTGCTCCACGACGTCTCCGAGCAGCGCGGCCTCGCCCGCCAGATGTCCTATCAGGCCACTCACGATGCGCTCACCGGGCTCGTCAACCGCCGGGAGTTCGAGCGGCGGCTGGAGGAATCCATCGAGAGCGGCCACCGCGGCGACGGACAGCACGTCTTGTGTTATCTCGACCTCGACCGTTTCAAGGTGGTCAACGACACGAGCGGCCACCTGGCGGGCGACAGCATGCTGCGCGAGGTGGCGAAGCTGCTGCGTGATGCAGTCCGTGACAGCGACACGGTCGGACGCCTCGGGGGCGATGAGTTCGGCATGCTCCTCATCGGCTGTCCGCTCGAGAAAGCGCGTCAGATCGCCGACGATGTCTGCCGCTCGGTGGGCGAGCATCGCTTCGTGTGGCGGGACAAGATATTCAACATTGGCGTCTCGGTGGGCCTGGTGGAGATCTCGCGTGAGAGCGGCACGATCGAGGAGTTGCTCGCCGCGGCCGATTCCGCCTGCTATGTCGCCAAGAAGCAGGGCTCCGGCCGGGTGGCCGTGTACTCGGCGCGGGACGAGGCGCTCGCCCGCCACACCGGTGAGATCCAATGGCTGCAGAAGCTGCAGAGTGCGCTCAAGGAGAGCCGCTTCCAGCTCTTTCACCAGCCGATCGTTCCGGCCTATGGCACCAATGGCGGCGGGCCGGCGATGGAAGTGTTGGTGCGGCTGCAGGACGAGAATGGCCATCAGGTGCCGCCGTCGGAGTTCGTGCGGGCGGCGGAGCGTTACCGGCTGATGGGGCTGGTGGATCGATGGGTCGTGCAGACGACGCTCGCGGCGCTCGGCCGCGGCGCCATCCCCGTGCCGAGCGATCGCTGTGTCGCCATCAACATTTCCGGCCAGACGCTCGCAGACACGCAATTCCTCGAGTTCGTGGTCGAATGTCTCGACAGCACTGGTGTGGCGCCATCACAGGTATGCTTCGAGATCAGCGAGACCGCAGTGGTGGCAAATCTCGAGCACGCCCGCCGCTTCGTCGGTGTCCTGCATGGCATGGGTTGTCAGTTTGCACTGGATGACTTCGGATCGGGAGTCGGGTCGTTCTCCAACCTGAAGAACCTGCCGATGGATTACCTCAAGATCGACGGCTCCTTCATCCGCAACCTCGCGCGCGACACGGTCAATCAGGCGATGGTGACCGCGATGATCAAGCTGGCGCGCACACTCAACTTCAGGGTGATCGCCGAGCAGGTCGAGGACAGCGCGGCGCTCGATGCGGCACGGCGCATGGGCGTCGACTTCCTACAGGGCTATGCGATAGCGAGGCCGCTGCCCCTGCCACTGGCGGCGTAGTTCATTGGCCAGCCCTGTCACAAGGATTGATCTCACTCACTTGCTTTTGGTCTTCTTCGGCTCGAACTGCAGGGCGGCACCGTTCATGCAGTAGCGCATGCCCGTTGGCTTCGGGCCGTCGGGAAAGACGTGACCCAGATGGCCGCCGCAGTGCGCGCAATGCACCTCGGTCCGCTTCATGAGATGGGTGTGGTCCTCGCGCGTGGCGACTGCCGCCGCGATCGGCTGGAAAAAGCTGGGCCAGCCGGTGCCGCTTTCAAACTTCGACGCTGACTCGTAAAGCGGCTGCCCGCACCCGGCGCAGCGGAATACGCCTTCGCGGTGCTCGTCGTTGAGAGTGCTGGTGCCGGACCGCTCGGTGCCGTGGCGGCGAAGCACTCGGTACTGTTCTGCCGTGAGCCCGGCACGCCACTCTTCATCGGTCTTCTCGACCGGGAACTGCTCTTTGGATTCCACGCCCGGCACCTCCGGAATGCTGCGAGTCAGCAGCGCGAGTCCAACAGGTCGGCAGCAGCCTCGTCAAGCACTTGGCGGCGCGTACCCGCGCCAGCCGCCGCGAAGCCGCCCGGCGAGCAGCCTCGGCGCGAAAGCAACAAGCGAGGACGCAGGGGCAGCGCCAGCGGAATCAATAAGTTGCGGCTCCCCGGGGGGTCAGAGCAGGCGCCACTGTCGGGTGGAGCCAACAACCAACAGCCCGGCGGCCACGCAAACCAACGGTGCAAGTTGCCCGCGGGCGTGGTAAGAAGGGCGCCCGATTCATGCACGAGAGCGAGCAGCAGGAGGCGCCCAGCGTATGCAGCTTGCCCGTTTATGGCGTGAGCATCTTGCCGCAGGTTGTCCCCGCGAGCTGACCGGCGTGGAGATCGCCGGGAGCGACGCGCGGACCCTTGATGCCGAGATCACGGCGTGCGTGAGCGCACTCATCTGCAGGTCGATGACGGTCGACGAGCGCATCGAGCGCCGCCTGGCCGAGATCAGGGAGGCGCTCGTGACCAAGCAGGCACAGGCTGAACAGCCGGTAGCTGCGTATTACGCGCGGCTCAACAATCTCGTCGGGGCAATGCTGACGGAATCCCGTACGGGCGGCAGGGCCTGAGCCAGGCGCTCGTCGCATTTCCCGCTAAATCCCATTGTCTACTGGCCGGGCACGGGCCGTGCCACCGGCTATCCGTCGGCGAGCGCTCGCACGATTCTTGCTCAGCTTGGCTCAGCTTGGGCTGGATGGGTGTCGTGGAGCACACTGCTGTGGGATGCTCGAGTCTTGCAGGAGAGACCTTCGTGGAGGACGTGCCGCACGCGGAAGTGCCCCTCAAAGTGCTGGTGGTGGATGATCAGGTCGATTCCGCCGATGCCGTGGCTTGTCTGCTCGCGATGATGGGCCATCAGGTCCATACCGCTTATGGGCCTCACGAGGCGCTCGAGAAGTACCGGCAGGTCCACCCCGAAGTCGTTTTCATGGACATCAGCATGCCCGAGCTGAGCGGGCTGGAGACGGCCGCCCGCATCCGCTCCATGCCTGAGGGCACCTCGACCACCATCATCGCCCTCACCGGCCTCGGTCACGAAGCCGATCGCCGCCGCTCGCGCGAGGCGAGCATCGACCATCACGTCGTCAAGCCCGCCTCACCGGCAATCCTGCACCGCCTCCTGAGCGCCATCCCCCACGCCTGACCTCCTGTTCGGCGTCGTTCGAAAGCAACTGATTGAGCGGCCCAGGGCCGCTCCCTGGGCCGCGAGGTGGATCCTGTACGTCGGCTGGCCGCGCAAAGCGGCAGGATGCCGACTTTGCGCCCCGCTGCTGCTTACAGCAGCGGGATCATTAATAGCGCGACGATGTTGATGATCTTGATCAGGGGGTTGATGGCGGGACCCGCCGTGTCCTTGTACGGGTCGCCGACCGTATCGCCGGTCACCGCAGCCTTGTGCGCGTCGGACCCCTTGCCGCCGTAGTTGCCTTCCTCGATGTACTTCTTGGCGTTGTCCCAGGCGCCGCCGCCGGTCGTCATGGAAACGGCGACGAAGAGGCCCGTCACGATGGTGCCGATGAGAAGTCCGCCGAGCGCCTTGATGCCGGCGCCGGGACCGAGCAGGTAATTCATCACCACCACGAGCACGATGGGTACGACGATCGGCAGCAGGGAGGGAATGATCATCTCGCCGATCGCGGCACGGGTCAGCAGGTCGACCGCGCGTGAGTAGTCGGGCTTGGCGGTGCCCTCCATGATGCCCTTGATCTCGCGGAACTGGCGACGGACCTCGGTCACCACGGAGCCGGCGGCGCGGCCGACCGCTTCCATGGCGAGCGCGCCGAAGAGATAGGGGACCAGGCCGCCGATGAAGAGGCCGATGATGACCGCGGGATCGGACAGAGAGAACGCGACGAGCTTGCCTGCCGACTCGAGGTTGTGGGTGTAGTCGGCGAAGAGCACGAGCGCCGCCAAGGCAGCCGAGCCGATGGCGTACCCCTTGGTGACCGCCTTCGTCGTATTGCCGACGGCATCGAGAGGATCGGTGATGTCGCGCACCTGCTTCGGCAGGCCTGCCATCTCGGCAATGCCGCCCGCGTTGTCGGTGATCGGACCATAGGCGTCGAGCGCGACGATCATGCCGGTCATCGAGAGCATGGCGGTGGCGGCGATGGCGATGCCGTAGAGGCCGGCGCCGCTCGCCTCACCGAGCTTGTACGAGGCCCAGATCGCCAGGCATACCGCGATGACGGGCAGGGCGGTCGACTTCATGGACACGCCCAGGCCCGCGATGATGTTGGTCGCGTGCCCGGTCTGTGAGGCGGCGGCGACCCTGCGCACCGGGCTGTACTCGGTGGCCGTGTAGTACTCCGTGATGACGATGAGCGCCGCGGTGAGGCCGAGGCCGATGAGTGAGCAGCCGAAGAGCGAGTTGCCCTGCGCGGGCATCAGCATGTGCGTGATGAAGTAGAACCCGATCGCCGAGACGATGCCGGAGACGATCACGCCCTTGTAGAGGGCGTTCATGATCTTGCCGCCTGCGCGCGCCGAGACGAAGAAAGTGCCGATGATCGACGAGACGATCGACACGGCGCCGAGCGCAAGGGGATACACCGCCGCGTTGAAGCCGGCCGCCGCGCTCTGCTTGGCGAAGAGCAGCCCCCCCAGCAGCATCGTAGCCACCACGGTGACCGCGTAGGTCTCGAACAGGTCCGCCGCCATGCCGGCGCAGTCGCCCACGTTGTCGCCGACGTTATCGGCAATCACCGCCGGATTGCGCGGGTCGTCCTCCGGAATGCCGGCCTCCACCTTGCCGACGAGGTCGGCGCCGACGTCGGCGCCCTTCGTAAAGATGCCGCCGCCGAGACGCGCGAAGATCGAGATCAGCGAGCCGCCGAAGGCGAGGCCGACCAGAGCGTGCAGCGCCGCCTCGTCACCGATCAGATGACGCAGGAATGCGAAGTAACCCGCGACGCCAAGCAGGGCGAGCCCGACCACCAGCATGCCGGTGATCGCACCGCCGCGGAATGCGACCGACAGAGCGGCATTCAGGCCCTTCGTGGCGGCCTCGGCCGTGCGCACGTTCGCGCGCACGGATATGTTCATTCCGATATACCCGGTGGCGCCGGAGAGGATGGCTCCAATGGCGAAGCCGCCCGCCGTGGGCCAATGGAGGAAGAAGCCGAGGATCAGGAAGAGCACGACGCCGACGATGAAGATCGTCGTGTACTGGCGATTGAGGTACGCCTTTGCCCCGGCCTGTACCGCGGCGGCGATCTCCTGCATGCGGGCATTGCCGGCGGGTAGCCGCAGGATCGTCGTCATCGATACGACGCCGTAGAGGACGGCAAGCACACCGGCCGCAATTGCGGCCCACAGCCACGTGGTGGCATCCATCAGGTTATCTCCCCCGGGAATTGTTAGGGCTACAAAAAAGGCCGCGAACTATACCACGAGCCTTATAGCTTGAACTCGGTTCGCAGCCGTTTGCGCACGGGTGTGCCCTTGATGCGGACATATTCGGGCAGGCCGTCGCGATAAGGGGGGTAGGCCTCGCCTGCAACCAGCGGCTCGAGGTATCGGCGACAGGCCTCGGTGATGCCGAAACCGTCCTCGGTGATGTAGTTGCGCGGCAGCTTCTTCTCCTGATTGGCCACCTCGGCGAGCGGAACATGGCCGATCGTCCAGCGGTAGGGCCTGGATGACTTGCGGACGATGACCGGCATCACCGCGTTGATGCCCTTGACCGCGAGCTCGACCGCCGCTTTGCCCACAGCATAAGCCTGCTCGACGTCCACCTTGGAGGCGATGTGGCGTGCCGAGCGCTGCAGATAATCCGCTACGGCCCAGTGATACTTGTACCCGTGCGCCTGGCGGATCATGTCCGCCACGACCGGGCCGACGCCACCGAGCTGTGAATGGCCAAAGGCATCTCGGGTGCCGGCCTCCGCCAGGAACTTGCCGTCCGGATACGCAGCACCCTCCGAAACCACTACGACGCAGTAACCGAACGACGTGACCGACTGCTTCACGCGCTCCAGAAAGCGGTCCTTGTCGAAGGGGATCTCGGGAAACAGGATGATGTGCGGCGGCTCGGCTGCCTTACGGCCGGCCAGGCCCGCCGCGGCAGCGATCCAGCCGGCATGCCTACCCATGACCTCGAACACGAATACCTTGGTCGACGTTCGCGCCATGGAGGCGACGTCGAGCGCCGCCTCGCGAGTGGATACGGCGACGTACTTGGCGACCGACCCGAACCCTGGGCAGCAGTCCGTGTGCGGCAGGTCGTTGTCGACGGTCTTCGGCACGCCGACGCAGGTGATCGGATACCCCAGCGACTCGCCGATCTGCGAGACCTTGAGGGCCGTGTCCATGGAGTCGTTGCCGCCGTTGTAGAAGAAATAACCGATGTCGTGGGCGCGGAAAACCTCGATCAGCCGCTCGTATTCCGCGCGGTTCTGCTCGAGGCCCTTCAGCTTGAACCGTGCCGAGCCGAAGGCCCCGGCTGGCGTATGCCTGAGCCCGCGGATGACCGCGGGATTCTCACGGCTGACATCGATCAGATCCTCGGTCAGCGCGCCGACGATGCCATCGCGTCCCGCGTAGATTTTGCCGATGTGTCGCGACTGCCGCATTGCCGTCTCGATGACGCCGCAGGCCGAGGCATTGATGACGGCAGACACTCCGCCGGATTGGGCGTAGAACGCGTTCTTCTTGGACGTCGCTTTTTTCATGGCGTCGCAGGTCCTGAGGGTGGGCCGAGGATGAGCAAACAGGAGCGCGAAAGGATAGCGCACGGCCGTGCGTTTGACCTCGCCGCCGGGCGTCGGTAACGTGACCGGCCTCTCGCGATAAATCAGGTCTCAATAAAATCTACTCATGCGCATCGTCCTGTTGGGGGCCCCGGGATCGGGGAAGGGCACGCAGTCTCAGCGCCTCGTCGGGCGGCACGGCATACCGCAGGTCTCCACCGGAGATCTGCTGCGTGCCGCCGTGGCCAGAGGCACGGCGCTCGGGTTGAAGGCCAAGGAGGCCATGGATGCGGGACGCCTGGTCGCTGACGAGATCGTCCTCGGGATGATCCGCGAGCGCCTCGCCGAGCCTGACACCCGCGGCGGCTTCATCCTGGACGGGTTTCCGCGCAACCTTGCGCAGGCTCGCGCACTCGATGCCCTGCTGCGCGAGATTGGTCAGCCGCTCGAGGCCGTCGTGCAGATGGAGGTCGATTACGGCGAGCTCTCCCGCCGCATCTCCGGCCGGCGCACGTGCGCCGACTGCGGCCGTGTCGTCAATCTGCTCACCTCGCCTGCAGGTGATGCCGAGCGCGAGCTCTGTCCCAAGACCGGTAAGCCTCACCGCCTCTTTCAGCGCCCCGACGACAACGAGGCTACGGTGGCCGAGCGCCTGAAAGTCTACGAGCAGCAGACCCGTCCGCTCGTGGACTACTACCGCCAGCAGGGCCTGCTCCGCTCCATAGACGCCGAAGGCTCGGTCGCCGAGGTGGAGCAGCGTCTGGAGAGCGCTCTGGCGAAGTGAGCGCGCTAATGCGGGAGCCTAGATGGCGCCCAGCAACTTCCCGCCGATCACCGCCTGCCGCCAGCCCCGCAGTGCGGGAATGTCCCGGTCGCCTTCCGCCAGCCGCTCGAGGTCACGCCGCGTGGCGAGTACCTCCGGACTGACGCCAAGCTCGGTCGCCGTCGCCTGATTGATGCCGCCGAGCTTCTTCACCAGTGCGCTCTTCGCCGGGTCCGGGCGCTGCCGCGGATCGATTGCCGGCGCCGGGGTCGGGACCTGCGCGGCCGTGATGCATGCCAGGAGCTCGTGGCCGCAGTGCCGCACGACGGCCGCCGGCATCTCCGCCACGGACTCGAGCTCCTCCAGTGAGCGCGGCACCCGCATGATCACCTCGCGCAAAACCGCGTCTTCGAGAATCCAACCGCGCGGCCGGTTGCGCTCCATCGCACGCCTTTCCCGCCAGGCCGCGAGGCCGCGGGCGAGCCGCTCGCGCGCCGGATCGAGGCTGCGCAGTCCTTTCAGGCGGCGCCATGCCTCCTGCGGGTCGGTCGCGAGATTGCGGGCATCGGCGAGTCCCGCGAGCTCCTCGGCGAGCCACGGCAGTCGGCCGACCTTATCCAACCGCTCCTCGAGCGAGTCCTTCAACGGGATCAGGTGCCGTACGTCGTCCAGGGCGTACTCGATCTGCTCCGGTGAGAGCGGCCGGCGCGACCAGTCGGTGCGGGTATGTGCCTTTGGCAGCTCGAGACCCAGGAGCCGCCGTGCGAGCTCGGCGTAACCGACCTGCGCGGCGAATCCTGCGAGCGCAGCCGCGATCTGCGTATCAAACACCGGGTGCACCAGTCCGGCGATCGGCAGCAGGACCTCCAGATCCTGTCGTGAGGCGTGCATCACTTTCACAACACCGGCGGCCGTGAACGGACCGGCAAGCGCGGCGAGGTCGCCCACTGCAATCGGGTCGACGCATGTCGCGTCGGCCGTCGACGACACCTGAATCAGGCAGAGCTCTGCGCGGTAGGTGCGCTCGCGAAGAAATTCCGTATCGAGGCCGATCGTGGCCTGTGTCGCAAGGCGCGCGGCAAGATCGGTGACGGCAGTGGCAGTGTCGGTGATGTGCTGCAAAAGGGTAGAGGATGATCTGTAGAATCCCCGCTCATTATGCATGTACACATTCTCGGGGTTTGCGGAACCTTCATGGGCGGCATCGCCGCGATCGGGCGGGCCGCCGGCCACCGTGTCACCGGCTCCGACCGCAACGTCTATCCGCCGATGAGCACGCAGCTCGAGGCGCTCGGAATCGAGCTCATCGAAGGCTACGATGCCGCGCAGCTCGAACCCCGGCCCGATGTCGTCGTCATCGGCAACGTCATGACCCGAGGCATGCCGGTCATCGAGGCGCTGCTCGACCGTGGAATCCCTTATGCATCGGGCCCGGAGTGGCTGTCACGCGAGGTGCTGCGCGATCGCTGGGTACTGGCCGTCGCCGGCACGCACGGCAAGACCACCACTTCGTCGCTTCTCGCCTGGATCCTCGAGCACGCGGGGCTCGAGCCCGGCTTCCTGATCGGCGGCGTGCCGGCGAACTTCCGGACGAGCGCGCGCCTCGGGGCGGCGCCATTCTTCGTGATCGAGGCGGACGAATACGACACGGCCTTCTTCGACAAGCGCGCGAAGTTCGTCCACTACGGGTCACGCACGCTGATCCTCAACAATCTCGAGTATGACCACGCCGACATCTACCCGGACGTGGCGGCCATCGAGCGGCAGTTCCATCACCTCGTGAGGACCGTGCCGGGTGCCGGCCGCATTGTGTGGAATGCCGCGGACGCGCGGCTGCAGGAGACTTTGGCGATGGGATGCTGGACGCCGCTGGAGGGCTTCTCCGGACAACCCGCAGCGCAGGCGTACTGGACCGGACGCGCGGCGGGCGGCGTCGAGGATTTCTCTTCCTTCGAGGTCCTCGAGCAGGGCCGGGCGCGAGGCACCGTGCGCTGGGGACTCATCGGCGCGCACAACATGGAGAACGCGCTCGCGGCCATCGCGGCCGCGCGGCACGCCGGCGTCACCGTCGAGCAGGCAATCGAGGCGCTGCATTCCTTCGCAGGCGTTGCGCGCCGCATGCAGCTTCGCGGTGAGGTGAACGGCGTGCGTGTTTACGATGACTTCGCGCACCACCCCACGGCGATCGCGACGACCATCGATGGGTTGCGGCGGCGCGTCGGCTCGGCACGAATCGTCGCAGTGCTGGAGCCTCGTTCCAACACCATGCGCATGGGCGTGCACCGTGACTCGCTCGCGGGATCTTTCGCCGGCGCGGACGATGTCTGGTTGTACACACCCGCCGACCTCGGCTGGGACGCATCAGGCATACTCGCCGCTCTCGGCAGCCGCGGGCACGGACGCAGCGACGTGGGCGAGCTCGCCAGGGACCTTGCACAGACACTACGGCCCGGCGACCACGCGGTCATCATGAGCAACGGCGGCTTTGGCGGCCTGCACGGTAAGCTCCTGACAGAGCTGTCTTCCATTGGCCCACAAAATCGCATGGAGCGATTTTGAACGACTGGCGCAGCCAGGCGGGCCCGTAGGGCCGAGGCGCAGGGATTGCGCCGAGTAACGTCCGCTACGCCGCTTCAGGCGAGCGCGGCCTATGGCGCCGGACGTAGAATCGCCAGAGGGCGACACCCAACGGCACCGTCCAGCCGAGCACCAGCCAGCCGGTGAAGCCATCGTGCCGGCTGAGAAGAAAGGCGAGCCTGGCACCACGATCCGGTTGCGCCAGCGCGTGCGCCACCAACATCACCCATACCCAGCCCGCGTGCAGCCCCATTCCCGCGGCGATGTTGCCGGTGATGGTCCGTACGAGTGCCAGCACGACTCCGACCGCAGTGAGGCAGAGGAAGGCATCCGCTATGCCGAGAGGATGGTCGAAGGACTCGAGCGTCCCGTGGAGGAGCGCCACCCCGCTCCAGGCGGAGACTTGGTCGGGCGGAATGTGGAAGCTGCCGAGGAAATGCGTCGCCGAATATACGAGGGAGGTCAGCACGACTGCGGCCATAACGCCCGATTCCCGCCGGATGCCGGTGAACATGGCACCCCGCAGCGCCGTCTCCTCGATGAGCGCGACGGCGAGGCCGCTCGCAAGTCGCTTGGCGACGAGTGCCGCAAGCGCACCGGCGCCATAGCCTGCGGCCTGGCGAAAATCGAGCAGTCCCAGAGCCGCCATGGAGGCCGTCACGCCTGCCATCGTGATCACGCCGAGGACG
>Ga0134126_10009063_pt1 | contig 12541 bp, 9 predicted proteins | sample KB31752_FD_96881 | JGI IMG/M metagenome (GOLD analysis project Ga0134126, IMG submission 96881) | Terrestrial soil microbial communities with excess Nitrogen fertilizer from Kellogg Biological Station, Michigan, USA - KB3-175-2 | ecosystem: Environmental > Terrestrial > Soil > Unclassified ...
GGCCTGTCCGCCGCCACCGCGACCGGTTCGCCGGCGCGCTGTGCCCACTGCGGCGGGCAGCTCTGCCTGAACCTGCGCGAGGAGCCGGGCGGGGTATTGATCGAGGTCTTCGACGCAGCGATCCTCCCGCCCCGGCGTGCGGAAGAAACGTTCGGCCCGCAGGGCTTCGGCGCGGCGTCGTTCGGCACGACATCATCCTTCGACGCAGAGCCGTTCAACGCGGGCGTGTTCCACGCAGAGTCGTTCAAAACCGGCTCATTGGGTACCGATCCACTCGATACCGACACATTCGACACAGACACTCTCAACACGGCCGCGCTCGCTGCGGCATTCAACGACGGCGCACTTGGGGAGGCGGCATTCGACGAGGCGTTTGACGAGACCGAGTTCAACGACACCGAGCGCGGACGTGGCTTGATGTTGATCGCGAACCTGAGCGAGGAGCAGGGCTATTACCTGCCGCCGACCGGCGGCAAGGTGGTCTGGTGTGTCGTGAAGGGCGAGGTCTGAGACCCGCGGCAGTCAGCCGTATCTCAGCCACCGCTTAAACACCACCGACCACTGACCCGCTGCTCAGCCCGGTAGCCGATCACCGGCCACACCGCACAGCGCGAAGAGCGCTCGCCGCACTGCGGCGCGCCGCCACGCACTTCGCGCCGATTCCGCGCGCCTTGACACGGTCACGACATACCCTTGGTGCATGACGCAGGCACCGGCACCATTGGCCGGGAGGGAACGCGAGCTCCAGAGTATTCGAAGCCTGATTCAAAATGCCGAGCGCGGCAACGGCGGCGCCCTGTGGATCGTGGGCGAGCCCGGCATCGGCAAGAGCGCCCTGCTCGACGCCTTCGAACAGGACGGCCGCGGGCGTGGTTTCCGCGTGCTGCGCGGCGCCGCCCGGCAGCTGGAGGCGGGCCTGCCCTTCGCCGCGATCGGATCGTGCCTCGGGATCGACGGTCGCGATCCGCCCGCCGCCGCGTCGCGGGTCGGCGAAGCGCTGCGGGCCGGCCAAAGCCCCGAGGAGTCCTCCTTCGCGCCGTACCGGGAGCTCGTGATCATCGAGACGATCCTGGGCGCGGTGGACGAGTGGTGCGCCGCCGGTCCGGTCGCGATCCTGCTCGACGACGCGCAATGGGCCGACCGGCCGAGCCTGCTGGCGCTCGGCCGCATCGGCTCCATGGCCGGTCACCACCCCATCGCGATCGGGCTGACCACTCGCGCGGTCCCGCAGAACGAGGACCTGGTCCAACTCCTCGACGACCTGGAGAGCCAAGGCGGCGAGGCGTTACATCCCGGACCGCTGCCAGCGCCGCAGGTCGCCGAGCTGATCGAGCGGCTGCTCGGCGCCCGGCCAGATCGCGGCCTGCTGCAACTGGTGACCGGCGCCGCGGGCAATCCGCTGTACGTCACCGAGCTGGTCGCGGCGCTGAGCCGGGAAGGACGGATCCGGATCGCGGGGGGCGCGGCCAGCTATGACGCCGACATCACCGCGACCACCGGCGCCGACCCCGGCCCGCGCGAGCGTGCGCAACTGCCCGGGACCCTGGCCGAGATCATCCTGCGCCGGCTGGACTTCCTGTCCCGCCCCGCCCGCTCGACCCTCCAGCTGGCGGCGGCGCTCGGTGAAGGCCTGAACGTCGCCGAGTTGGCGGTGATCCTCGGCAAATCGCCGGTCGAGCTCTACGCCATGATCGAGGAGGCGGTCCGAGCCGGGCTGCTCATCGACGGCGCCGGCGAGTTGGTGTTCCGGCACGATCTCATCCGGCAGGCGCTGAGCGAGAGCCTGCCCGCGACGGTACAAGACGGTCTGCGCACGCAGGCCGCGCACGCGCTCGCGGACTCGGGCGCGGCTGTCGAGCGCGTGGTGCGTTATCTCTCAGACGACACCGCGCTCGATTCGCGCATGCTCGACTGGCTCGCAGGCTCGGCCGATGCGCTGGTGGTGCGGGCGCCACGGGCCGCGGTCGAGCTGCTGAAGCGGGCGCGCACTCGAGTAGAGCCCAGCGATCCGCGCAACTCGGTGTTCTGCCGTCAACTGGTCCGGGCACTGCTGTGGGTCGGCGAGCCCTACCGGGCCGAGCAGGCCGCGCGCGCCGGCCTCGCCAAGGACGACGACCGGGACGCCGAGGTGGCGCTGCGGGAACTGCTCATCCACGCCTGCTTCCAGCAGGGCCGGATCAGGCTGGCCGGCGCCGAGGCGCAGGAGGCGATGCGGCTACCCGGCCTGACCGTCCCGCAGGCCACCCGGTTCGAGTTCCTGGCCATGCAGTGCCGGCTGACCGTGGGCGGACTCGATCCGGCCGAGGAGCCCGCCGCGCGCCGGATGATGGCGGTCGACGACGGCGAAGTACGCGCGTACGGCCTGAACTATCTCAGCTGCCTGCGATTCATGACCGGTCGCTACGCCGAGGCGCTTGAGCTGGTCGAGCAGGCGCGCATGGCCATCGCCGAGCGCGACGCGTTACCGGAGTGGACCTCGGGCAACGAGCTGAACCGGGCGATCTGTCTTGCCGAGCTCGACCGGCTGCCCGAAGCCGCCGAAGCGTTCGAGTCGGGTACCCGGCGGGCCGAGGCGCACGGCAGCTTCTACTGGTCCTGGTACCGAATGGGCACCGCCGGCGTGCACGTGCTCGCCGGCCGCTGGGACGACGCGCTCGCGGAGATCAAGGCGGGGCTGGACACCGCCGAGGCGCTCGGTCCGCGCGGGCTGAACAGCGGCTGGGGTCTGCGCAGCCAGCAGGCATTGCTGGCCGCTCATCGCGGCGACCTCGAGACCGCCGTCGGGCTGCTGCACGCCGACGAGCCGGTGCGCCGCGAAACGTTCTACGGATACCTGCGGCTGTGGGCCGAGGCCCTGGTCTACGAGGCGCAGGATCAGCCACTCGCGTCGCTGGACCTGCTGTTCGAAGCCTGGCAGAAGGCGGGCGAGCTGCGCCGGCACCGCGGGCTGCACTATGTGTGCCCTGATATGGCGCGCCTGGCCGCGACCCTTGGCGACACGCAGCGCGGGCGGCAGTTGGCTGACGATGTCGAACTGCTCGCCGGCGCCGAACCGGTGCCCAGCATGCGCGCGACGGCGCGGCTGTGCCGGGCGCTGGCGCAGGACGATCCGGAGCTGATGCGGCAGGCGGAACAGGATTACCTCGCCGCGGCGCGGCCGCTGTATCAGGCCTATGCCGCCGAGAACGCCGCGGCGCTCTTCGCGCGGGACGGTCGGCTGCCGGAGGCGCGCGCCGAGTTGGCGACTGCCACCGAGGTCTACGAAGGTCTGGAGGCACGCTGGGATCTCGCGCGCGCCGAGCAGCGGCTGCGCCGTGAAGGGGTGCGCCGGTCGGGACAGGGCACGCGGCCGCTGCGCCCGAAGAGCGGCTGGGCGTCGTTGACCGAGACCGAGCGCCGGATCGCCGCTTTGGTCGCCGAGGGCAATTCGAACCCTGCCATCGCCTCCCGGCTGTTCATCTCGCGGCGCACGGTGCAGTCCCATGTCTCCAGCATCCTGGCCAAGCTGAATCTGACCTCCCGGGTGGAACTGGCCGTGGTGGCGCACCAACACGCCGGGGACTGAACGGCCGCACCCGCCCGGGCTCAGTGCGGCGCCCGGGTACCTCGGTGTGTCGCCAGCTCGGTGTCCTGGCAGACTGGATTGCCGATGGTGATCAGGAAGCCGTAACAATCGCAGCGCGGGCCCGGCCCGCCGGATCGAGGGAGGCCGCCGGTGCCGACACGCGCCGCACACACGGACGGCGATGCGCGCCCGATGCTCTCCCGCGCCACCGCGGAGGGCGAGCCGTCACTGCTGTACGTGATGAAACAGGTTGAGCTCGCGGTGCGCGCGGAACTCGACGAGCTTGCGCGGCCGGCCGGCCTGACCGCGTTGCAGTACACCGCGCTGACGGTGCTCGAGCGGCATCCGAACCTGACCTCCGCGCAGCTGGCGCGCAATTCCTTCGTGACGGCGCAGGCCATGGCGGACATGGTCGCGGCGCTTCAGGAGCGCGAGTTGATCGAGCGGCACCGGGACGAGCAGGACCGGCGCCGCCTTGTGCTCGCGCTGACCCCGCAGGGCCGCAGGCTGCTGCGCCGGCTGCGCGATCAGGTGGCGGCGCTGGAGGACCGGATGCTTGCCGGTCTCACCGATCATCAGATCATGCAGTTGCGAGCCAGCCTGCTGTCTTGCCGCGCGGCGCTGTCGGGTCATCTCCCGCACTGAGCCCAGAGCCGCACCGGTTTCGGCCCAGCAATGATCAGGTTCCCTGTCAAAAATAAATCATCAGGAAACCTGTACGTCTCGGGTTGCTTGTGGCACCCTCGCCCCAAGGACGCAACCCACCCGGACGCAGGAGGCCACCGTTGTCCACCCCTGTGCGACTCGACACCCCCGGTTCCACCGAACACCCGCACCGCCTAAACCCCGGCACGTTGGCCGCCGCCGCGATCGCGGTGTGCGTCGCCCAGGTAGCCCTGGCCATCCCGGCCGTGCTCAACGGCCTGTTCCAGCAGGACCTCGGCACCAGCTCAGCGCAGCTGACCTGGATCTCGGACGCCTTCCTGGTCCCGGTGACGCTGCTTGAGCTGACCTTCGGCGTACTCGGCGACCTGTTCGGGCGCAAGCGGCTGCTGGTGTCAGGCACCGTGCTCCTGATGATCGGCCAGCTCGTCAGCGTGTTGACGCCGGGCGCGGCGAGCTCCACCGGCACCCGGGTGCTGGTCCTGTGGACCGGCCAGATCCTTTCCGGACTCGGCGCCGCGGCGATCTTCCCGACCAGCCTGGCCATGGTGGCCGCGGGCACGCACACCGCCCGCGACCGGTCCCGGGCCATCTCGATCTGGGCCGCGGCCCTCTCCTCCGGCGGTTTCGTCTCCCCGGTGCTCGGCGGCTGGCTGGCCCGTTTCCACTTCGGCTCGGATGAGTTCGCCAGCTGGCGCTGGGCCTTCGTCGCGGTCATCGTGCTGGCGGCGATCAGCACCGCGGTCAGCGCGGTGTGGGCGCGCGATTCCTCGGCTCCGGCCGGGCGCTCGCTGGACTGGGCCGGCCAGATCACCATCGCGGTCTCCATGTTCGCCCTGCTCTACGCGGTCATTCAGGGCCCGACGAGCGGATGGGGCAGCGGCGGGGTGATCGCAGGGTTCATACTCGCGGTCGTCTTCCTGGCGCTCTTCATCGCAGCCGAACTGCGCGGGGCCGCGCCGCTGCTGCGCCTGGACCTGTTCGCCAACCGCGCCTTCGCGATCGCCTCGATCGCCACGGTCGTCGGCATGTTCGCCTACCTCGGCACCGCGTACGCCACCAGCATCCGGCTCTCCGCGATCCAGGGCTTCACCCCGCTCAAGACGTCGATCGCCTTCCTGCTGCTCAACGGCATGGCCCTGCTCATGGTGCCGCTGACCTCGCGGGTGCTGGAGCACTACAACCCGCGCTGGACCCTGGGCATCGGCTTCGTCCTGATCGCCGGCGGCGACTTCTGGCTCACCTCGCTGTCGGCCAGCAACCTGTCGGTCGCGCCGGTCGTGGTTCCGCTGCTGCTCGTCGGCGTGGGCTTCGCGCTCGCGCTGTCCTCGGTGACCGCCGTCGCGGTGAACACCGTGCCGAACCACCTCGCCGGAATGGCCAGCGGATCGACCAGCATGCTGCGCGACTTCGGCTTCACGCTCGGCCCCGCCGTCGTCGGCGCGATCGCGCTGAGCCGGGCCGCCGCCGAGATCTCGAGCAAGGTCAGCAGCAATGCCGCGCTCGCCAAGTCGCTCGCCGCGTTCAACGGCTCCGCGGCCGCGGCGCCCGCCGCGCAGAAGCCGCAACTAGAGGCCGCGATCGGCGCGGTGAACTCCGGGCCGCTGGGCGCTAACGCGGTGCCGGGCAGCATCACCCTGCCCAACGGCCAGATCGTGCCGTTCAACCCGCTCAAGGACACCGCGTTCCACGCTCTCGACCACGCCTACTCGATCGGCTACCTGGTTTGCGGCCTCTGCGCGCTGGCCGCCGCGCTGCTGGCCGCGGTGGGCCTCGGCGGCAACAGCCACGAAGCGCAGATCACCGCCGAATCCCTCGCCGAGTAACAGGCGACCGCAGCAAGAGCCGCGTAAGAGCCGAACAGAGAGAAACCAGTTCATGCCGCTCACCACCACCGCCGCCCTCGTCGAGACCGCCGGAGCATCGTTCTGCCTCGCCGAGGTCGAACTCGACGATCCCCGGCCCGACGAGGTGATCGTCCGGGTCACCGCCGCAGGGATCTGCCACACCGACCTGGGCGTCGCCGCGGGCGCGCTGCCGTTCCCGCTGCCGGGCGTGCTCGGCCACGAGGGCGCGGGGATCGTCGAGGCGGTGGGCGCCGCGGTCACCCGCGTGCAGCCGGGCGACCACGTGCTGCTGTCGTTCACCTCGTGCGGGCGCTGCGCCAACTGCCGCGACGGGCATCCGGCGTACTGCCTGACCTGGCTGCCGCTGAACCTGCTCGGCGGGGCGCGCGCCGACGGTTCGGTGACGATCCGCCGGGACGGCGCCGCGCTCGGCGGCCATTTCTTCGGCCAGTCCTCGTTCGCCCGGCTCGCCGTGGTGGACGAGCGCAGCCTGGTGCGCGTGCCCGAGGGCGCGCCGCTGGACCTGCTCGCACCGCTCGGCTGCGGCGTGCAGACCGGAGTGGGCGCGGTTATCAATGTGCTGCGCCCACCGCCCGGTGCCACCATCGTCGTCACCGGCGCGGGCGCGGTCGGCCTGTCGGCGGTAATGGCCGCACGGCTGACCCCGGCAACGCGGATCATCGCCGTCGACCGGGTCGCGGACCGCCTCGCCTTGGCCCGCGAACTCGGGGCCACGGACACGCTCGACACCTCGGATCTCGGCTCGGGTGCCGGCCTCGCCGCATCGCTTGCGGACCTCACTGGCGGTCGCGGCGCCGACGGCGTCATCGAGACGACCGGGAACGCGCAGGTACTCGCCGATGCGATCGGCGCGCTCGCGGTGCGTGGCTGCGCAGTCGTGGTCGGCGCACCCGCGTTCGGCACGCAGGTCCCGGTAGATGTCAACTTCCTGCTGCCGGGACGCACGATCACCGGCCTGACCCTTGGCGACAGCGAGACCGAGACGCTGCTGCCGACCCTAGTCGACCTGGTCGCGGCCGGGCGGCTGCCAGTCGAGCGACTGGTGCGGCACTACAAGTTCGAGGACATCAACACCGCCGTCGCCGACATGGCCGCCGGGACCGCCATCAAGCCCGTGCTGACCTTCTAAGGATGCTGATCATGCCGACCGTCACCGCCGACGGCGCCACCGTGCACTACACCGCCACGCCGCGGACCGCCGACGACCAGCGCCCCGCACTGGTGCTGGTCGCCGGCACCGGCCTCGACGCACAGCTCAACTTCGGTCACCTCGTCGATGCCTTCGCCGCAAGCCACACGGTCTACCTGCCGGATTACGCAGGCAGCGGACTCACGACCGAGCCACAGGGCCCGCTGACCGTGGAGCTACTGGCTGGGCAGATCGCGGCGGTCGCCGAGGAAGCGGTGCGGCAGTCCGGCGGCGAGCCGGTCGACCTGCTCGGTTACTCGCTCGGCGCCGTCATCGCCGCTGCCGTCGCGGCCTTGCATCCGCACTTGGTGCGCCGGCTCGTCGTGGTCGCCGGCTGGCCCGGCCCGCACGACGCTCGCCAGCAGCTCGGCTTCGAGGTTTGGCAGCGCTTGGAGCGGACCGATCACGACCTGTTCGGCCGATTCCTCCAGCTGACCTGCTTTAGCGCTCCCTTCCTCAGCGCGATCGGCGAGGAGGGCGTGGCGCAGCTGATCGCGAACGCGCCGCCGATCACCGAGGGCATGCGCCGCCACATCGACCTGGACGGCCGCGCCGATCTGCGCGATCTACTGCCGAAGATCACCGCCGAGACCCTGGTGATCGGGTTGACCCGGGACCAGGTCGTGCCGGTGGAGCAGGCCCAGAAGGTACACGAGGCCATCGACGGCAGCCGGTTCGCCGAGATCGACAGCGGCCATCTCGTGGTTTTCGAGCGGCCGCAGGAACTGGTCGCCGAGGTGCTGGGTTTTTTTAATGTCTAGCGCTGGCTTAACGCGTCATGACGAGTTAAGACGAACTGTGAACATCCAGCGCTGCCTGAACTTCCGGCGCAGTCACATCCGGAACCGTATCCAGCATTTGCTCGGCCATCCGCCGCGCGGGCTCGTCCACCAGCTCGTTGGCGGCGCGGAACAGGTCCTCCGCGGCGGCGGCCGGCCACTGCTCGGGCAGGTGCGCCGCGGGCAGGCGCGGATCGGCGCGCACGATCTGAAGCCACTCGGTGAACAGCAGCAGCTTGGTGCTGAGCGGATCGCTGACATCAGGCTGCTGCTTCGCCTCGGCGAACGGGCGCCAGCGGGTGAGGAAGTCCGCGTAGCGCGCGGCCAGCGCGGGCAGGTCCCAGGTCTCCTCGATCATCCGGCCGATGTCGGTGCCCGGTTCGGCAGTGGAGCGGAAGACCTTCACGTGGGCCTCGAGTCCGAGGCCCGCGACGATCTCGGCGACCTCGGCCCGGCCCGGCGCGATCCACACCCCGCCCCACAGCGGGCCGAAACCGGCCCAGGTCAGCTGCGAGCGCAGATCATGCCGCTGCCGCTGCCAGGATTCGGGCAGCGAGAAGCCGAGCAGCGTCCAGGTGCCGTCCCAATCCCGGTTGACCGGACCGGCCTTCCAGATCCGCTCCTCGCCGTCGCGCAGGATCGCGGTCGAGCGCGCGGTCAGCCCGAAGTACATCTTCCGGCCCTCGCGCTGGCGGCTCAGCAGGCCGCGGTTCACCATCCGCGCGAGGGTGGACCTGGTCGCGGGCTCGCCCACGCCGTTGCGGGCGAACACGTCGATGACGCTGCCCGAGTACACGCACACGTTCCGGCCGAGCACGTAGTTGCCGAGGAAGGTGAGCATGAGCGACTGGGGGCGCAGCGCGGTGCCCGGCTGCGCGGAATCTGCATCCACGCTGCACAAGGTACCCTGGCAGGCAAAAGCTATGCACACCATTGACTGCGATAGAAATAGTGCATAACTTCGAATGAGGCCGGCGCGGCGCGCGAGCGCGCGGCTGCGGGCTTTGACGGACGGCAGCGACGAGGGACTGCGAAAGGCGGCAAGGGTGACGACGCAAACGGAGCAGCACACGGACCTGACCGGAAAGGTCGCCGTGGTGACCGGAAGCGGGCGCGGCCTCGGCCTGGCCTACGCGAAGGCGCTGGCCGCGGCCGGCGCGGCGGTCGTGGTCAACGATGTGGACGCGCAGGCGGCCGAGACCGCCGCGAAGGAGATCGCGGACGCTGGGGGCCGCGCGGTGGCGCTGGCGGCGGCGGTCGGCCCGACCGAGACCGCTGAGGCGCTGGTCGGCACCGCGGTCGACGCCTTCGGCCGGTTGGACGTGATGGTCACCAACGCCGGTGTGCTGCGCGACCGCGTGCTGTGGAAGATGTCTGACGACGATTTCGACACCGTCATCGACGTGCACCTGCGCGGCACCTTCACGTGCGTGCGCGCGGCGGCGAACCGGATGCGCGAGCAGGGCGGGGGCGGGCGCGTGATCGTCGCCGGTTCCCCGGCCGGGCAGCGCGGCAACTTCGGCCAGACCAACTACTCCGCCGCGAAAGCCGGAATCGCGGCGATGGCCCGCACGTGGGCGATGGAACTGGCCAAGGCGCAGATCACCGTGAACGCGGTGATCCCCGTCGCGGCGACCGCGATGACCCGCACGATCCCGGTATTCGCGCCGCATGTCGACGCGCTGGAGCGCGAGGGCACGCCGCTGCCGGACGCGCTGCGCAAGGGCGAGGGCTTCGGGACCGCCGAGGACGTCGCGGGGCTCGTGGTTTATCTCGCCTCGGACGCTTCGGCCGCGGTGACCGGGCAGTGCATCGGTATCGGCGGGGACAAGCTCGCCCTGTGGTCGCACCCGCAGGAGGTGAGCGTCGCTTACGCGGACGGCGGCTGGAGCGCGGACGCCATCGCCGCGGCGTGGCCGGTGTCGGTCGGACGCGACCCGCAGACCTATGGCATCCCCGCCCCGCAGCTGTGAACACGTGGTTGTCGGCACCGCAGCTGGGATCGCTGGGACGGGCACCGGAATGAGGGCAGCAGCATGCTGAATCTGGACGAGTTGGTCGCGATCGACGTGCACACGCACGCCGAGGTCTCGGACTCCGGCGCGGGCTCGCTCTCCCGCGAACTCGAGGAGGCCTCGTCGTCGTACTTCAAGGTCGACTCGGGGCACCGCAAGCCGACGCTCGACGAGATCGCCGCGCACTACCGGGAGCGGCGAATCGCGGCGGTGGTCTTCACCGTGGACGCCGAGGCGGCGACCGGCACGCCGGCCGTGCCGAACGAGGAGATCGCCGAGGCGGCGCGCCGGCATCCGGACGTGCTGATCCCGTTCGCCTCGATCGATCCGGCGAAGGGACGCGCCGGAGCGCGGCAGGTGCGGCGCCTGGTCGAGGAGTACGGCGTGCGCGGCTTCAAGTTCCACCCGAACGTCCAGGCGTTCTACCCGAACGACCGTGACGCGTACGTGCTCTACGAAGCGATCGAGGCGGCCGGGGCGATCGCGGTCTTCCACACCGGGCAGACCGGGATCGGCGCCGGGGCTCCTGGCGGCGGCGGTATCCGGCTGAAGTATTCGAACCCGTTGTTCGTGGACGATGTCGCCGCGGACTTCCCGGATCTGCCGATCATCCTGGCGCACCCGTCCTTCCCGTGGCAGGACGAGGCGCTGGCGGTAGCCACGCACAAGCCGCAGGTCTACATCGACCTGTCCGGCTGGTCGCCGAAGTACTTCCCGCCGCAGCTGGTCCAATACGCCAACACGCTGCTCAAGGAGAAGGTGCTGTTCGGTACCGACTATCCGCTGCTGACCCCGGACCGGTGGCTGGCCGACTTCGCCAAGCTGCCGATCAAGGACGAAGTGCGACCACTGATCCTCAAGCAGAACGCCGCCCGGCTGCTCGGTCTCGCAAAGCCCTGATCACTGCGACCTCCCGTCGCCCGCGCAGATGAGCGAAGGAGCCCATCACCATGCGGAACCAAGGACTCGGCTCCTGGACGGCGCGGCGCGCGCGCAAGACCCCCGGCGCGCTGGCCGTCGTCCATGAGGAGACCCGATACACCTACGCGCAGCTGCACGAGCGGGCAACCCGCCTCGCCCATCACCTGCGCGCGCTCGGGATCCGCCGCGGCGACCGGGTCGCGTTCATCGCGCCGAACCATCCGGCCTTCCTGGAAGCCTTGTTCGCCGCCGGCCAGCTCGGTGCCGTGTTCGTGCCACTCAACACCCGGCTCAGCCCGCGTGAACTGGACCACTGCGTCTCCGACAGCGGAGCCAGCATCCTGATCCACAGCGCCTCGTGTACCTCCGTCGCGCCGGGCCAGGTCCCGACGCTGCGAGTGACGATCCCGATCGACGAGGACTACGAGCGTGTCGTCGGCGCTGGCTCGCGGCCGGAGCCGATCGACGAGCCGATCTCGCTCGAGGACACGTGCCTGATCATGTACACCTCGGGCACCACCGGCCGGGCGAAGGGCGCGCAGCTCACTCACGGCAACATCACCTGGAACAGCATCAACGTCCTGGTAGACACCGACTTCGCGCACGACGAGGTCACGCTGGTGACGGCGCCGCTGTTCCACACCGCTGCGCTCAACATGACCTGCCTGCCGACGCTGCTCAAGGGCGGCACGGTGGTCGTGGAGGCGGCGTTCGATCCGGCGCGCACGCTGGAATTGGTCGAGCGGCACCGGGTGACCGTCATGTTCGGCGTGCCGGCCATGTACCAGTCCGTGGCCGCGGACCCCGCCTTCGCCACCGCGGATCTGTCCAGTGTCAGAAGCCTTCTATGCGGCGGCGCCCCGGTCCCCGAACCGCTCATCCGTACGTATCTGGACCGCGGGCTGTCGTTCATCCAGGGCTACGGCGCTACCGAGGCATCTCCGGGTGTGCTGCTGCTCGACGGTGACCATGCCTTGTCCAAAGCCGGCACCGCGGGCGTGCCGCATTTCTTCACCGACGTCCGGGTCAGTGCCCTGACTGGCGAGCCAGCTGAGGCCGGCGAGCGCGGCGAGATCGAGGTACAGGGCCCGAACGTGATGCGCGGCTATTGGGGTAATCCCGAGTCCACGGCGCAGGCGCTGCGCGACGGCTGGCTGCGCACCGGAGATGTGGCGATCGTAGACGGCGACGGGTACGTCAAGGTCGTCGACCGCGTCAAGGACATGATCATCTCTGGCGGCGAGAACGTGTACCCGGCCGAGGTCGAAGAGGTCTTCTACAGTCACGACGCGGTCGCCGAGTGCGCGGTGATCGGCGTTCCGGACGAGCGTTGGGGCGAGGTCGGCCGGGCGATCGTCGTGCTGCGCGAAGGCGTACCGGGAGACGAGACGACCGCCAAGGAGCTGCTCGACCACCTCGTCGGCCGACTGGCGAAGTACAAGATCCCCAAGTCAGTGGTCTTCGCCCAGTCCCTGCCGCGTACCGGCGCCGGCAAGGTCATCAAAGCCCGGCTCCGCGAGACGCACGGCGCCGCCTAGTCA
>Ga0134126_10009065_pt1 | contig 12537 bp, 11 predicted proteins | sample KB31752_FD_96881 | JGI IMG/M metagenome (GOLD analysis project Ga0134126, IMG submission 96881) | Terrestrial soil microbial communities with excess Nitrogen fertilizer from Kellogg Biological Station, Michigan, USA - KB3-175-2 | ecosystem: Environmental > Terrestrial > Soil > Unclassified ...
CCACAGCACGCGCGCCGAGCCGATGGCGAGCGTCAGGCCGGAGGCGCAAATCAGCACCAGCACCAGCCGCGCGAAGCCGCGCTCGCTGACGCGCTTGTAGATGCGCGCGCCGTAAAGGCTCGCCAGCAGCAGCAACGGCGCGGTTATCGCGTACAGCTTCCAGGATGTGGCGTTGAGCGCGTGCGTGCGGCTGTAGATCGTCAGCGTCAGGCAATGGATGGCGATGTTGTAGACCTGCATGGTGGCGCGGCGAAGGTCGCGCTTCCAGCCGCGCAGTTGCGTCCAAATCGCCGGCACGCTGCCGGACAGGCCGCCGAGGCCGCCGAGCGCGCCGCCGATGCCGCCGATCACGGCGTCGAGGCCGCGACCGCCGATCTTGAGTTTTTGCGTCTCCGGCGCCGCCAGGCCGTATATGCCGTAGAGCGTGAACAGCACGCCGAGCACGAGGCGAAAGCGCACGGGATCGATGTTGTGCAGGATGAAGACGCCGATCGGCACGCCGAACACGCCGCCGAACACGAACGGCGCGATATGTCCCCAGGTGAAGCCGCGCCTGACCGTCAGCAGCGTCGTCAACTGGCCGGTGAGCGCGCCGAGCACCGTCAGCGGCGCCGCCACTTCCGGCTTCAGCACCCAGGCCCAGAAGCTCAGCGCCACCACCGAATAGGCAAAGCCGGTCATGCCTTGGACGAGCCCGGCCAAGCTCGCCCCGGCCAGCAGCAGCGCCCAGCTTTCGGGGCTATCAGGCAAGTTTGGCGAGCGCGGCTTGGCGGATCGCCGAAAGCGTCGTCGTCGGCGTGATCGCCTCGGGGTCGAGCTTCACATGCAGGATTGAAGGCAGCCGGGCCGCCAGCGCGCGCTCGAACGCCGGCTCGAACTCAGCCGTCGTCGTCACCGTCTCGCCGTGGCCGCCATAGGCGCGCGCCAGCGCCGCGAAATCGGGATTGCGCAATTGCGTGCCGACGACGCGGCCGGGGTATTCGCGCTCCTGATGCATGCGGATGGTGCCGTATTGGCCGTTGTCGATGAGCACGACGATGACCGCCAGACCGTATTGCACGGCGGTGGCGAATTCCTGCCCGTTCATCAGGAAATCGCCGTCGCCGGAGAAGGCGATGACGATGCGATTGGGATAGAGCTGCTTGGCGGCGATGGCCGCCGGCAGGCCGAAGCCCATCGAGCCGCCGGTCGGCCCCAACTGTTCCTCGAAGCTGCGGAAGCGCAGGAAGCGGTTGACCCACAGCGCGAAATTGCCGGCGCCGGTGGAAAAGATGGCGCGCGGCGCGCGCCGGCGCAGATAGAGCATGATCTCGGCCGGCTGCACCGGGCCCGGCGAGCGCGGCGCCGCGTCGCTCCAGGCGACATATTCGGCCCGCGCCTGGCGCGTCGCCTCGCTCCAGGCGATGGCGCTCGGCGGCTCGACGCTCTCCAGCGCGGCGGCGAAGGCGGCGGACGTGGCGATAATGCCCAGCGTCGGCGCATAATTGCGGCCGATCTCCTGCGCGTCGGCGTGAACGTGGATCAGCGACTGCCGGGGCTCGGGAATGGCGAACAGGGTGTAGCTCTGCGAGGAGGCTTCCGACATGCGGCCACCGATCAGCAGCACCAGATCCGCAGTTTCCGCCCGCGCGCGGAGCTTCGGGTTGATGCCGAGGCCGACCTCGCCGCAATAATTGCGGTGCTCGCCGTCGAGCGCGCTGGCGCGGCGGAATTGCGCGGTGACGGGCAAATCGAAGCGCTCGGCGAAGCGCATCACGCTGGCGGAAGCCTTTTCCGTCCAGCCGGGGCCGCCGACGATGACCAGCGGCCGCTTGGCCGCCCACAGCCGCTTCTGCAACTCCGCCATCTGCGTCAGGCCGGGCCAGATCGGGACCGCCTCGGCGCGCGGCGCGTCGGCGACCTCAGCCATCTCGGTCAGCACGTCCTCGGGCAGCGAAACGACCACCGGCCCGGGGCGGCCCTGCATGGCGATGTGATAGGCGCGCTGCACGACCTCGGGGATTTGCGCCGCGCTGTCGATCTCGGTCGCCCATTTCGTCGTCGAGCCGAACAGAGCGCGATAGTCCATCTCCTGGAACGCGCCGCGACCGCGCATCGAGCGCTCGACCTGGCCGACGAACAGGATCATCGGCGCGCTGTCGTGCTCGGCGATGTGGATGCCGTGGGCGGCGTTGGTGGCCCCGGGGCCGCGGGTGACGAAGCAGACGCCGGGCCGGCCAGTGAGGCGCCCCTGGGTTGCCGCCATCATCGCCGCGCCCGCCTCCTGGCGGCAGACCGTCACCTCGACGCTGGCGTCATAGAGCGCGTCGAGCGCCGCGAGATAGGATTCGCCGGGCACGCAATAGACCCGGGGCGCCCCTTGCGCGATCAGTTGATCGACGAGAATTTGTCCGCCGGTGCGGGATTTCGCAGTTTCAGTCATCAGCGTCTCCGTCGGCGGCGTGTTTGGCAGTTCGCCGGGGCGAATTCAATTGCGCTGGCGGCGAAGCGCCGCATATGCTGAATGGCGCGGTCGGGAACTGCGGCGGCGTTCACCACATTTTTAACCGACATAGGCCATTTTTGCATTCGCGTCGCGGGAGCCGGAGTGCAAGATCGGCGTTTAAGGGGGGGCGGGGGCCTGCCCGCCGGGGCTCGAATTCGAGGATTTGCAACCATGCGTTCTGTCTGCCTGATCCGCGCCAGTCTCGTCGCTGCCGGCCTCCTCGCCGCTTCGTCGGCTTTCGCCGCCATGAGATCTCCGGACGCCATGACTTATCCGACGTCGCCGACCTATCCGGCGTCGGTGAACATGATGTCCGGCGGCGCCGCCGCCAGCGTCGCCCCCATCCCGCGCGAGACGGTGTCTTATTACGGCCCCTATGGGCCCGGCACGATCATCATCTCGACCTCGGAGCGCCGGCTGTATTTGGTGCTGCCGGGCCATGAAGCGCTGAAATACGGCGTCGGCGTCGGCCGTCCCGGTTTCACCTGGGGCGGCAATCTGCGCGTCAGTATGAAGCGCGAATGGCCGAGCTGGACGCCGCCGGCGGCGATGCTGAAGCGCCTGCCGCATCTGCCGCGCTACATGAAGGGCGGCATTGGCAATCCGCTCGGCGCCCGCGCGCTCTATCTCGGCAGTTCCGAATATCGTATTCACGGCTCCAACGAGCCCGACACCATCGGTCAGGCGGTGTCCTCCGGCTGCATCCGCATGACCAACAACGACGTCAAGGATCTTTACGACCGCGTCCCCGTCGGCGCGAAAGTCGTCGTGCAGAACTGAGGCGGGGCGGACAGGCGTTGTGTCGAAAATATCATAACGCGAGGCGGCTTTCTTTTTCGCCGCCTTGCGCCTAGATTCAGTTCATGAGCCCGCTGATCGATCCTTTCGGACGCGCCATCACCTACATCCGCGTTTCGGTAACGGATCGCTGCGATTTCCGCTGTGTTTATTGCATGTCCGAGGACATGACCTTCCTGCCGAAACGGGATCTGCTGTCGCTGGAGGAGCTTGATCGTCTGTGCTCGGCCTTCGTTGGCCTTGGCACGCGCAAGATTCGCATCACCGGCGGCGAGCCGCTGGTGCGGCGCGACATTATGACGCTGTTCCGTTCGCTGTCGCGCCACATCGGCGCGGGGCGCCTCGACGAGTTGACCGTCACCACCAATGGCTCGCAACTGTCCCGCTATGCGACGGAGCTTCGCGATTGCGGCGTGGCGCGGATCAATGTCTCGCTCGACACGCTGAACCCCGAAAAGTTCCGCGAGGTGACGCGCTGGGGCGATTTCGCGCAAGTGATGAAGGGCATCGACGCGGCCGACGCGGCCGGGCTGAAGGTGAAGATCAACACCGTGGCGCTGAAGGGCTTCAACGACGAGGAAGCGCCGGAGATGATCGCCTGGGCGCACGGGCGCGGCTTCGAGATCACCTTCATCGAGGTAATGCCGCTCGGCGACGTCGCGCAGGCGCGCTTCGATCAATATCTGCCGCTGACCGAACTGCGCGCGGCGCTGTCGCGCCGCTATACGCTGAACCCGTCGAGCCACGTCAGCGGCGGCCCGGCGCGCTATTTCGACATCGTCGAGACCGGCGGTCGGCTCGGCTTCATCACGCCGCTGACGCATAATTTCTGCGAGAGTTGCAACCGCGTGCGCATCACTTGCACGGGCACGCTCTACATGTGCCTCGGTCAAGACGACTCGGCGGATCTGCGCGAGCCGTTGCGCCGCTCGGAAGGCGACGGCCCGCTGGAGGCGGCGATTCGCGCCGCCATCGCGCGCAAACCCAAGGGCCACGATTTCCTCATCGAGCGCACGGCGAGCCACGCCTCGACGCGCCGCCATATGAGCGTCACCGGAGGCTAGGCGTGGGCCTAGCCGAGGGCTAGCGGGCGCCTTATATCCGAGAGACTCCACGCGGGGCCTTGACCCCTGCCAGACGAGGTAAAGCCATGTCGGACGCCAACGCACGCATCGAGAAGCTTATCAACGACAATCCCGTCGTGCTGTTCATGAAGGGCACGCCGCAGTTCCCGCAATGCGGCTTCTCCGGCCGGGTCATGCAGATCCTCGATTACCTCGGCGCGCCGGTGGTCGGCGTCAACGTGCTCGAAGACGCCGACATCCGCCAAGGCATCAAGGATTACGCCAACTGGCCGACGATCCCGCAGCTCTACATTAAGGGCGAGTTCGTCGGCGGCGCCGACATCGCCACCGAGATGTTCCAATCCGGCGAACTGGCGGCGATGCTGACCGGCGCCGGCGTGGCGCTGAAGGCGAAGGCCTAAGGCGAAAAGGCGCGCTGACCTCAGCCGCCGATGCAACTCGGCGGTTTCGGCGCGATCGCTTCTACGTCGCCACGCGCGTCGGACGTGAGCACGACTTCGAATTCACAACCACCAATCGGCCATTGCAGGCTGCGCGTGCACTAACTTGCGGGTCGCTTTCAAGTAGGGGGCGTTGCATCGATAGCCTGCCGTCTCCAGCGCGGAGCGAGCCGTGGCCATGGGCATGTCGGTCTGGACGAGACTCTCGATTTGCGCGTTGAAGTCGGCTGGCGTCGGGAAAGCGCAGCCGGCGCAAGACAAGGCAAAGAAGACGCTGCCCGCTCGTTTCCACAACACATGGCTGACTTTCACGCCATCGCCCCCGCCATCTGCCGCAATTCCCGCTTCAACACCTTGCCGATGGCGCTGCGCGGCAGCGCCTCGACGACGCGCAGCGCCGCCAGACGTTGCGTTTTGCCAAGCGTCGCGTTGACGGCCTCGCGCAAAGCTTCGGCGTCCGCCGCTTGCTGCAACACCACGAAGGCGACCGGCGTCTCGCCCCACAAAGCCGATGGCGCGCCGACTACGGCGGCCTCGCGCACCTCGGGGCGGGAGGTCAGCGCCGCCTCCAGGTCGCTCGGATAGATGTTGAAGCCGCCCGAAATAATCATGTCCTTGCGGCGGTCCAACAGCACCAGGAAGCCGTCCTCGTCGAAGCGGCCGACGTCGCCGGTGCGGATGAAGCGCCGGCCCTCGGCGTCGCGCCATTCGGCTTGCGCCGTCTTCTCGGCGGCATTGCGATAGCCGTTCATCGTCGCCTGCGAGCGGCCGACGACCTCGCCGACCTCGCCGCGTGCGACCTCGCGGCCGTTCTCGTCGATGAGGCGGATGTCGTGGCCTTCGGCCGGCTGGCCGACGGTGTGCAGCTTGTCCGGGCGCTCGTGGGCGAACAGCATGCAGGTGCCGCCACCTTCGGTCATGCCGTAATATTCGCTCAATCCGCCGGACCAGCGGGCGAGAATGTCGCGCTTCAGCGCGGCGGCGAAGGGGGCGCTGGTGGAGAATTTCATGCGGAAGCTGGAAAGGTCGTAGCGGTCGAAATCCGCCAGCGCCATCAGGCGGCTGTATTGCACGGGGACCAGCATGGCATGGGTGGCGCGTTCGGCGGCGGCGATTTCGAGGAAGCGGCGTGCGTCGAATTTCTTCATCAGGATGACGCGGCCGCCGCCGGCCAGCGTCGGGAAGACGCTGACCAGCGTGGTGTTGGAATAGAGCGGCGTCGAGATCAGCGTCCTCGCCGTCTCATCGTAGCCAGCGAGCAGGCGGCGGCGGGTGTGCAGGAAGCGCATGCCGTGCGACTGGTCGATGCCCTTCGGCGTGCCCGTGGTGCCGGAGGAATAGATGGTGTTGAACACCGCCTCGGGGTTTATCGCCACCGGCGCCGGCCGCGCCCCCTGCGGCGCCAGCCAATCGTCGAGCCCGTCGTCGAGGCCGATCGCCGGGGCGGCGAACAGCGCGCGGGTCGTGGCGTCGACGAACAGGGCGCGCGCCCCGCAATCGGCGCGCATGGCGGCCAGGCTCTGCGGCGTCGACGACGGCGCCAGCGGCGCGACGGCGACGCCGACCCGCACCGCGCCGAGGAAGACGGCGAGATAGGCGACGCTGCTGGACGCACAAATGGCGATGGTTTCACCGGCCTTCACGCCGTCGCGCTGCAGCGCGGCGCCGACGCGATCCATCAGCGCGTCGAATTCGGCGTAGGTCAGCGCCCGCGCCTCATCCTGCACGGCGATGCGGTCGGGCGCGGCGCGGGCGGTCTCGGCGATCCCGTCGGCGAGCGGGGTGAAGTCGGCAAGCTCGTTCATGGATATAGCGATAGCCTCAAGCGGTTAGCAAAGCGAGCGCCGCCACGACGGCGAATTCGATCAGGCAGGCGCGCACATAAAGGCGCAGCGCGGCGCGGATGTCGGCGCTCGTCGCCTCGCGGCGGCCGTTGCCCATATCGGCGTCGGCGACCATCACGCCGCCGTAGACGCGCGGGCCGGCAAGCTTGAGCCCGAGCGCGCCGGCCATCGCCGCTTCCGGCCAGCCGGCGTTGGGCGAGCGATGGCGGCGCGCGTCGCGGCGCACGGCGGCCCACGCCGCGCGTCCGCCGCCGCCCGCCGCCAGGGCCAGCCAGAGGGCTGAGAGGCGCGAGGCCGGCAGGTTGATGAGATCGTCGAAACGCGCCGCCGCATAGCCGAAATCGGCGTAGCGGGCGTTGCGGTGGCCGATCATCGAATCGGCGGTGTTGGCGGCTTTGTAGGCGGCGGCGCCGGGCAGGCCGGCGACGACGAGCCAGAACAGCGGCGCGACGACGCCATCGGAGAAATTCTCGGCCAGGCTCTCGATCGCCGCCCGCGCCACCCCCGCCACGTCGAGCACGGCGGGATCGCGGCCGACGATCATCGCCACCGCGCGCCGCCCGCCTTCCAGGCCCTGCGCATCGAGCGCGTCGGCGACCGCCTTCACATGGGTATAAAGGCTGCGCTGCGCGATGAGCGAGGAGGCGAGCGCCGCCAGCACGAGGAGGCCGAGCCAGGAGCCCGCGAACAGCGCTTGCAGCGCCAGCGCCGGGAGGATCGCGGCGGCGAGCAGGATGACGAGGCTCGCGGCGCCGGCGAGGCGGCGGCGCGGGCCGCGATTGAGCCGGGCCTCCAGCGCCGCCAGCAGCGCCCCGATCCAGGTGACGGGATGGCCGATGAGGCTATAGACGGGATAGCCGGCCGCCGCCTCGATGACGAGCGCCAGGGTGGCGATGAGGAAATGGGGCGTCATTTGGTCGGCACTTTCGCCTTCGAGCGCCTATTCCAGCACGGCGGCGATATCAACTCCGCCGAGGCCGCTTTTCCCGAGGCGCCGCGGCCGTGGATCGATCTTTCCACCGGCCTCAATCCCGTCCCCTATCCGGTTCCCGCCCTCGACGCCGCGCGCTGGGCGCGGCTGCCGGCGCCGGCCGAGATCGAGGCGTTGCAGGCGGCGGCGGGCGCGCGCTACGGCGCCACGGCGCCGCGCGTCGTCGTCGCGGCGGGGGCGCAGGCGATCATCCAATGGCTGCCGCGGCTGTTTCCGGCGTCGCGCGTCGCCATTCTCGGCCCCACCTATAGCGGCCACGAGAGCGCCTGGCGCGCCGCCGGGACGCGGATTCTGCGGGCGCCCGAGCCCGGCGCGGCTGTTGTCGTCGTCAATCCCAACAATCCCGACGGGCGGCGGTTGCCGTTGCGGCGGCTGCGGGAGCTGGCGCGGGCGGCGTCATTGCTCGTCGTCGACGAAGCCTTCGCCGATTTCGAGGCCGAGACTTTGTGCGCGGATTCGCCGCCGGCGACGATCGTGCTGCGCTCGTTCGGCAAGGCTTATGGGCTGGCGGGGGTGCGGCTCGGCTTCGCCGTCGCCGAGCCCGAGATCGCCGGCGTGCTGCGCGAGGCGCTGGGGGCGTGGCCGGTGTCCGGCCCCGCGCTGGAGATCGGCCGGCGCGCGCTCGCCGATGCGACGTGGCTAGCGGCCGCGCGCGCCCGGCTGGAAGCCGACGCGCGATGGCTCGACGATCTGCTGGTGGCGGCGGGCTTCGCCCTCGTCGGCGGCACGCTGCTGTTCCGCCTCGCCCGCCGCGCCGACGCCCGCGCCGCCTTCGTCACGTTGTGCGCGCAAGGCGTGCTGACGCGCCCGTTCCGCGCTGAGCCCGAGTGGCTGCGCTTCGGCCTGCCGCGCCCTGGGGACCGGGCGCGCGTCGAGGCGGCGCTGCGCGGCCTCCAGGCCGCCGTTTGACCGAGGCGTGATGGCGCTCAGCCCGAGGGCGGGCGAGGCGCTGGCGGGAACCTGATCCCCCTCGCCGCGTTCTAGCGCCACGGAGGGAAAGAAGATGTACGATAGGCACCCATCTGAAATCGCCGTGCGCCATGTCGCATTCGACGGCGCGCTCGGCGCCATGTTCGGTCTGCTGGTGATTCTCGTCATCGACGCCAGCAGTCTGGGCGTTGGGCAGACGATCGCGGTCGGCAGTGACTTGATGCCGTGGCTGGCGGTCGTCGGGTTCGTGATCGTGGCGCAATTCGCACTCGCCGGTGGGCTCTGCGGCTTCGCGCTGCGCAGGATCTCGATGCGGCGGTGAGTGAGCGTCAGCCCGGTTATTTCGCGGGCGCGCAATGTATGTAGGGGTTCAAACCTAATGGTGAATAGCCAGCCGCCGGTCGCTTGCAATGCCCGCCTTCGAACCGAGTGGGCCGTGTCTGGGCCACCCGCCCCCCTCGTCTTGAGGAGCCCCGAAGGGGCCTCGAAGGACGCTCGTTGGCCCGACCTTTCTGCAATCAACCGCAGTCTCGCGCGACCGGCGGCGCAAGCTGGAACGCCTTCGAGGCCACGCTTCTCTTCGCGCCTCAGGGCGAGGTCGGTGGATTGCGCGCGAAGTCCGCAATCCGCCCACCCGCGACCGGGAGCCGAGCCTCAGATTTGAACCGCCAGGGATCGCTAACGCTGATGCTTCGGGCCGCGCCGAGCCAGGCCGCCCATCTCGCAGACGATGGCCCATTCCTCATCCGTCACCGGCTGCACCGAGAGGCGGGAATTGGCGACCAGCGCCATTTTGGCGAGCCGCGGCTCGGCCTTCACAGCCTCCAGCGTCACCGGTTTCGGCAGCGCCGCGATGGGCTTGATGTCGACCATGCCGAACTTGCCGGTCGCGTCGCTGGGATCGGGGCGATAGAGCGCCGAGACCTCGACGATGCCGACGACGGCCTTGCCGGCGTTGGAATGGTAGAAGAAGCAATTGTCGCCGAGCTTCATCGCCATCATGTTGAGCTTGGCGGAGTGATTGCGCACGCCGCTCCAGTCGGTAGATTTTTCCGCGACCAGCTTCTCGAAAGAGAAGACGTCAGGCTCGCTTTTGAACAGCCAATGCGCCATGCGGGACTCGCAGCCTAGGGGAGGTTGCGACATTAGCCGCCGAGCCTGCGCCGGCAATAGGCAAATTCACCACGTCCACGCGTTCCCGATGTGGCTGGCGCCCAGCGCGTCGCGCCGGGCGTTTGCGTCACGGCTCGACGCGCGGGAAACGCGCCATCGCTTCGAGATCGTCGAGTGGGATGGTGTTGCGCACATAGGATTTCGCCGCGTCGGTGAACGGCTGGAAATCCCAGCTTTTCGGCTCGCCCTGGTTCAGCGCGGCGTCGACGATGCGGCGCCGGCGCTGGCTGGCGCGCACCTCAGCGTCGAGCGCATCGAGCCGCCAGCGGCGCGCCACCTCGGCGCGCAAGGCCGCGACCCGCTCGGCTTGCTCCGGCGCGGCGGCGAGATTGACGCGCTCGCCGGGGTCGCGGGCGATGTCGTAAAGCTGGTCGGGATCGGCGGGCGAGTGGATGAACTTGTAGGGGCCGCGACGGATCATCACGATCGGCGCGATGGCGCCCTCGGCGAGATATTCGGCGCAGGTTTCATCAGGCGCCCCACCACCGGTCAAGTGCGGCAACAGCGAGCGGCCGTCGGTCTCGATGTCGGCGGCGCGGCCGCCGGCGAGATCGACCAGCGTCGGCGCCACGTCGATCAGCGAGGCCGCCGCCGCGACGCGGCGCGGCGCGAAGCGGGCCGGCCAGTTGACGATCAGCGGCACGCGCGCCGAATTCTCGAAGAAGCTCATCTTGTACCAGAGCCCCTTGTCGCCGAGCATCTCGCCGTGGTCGGCGAGCACGATGACGACGGTGTCATCGCGCAGGCCGCCATCGTCGAGCGCCTTCAACAACCGCCCGACGTTGTGGTCGACGTAGGAGATCTCGCCGTAATAGGCGCGCCGCGCGGTGCGGATCTGCTGCTCGGTCAGCTTCGCCGCATCCATCGCGCAGACGTGGCGCAGCCGCTGCGAGTGCGGGTCCAGTTGCTCGACCGGGATCGGCGCGTCGGGCATGTCGATGTCCTCGTCGCGGTAGAGGTCGAAGAACTCGCGCGTGATCGCGTAGGGGTCGTGAGGGTGGGTCAGCGAGGCGACGAGCAGCAGCGGGCGTTTGTCGACGCCGCGGGCGCGCGCGTAAATCTCGCGCTCGGCGGCGAAGGTGACTTCGTCGTCGAAATCGAGTTGGTTGGTGCGCACGGCGAGGCCCGCCTGCGTCACCGAACTCATGTTGTGATACCAGCTCGGCCGCTGCTGCGGATGGTCCCAATCCGGCGTCCAGCCGAAATCGGCGGGGTAGATGTCGGTGGTCAGGCGCTGCTCGAAGCCGTGCATCTGGTCCGGCCCGCAGAAATGCATCTTGCCGGAGAGCACGGTTTTGTAGCCGAGCCGACGCAGATGATGGGCGTAGGTCGGAATGTCGGCGGCGAACTCGGCGGCGTTGTCGTAGACGCGGGTGCGCGAGGGCAACAGCCCGGCCATGAACGAGGCGCGCGAGGGCGAGCACAGCGGGCTGCCGCAGTAGGCGTTCTCGAATACGATGCCGGTTTTAGCCAGCGCGTCGATGTTCGGCGCCTTGACGACGCCGTGGCCGTAGGCCGGCAGGAAGGCCGGCGAAAGCTGGTCGGCCATGATGAGGAGGATATGGGGTTGATCGGACATAGGCCTCTCGGAGATTCGCGCCGGCTTTCAGGAAGCACGCGGCGGCGTCCGGGAAAAGCGCGAAAATTCTGGCGGGGTATGCGCGCAGGGCGAGGCGCGTTAGCCGCCTGGGCGGCGACACGCGACAGCGCCGGGACGTCGTGATACCCGAGCTATCCAAACACGCGAAACTTCCGAGAAATGCGTTTGATGGTCTCGGTGGCGGTTTTGGAACGGGTGCTCCCGAAGTCGGCTCCAAAGGGGAAGGCATATGGCGATGGCGGCTAGAGCAGTATCCGAACAGATTGAATCAGCGGGCCCCGTCATTGCGAGCGAAGCGAAGCCATCCATCTCGCCGAGATCGCAGGTTAATCGGAAGGCGTGGCCCGGCGGAGGCATTGCTTCGCTGCGCTCGCAATGACGGCGGCTCGTCTTGATCGGTAACCGCTCTAGTTTCCGGTTCCGCATTTCCGGCTCATCTAAAGCGATGACGTTGTATAGCGATCCGCGCATCAAGCTAAAACCCTATTTCCAAAGGCGGAACATTCAATGGAGCTTCTACGGCGACACAGTGTTTTTCTGGTTGACCAGAGCGGAACTTTATTTGAATGGGTGGGGCCACGCCGAGTCGCCGGGCAAAGCAGGCGGCGACGGCGACAAGTTGTTCTTCTTTTTGACAGGCATCAATCCCAACACGATCCCCATAAATCGCCGCGATCTCCACGAGACCTACGAGAGCGTAAAGTCGTATCAGGACTTACCGCTCGCCGATGAAAAGCACACGAATAAGTATCTGCATTGGGTGACCTATCGCAATGCCTATGAACTGTCGGCGGCAAAAAATAACGTCATTTTGAGCAATCTTTATAAGGATATAACCGACATCAACGAAGCGCAGTCAATCGCGCCGGATGACAATTGCGCCCTTGATGATTTGTTGAACGACAAGAAAAAATCTCAGAGGCAGGCAATATTTGGAGTTTATGTTTCACGGCAAGACGCCGCTCGTGCTGCCGGGCGCATCGTCTCCATTTGCAAGCGTTGTCGACTGCGGAAATGACAGCCTGCAAGGCGGCTTTGGCTCATCCCGTGCAACAATTCAAGGTCGCCCAATCCGTCATGCATACGAGGGGCATCGTCGATTATTGACTTAGAGCCTGACTTGAAATTTGGTTATTCCGGAAGTGGCGCTTTATGGCGTGAGCGGATGGTGGGGGTTGATCGGCCCCGTAG
>Ga0134126_10009067_pt1 | contig 12535 bp, 15 predicted proteins | sample KB31752_FD_96881 | JGI IMG/M metagenome (GOLD analysis project Ga0134126, IMG submission 96881) | Terrestrial soil microbial communities with excess Nitrogen fertilizer from Kellogg Biological Station, Michigan, USA - KB3-175-2 | ecosystem: Environmental > Terrestrial > Soil > Unclassified ...
GGCTTCCAGGCGCATCCGGGCCACGCTGGGGGACGGCGCGCGGGGAAGCAGCGGCGGCCCTTCACCGAAGGCAAGATCGACCGGCAGGACCGTGTCATCTTGCAGCGCGGCCTCGCCTACCTCTCCGCCGAGCCGCTGGACCAAGCCCGCCAGGATGTCGCGTACCTGGCCCGGCTCGGTGGCCCGCAGCAGGTCCCGGGCCGTTTCATACGCAGCCAGCACCGCGTAGGCGTCGATACCAGCGAGCGCATCCAGCACGGGCCGCCGGGCGCTGCTCGGCAGGAGCACGCCAGATGCCACGGCTGCGTCCCAGCCCTCCTGGGCGGATGCATCACTGGGCGGCTCGCCTCTCGCCTCCCCCGGCCTGCCGGGGGAGGCGAGCACCTGGCTGACAGCACCCGCGACCGACCAGCCCTGGTCGACGAGCCTGCGTACAGCCTGTACTCGGCCGACATCCGCCTCCTGGTACAGGCGCTGCCCGCCCGCGGTCCTAGCCGACGGCACGAGCCCGTAGCGGGCCTCCCAGGCGCGCAGCGTTGCGGTGGTCACGCCCGCCCGCCGCGCAACCTCGCCGATACGCAGCCCCGCTCTGGTACCTCGATCATCGCCCACGTCCCCCACACTATAAAGCATAGACTTTGACAACATGTGTAAGTTTTGTATAACTTCTTGCAGGTGAGTGCGGGGTGACTGCCTGATCCGGGCTACTGAACCGGTGACGGCTGCCTGGCGGCTGGAAGGGGGCCAGGCGCCAGGCCGTGTGCGGCACCGCCCCGCACTCCCTAAAGACCCTGGCCGACCAGAGCAATCCGCCAGAGTGGTACACCGAATCGGTTCCGGCGCTGGCTTCATCGAGGGGACAACGGCATGGATGGAACCGGCAGTGCTCCGGCCGAGGAACCTGGCTTTCACGCTGAAGCCAACCGCGACGGGAACAACAGCGCCACCGTACGGCTGTGCGGTGACCTCGACATCGCTTCAGCAGGTGCTGCGCGGCGCGCGCTGGAGCAGTTGGATGCCGGCATCCAGCAGATCGTGCTCGACTTGAGCGACATCACCTATTGCGACGCTGCCGGGGTGCGGTTCCTCCTCGCCGCTCAAAAACAGGCGCGCACCACAGGCAGGGACCTGGTTGTCCGACACCTCAGCAGGCCCGTGCGGCGCGTACTGGCAATCACCGGGGAGCTACCTGCAATCTGCCCGCCAGACTCCCCGGCGGACGAAGCACCACAACCACCAGATCTGCGCCTGTACCGTGCCAAAACTCATGCATAGCAGCTGACCTGGCCCCCTTCGCGTCCGCTAGGCTGCTCTGCGATATTCGCTGATCAGGCCGCCAAGGACGTCACTGTGCGCCAGCAGCGCCAGCCAGCCGAATACCCGGATCATGAAGAGGTAGACGAGACGGGTCAGCACGAGCGCCGATCGTAAGGCAGCACGGCAGGCTATCGCCCAGGGTTTGGCGCGGCTCAGGGTCCACACGCGCTGGTCAGCGCGACAGGGAACCGCGCAGCCGGCAACTGGGATAGCCAGGCTGGTGACGAGCCACACAAGTAGCTCATGTCTAAGGCCGGGACTGCGGTGGCCCGGTTACGGGCCGGGCGCCTGGTCCTGCCACGGGTCCGGACCGGGATCGTCTCCGGCAGCGGCGCGGCTGAGCCGGGTGAGGAAGTGCTGCCAGCCCGCAGCGTGGATCTCCTCCTGGCCCGGGGGAAGGCCGCGGTGGACCAGCCGCAGGCGAGTGCCCGCAGGCGTGGGGGTGAGGGTGAACTCGACCTCGGTGGCCCCGGGCGGCATGGCCGCGTTGCCGGCCACGCCCCAGCTGACTAGCACGCGGTGCGGTGGGTCGACCTCTACGTACCGGCCGCGGACCGGCACGCCGTTGATGTCGACCTCGAAGGCCCCGCCGGGGACCGGCGTGAGGGTGGCGTGCTGGCCCATCCAGCGGACGATGGCGGCCGGGTCGGTCAGGTGCCGGAAGACCTCCTCGGGCGGGGCGGGCAGGTCCACCTCGGTGGCGAACAGGTCAGTCACCGGCGGCCTTCCCGCCAGCCGCCGGGTCACCAGGCTCGGCGAGCGTGGCGCCCAGCCGGGCCAGGTGCTCAGTCCAGAAGCCGGCCAGGAACTGCTGCACGGCGCTGAACCCGGCCGGATTGACCACGAACAGGTGGCGGGTGCCCTCGCGGCGCTCGTCGACCAGCCCGGCCTCGTGCAGGACCTTGAGGTGCCGGGAGACCGCTTGCGGCGTGATGTCGAGGTGCCCGGCGATGTCGCCGACCGGGCGCGGCTCGGCGGCGACCAGGGTGAGGATGGTGCGGCGGTGCGGCTCGGCGAGGGCCTTGAGAGCGGCGTCCGGGTTCACGGCCGCCGGCCGAGGAAGGCGGCCAGCCGCTGGGTCACCGGGGCGTCTGCAGCGACGGACACGGCCGGGCCGATGCGCCCGGCGCGGCTTTCCTCGGTGGCCAGGGCCTGTTCGGCGAACCCCAGCGCGTGCGCCGCGAGGCGTCCGTCCAGGTCGACGGGCTGGCCGGTGGCCGTGGCCAGGTCCCAGCCGTGCACGAGGATGTCCAGCGTGGTGAACCCGGCCAGCGCGGGGCCGGGCATCTCGCCCAGTGGGGTGACGTGTACGCGGGTCAGGGTGTCGCCCGTAGCGGCGGCCGCCAGCGCAGCCGCGGCAGCCTCGGCGTAGGCCGCGGCTGGGTCCTCGCCGGCCAGGTCAGCAGCAGGCAGGCCGCCTGGCGCCATTGGGTACCGCGGCACCTGGTCGGCGAACAGGCCCTCGGCCAGCCACAGGGTGCCGATCAAGTGGTTCAGCAGCGTGCGGACGTCCCACTCGGTGCACGGGGTGGGCGCGTCAAGCTTGCCCGCTGGCGTTGCCTTGACGATCTCGGCGGTCGAAGCGACCGCGTTCTCGAACGCGGGGAACAGCTCCATCTTGGTTCCTCCTGGAGAGATCACTGCCTGGCACCGGACACTACTACAACCGATGGATTGCGCAACAGGATAGTTGTTAAATAATCTAGTTGCATTAACGTGCCCGAGTTACGGCACACCGGCAGGTCCGTGCTGAAGTACCACAACCGGTGCGAGGAAGACCGCAGGCGCGGGCAGCGCGCCCCGAGCAGGCTCCCCGTGCTCTCGTTCCAGCACCCGCGCCCGCCGTACACCGAGCCGTGACCACTACCCTTCCCGAGGAAGGCATTCCGGCCCAGCATCACCACCATGCGCACACGAAACAGAAAACTGCTTGAGGTCCGCCGCGAGTCACCGGCACGGCCCATTCCGCGATGTGTTCACACAGCGAGGGTGCTCGCTCCGGTGAATCGCTGCCCTGGCAGAAGCGCCGTCCGCGTTGCCGCTCGCACTGGCCGCGGACGGATAACTTGTCCGCTGGCGCCTCCCACGTGGAGACCAGGCTCACCGCTTCCCAGCCTTCGGCGCCGGGCCTGTCCAGTTCCGGAACGGTGCCCTCGAGCTTTGTGAAGTCCGCGACCGTCCCGTCAGGTGATGTCATGGTGCCCATAACGGTCTCCAGTTCATGCGGGCCGGCCAGCGGATTCCGGCCAGCGAGTGGACGGCTGGTATGTCAGGTGCAGGACGCCGTTGCCGAGGGATGCGCAGGCCGCGGGCCCCAGGTCGGCGGGCTGTGTTCCCTCGCTGAACAGGCGCGTGCCGCCGCCCATCACGACCGGGAACACGAGCAGGTGCAGTTCGTCCAGCAGGCGTTCCCGTAGCAGCCAGCGGACCAGCATGGCGCTGCCGCTGACGTTGATGTTCCTGCCCGGCTGCTGCTTGAGGGCGGCGATCTCCCGCACCGGGTAGGCGCCGACTATGGTGGTGTTCTGCCAGTCCGCCTTCTTCAGCGTCGAGGAGACGACCACCTTAGGCATGGCGTTCATGAAGTTCGCCGTGTCGCCGGACTGTCCGGCGAAGAACGCGGCGAACCCCTGATAGGTCACCCGGCCAAGCAGCAGGGTGTCGCCCTGGGCGCTGAGCGCGCCGACCTCCTGCCCCACCTCGGCGGAGTTGAAGTAGCCGCTGGTCAGCTCGTCGGCCGGAGACAGGGCCGGCGAGCGGCCGGTCCATCCGGACTCCACGATGCCGTCCAGTGAGATGTACTCGCTCGCGACGATCTTGCGCATGGTCGTTTCTCCTTCTTTCTTGTCAGTGCTGGGGTTGTCCTGTTCGCCGAGGACGCGGGTCAGCCAGGCTTCCCAGGCCCGCCCAGAAGTGGCTCAGCAGCAGTCCGGGGACGAAACCGGCGGCGCAGCGGGCGGCCTGCATTTTCCTGCTGATGGTGAGTCATTGCGTGACCCCCAATTTGCGTGTGTTGCGTGTGGCGGATTCGTGCTTGCGTCACACGGCCCATAGGGCCTGGGTGGGTGACATGCGGGCAGCGCGGAGCGCGGGCAGCAGCCCTGCGATGGCACCGATCGCGATCGCCGCGCCGATGCCGCCCGCCCACGCGACCGTTGGTATGACCACGTCCCAGCCCTTGACGTTCGCGAAGATCGTGGTGGCGAGGACTCCTGCGGCAACCCCCACCACGCCGCCGCCGAGGGCGAGCAGGATGGCCTCGCACAGGAACTGGGACGCGGATGTGCCCCTTGGTGGCGCCAAGCGCCCGCCGCAGCCCGATCTCCTGTCGGCGTTCCAGCACCGAGATGATCATGATGTTGGCGACGCCGACGGCCCCGACGAGCAGGGCTACCGCGCCGAGGCCGAGGAACAGGCTGTTGAGCGCGCCCTTGGTCGCGGCCTCAGCGGTGAGGATGTCCGAGGGCTGGCTCACGTCTACCTCGCTCGGCGATTCCGGGTTCGCCGCCTTGGCCAGCAGCGGCTGCACGGCGGCGACTTGGTCGGGCTGGGTGCGGACGTAGATGGTGGAAGGATGGCCGTCCGACCCGAGATAGGCCTCGGCGGCCGGGTAACCGACCAGGACCGAAGTGTCGATGCTCGAGGCGTACGTGACGGGGTTGAGGATTCCGGCGACGTAGAACCACTGGTTGTCGAGCCAGATCCGCTCCCCGGAGAACACCTGGTCGATGCCAAGGCGCTGGGCGGCGAGCGCGCCGAGCACGGCGACTGGCTCCCTAGCGGTCGCAGGGTTGAGGAAGTGGCCTTGCGCGAGGGTGCTACGGGTGGCCGACAGCAGGTCCAGGCTGGTTGCCTGGACGGTCAGCACGTTGGTGTTAACCGCGGGGATGAGCGGGCTGCGGTACGCGTGCACGTCGTTGACGACGGACGTGTTCTGAACGTCGGTTACCCCGGCGATCCGGCTGATCATGCCGGGGGCCTGCTCGGGTAGCTCGGCGTTCTGGCCGAGCAGGGTTTGACCGTTGCTGACGGTGAGCAGGTTGGTGCCGAGGGAGTTGAGCTGGTTGATCAGCCCGGCCTGGGATGACGAGGACAGGCCGAGCACCGCCACGATGGCCGCTACCCCGATGGCGATGCCCAGCGCGGACAGTGCCGCCCGCAGCTTGCGGGTGCGCAGTCCGACGCTGGAGAGCCGGAGCAGGTCCGTTCCGGAGATTTGCCTGGTGGTACTCATGAGCGCTCCACTGGCTGGACAGCGGTGGTGTCGGTGACGATGCGGCCGTCGAGCACCTCGATGCGGCGGGGCATCCGGCGGGCGATGCCGATGTCGTGGGTGATGAGCACAATGGTGACGCCGCGCTCGTTGAGCGCGTCGAACAGCGCCAGGATGGACTTGCCGGTTGCCTGGTCGAGATTGCCCGTGGGCTCGTCGGCCAGGATGATGGACGGCTCACCCGCCAGTGCCCGGGCGATGGCTACCCGCTGCCGCTGCCCGCCGGACAGCTGAGTAGGCCGGGCCGACGCCCGCGGCGCGAGCCCGACGACGTCAAGCGCGGCCAGCGCCCGCTGCCGTCGCTCGGCGTGCCGGATTCCGGCGTACAGCATGCCGTCAGCTACGTTGTCCCGAACGGTTTCGTGCTCTGCCAAGAAGAACTGCTGGAACACGAACGCGATGCTGGTCGCCCGCAAGAAGGCGATCTGGCGATCGCCGAGGGAGGCCGCGTCGGTCCCGTTCACCCGCACCGTGCCCGTGGTGGGCCGGTCAAGCGTGCCCATGAGCTGAAGCAGTGTGGTCTTACCTGAGCCCGACGGGCCCACGATGGCCACGAACTCGCCCTGCCGGATGCTGAAGCTGACCCCGCGCAGCGCGGCCACGGGCGGCTGCCCGGGGTAGAGCTTCGTCACGTTGTCGAACTGCAGGACTGGCGGTGCCATGTCGTCGATGAGCGTCATAGCTTCGGGACCACCACCTGCTGGCCTGCCGACAATCCCGTGCCGGTGACCTGCACCAGCCCGTCAGCGTCGTCGAACAGGCCGAGGGTCACTGGGACGGCGTGGCGGGCGCCGAACGCGCCGGCGATCTCGACGGCGTAGCCGCTTGGCTCCGCCAAAAGGGCGTCAATCGGCACCACGAGGGCGTCGTGCACCGTCGCGGTGGTGATGTTGACCTGCACCGGGGCTTGATCGATCGAACCCGCGGCGGACGGATCGTTCATCTTGATGTCGACGTCGACCGTGTCCGGGGAGCTGCCAGAGCCGTTTGAGCTACTTGAGCCGCTTGAGCCGCTTGAGCCGCTTGAGCCGGCCGAGCCGCTTGAGCCGCTCGACGGGGCGTTTACCTGACTTGAGACGGACGTGACCACGCCAGGTGTGGTCTGGGTGTTTGGCAGGACGATGCTCACCTGTGCGCCGGGTGCCACGTGGTCCTGCTGTGTGGTGTCCACCTGGGCGACGACCTGCCTAACCGTGGAGGTCGCCTGCAGCACGCCCCCTCCAGGCTGGGCCGACTCGCCCAGCGTCGCCGACACGCTGCCGACCCGGAGTGCCGTCGGCTGGAACACCGCCTGGCCGAGCGGCAGGGTGCCGGTCTGGGGCAGCCCGAGATTGTCCTGGAGTTTGTCAAGCGCCGTCGCGGTGGCCGCGCCGAAGACGTCGGAGCCCGGGTCAAGCTGGGACCGCGTGGCGTCGCCGAGCGCGACCAGATCGGCGTTGAGCTGCTTAACGTCCGTCCCCGTCATGCCCTGCGACAGGGTGCGATAGGCGGGCACGGCCCCGTACAGCAGCGCTACCGGCGATCCGCTGACCGAATAGATGCTCTGCCCCTGGTGCACCACCTGGCCGACGGCAGGCAGAGCGGTGAATGTTCCGCTTGGCGGCCCTTGCCCCCCTGACCCGGACGGCGGGGAACCGGACGGCGCACTCCCCTGCTGGCCGCTCCCCGATGACTGGCTTCCGGCACCTGGCTGCTGGCTCCCCGCACCGGACGGCTGGCTTCCCGCGGTAGGGACGACCACGGTGTAGCTGTCGGCGTACCCGAGGGTTCCGTCCACCGTGGTCTGCTGGGACAGCGACCGCTCGACCACGGGTTGCAGCCCGGTTGGATCGGCGTTTGCGGCCGGAGCGGGCGGCGGGCTGCTGAACGGCTTGGTGACGTAGACGGCTGCGCCAGCGCCGGCGATCGCCACAACCGTGACCGCCACGGCAAGCCAGGAGCGGCCACGCTTCGGGCGGTCCTCCCGCCCGTGCCGGGGAGCGGCCGCCTCGCCAGCGCGGTCCCGGTCGAGCGTGGCTGCAGTAGTGAGTTCCTCGCTTGGCTCGTTCACGGTTACTGCCCCTGGAGGTCGGACTGGCATTCCTGCTGCGCATTCTGGAACTGCGGTGAGTTCTGGTCGATGCTCGACGGCACGTTAATCGCACCGTCCGGGTCCGGGTCGGGGAACTGCGGAACACCGTGGGTCTGCATGCAGTGAGCGAAGTTGAGCCGCGCCGTGCTGTTGTTCGAGCCGCCGCTGAGGCCGCCGGGGCCGAGCAGGTTCTGACAGGCCGCCAGCGCGGACTGCAGGTTGGGATTGTTCTGGATCGCGCTGTTCATGATGAAGTGGCCGTTCTTCGGGTCCGGCATCTCTGGCACGCCGTGCGAGCGGACGCACTGCACAAAGGCCGCAAGGCCGGTTTGCGACGCCCCTGACGATGAGCCGGCAGCCGTCGGCGTGGATGACGGATCCGAAGAGCTTCCTGAGCTGCTGCAGGCAGCTAGCGGTAGAGCGAGCACCGCCACCGCGGCGAGGGGCAGCCCGGCCATGCGCAGCCCGGCTGGGCGCTTCCGGGTTGGTACGGCTTCCATGTAGTGCTCCTATGGGGTGCGATTGCATTCCGTTCGGAGGCTACGGAGCGGGCGGTTACGTGCCGGTACCGCTGTTACTACCGTGTAACCGCAGCTCAGCCATAGTTGAGGAACAGCTGAGCAGAGCTGGAGGAACGGCCTGATGAGAGTGCTGCTGGTCGAGGACCACGCAAAGCTCGCGACCACCCTGGCCACGGGACTGCGCCGCGAGGGCATGGCCGTTGACATCGCCTTCGACGGGCAGGATGCCCTCGATCACCTGGCCGGGATCACCTACGACGTAGTGGTGCTCGACCGCGACCTGCCGCGGGTGCACGGCGACGACGTCTGCCGGGAGATCACTGCTGGTTCCGGCAATACCCGGGTACTGATGCTGACCGCGGCCCGGTCGGTCAGCGACCGGGTTGACGGCCTCCGCCTCGGCGCGGACGACTACCTGCCTAAGCCGTTTGCCTTCGCCGAACTCGTCGCCAGGATCCAAGCCCTCGCTCGCCGCGCCACACCCGCCCAGCCGCCAACACTGGTCCACGGTGACCTCACCATGGATACCGGCCGCCGGGTAGCCACCAGGGCGGGGCGGGAACTCGCGCTAACCCCCAAGGAATTCGCGGTCCTGGAACGCCTGCTCGCCGCGCAAGGGCGGGTGCTCACGGTCAGCGACCTGCTTGAAGGGGTCTGGGACGAGATGACCGACCAGTTCACCGGCACGGTCAAGGTAACGATCAGCCGGCTGCGCGCCAAGCTCGGTGAGCCTCCGGTCATCGTGACCGTGCTCCCCGGCGGCTACCGGATCTGACATGGGAATCAAGCTGCCCCGGCGAACCGTGCGGTTCCGCCTCACGGCGCTGTTCAGCGTGCTATTCCTAGCTGCGGGCGCCGGACTGCTCGCGATCACTTATGCCTTGGTGGACAGCACCACCGAGCCCTCGCTCCTCGTCGCGGGCAAGACCAGCATCGCCGTCAGGAACCCGTCGGCAGGTCAGCTTCCTTCGCCGGGCAGCGCCCGGTTGAAGCACGGCCCTCCGCCCGCCGGTTCCGAGCACCTCGCCCGCCAACTGTACGCACAGGCTGGTGCCACACACGCCCACGACCTCCATCAGCTTCTGGAATGGTCGGGCGTTGCGCTTGGCATCATGGCGATGCTCGCCATCGGGCTCGGGTGGCTCATCGCCGGCCGCGTGCTGCGCCCGCTGCGGTCGATGAAGACCGCTACCCAGCGGATCACAGAAAGCAATTTGCACGAGCGTCTCGCGCTGCCCGGGCCGGACGACGAGATGAAAGACCTAGCCGACACCATCGACAGCCTGCTCGTGCGCCTTGAGACGGCCTTCGCGTCGCAGCGCCGGTTTGTAGCCAGCGCCTCCCACGAACTGCGGACCCCGCTCACGCTCAACCGGGCCCTGCTCGAAGTGGCGCTCGCCGACCCGGATGCGAGCGCGGATGACCTCCGTGCCACCTGCACGGACCTGCTGGCGGCGGGCGAACACCAGGAAAGGCTCATCGAGGCCCTGCTCGCCCTAGCCACCAGTGAGCGAGGTCTGGACCGTCGGGAACCCATCGACCTGGCCAAGGTCACCCGCCTGGCTCTCGACTCGCACTATACGGAGGCCGAGAACCGCGGGCTACGGCTGGACGTCTCGCTCGGCCACGCCACCGTGCAGGGCGACCCGGACCTGACCGAGCGGATGGCCGCCAACTTGATCGACAACGCGATCCGGTACAACTTGCCCGACGGCAGCGTCAAGGTGCGTACGGAAACCCGGTACGGCCACGCCCTGCTAACGGTCGCCAACACAGGTCCCCCTGTGCCTGCCGACAAAGTCGACCAGCTTTTCCGGCCCTTCCAGCGGCTTCCCGCCGACCGTGCGAGCCATCCAGACGGCCACGGCCTCGGCCTGTCCATCGTCCGCGCGATCGCCACCGCGCACGGCGTCCGCATCGACACACGACCCGGCCCAAGCGGCGGGCTCACCGTAGAGGCACTGTTCCCCAACGCGGCGAGCCACGGTTAGCGTCGGCAGCCGTCGAATGCACCTGTGATATGGACGAAGGCAATAGCTGTCGACCATGTCACTGTCTACAGGCGGGTCCATCGGTTCACCCCGGAGTTCATCGAGGCGGTCCGGCCGTGCCGCCACGCGCCCGGCGGTTCGACGATGAGACGTATCTGAAGATCGCCGGGCGGTGGACCTACCTCTACCGGGCGGTCGACCAGTACGGCCAGGTCATCGACGTCCTGCTTTCCGCCAGGCCCGACATGACGGCTGCCCGGCGCTTCTTCACCCGGGGCGCTGCCCGTCGGCACGGTCCCGGTCGAGGTCACCACCGACCGCGCGTGCGATCGCCTAGGGCCTGCTTTGTTGTGCGGGGAGCGCGCGGGCAAGCTGGTTGCGCGAGCTGATGTCCAGCTTGATGAAGACCTTTCTCAGGTGGTAGGCGACGGTGGCGCGGCTGATGAACAGCTGCCCGGCGATTGCCGGGTTTGACGCGCCTTCGCTGGCCAGGCGGGCGACCAGTCCCTCTTGCGCGGTAAGCGGATCCCGCATCTCGACGGCGCGTTGGGTGGCCTGGCCGCCACTTGCGCGCAGTTCGATGCGCGCCCGATCGGCGAACGCCGCAGCGCCAACGGAATCGAAGAACTCATACGCGCTGCCGAGCTGCTCGCGGGCGTCACGCCTGCGCCGCTGGCGGCGCAGCCATTCGCCGTACAGCAGGCGGGCGCGGGCCAAGTCCATCCGCAGGCCAGCGCGTCCGAGGCGGTCGATCGCCTCGCGGTAGAGGTCCTCGGCGGCCTCATCGTCGCTGACCAGCGCGCGAGAGCGCGCCTCAATGCCAAGCGCCCAGTCGGTGCCGCTGGCGCGGGTCGTCTCCGAGAGCCGCTGGAGGGCGTCGGCTGCCTGCCCCGGCGCCCCGCTGCGGGCCGCCGCCTCAATCAGCTCGACGAGGCCCCAGATGGAGAACCGCTGCGCTGGGGAGCCATGACTGGCCCGGTGAGCGGTGGTGAGCGCCCGCTCATACTGGCCCAGGCCGTTGTGCAGCACCGCGGTGACCCATTGGACGTAGCTCAGCCCGCCGGCTTCCTCGCAGTGATGGGCGTCTGCGGCAGCGGCCTCGGTTACCACGGAGATGTCGGCTTCACGGCCGCGGAAAGCGGCGGGGGTCAGGGCGCCGTCAGGCGCGAAGCTGCTTCCGATCGCCTCGGCCACTGACGCGCCCTGAGCGACGAGCGAGGCGACCTCGGCCATTTCACCAGCGAACAGGTGGACCCCCGCGCGGCTGACGAGGGCGATGGGAAGCGCCGCGAGCGCGCCAGCCTCCCGGGCGAGCGTGACGAGGCGGGCCGACAGCAGGTCCCAGCTCTCGTAATCCCATATCAGCACGGCAGTGTGGCAGGCAGACCACAACCAGCGCAGATCCTCGGTGGACAGATCCGTGCCGCGGAAGGCGCTCATCGCCTTCTCAATCACGGGCACCCCGGCTGAATAGCCTTCCGTGACCAGCAGCGCCAGGCCGTCAAGCAGCAGGTCGGGTGGGCGGACAGGCTGTGGTGGCGGGGGGGCTGCCCGCGCGGCCCGGGCCACCTCAAGCGCATTCCCGCCGCTGGACAGGCGGCCCCCGAACAGGGTGGAGGTAAGCGCCTCCAGGTACGTTTCGCGTGCTAGCCGCGGGTCGAGCGGCTCGAATTGCCGGGCTGCCTTCAGCAGCAGTGCCGGGGCGTCACTGCCGCGGCTGGACGCGAGCGCGATCTGACCGCGCAGCAGGTCCGCCCGGGCGGACCGGAACTGATCGGCCGGCCCGGCCTCCGCGGAGGCCAGCAGTTCCAGGGTCGCGTCGAACGCGCCGGCCTGGTACTTGGCCTGCGCCGCGGCTAGGGCCCGCTCGGCCCGGCGCTCCGGGTCGAGGGTTAGGGTGGCTGAGCGTTCCAGGAAGGCGGCCGCCGCGGCCAGTCCGCCGCGCGCCTGGGCACGGCTGGCTGAGCGCTCCAGCTCGGAGGCGGCGTCCTCATCGGGTCCCAGCGTGGCCTGTGCGCGGTGCCAGGCACGGCGATCGGGGTCGGCTCGCGGGTTCGTCGCTTCGGCCAGTGCCTGGTGCGCGGCCCGCCGTTCCTGCGGCGACGCCGCCTGGTAGGCCGCGGACCGCACCAGCGGGTGACGGAACGTCACCCGCTCGCCGATCGCCAGCAACCCGTCATCCGCCGCGGGCGCGACCGCTTCGGTCCCGATCCCGAGCCGCTCCGCCGCCTTCCACACCAGCGTCGATTCCCCGGCTGGCTCGGCCGCGGCGACTAGCATCAGCCGCTGGGTGGCGGCCGGCAAACTCTCCAGCCGCCGCCGGAAGTTATCCTCGATCCGTGCCAGCAAGCCCGACAGGCCC